>Ga0209064_1000519_pt1 | contig 85214 bp, 63 predicted proteins | sample Inofromicrocosms_FD_187498 | JGI IMG/M metagenome (GOLD analysis project Ga0209064, IMG submission 187498) | Mouse cecum microbial communities from Vienna, Austria - Inoculum for glucosamine and mucus D2O microcosms (SPAdes) (version 2) | ecosystem: Host-associated > Mammals > Digestive system >...
TGGTCAATAGGACAGAAAAAAACGTGCCGTAATATACAGCACGTTAGGAGAGACAATATATGGGAGATGCCGAATTTGATTTGCGGTAAAGCTGCCGTAGGTGGGAACTATAATTCGACGCATGACAATAGAACTACAACTGCTTTTCACGATGAAAGTACGGGAATGATCTATTATGAAGCTCAAAATTACGGAGATAGCAGTGGAATAAACAGTTATGGTTATTTTTATATGGAAAACGGGAAAATTTGCCACGTTTTGGTAAGCGCTGTAAAAATTGACGAAAATGGGAAAACGTATTATTTTGATGAAAATAGAACGGATAACAGGGAAATAGACAGAGATACATTTTTGGCACTAAATAATGAAATAGAAAATGGAAAAGTAAAAACATGGATAGATCTGGAATCTGTTGAATGGGGAGAAAGAAGCAGCTTTACAAATTTGGATATAGTTCTCTCAAATTTGATCGCAAGCTATCAAGGAGGAAAGTACTAAGATACGATGTTATTTTCCATTTAATAAGGGGGATGAAATAATGGCGAGAATGACATGTACATGTGGAGCATATTTAAGTAATCACGAGGCACCCAATGATATTCAATTAAGGGTATATACAGACAGGGAATGGGATGAAATCTGTGATTGTGACAGTATTCAACCATGGATGATACCGGCGCCCAAGTATGATGTATGGAGATGCCCTGTTTGTAAAAGAATATATGTTTTTGAAGGGGAAAAAGGGACTCCGGTTATGATATATCGTCTGGAAAAATAAGGAGTTTATTTAAAGAGGAAAAATTTCCATATGGAGGCAAAATGAACAAATTAACAGAAACCCAACACTACATCATCTACAAAGAATATGAAAGCGTTATATTGGAAATTAAGAAAAATCACAGAATGGTTCAAATTGGAGATTTCTATGGAGACGCCTGGATGGCAGCTATTTCAGAGGATGAAAGTTTTTGTGCCATGTGCGGATGCGGTGTAATAATATACTATTTACGGGAACCCTTTAAAGAATATGAATACCACACCCAGACAGAGCAATGGAAAGAATGGGGCAGAAATAAAGAAGGAGCCGAAATCTGGGTAGACAGTGTCAGATGCATTAGTCATAATATCATAGAAATCATTACAGAAGACGGAGACATCAACAAAATTGACGTTTTCCATTAATCTGATACGCCCATCCCAAAAAGCCCTCTCTGACTCTTAACACTTCTCAAATCACAAAAAAATATACAAATCACAAAAAAGTATCATTTCAATTCTACAAAATCCATCAAAAACCGAAAAATGTTTTATTGTTGGCAGATACCCTCTCATTTAAAATAAAATCATCAAACCGAAATTCATGAATTTCCCGCTATTTTTAGATAGAAAGGGAGGGCATTTATATGCAGACTAATAAAAAATATGTAGAGCCCGGGAAGGAGCTGCCCGTCAGCTATGAAGTAGACGTACTCGTATGCGGCGGCGGACCTTCGGGAATTGCGGCGGCAGTCAGCGCGGCAAAAAACGGGGCGGAGGTAATGCTCATTGAGCGTTTTAACTGTCTGGGAGGACAGGGGACTATAGGTCTTGTAACTTCCTTTATGTCCATGTCGGCTTATACGGGAGGCAGACAGGTTATTAAGGGCGTATGGGAAGAGTTTACCAATCTTTTAGAGGAAATGGGCGGCTGTATCAAGCCTTTGGATATGGCGGAGAAAAAACCGTATTTTGCAGTTAACCGCCACGAGCCGGATACGGCAATCTGCCCCTTTGACCCGGAGCTGTACAAAATTGCAGCGGACAGACTTATGGAAAAATACGGTGTAAAGGTCTTGTTCCATACCTATATTACTTCGGCGATCATGGATGGAAAAGAGGCAAAAGGCGTTATTATTGAAAATAAATCAGGAAGGCAGGCAATTTTTGCAAAAAGGATTGTGGACTGTACCGGCGATGGAGATGTAATTGCCTATACGGGAGCGCCTTTTGAAACCGGTGTGGGAGAAAAAGACGGAGTGGAAGTAAAAAGCCCGGTTTCTACCATGTTCTGCTTTGACGGGGCGGCGCCGGATACGGTTACATGGAAGGTAGATGAGGAATTGGCATACGGTGCCGTTAATCTGTTTCCTTTGATGAAGGATGACGAATTCCGTGCGGAAATGACCCGCGTCACAGGCATTAATCCCTGCTCGGCAGAGGATCTTACAAAAGGAGAAATTGCCTGCAGACGTCAGATTTTGGAGGTTATGGACTGGCTTCACAAAAATTACAAGGGAACCGAAAATATCAGGCTTACCAAAATCGCCAATATGATGGGTATGATGGTGTCCCGCAGGATTGTGGCCGAATACAAAGTGACAACTGATGACATTCTAAATTATAAAATGTTCGATGATGTGATTTCCATGAATGCTTACGGTGTGGATATTCACAATCCCGACGGAGGAGGATGTGAGTTGTACTGGCTGATTCCCGGACATGCATACAGCATTCCCTATAGAGCGCTTCTGCCTATGGGCGTAGAAAATATTATTGCGGCAGGAAGATGTATTGCCCATGAGGGTATTGCGGTTATGAGTACTTGCTACGGAACGGGAGAAGCGGCGGGAGCGGCTGCAGCATTGAGCATTAAGGAAAATGTGGAACTGCGGAAGCTCTCCATAGATAAGCTTCAGGATGCTTTAAGAAAACAAGGGGTTTATCTGGGAGAAGCGGAGCCGGAAAAACCGGAGCCAAGATATATTCATATTAAAACTCTTTAGAACAATGAAAATGACAACACTGATGATAACAGACAAAGAAAATAGCAGATTCGGTACTTCATGGAAATAATAAAATATTTTGCCATGGGTACATAGGAAACTGGCAAGGAGGAACAAAGATTATGATGAAAAAAACTTTAGCGATTCTATTATCAATGTGTATGAGCGCGGCGCTTTTATGCGGCTGTGGAGATAAAGTACAGGAACCTGCGGCTTCCAATGGGGAGGAAGCAAGTGCTAACCAGGAGACTCCGGCAGAACCGGAAGAGGGAGAAATCGAAACGGAGCAGGAAGAAACTTCCAAGGGAGACGGCGAAAGCTATAACTTCACATTCGTCTCCCCTCTGGTAAGTCATGAATATTGGATCGCCGTGGAAAACGGAATCCAGAGCGGCGCAGACGAGCAGGGCGTCAATGTAAATGTTTTAGGAGATACCAAGGTGGATGTGGACGTCATGGTAAAATACATCGATACCGCCATTGCTGCCCAGGCTGACGGAATTGTGACCATGGCATTGTCTCCGGCGGCAATCGGACCTGCTATTGACCGAGCGACGGCTGCAGGTATCCCGGTGGTTTTGGTGGATACGGACGCTCCTGACAGCACAAGGGCTGCTTATGTGGGCACCTCTAACTATGATGCAGGCTTTGAAGCGGGAACCGCTATGATTGAAGCCACAGGCGGAAATGCAAAAATCGGTATTATCAGAGGTACGGTAGGACAGGAAACAGACAACGACCGTATTAAAGGCTTTGAAGACGCCATTGCAAATGAGGCAGGTATGGAAATCCTTACTGTGGAAGCCTGCAACTCCGATATGCTGACAGGAACCCAGAAGGCACAGGATATGCTGAAGGCTTATCCCGAGATGAATGCCATTTTCGGAAGTGAAGGAACGGGTGCGGTTGCGGCAGGAAAGGTTTTGGAGGAACAGGGCTTATCCGGCGCCATAACGGTTATCGGTTTTGACGATACGGCGGAATGCCTTGACTATATCCGCTCCGGCGTCGTATGGGGAACCATTGTGCAGAAGCCTGATTTCATGGGCCGCAAGGCAATCGAAATACTGACCAGAATCAACAACGGGGAAGAAATCGGGGAAACCGTCATTGACTCCGGCGTTACTCTTGTAACAAAAGACAATGTGGAAACGTATAAAGAGGATGCGGAATAATGCGTGAAAACAGAAGAAAGCAGGTGTGACCTTGAAAAAGAAGTTGAATGTGAACAGCCTGATAAAGGTGGGGCCTCTTGCATTGCTGTGCATTGTGACGGGAATCATCAATCCGGTATTCTTTTCCTCATCCAATCTGATCGATCTGGCAAGAAGCATTTCCTTTCTGCTGATTGTAAGCGTGGGCGTTACATATGTGCTTTTAGGAGCAAGCCTTGATATGTCCATCGGCTCCGTAATGGGATTAGGCGGGGCTATCTGCGGATTGTGTCTTGTCAACGACTGGCCCGTCTGGCTGTCCATTATTATGGGACTTTTAGCGGCGGCAGTTGTGGGAATCGTCAATGCGGTTCTGATTGTCAATTGTCAGATTCCGGCCCTTATTGCTACTTTGGGCACCATGTATGTAGCCAGAGGAATTGTTAATGTGCTGACAAAAGGAGAACCTTATTACCCTCTGCCCGACGGCTTTAAAGCCATAGGGCAGGGCACCCTTTGGAGTATTCCTTATTCGGTATTCATCGCCCTTTTTATTGTAATAATCGGCCACTTTGTCATTAAGAAAACGCCCTACGGCAGAAGTCTTATGGCTGTAGGCGGAAACAGGGAAGCATCCAGGGTATCGGGCATTAATGTAAAGAAGATTTTATTCAGCTCCCATGTGCTGGTATCTCTTTTAGCGGGCTTTGTAGGAATCATTATGGCGGCAAGATTAAGCTCCGCACAGCCCAACGCGGGAGAAGGCTGGGAAATGACGGCAGTTGCGGCGGTTATTATCGGCGGTACCAGCATGTACGGCGGTTATGGTTCGGTAATAGGAACAATTTTAGGCTGTGCTTTGATGGAGACCATCTCCAATGCCATGGTGCTCTTACATGTATCTGTATATTGGCAGAAAATAACCATCGGCGTCATTATGGTAGCGGCTGTGGGAATGGATACCTTCAGGCTGAAGAAAATTGCCGCCAGATAGGAAGGAGACCGGTAAAATGGCAGAAACAGTGCTCAAAATGAAACATATTACCAAAGCCTTTCCCGGCGTAAAGGCCCTGAACGACGTGTGTTTAGAGGCATATAAAGGCGAAATTCTGTCTATCGTAGGAGAAAACGGAGCCGGAAAAAGTACATTAATGAAAATACTCAGCGGCTCCTACGCCTGCGACAGCTATCAGGGCGAAATAGAGATCAACGGAAAAAAAGTACAGTTCAAAAATACAAGGCAATCGGAAGAAGCCGGAATTGCCATGATCTATCAGGAGCTAAACATGCATTTGGATTTGAATGTGGCGGAAAACCTGTTTCTGGGCAGATGGGGGCAGTTTGGAAAAAACATTCAGTGGAATAAACTTCATAAGGCGGCGGAATCCTATTTGGAAATGGTACAGCTGGATGTTGACGCCACTGAAATCCTGCGAAATTTAAGCGCCAGTAAGCAGCAGCTAATTTCCATAGCCAGGGCTCTTTCCAGTAATCCCCAGATTTTAATTCTGGATGAGCCCACGGCTTCTCTTACGGAAACGGAATCCAAACGGCTTTTTGAAATCATGCTTCAGTTAAAAGAAAAGGGCTATACCTGTGTGCTGATTTCCCATAAGCTGGATGAAGTATTTGCATATTCGGATCGGATCGTTGTTATGAGGGACGGATGCGTTATAAACAGCCATGAAAGAAGCGAGTTTGACCAGGGCCTGATCATTTCGGAAATGGTGGGCAGAAAGATGGATAATCTCTATCCCAAGGAGGAAGTGCCCATAAAGGATGAGATTATGCGTATTGAAAATTTCAGTGTGCCTCATCCCCAGAATGCCCGGAAAAAAATCGTGGAGGACGTGAGCTTTCAGGTGCGCCAGGGAGAGATTTTGGGAATCGGCGGTCTGGTGGGTGCCGGAAGGAGCGAACTGGTAAACGCCATCTTCGGTATTATAGAAAAGCAAAGCGGAAATATTTACATGCAGGGACAGAAAGTATGCATCAGAAATCCCGAAGAAGCAATTAGAAAAGGCATTGCCCTGGTAACCGAGGATCGCAAGGTGGACGGCTTCGTAGGAGGCATGTCCATCGAACAGAACATTACCTTAGCGTCGTTGAAAGCTATTACCGAATATGGTATGATAAAAGCCCTAAAAGAGAAAAAAGCGGCCTTACGGTATTTCGAAGAACTCAAGGTCAAAGCTCCGGATATGGACGTTCATTTAAACACTTTATCGGGAGGCAACCAGCAGAAGGTAGTCCTCAGCAAATGGTTGATGACGAATCCCAAGGTGCTGATTTTAGACGAACCTACCAGAGGAATTGATGTAGGAACCAAGTATGAGATTTATAAAATCATGGTGGATCTTGCAAGACAGGGAATGGCAATCATTATGATTTCTTCCGAGCTTCCGGAGCTGATATCCATGTCGGACCGTATCGTAGTGCTTTCGGGAGGAAAGGTCGCAGGAGAAATCCCGGGCAAAGAAGCCACTCAGGAAAAGGTTATGGAGCTGGCAACCGGAATGGCAATGTAAACGGAATGCGGAGCAGGGTATCATTAAACAGAGCAGTATAAATGTTGTATGGGAAAAATGGAATGAAACCTGGTAAAATTAGACAATCTACCTTGAAGGAAAAATTTTCACTGTGTCTGCTGGTCATTGTGGCGGTGCTTCTTTTGACCAGCGGGCTGCTGTTTGGCATGATGAATTATATGCAGCACAAAATGGAAACCCTCCTGGATATGAATAACCGTGTCTATGATTTGAAAATCAGTGTCAATGAAGTGGCACAAGCGTATAAATATTATCTGGTTTCGGGTAAGGAAGAAGATAAAGAAGCGATTTGTGTGGGGCTTAAGGAGCTGGTGTCGGATAGCGCCGCATTGAAAAGCGATATATTTGAGGATGCTTACATAAGAGAAATTGATGATTTGAACAATATGATAGATACCTTTTCCGGGCAGACAGAGGAGGGCCTGCTGCTGTTTGCGTCCCAGAACCGGGAGGAGAGAACGGCGGGGTATGAAAAAACGGCTTATACCGCATCGCTTATTGACAAATATTATGATTACGTCTACCGCGCCGTGGAGCAGTTTTCCGAAGAAGAAAAAGAAGTGCTGGAGAGAGAAAAATCCTTCATTGCAGGAATCTGCGTCTTTGTAATTCTGGTTATGTTCGGCGGGGTAGCCGTTATGCTTTTCTGGTTTTCAAGAGGCGTGTTAAGTCCTTTGTCCGCCTTGGCTTATAAAGCGGCCAATTACCGGGCGGATGAACCGGGACAAGTGGAATGGGGCAGGGATGAAGTGAAAAATCTGGCAGACACCTTTGATGCCATGCTTCTTCGAATTGAGGAACAGGTAGGCCAGATGGAAATTAACATGAAGCTGGAACTTCAACTAAAACAACAGCATTTTGAGCATATTAAAATGGAAAAGCTGCTGCAGGAAAGCGAAATGAAGGCGCTGCAGGCGAGGATCAATCCCCATTTTATGTTCAATACCTTAAACAGCATAGCACAGATGGCGTATCTTGAGGAGGCTCCCCAGACGGAGCAGATGATAGAAGCGGTATCGGATTATTTCAGATATAATCTGAAGGACATTCATCATGTGTCCACCATGGCGGAGGAAATCAAAAATGTAAAGGATTATATCTATATTCAAAAAATACGTTTCGGAGACAGAATTGACTTTTCCCTTTGTTATGACGAAAAGGCGGATAAGGGAAAAATACCGGCGCTGACCCTTCAGCCTATTATAGAAAACAGCATTATACATGGTTTAGGATGCTGTCAGGGAGAAGGAAGAGTGGAAATTTCAGTAAGCTGTGAGGGGAAGAGCATCGGGATTTGTATCAGGGATAACGGCAGAGGAATAGAGGAGGAAAAGCTTTCTGCGATTTCCGGTTATATTGAAGGGACGGACGTACAGGGAATCCATTCAGACAGCATCGGACTGAAAAACGTCATTGACAGAATGCGGGCGTTTTTTAAAGACGGGTTTGATGTGACAATTGTGTCGGAAATAAACGGGGGAACAGCCATAACTGTAACAATCCCTTATGAGGAAAACCTATGTATAAAATATTGATAGCAGATGATGAAGAACTGGAATTAAAGTCCATGAGGATTTTTTTAGAGAGGAATTATCCGGAGGCGGTAATACTGCCTGATGCGAAAAACGGCACCCAGGTGGTGGAGAATGCCCTTAAGGAGCAGCCGGATATTTTAATTCTGGATATAGAAATGCCGGGGCTTAACGGCTTGAAGGCTTTGAAGCTTTTAAGAGATCAGGGCTATGGCGGTTATGTGATAGTCAAAACCGCTTACGGCAGGTTTGCCTATGCCCAGGATGCACTGCATCTGCATGTGGACGCTTATTTACTAAAGCCCGTGAAGAAGGCGGAGTTAAAGGAACGGCTGGATGAAATTTTCCGGAAGTTGCAAAAACAGAATATAGGGGATAAAAAGGAAGAAAGCAGCGGCAGGAATTTTGCCAGCGGCTTTATTTTGTCGCTTATTTTTCCAAAGGAACGGTATGAGGAATTATTTGTATCCAAGGGATTTCAAAAATTCCGGGAGGAGCTGCCAAAAAGGCTTTCCCTGATCTGTGATTTTACCCTTTGTCCGGCGGAGGGAAATGTGCTTCCCATGCTGATATATTCAGATGATGTTATGGATGAGTTTATATACGGGCAGCTGTCCGCAGACCTTCCGGGGGTTTTAAACGATATTTCTATGGCCGCTTTCGGCGTGAAGCCGGAGATTAAGGCGGGATGCCTGATTACCGATATTTATGAGCAGCTTCCCAAAACCTATTATTCCGCTTTGGGGGAATCGGAAGAGGGTCAAAAGGGAGAGGGAGATGTGACGGACAGCCAGCATTTGAATAAGGTAATGTCTTATATCGGAAATCATTACGGGGAGGATATTTCCTTGGAAACGGCAGCAGCCCATGTGAAGATCAATGCAAGTTATCTTAGCCACTTGTTTAAGCAGCATTTGGATAAGACCTTTGTGGAATATCTGACTGAGGTCAGGATGAAAAAGGCGGTTGAGCTGATTGAGCAGGGAACGGATAATGTGAATGAGCTGGCAGAGAAGGTGGGGTATCAGTATTCCTCTTATTTTTGCAGGCAGTTTAAGAGATATACGGGGTATACTGTGGGGGAGTATAAGAGGCTTAGGTAGGAGGCCGACTCGGTTTAAAAATACAGGGTTGCTGCTTGTCAAAAATGTAATGTTTTTGTGGCGGGACTGTGGTAGAATGATTTAAATAGGCGTGTGTTTGTTGATAGGGGGAGTAAGATGCGCATTACAAGGGAAGAGGTTCGTAATTTTACAAAGAAGGCATGTCTGGATAACGGCTTTTCGGAAGGTTTTTTTGAGGAGTTCTGGAAGGAGTTGTCAGAGAGGGACGATATTTATAAGGAGTATGTTTATTATCTGGTAAAGAAGGAATTTTTGGGAGAAGTAAGGATTGAGGGATATCAGGTGGTGGATGTGCTCATCTGGCAGATGGACGGGTTTAAGTCAAGGATGGACCGGGATAATTACGATATGAAAAATAATGAGGCCAAGATGGTGCTTTCGGCTTTTGATACCTTTTTGAAAATGGCAAAGGAACCGGAGGGGTATGTAAAGAGGATGCAGCATGATACGGGAACGGATTATGAGAACAAGTTTTTCGGAAGCCTTAAGTAAAATGAAAACTATGTGACAGAAAATGATGTGATGATGGAAAATATGTTGGATAAGAATACCGGCAAACCGGAGGAGAAAACGGATAAGCCGGATGGGAATATTGATAAAAAAGAACAGAGGGCATTTATCTACATAGTGAAATGTCAGGATGGTTCCCTGTATACGGGAATCACGAAGAATTTGAAAAAGAGGATGGGAGAGCATTATCATAAGACAGGGAAAGGTGCAAAGTATACAAGAAGCCGTCAGATTCTGGAGATTATGATGGTGTGGGAGGCGGTTTCCTATTCGTCGGCGGCAAAGCTGGAATACAGGATAAAGCGTCTTGCGCGAAAGGATAAGCTGAAAGTTATAGCTTCTCCGGAGGAAGGATTAAAAGAACTGGTTCCCGGGCTTTCAAAGGAGACTTACATACCGAGAAAAGAATGTGCAATGAATGTGGACAAATTTTTGGCATAGGGCTGGGCGGACCGTTGAAAAGCATTGCTAAAAAGGTCGGTATTTGTTAAAATGAATAAAGAAATTAGTGAAGAGGGAATGTCATAATGAAAAAAGATAGAAAGGGAAAACTATTTTTTTCCCTTGCAGGTCTGATGGCAGTTCCCATTCTTTTATTAGGAGTCATTCTGGTTATTGTGGGGAGACAGAGTGTCTCTGAGGGGATGGAACTGGAAATTCAAAAATCACTGGCAGGAATTGCAAGAGAAACCATAGACGTCTACGGCATTGCTTATCCGGGAGAAATACGGATGGAGGATGAACGTTTTTATATGGGGGACGCAGATCTGACAGGGGATTGCGCTCTGGCAGACCGGATTAAAGAAAACACAGGAGCGGACATCAGCATATTCTGGGAGAATAAAAGGGTTATTACCACCATAAGGGATAAAAACGGAGAGCGGATTATAGATACAAATCTGGATGATACGCGGATATTGGATGCGGTTTTTTCGGGAAATGAATGCTATTCCAAAAATGTCCAGATTCGGGGAGTCGGTTATTTTGCCTACTATGTGCCTCTGTACAATGACGGCGAAGTATGCGGCATGGTCTTTGCCGGTAAATCCAATGAAAGCGTGGTAGTAAATGTCAGGACAATTGTTACCAGGATCATATTGGTTTTTGTGATTGCACTGGTTATCATGCTTGCGGTTGTTTCCGTATTTGCGGGCAATATTGTGGATTGTGTGAACAAGGTAAGGAATTATATCGGCGGACTGGCGGAAAACGACTTTACAGGCCAGATGCCCCAGGTGGTCCTCAGGCGCAAGGATGAAATCGGCGATATGGGCCGTCATGCGGTTGAGGTTGCCGAGACAATTAAAGAGCTGATAGCCACGGACGCACTGACGGGACTTTTCAATCGCAGGGCAGGACGGATCGAGTTGGCTAAATGCATGGAGAAGGTTCATGCCAACAGGGACAGATGCGTTACGGTAGCCATGGGGGATATTGACTTTTTCAAACAAATCAACGACCGGTACGGACATGAATGCGGCGACAAGGTTTTAGCGTCTATAGCGGATATTTTTAAAAAGCATTTGGAGAATAAAGGATTTCCGGTCAGATGGGGCGGCGAAGAGTTTCTTCTGGTATTCAAAGAGGATAAAGAAAGCGCCCTTGCTTCACTGCAAAAAATTATGGAGGAAATATGCAATAAAACATTCGATTATGAGGATTGCCGCTTCTCTGTGACGATTACTTTCGGTGTTGCCCGGTATGACGGGAGAGACAGCATGGATTCCTTGATTAAAAAAGCAGACGATCTTTTGTATAGGGGGAAAGCAGAAGGTAGAAACCGGATTGTAGTATAGTGTTTCTGCTGCAAATATTTTTCTTTAAAAAAGCCCGGTTTCGTGGTAAGATGTGACTAGAGGAGTTTTACTGAGGAATCGTGCAGCAACTAAAAATGTATTGAAGAGAGGGTAACATCATGAAGGTAAAAAAACTAAGGAATACAGATTCTGTATTCACAATGAAAACGAAGCTAATGTTTTATACGATATTTCCCGTGCTGTTGGTAGGAATAGAGTTTTGTCTGGCATCATTTATCATACTTGGCAAAGATGCTATGGAGATTGTAAAGCCCCTTGCAGTGATTACGGTAATTACAGTTGCAATTGTGGCAATTGTTATGAGACTGTTTATATGGAGTCTGGTCAATTCCATCAATCGTATTATTGCTTCCTTGGATGCAGCGGCGGCAGGCGATTTGACTGTGGGAATTGATAAGAGGGATGTAGGCCGCAAGGATGAAATGGGATTTCTGGCAAAGCATGCGGATAAGGTCATTGTTTCCTTAAAGGATGTTATCGGACAAGTAGGCAATACATCCGATGTTATTGTAGACGCTTCCGGTAAGCTGGATAAAATGGCTGAGCATACCAGCAACGCTTCTGATGATGTAGCGCGATCCATGACGGATATGGCAAACGGGGCTACAACCCAGGCGGCGGAAACCCAGTCGGTTACAGATGCGGTTATTAAGATCGGCGAAGAGATCGAAGAGACCTCAAGGGCTGTAGAGCATCTGCTTGACAATGCGGAACAGATGAAGGCGGCCGGTCAGGAAGGCGCCGATTCCGTAGCGGAGTTAAAATCTATTTCCCAGAAGGTTAAGAGCCAGATCGCCGTTATTTATGAACAGACCAATACCACCAATGAATCCGCACAGGAAATACATAAAGCTACAGAGTTAATTGCATCCATTGCCAATGAAACCAACCTTCTTGCATTAAATGCTTCCATCGAGGCGGCAAGAGCCGGAGAAAGCGGCAGGGGCTTTGCAGTTGTTGCGGAGCAGATTAAAAATCTTGCTGAGCAGTCCAACCAGTCTGCAAAGACCATTGAAGGGATTATCAACAACCTGTTGGAGGAATCCCAGCAGGCTGTTAAGACCATGAATACGGTGGATGCCATTATCGGTTTCCAGGCTGACAAGGTAGAAATGACCAAGAGAGTCTTTGATAAGGTAAATGAAGGACTTCTGGTAACGGTAAACGGAATTGAGGCAATTGCAAGCACCACCAAGGTGTTAGATGACGCCAGAGGACAGGTAATGTCTTCTGTAGAAAGCCTTTCCGCAATTGCGGAAGAAAATGCGGCTGCCACGGAAGAAACAGCGGCTTCGGCAGAAGAGCTTGCGGCAACCATCGGCGAAATCAAATCAGCAACCACCAGCCTGAATAAGGTGGCAGACGATTTGACGAGACAGACCAATATGTTTCAGATTTATTCATAAATGATAAACTGCACCAGATATGCGGCAGGCTATTGCCGTACAAAATCTGAATATGATAAACAGACACAGTCGGAATGAAATTTCCGGCTGTGTTTTTTTGCCTGATATGCAGTTTCGAATAAGGGTAAAGGGGGGGACAGTGCCTTATTCCGTTTGTTCTCTTCGCTTTTTGCTGGGAGTGGTTCCGTATATTTCCTTAAACATTTTGGAAAATGCCTTATAATTATGGAATCCGTGTCTGTCCAGAATTTCTGAAAGGGTTAAGTCTGTTTTCATCATATCTTCATAAATGTACCTAAGCCGGACGGAATTTACGTATTCTAAAAAGGTCTGCCCCATGTATTTTTTAAAAAACCTGCAAAAGTATGCTTCCTCCAGATGGAGGAGTCCGGCAGCCTCGGAAACGCTTAGATTTTCTGTATAATGTTCCTTTATGTAGTCCATAATCAGGGAAAGACGGTTGAAATTTTTGTCATTTTTCAACTTGGCGTTTTCGCTTATATGAACCATATAATCGGAAACCAGTTCGGAAAGCAGGCTGTACAAAAGGGAGGTCAGCTTTAAACGTCCTATGGTGCCCTTGTCGTCATAGAGAGCCGCCATCTGGTCTAAAAGGGGTTTTAGCTTGTTTTGCCCGGGAAAACTAAAGGGGCCTCTTGTGTCCTGAAAGCGTACAAATTCATAGCCCGGAATATGTTCCTTTAAAAAGTTGTAAGGGAGCTGAAGCAGGAGAATCCGTGAAGAGCCGATACAATGGGTTGAATGAATTTCCCTTGAATTGACAATAATGAAATCCCCTGCAAAGAGCCTGGTAACATGGTCGTTTATGGTAACATCCATAGTACCTGCCAGAATGTATACAATTTCCAGGCTGTTATGCCAGTGCATGGGAATTAAATCATTATCGCTGTCATACACGGTAAAACGCATGGGAAGGGCGGTATCGGTTTTGACCTGTTCATGAATGGGCTGCATAAATGACTCCTTTGGATTGGCTGTATAAATTTTCTGCCTGTGGATTTTTCCTTGTGTAGGGCTTGCATTTAACCTAGCATTATTAATGAAAAAAGTCAATATTGACCTAAAAATGAGTCAAAAAACGATATAGTCCGAATAAAGAAAATCTGTTAGCATATGTGCATAGAAGGAAATAACAAAAACAGCTGCGGCAGGAAAAAATGATGAATCCGCTATGGCAAGAAGCGCCTTAACAGAAAAAGCGGTAAAAGAAGAAAGTGACAAAATAATGATCAGGAAGGAGTATCAAAAATGACTGCAGAAAAAATCAGGGAAATTATTTCGCAGATGACACTGGAGGAAAAAGCCTCCCTTTGCTCAGGAGGGGATTTCTGGCACACCAAGGCAGTGGAGAGACTGGACGTGCCTGCTATGATGGTATCGGACGGACCTCACGGATTGAGAAAACAAAAGGATGAAGGCGATCATCTGGGAGTCAACGACAGTATTGTGGCGGTTTGCTATCCGACGGGATGCGCATCTGCATCTTCCTTTAACAGGGAGCTTCTTACAGAGATGGGCCGGGCAATCGGAGAGGCATGTCAGGCAGAGGGAGTCGGGGTTATTTTGGGACCCGCGGTAAATATTAAACGTTCTCCCTTATGCGGGCGCAATTTCGAATACTATTCGGAAGATCCCTATGTGGCAGGAGAGATGGCGGCAAGCTATATCAAAGGCGTACAAAGTAAGAATGTGGGAACCAGCATTAAGCACTTTATGGCAAACAGTCAGGAAACCCGCAGAATGTCTTCGGATTCGAGAATTGACGAAAGAACCATGAGAGAAATTTATATGCCTGCATTTGAAAAGGCTGTAAAGGAATCAAAGCCGTGGACGGTTATGTGCTCCTATAACAGAATTAACGGAACCTATGCGGCTGAAAATAAGAAACTCCTTACGGATGTGTTAAGAGATGAATGGGGCTTTGACGGCTTTGTGGTAAGCGACTGGGGTGCGGTTAACGACCGCGTGGCAGGCGTTAAGGCGGGACTTGATCTGGAAATGCCGCCCTCATGCGGAGTTAATGACAAATTAATTGAAAAAGCTGTAAAGGATGGCAAACTGGATGAAGCGGTTTTGGATCTGACAGTGGAAAGAATTCTTCAGATTGTATACCGTTTTATGGAAAACAGGGATAAGGAAGCGGTATTTGATAAAGAAAAACAGCATGAGTTTTCAAGAAAGGTAGCGGAGGAGTCCCTTGTTTTACTGAAAAATGACGGTATTCTTCCTTTGAAGAAGGAACAAAAAATTGCTTTTATCGGTCAGTATGCGAAAAAACCCAGATACCAGGGCGGCGGAAGCTCCCATATTAACAGCTATAAGGTAACGGGGGCTTTGGAGCTGGTAAAGGATATGCCCAATGTAATTTTTGCCGAGGGCTATAACGACCAGGAGGATAAAGTGGATGAAAAGATGGTGGAGGAAGCGGTAAAGGCTGCGAAAGAAGCGGAAGTGGCTGTTGTCTTTGCGGGTCTGCCGGATGCTTTTGAATCGGAAGGCTATGACCGCACCCATATGCAGATGCCGAAAAGTCAGAACCATCTGATTGAAGAGATTGTGAAGGTACAGCCCAACGTGGTAGTTGTGCTTCATAATGGTTCTCCTGTAGAGATGCCCTGGATTTCCAAGGTAAAAGGCGTGCTGGAGGCTTATCTTGGCGGGGAAGCTGTCGGAGAAGCAGAATACCGCATTCTGTTTGGCGAGGTTAATCCCAGCGGCAGGCTTTCGGAAACCTTCCCCTTAAAACTGGAAGATAATCCTTCTTATTTATATTACATCGGGGAAGAGGATGTGGTTGAATACAGGGAAGGCGTATTCGTAGGCTACCGCTATTATGATAAAAAGAAAATGGATGTTCTCTTTCCTTTCGGGTACGGACTCAGTTATACTGATTTTGCATATTCCAATCTGAAGCTGGATAAAAAGGCCATGAAGGATACGGAAGTCCTGACGGTTTCCGTGGATGTGACAAATACAGGAACCATGGTCGGAAAAGAGGTTGTACAGCTTTATGTGGCGGATGAAGAAAGCACGGTTATCCGTCCCGTAAAGGAACTGCAGGGCTTTGAGAAGGTGGAGCTTGCGCCTGGAGAGACGAAAACGGTCAGCATGAAGCTGGATGCAAGAGCCTTTGCATATTATAATGTACAGCTTGGGGATTTCCATGTGGAAAGCGGCAGCTTTAAGATCATGATCGGACGTTCCTGTACCGATATAAAGCTTGAGGACACAGTGATGGTGGAATCCACAAAGGTAATTCAAAAGAAATACCATTTGAATACCACCTTCGGGGATATTTCAAAGGATGAAAGGGCGGCTTCTTTCTTAGAACCATTATATGCCGCATGTACTATGCTTGAATCATGTGATACCAATTCTGAGGAGAGTGGGCTGGGAAGCTCTTCCAAAGCAATGCAGGAAGCCATGATGCAGTATATGCCTCTTCGCGCTATGGTAAGTTTCCAGAATGGAACCATTGATTTTGATGAACTGCAAAAAGTCATCGACAAAATAAATCAGTAATTTATAAATTTTGCAGGTTTTTCGGCCCACAGATTTTTAATAATAAGCATATACTGACAGTATATTTTGACAACTGTCAGTATATGCTGTTTTTGGCAGAGAATAAATGCGGGAAAGGCGGAGTTTTTGTGCAAAATTAAAGAAAAATACTGCAAAAAATGTCGAAAATTGTCGACGAATGTTGGTAGATATTATTTGCATATTGTATTAGAATGTATTTAACAGATTTGCAGGGAAATCTGTGACAGGTTGTAATATTCCTTGATAAAGGGGAGAGCACATGAGAAGGAAACAAAAAATTGTTACGTTAGAAACCTATATTATCATGGCGCTGCTTTCATATGTGTTTTTGTATGTGTGGGAAATTGATGTAAGCTGGACTTCCTTGGAAAACCCTGACTGGATTTTCAGATTAAGCGTTGTGCCGGCATTATATCTGGCATTGTCCTATAGTATATGCAGACCGGTTTTTTTACATGCGGTTAGAAGAACCGACAAAACAGTGTGCGAACCCTTTTTTTTCATTATCATTACATGCTTTGGGGTTTATGTGATTTCTCTATTGTATACCCTTTGGGCCACATCCCCTATCGGTCCGGGGCTTATGGAATACGCAGGAATGCCCATGTATGACATATTGAATGCAGTCCTGAATTTGGCGGGCTGCAGACTTCAGGAGGGAATCAGTATCGCCTTCGGGATATTACTGGCCTTTGGAACTACCGGAATACAATACGCTGAATGAGGAAACCGCATTAACCAGCATATTATACCCCGGAATGTCCCTGCCTCTTTTCTAATTATTTTTTATTGTGTGCGAGAGCTGCCTCGGCGAAGCCCTTAAATAAAGGGTGCGGCCTATTGGGGCGGCTCTTGAACTCTGGATGAGCCTGAGTAGCGATAAAGAAAGGATGCTCAGGAAGCTCGCACATCTCCACAATACGTCCGTCGGGAGAAATACCTGATAACTTCATTCCCTTTTCTGTTAAGACGGAACGGAAATCGTTGTTTACTTCGTAACGATGTCTGTGACGTTCATGGATGGTTTCTTGTTTATAGAGCTCAAAGGCTTTTGAAGTCTTGTCCAAAACGCAGGGATAAGAACCCAGTCTCAAAGTGCCGCCGATATCCTCCACGCCATTCTGGTCGGGCATCAGAGCAATAACGGGATGAGTAGTGCTGGGATCTAACTCTTCACTGTGGGCGTCATGGAAGCCCGCTACATTTCTGGCATATTCCACAATCGCAAGCTGCATACCGAGACAAAGCCCCAGGAAGGGAATATTGTTTTCCCTGGCATATGTAATTGCCTTGATCTTGCCCTCAATACCGCGATTGCCAAAACCGCCGGGCACTAAAACGCCGTCTGCGTCCCCAAGAAGCTCTTTTATATTGTCATCGGTTACGGTTTCGGAATCAATCCATTTGATATTTACAGTGGTATCAATAAAAATACCGCCATGCTTTAAAGCCTCAACAACGCTTAAATAAGCGTCATGAAGCTGAATATATTTTCCCACAAGGGCAATGGTAACCTCGTGCTTGGGGTTTCGAAGCTTATTTACCATTTCTTTCCAGTCTGATAAATCGGGATTGGGACAATCTAAATGAAGACATTCGCATACAACGTCCGCAATTTTTTCCTTTTCCAAAGCCAGTGGAGCCTCGTATAAATGCTCCACATCCAGATTCTGCAGTACGTGCTTGTTGGGTACGTTGCAGAATAGGGCGATTTTGTCTTTTAACTGCTGGTCTAAGGAATGCTCGCTGCGGCATACGATAATATCCGGCTGGATTCCCATTCCCTGCAGTTCCTTTACGGACGCCTGGGTAGGTTTCGTCTTCATCTCCTGGGACGCACTCAGATAGGGAATTAAGGTTACATGAATCAAAACGGCATTATCACGCCCTACCTCGTGCTGGAACTGACGGATGGACTCTAAGAAAGGCTGGCTTTCGATATCGCCCACGGTTCCGCCTACTTCGATAATGGCAATACGCATGTCGTCGTCGCAAAAATTGCGGTAAAAACGGCTTTTTATTTCATTAGTGATATGAGGGATTACCTGTACGGTGCCTCCGCCGTAATCCCCGCGGCGCTCCTTCTGAAGCACGGACCAGTACACTTTTCCCGTGGTAACGTTGGAATTTTTGTCCAGACTTTCGTCGATGAAACGCTCATAGTGACCTAAATCCAGGTCCGTTTCAACGCCGTCGTCGGTTACAAAAACCTCTCCGTGCTGAATGGGGTTCATAGTGCCGGGGTCAATATTGATATATGGGTCAAATTTCTGCATGGTAACCTTATAGCCACGTGCTTTTAATAATCTTCCCAAAGATGCGGCGGTAATTCCCTTTCCGAGACCGGAAACGACGCCGCCTGTTACGAATACGTATTTTACTGCCATGAAATAGTCCTCCTAATATACTCATGTATTATACAATGAAGATTGTCTAAAATCTAGGATTTGTATCAAAAAAATTCAAAAAAGTTTATAAAAGTTTTAGAAGCGCTTATTAAATTTCACAATGTTTGTATTGATTTATAGAAAACCTAAATTTATAATAGTAACAGACTGTTTGGAGGAACAATATACAATTATGGATAATAACAACCAACCTAATAATAACCAGAATAATAATCAGAACAACCAGAATCAGGGCGGAGGAAACGGGCCCCAAAAGAAACAGAGCCTGTTTATGCTCATGATTGCGGTACTGTTTACGCTGATGTTCATGAGCTTTGTCATGCGCTTTTTATCCGGCGGCAGCAACGAGATTTCTTATAGCGCCTTTTTGAATATGGTAAGGTGTGGACAGGTAGAGAGCGTGCTCATCACGGACGACCAGATTAAGATTGCACCCAAAAAGACTGAAAAAGAGGTGAGCGGAAACGCCCTGTTCGGGGACTACGGACAAAATTCAGGGCAGACGGAAAACTATTATACAGGCAATTTAGAGGACGACAACCTGTATGCTCTTTTAGATGAATACGGCGTGGAATACAGCAAGGAAATTCCCGACAGCTCGGGCATGATTTTAAGCTTTATCTTAACGTGGATTCTGCCGGTAGTGCTGCTCTATGTGGTACTGATGTTTGTATTCCGTAAGATGAGCGGAAGCGGCGGGCCAATGAGTGTGGGCAGGAACAATGCCAAGGTATATGTACAAAAAGAAACAGGCGTTACATTTAAAGATGTGGCGGGACAGGAGGAAGCAAAGGAATCCTTACAGGAGGTTGTAGACTTTTTACACAATCCCGGCAAATATACCCAGATCGGCGCCAAGCTGCCCAAGGGAGCGCTTTTAGTAGGACCTCCCGGAACGGGTAAAACTCTGCTTGCCAAAGCCGTTGCAGGAGAAGCGCATGTGCCTTTCTTCTCCTTGGCGGGCTCCGATTTTGTAGAGCTGTATGTGGGCGTGGGCGCCTCCCGTGTCAGGGATCTGTTTAAGGAAGCCCAGAAAAACGCTCCTTGTATTATCTTTATTGACGAAATTGACGCTATCGGAAGAAGCCGTGATTCCAAATACGGCGGCGGTAACGAAGAGAGGGAGCAGACCTTAAACCAGCTGCTTTCCGAGATGGATGGTTTTGATTCATCCAAGGGTATTTTGATCTTAGCGGCTACCAACAGGCCGGAGATTTTGGATAAAGCCCTTCTTCGTCCCGGACGTTTCGACAGGCGTATTATTGTAGACAAACCCGATTTGAAGGGGCGTGTTGATATTTTAAAGGTACATTCCAAGGATGTGCTTTTGGATGACAGTGTGGATTTGGACGCCATTGCCCTTGCTACTAGCGGCGCAGTGGGTTCAGACCTTGCCAATATGATCAATGAGGCAGCTATCAACGCCGTAAAAGAAGGCAGGAAAGCTGTCTGCCAGAAGGATCTGTTTGATGCGGTAGAGGTTGTTTTAGTAGGTAAGGAAAAGAAAGACCGCATTATGAGCAAGGAAGAGAGAAAGATTGTATCCTACCATGAGGTGGGGCATGCGCTGATTTCCGCATTGCAGAAAAACTCCGAGCCGGTGCAGAAGATTACCATCGTGCCCCGTACCATGGGAGCCCTGGGATACGTTATGCATGTGCCGGAGGAGGAGAAATATCTCAATACCGAGGCGGAGCTTCATGATATGCTGGTAGGTCTTTTGGGCGGAAGGGCAGCCGAGGAACTGGTTTTTGATACGGTAACCACAGGCGCCTCCAATGATATTGAGAAAGCCACAGGTATTGCCAGAAGCATGGTTACCCAGTACGGTATGAGTAAGCGTTTCGGACTGATGGGACTTGAAACGGTGGAGAGCCGTTACCTGGACGGACGCACGGCAATGAATTGCTCTGATGTGACTGCCGCGGCGGTAGATGAAGAGGTTATGAAGATCCTAAAGAACTGCTACGAAGAGGCGGTAAATCTGCTGAAGGAAAACCGTGAGATCATGGACAAAATCGCAGCGCATCTGATTGACAAGGAAACTATTACCGGCAAAGAGTTTATGGCAATTTACCGTAAAGAAAAGGGACTTCCCGAGGAGCCGGAAAAGGATGACGGCAAAGATAAGGGCGATGCTTCCGGAAAAGACTCTGAAAAGGATTTGGAAAAGAGGACGGATAAAGAGTCCAAAGATGAATCGGCTGCAGAGGAGGCGGGTGCTTCCAACCAGTATATGATCCCCAACAGAGAGCTGATAAAGACCGAAGAGGAACAACCGTCCGAAAGAGAGCAGCAATCCGGGGAAGAATAACAGTCCGGAAAAGGGCAGCGGTCCGAGGAAGAATAACAGTCCGGAAAAAACAACATCCGGAAGCGGGCAATTTATCATAAATTATAAAATATCGGCACTGAGACTGCTTTCCCCGGCAGTCTTATGTGCCATTCTGCTATCAGGGCTTTTATCAGAGGCTTTGTTTATGAAGGAATCCATGTTTGATATTGAAGAAGAATTGAAAAAACTCCCGCCCAATCCGGGGGTTTATATTATGCATGATAAGCATGACACTATTATTTATGTGGGCAAGGCCATTAATTTAAACCGGCGTGTGCACTCTTATTTTCGTACCAGCACGAAAAAAACGGCAAAGATCCAGAAAATGGTTTCCCAGATAGAGCGTTTTGAATATATTGTGACGGACTCGGAGTTAGAAGCCCTGGTGCTGGAAAATAATCTCATTAAAGAGCACAGGCCCAAGTATAATACCATGTTAAAGGATGACAAAACCTATCCTTATATTAAAGTAACCATGGGAGAGGCTTTTCCCAGGCTTGTTTTTTCCAGAACCATGAAAAAGGACCGCTCAAAATATTTCGGACCTTATACAAGTGCGGGAAAGGTCAAGGATACCATGGAGCTTTTGAATAAGCTTTTCTGTCTGCGGACCTGCCGGAAATCTCTGCCAAAGGATATAGGAAAGGACAGACCCTGCTTAAATTACCATATGAAGCAGTGCTGCGCTCCCTGCGCGGGCAAAATCAGCCAGGAGGAATACCGGAAGCAGGTGGAAGGGGCGCTGGAGTTTTTAAACGGCAGTTACGGGCCGGTCATAAAGAGCCTTGAGGAAAATATGTCCAGAGCGGCGGAGGCCATGGATTTTGAAGAGGCAATCCGCTATCGGGAGCTGATAAACAGTGTGAAAGCCGTTGCCCAGAAGCAGAAAATTACGGAAAGCGATCAGGAGGATAAGGATATTATCGCCATGGCGTCCGATGATAAGGATGCCGTAATGCAGGTATTTTTTGTCAGGGGCGGGAAGCTTATCGGCAGGGAGCACTTCTATATGACAAATGTGTCGGAAATCTCCGGGGGTGAAATCTTTGAGAATTTTATTAAGCAGTTTTATGCGGGAACGCCCTATCTGCCCCGTACCATTATGCTGCAGGAGGAAATCGGGGATAAAGAATTAATCGAGCAGTGGCTTTCGGAGCGGAAAGGCACGCGGGTTTACATTGTAGTACCTAAAATAGGAAGCAAGGAAAAGCTGGTTCTTTTGGCGGCCAAAAATGCGGAAATGGTTTTAAGCAAGGATAAGGAACGGATAAAGAGAGAAGAGGGCAGGACGATTGGGGCTGTAAAGGAAATCGCCTCGGCTATCGGGCTTGAAAAGGCGGACCGTATAGAAGCCTTCGATATCAGTAATATCAGTGGTTTCCAAAACGTAGGCTCTATGGTTGTTTATGAAAAAGGAAAGCCCCACAGAAGCGATTACCGGAAGTTCCGCATTAAATCCGTTGACGGCCCTGATGATTACGGCTGCATGAGAGAGGTGCTGACCAGAAGATTTCTTCACGGCCTGGAAGAAAAAAAGCAGTACAGGGAAAAACAGATGGACGAGGCCTTCGGAAGCTTTACCAAATTTCCGGACCTTTTGCTGATGGACGGAGGAAAAGGGCAGGTCAATATTGCAAAGGAAGTATTGGAAAGTCTGCATATGGATATTCCCGTCTGCGGTATGGTCAAGGACGACCACCACCGGACAAGAGGACTTTATTTTGAAAACAGGGAAATCCCCATAGAAAAGGATTCGGAAGGATTTAAACTGATTACCCGCATACAGGACGAAGCCCATCGGTTTGCCATTGAGTACCACAGGTCTTTAAGGAGAAACGAAAGCGTTCATTCGGTGCTGGATGACATTAAGGGAGTGGGACCGGCCAAGAGAAAGGCCCTTATGCGGCATTTTAAATCCATAGAAGATATCAAGAAAGCACAGGTGGAGGAATTGATGGAGGCGCCTGAAATTCCCCGTAAGCTGGCGGAGGAAATATACTCCTTTTTTCATTCCGATACTCCGTTGCGGGACTAAAAAAACTGTGCTATGATGAAACAAACAGGGTAAAGCCAGAAATTGGACTACAGCAAAATTTAAGTAAAGAGAGGGAGATATATGGCAAGTGTAAGCCTGAAAAAGGTTATTGAAAGATTTAAGTTGGAAAATCTCACGCCGGAGCTGGATATTGAGGAAGTACGGATCGTACAGCCCGATATAAACAGACCTGCTTTGCAGCTGGCAGGGTATTTTGAGCATTATGAGGCGACCCGCCTTCAGATTGTGGGTTATGTGGAATATACTTACATGGACAGCATGGAAGAAGAGCGGAAGCTGGAAATTTATAACAAACTGCTTTCCTGCCCGATTCCGGTTATTGTATTCTGCCGTGAATTGCAGCCGGACCCGCTGTTCTTAAAGATTGCGCTGGAAAAGAAAATACCGCTTTTAATGACCAAAAAGGCAACCTCTGCGTTTACGGCGGAAATTATCAGGTGGTTAAACGTACAGCTTGCCCCTTGTATTTCCGTTCACGGCGTTCTGGTGGATGTTTACGGCGAAGGCGTTTTGATTACAGGCGAAAGCGGAATCGGTAAATCCGAGGCGGCTTTAGAGCTGATTAAGAGAGGACATCGTCTGGTAACGGACGACGTTGTGGAAATCCGTAAGGTAAGCGACGATACCCTGGTGGGTTCCGCACCGGAGATTACCAAGCATTTCATAGAGCTTCGCGGTATCGGTATCGTAGATGTTAAGACCTTGTTCGGTGTTTCCAGTGTAAAAGAAACAAGTCAGATTGATCTGGTTATCAAGCTGGAAGACTGGGATAAGGATAAAGAATATGACAGGCTGGGACTGGAAGAGGAATATACGGAGTATCTGGGCAACAAGCTTGTGTGCCACAACATTCCCATAAGGCCCGGACGTAATCTGGCCATTATCTGTGAATCGGCGGCGGTTAACCACCGTCAGAAGAAGATGGGATATAATGCGGCCCAGGAATTATATGCAAGAGTACAAAATAATCTTGCAAAGAAGAGGGAAGATTAAAGGGGGATCAGAAAAATGGCAAAATACAGTTTTGGGGTAGATGTAGGCGGAACCACCATAAAGATGGGATTGTTTGATACAGAAGGAAATGTTCTGGACAAATGGGAGATTAAGACCCGTACCGAAAATAACGGCGTAAATGTGCTGCCGGATATTGCTGCGACAGTGGAAAAGAAAATTTCCCAAAAAGCCATTGACAAGGCCGACATTGTAGGAGTCGGAATCGGTGTTCCCGGACCTGTGGATGCAAAGGGCATCGTGCATAAATGCGTGAATCTGGGCTGGGGCATACTGAATATAAATGAAGAACTTGGAAAGCTTTTAAATCTTCCCGTTAAAGGCGGAAATGACGCTAATGTGGCGGCTCTCGGAGAAATGTGGAAGGGCGGCGGACAGGGCTTTCAAAGCGTTGTAGTGGTTACCTTGGGAACAGGAGTAGGCGGCGGAATCATTATGGACGGTAAAATGCTGACCGGAGCAAAGGGCGCTGCAGGAGAAATCGGACATATCCATGTGGATGATGAGGAAACAGAGGCGTGCGGCTGCGGCAATACGGGCTGCCTTGAACAATATGCTTCCGCCACGGGAGTTGTCAGATTGGCAAACCGTATCTTGGCCAAAAACACAAAGCCTACCTGTTTAAAGGAAGGGGCGGTCAGCGCCAAAACAGTCTGGGATGCAGTAAAAGCCGGGGATGAAGTGGCAAAGGAAATTGCGGAGCAGTTTGGCGAATATCTGGGAAAAGGACTGGCGGCTGTGGCCGGAGTCGTAAATCCGGAGGCATTTGTTATCGGTGGAGGTGTTTCTAAAGCCGGAGAAGTAATTCTTGATTATATCCGCAAAAATTATATTCCCAATGTGTTCCATGCAAGCCGTGAAGTGGAGTTCACGCTGGCGACGCTTGGAAACGACGCGGGAATTTACGGAGCGGCAAAGCTGGTATTGGACTAGCTTTCCGGTATAATTGATTGAAAGTGACATACCATATATATAAAAAGAATAGCAGGTGGGGGCTTGGATAAAGCATTATTTGAATTTTTGAAAACCCGGGGCTTACAGGAATACGTAATGAAAGATGAGCCCATGAGCAGGCATACTACCTTCCGGGTAGGCGGTACGGCTGATTTCTTCGTGGAGATCGGCTCTCCGGAAGAGCTTTTGGATATTATCAATTATTTAACTGAAACGGACCGTTCCTATTTTATACTTGGAAACGGCAGCAATCTTTTAGTGGGGGATAAAGGCTATGAAGGCGTTATCCTGCATTTGGGAGAACGCTTTAACAGCATTACTGTTGAAGGAAATACAATTACGGCACAAGCGGGAGCATTGCTTTCCACCGTTGTCAAAACGGCGGCAAAGAACGGACTTTCCGGCATGGAGTTTGCTGCGGGAATACCCGGGACGATCGGCGGTGCGGTTGTGATGAATGCCGGAGCCTACGAAGGCGAAATGAAGCAGATCATCACAAAGGTAACGGTTATGACCAGAGAAGGCGAAATTCTGGAGCTGGATAATGAAACCATGGAATTCGGATATCGTACCAGCATTATAAAAAACAGACCGTTTGTAGTACTGTCTGCCGTAATTTCCCTGGAAAAAGGAGATATGGCGTCTATTCAGTCCAAAATGGATGACTTTAATAATAGGCGCAGGAGTAAGCAACCGTTAGAATATCCCAGTGCGGGAAGCACTTTTAAACGTCCTGAGGGATATTATGCAGGCAAACTGATCATGGATGCAGGACTTAGGGGATATCGCGTCGGAGGCGCGCAGGTTTCCGAGAAGCATTGCGGATTTATTATTAATGTGGGAAATGCAACGGCTGCGGATATTTCGGAGCTGATGGATGAAGTGATTGAAAAAGTAGAAAAGCAGTTTTCTGTTACATTGGAACCTGAGATAATCAGAATCGGAAATTTTTAACCTTTCGGTTCTGTGCTGTGAAAGGAAAAAAGATGAAGTTTGTAGTGGTAACGGGAATGAGCGGTGCCGGCAAACGAACTGCCATGAAGATGTTAGAGGACGTGGGATTTTACTGTGTGGATAATCTGCCGGCGGCGCTGATCAGCACATTTGTGGAGCTGATTACCCTTCCCAAAAGCGAAATTACCAAGGTGGCGTTGGGGCTTGATGTGCGTTCCGATAAATCTTTTCAGGAAATAAATAAGACGCTGGTATCTATGAAGGAAAGCGGACTGGCGTATGAAGTCCTGTTTATGGATGCCTCAGATGAGATTCTTATTAAAAGATATAAGGAAAGCCGGAGAATGCATCCCATAGAGGGCGTCAGCATTGAAGAGAGCATACGCTTTGAGCGGGAAATATTAAAAGAAATCCGCAAGCAGTCGGATTATGTCATTGATACCTCCAGCCTTCTTACCAGGGAACTAAAGGAAGAATTAGACAGGATATTTATTAAGAATGAAGCATATAATTCCCTAATGATACAGATCATGTCCTTTGGATTCAAAAACGGAATACCCTTAGAGGCTGATCTGGTATTTGATGTGAGATTTCTCCCCAATCCTTTTTATATTGATGAATTAAAATCCAAAACGGGTAACGATAAAGAGGTCAGGGAATATGTTATGGGGTTTTCTGAGGCGGATGAATTTCTTTCCAAATTAACGGATATGCTGGGATTTTTGATTCCTAATTATATCAAAGAGGGAAAGTACCGGCTGGTTGTCTGTATCGGCTGCACGGGAGGAAAGCACAGGAGTGTGACTCTTGCCAACGCCCTTTATGAAAAATTGAAGGACAGGGGAAATTACGGGCTTACCCTGATGCACCGCGATGCAGGCAGGAGTAACTGAGAGAAGGTGGAGTTATGTCCTTTTCAAAACAGGTAAAAGAAGAACTGCTTTCCATGACCGGAAGTGCAAGGCACTGCCAGCTGGCAGAGCTGGCTGCGATTTTCCAGTTTTGCGGATTTATATGGGGTACGGAGGATTGTCGTCCTGTCATAGGAATTTCTACGGAAAATAAAACTATTTCAATAAAATGCTTTACATTGCTGAAAAAAACATTTAATATATATGCTAGTGTTTCCGTCAAAAAGCATAGTCTGAAATCCAAGAGCTTTATTTATGTGCTGCGGATTGAGGATTATCGTAAGGCAAATGAAGTGCTTATGGCATTAAAGCTTTTTGATGATGTAAAGGGAAGCTACGGCAGAGCGGACAGTGTTGTCAATTCTGTTTTGTTGAAAAGCTCCTGTTGTAAAAGAGCGTACCTTCGGGGCGTTTATCTGGCGTCAGGCTCTATGAGTAACCCCGAAAAGGGATATCATTTTGAATTTGTCTGCGACAAGCAGGAGCAGGCCGAAAAGCTGCTGGAGGTTTTGAGAGATTTTTCCATAGAGGCGAAGGAGGTACTCCGTAAAAAGTACTATGTTGTTTATCTCAAGGACGGAGAAGCCATTGTAGATTTGCTGAATATTATGGGAGCCCATGTGGCATTGATGGAACTGGAGAATACGCGCATTGTGAAAGAAATGCGTAATTCTATAAACCGCAGAGTAAACTGCGAGGCCGCCAATATTACCAAAACGGTAAATGCGGCCGTAAAACAGGTGGAGGACATTTTGTATATTCAAAAGCATTTGGGATTTGAAAGGCTCCCGGATAATCTAAAACAAATGGCACAGCTTCGTCTGGATTATCCCGATGCAACCTTGAGGGAATTATCCGAACTGTCCAATCCTCCTGTGGGAAAATCAGGTGTTAATCACAGATTACGTAAGTTGAGTGAGCTTGCAGAGAGATTAAAGGTGAATTAGGAGGAGTAAAAATGATTCAGAGATCTATGCAAATTCAGTTGGCAAACGGACTTGAGGCAAGACCGGTCGCAGTTCTTGTCCAAAAAGCAAGTATGTTTGACAGCAAAATCTACATCGAAGCGGAAGGCAAGAAGGTAAATGCAAAAAGTATTATGGGTATGATGAGCCTCGGGCTCAACACAGGGGAACAGGTTACCGTAATTGCCGATGGGGAAGATGAAGCTGCAGCAGTGGAAAATTTAGAAAACTACATCAGCGGAATCGAAAAAGAGTAGGCTGCTCACACAAGCGTATATGAGGGGACACAAGAAATGTGTCCCCTTTTCGTGAAACTTTTTTAGAAGCTGTATTCCCTTATCCGTCCCGGGAATCGGTCATTGCTTGCAAAATGGAGGTTTTTTATGGAAAGAAAATTACTTTTTATTTACAATCCCCATGCGGGGAAATCCCGGATTCGCAGTAATCTTTTGGATATCATAGATATTTTTACAAAAGCGGGGTACACTGTTACGGCAAGGCCGACCCAGAAACAGGGGGATGCGACGGAAGCGGTTTTGAGCAGAAGTGGGGATTATGAGCTGGTGGTATGCAGCGGCGGCGATGGAACCCTGGACGAAGTGGTAACGGGCATGATGAAATGTCAGAATAAGATTCCTATAGGCTATGTGCCTGCAGGAACAACCAATGATTTTGCAAAAAGCCTGAAAATATCGGGAAATATGCAGAAAGCGGCGGCGGATATCGTAAACGGCAGGGAATATGCCTGTGATGCGGGTATATTCAATGACGATATCTTTGTTTATATAGCGGCATTCGGACTTTTTACGGATGTGTCCTATGAAACAAAGCAGCAGGTAAAAAATGTGCTGGGACACCTTGCCTATGTGCTGGAGGGCGCTAAGAGAATCAGTTCCATTCCGGTTTACCATATAAAGGCGGAATATGAAGGAAATGTTTTGGAAGGGGATTATATGTTCGGCATGATAACCAACTCCCGTTCCGTGGGCGGATTTTCCAAAATTACCGGCAAAAACGTGGATTTAAACGACGGTCTTTTTGAAGTGACTTTAATCAAGGCTCCCTATAATATGGTGGAACTGAACCTGATTGTCACATCCATTCTGGGAAATAAAATTCACAGCGATTATATGCAGACCTTTAAAACTTCGGCAATTACCGTAGAAAGCGCTGAAGAGATTCCCTGGACTTTGGATGGAGAATTTGGCGGGAAGCACAAAACGGTATCCATCCGGAACGCTTTCCAGGCCCTGCATCTGATTATTCCGGACAGGGACAAGTCTCCCCTCATGTAATTGAGGCGTTGACTTTGCGGAAAGTTTTTTGCGGGGAGGTCTTGTTATAAATTTTGGAACAAATTTACATCTTCTTATTCCATTTTAAAACAAGATAAGGTATAATAACCACAAGTGGTTATTATCAAAACGCATTCGCCAAATGATGTGTTACATCGCCCGGCTCCTTGCGATATAAGTATAATATACACAATAAAAAGTTTATATTTTTAATAAAATTACAATATGGAGGTAAGTGAAATGTTAGTATCAGCAACAGAAATGCTCAAAAAAGCAAAAGCAGGCCACTACGCTGTAGGCCAGTTCAACATCAACAATCTGGAGTGGACAAAGGCAATCTTATTAACAGCTCAGGAATGCAATTCCCCTGTTATCCTTGGTGTTTCCGAAGGCGCAGGCAAATATATGGGCGGTTATGATGTAGTTATGGGAATGGTTAACGGTTTAATCAAAGACCAGAATATCACAGTACCTGTAGCAGTACATCTTGACCACGGTTCTTATGACCACTGCTATAAATGTATCGAAGCAGGATTCCCTTCCGTTATGTTTGACGGTTCCCATTATGCTATTGATGAGAACATTGCAAAGACAAAAGAACTGGTTGAAGCAGCTCATGCAAAAGGAGTTTCCATTGAAGCAGAGGTTGGCTCCATCGGTGGAGAAGAAGACGGCGTTGTAGGAATGGGCGAATGCGCAGATCCTGATGAGTGTAAGAGAATTGCTGATTTAGGAATTGATTTCCTGGCAGCAGGTATCGGTAATATCCATGGTAAATATCCTGAAAACTGGGCAGGTTTACAGTTTGACGTATTGGATGCTATCCAGCAGAAGACAGGCGATATGCCTTTAGTACTTCACGGCGGCACAGGTATTCCGGACGACATGATCAAAAAAGCAATCTCCTTAGGCGTTGCTAAGATCAACGTTAATACAGAATGTCAGTTAGTATTTGCAGAAGCTACACGTAAATATATCGAAGAAGGCAAGGATCAGCAGGGCAAAGGCTTTGACCCTCGTAAATTACTTGCTCCCGGTTTTGATGCTATCAAAGCTAAAGTTAAAGAAAAAATGGAATTGTTCGGATCTGTTGGTCAGGCTTAATTCCATCGTATCAAGAATCATAAAAGCGATGCGCATAATACGCATCGCTTTTTTTAGAATGAGAAAAGGGAAAGCCCGGCAAGGGGAAACTGCCGGGCTTTCCCTTTGAGAAATAACAATACACAAAAGGGAGGATGCCGGATATTACTACCCGGCATTTATTATGAAAAAGTTTTTATAACTAAAACACTTATTTTATATATTTAGTATATGGGGGAGAAATGGATAAAAGATGTTATGTAAATTAAAAATCTATAAATGATTTATGAACAAAGTTTGAACGTAAGGCCCGGAATACAAAAATTGCCTCGAGGATTACAATTTTTGCCATATTTAGCAATTTAGTCCATTTATAAGGTAATAATAAAATGGGGGGTTATACAAAGATGTTTACATAATGTGGATATTAAATGAAAGAGAGGGTAAAAAAATGGAGTTTATGTTGGGGAGCGATACTTATGTGGCGGGAAGCAAAAGCGCAATATTAAAATCTTACACAAAACCTTTGAGAGATATTCCGGCAATAAGTGCAGGCGGTACAAATCACGGGATATATAATGCAGGATGCAATATTTATCAAGGGATTTCTTCCATGCTGGATTCTTATTGTAATGCGGGAGAAAGGGACGCCGGCAGAATAAAGATGGCAGCCGACGCTCTGGCGGATTTGGATAACAGTATGAGAAATGATATGACAGCTGACTTTTCAGGCGCGGGGGTATTTTTGAAATGAACGAAAAATATGAAAAAGAGCAGAGGATATATGATGCTTATTATCAAAAAATGGCGGCTATTGAAATTGAAAGGGAAAGCATTGAACGAAGAAAAAGAGAACTGGATGCAGATCGTTATGATTTTGAGGATGTTTACAGACAGATGCATGATATTTTTAAAAGCATTGCAGGCTGCTGCGACGATGAACATTTTATCCGTGAACTTGAGGAATGCTCGGACGAGTTTCACGATTTGAGAAATAAGGTTGATTATGAGCTGGATGAAAAAGAGGATGACTTGCAGCGGGAAGAGCAAAGTACATATGAACAGGAAGAAATCATAAGGGAAGAGCTAAGAAAAAAGAAAGAGCTTTTAGATTGCTGATTACTTTAAGGAGGAAAAATATGGGATTGGTTATGAGTCCAGGCCAGGTCACGGGACAGCTGGATATTATGAATGAGGGGTTAAACAGTTCGGCACAGAGGATAAGGAAGCTGCTGAGCTGTATGGCGGAATTGGAAGAAACAAAGGATATATTAAAGGGAGAATCCTATGACAGCATCAGGGATTATTACCAGACCATGCATATACCGGTTCTTCGGGGATTCCTCATGCTGATAGAAGATACCATACAGGAAAGCTATCAATATAAGGTGTGCATTGGAAATCATCTTTCGGGATTGGGATATGTGGATGAGGATGCTTTAAAAGAAGAACTGGAAAATGTGAGGAATCAGATAGATTGCATCAGGGGGCTTCTTAGCAGAAAAAATCCGCCTTCCAGCGCATGGAGCCTTTTAGAGGTTATGGAGAAAACGGAGCGGCTGATAGAAAAGAAGCTGGAGCAGATCAATGATTTTCTTGGAGCGTCCGCCGGATGCTACGGAGGATTGGAAGCACAAAAAGCGGGACTCCAAAGGGGAATAGAATGCCTTCATGAAGCGATTTTTGACGGAAAAAGAATAGACTATCGAACCAATAATATAAACTTAAGCTGGATAGCGGAACTGGATAGGAAGTGGATTGAGCGGGAAATAAAAGAAAAAGAACTTTATATTGAAGCTATGAAAGAACACTTTGGCTTTGATGATGAAACGTCAAGAATTTTATATGATTTGTATTATAGAATGCAGCAAAGCGGAGTAGAGGATCTTAACCGGAAATACTTTGCCATATTAGCGTCTTATGTCTATTCAAATTCTGTAAATAAAAGTATAAAAAATACGGTATGGAATGAGATAGCGGGGACTTATGATGAGGATGTGTTAAATGAGATACTGGAGAGGTATGGGCTGACGGAGGAGGAAAGAGAATATTTGAAAAGTACTGTAAAGGCAAATTACGATTTATCTTGTCTAACTAGCAAACAGGCAAAAAATTATTATTTAAAAAGTGATTTAAGCCATATGTCTATTATATGTGCAACAATTCTAAAAAAGAATAGCAAGATATGGGAATTTGCAGGTGGAGCCGCTGGGTGGTATTGCAGCGGTATCTTTAATCTGGAAGAGAATGCAGGATATATAGGAGATGTATATGGTACAGCAGGTAATGGGGCAAAAATAACACAAGATGATTATAAAGCAGATTTGGATGCGGTTAACCTCTGCAATAGACTGGCCTGTAATAATAATTGTATTGGAGTAATCGGGCAGTATTATTCCGGAATATCCAGTGGAGAAATTAATCGGGCAAGTGAATTTCTTGTAAATCTGGGAGAGGGGGATTATAAAAGGGGAGTGGAATATTTGGAAAATCAGATGGAAAAAGGGCAAACCCATATATTGAGCAATCCGGCTGGAATTTGGGCGGACATAGGGATTGAAGCAACGAAGAATACAGTAAAGGGCATTCTAAACGGGGATAAAGGTTCCTTACTAAGAGATATTTATACAGAAAGGGCAAAAATACAAAGAAATTTTTATAAAAGCCTGATAAATAGTAGCAATGAATATATGGAAATTGAGCCGGTTTATCTTGATCTGGCAGAAACGGGGATCTATCCGACATTCTAAAAGCTGCCGGAAGAAATAGTACAGGAATCCAAGGATTTGTTAAAGGAGAACATGATTGAAAAAACAGATTAACAGACTTATAAAAAATAAAACACCATTTGCATTTGTAATAAAAATGTGCATTTTGATAGGGTTTTGCTATCTTCTTATTCAATTATCAAATGAGGCAAGGAGATTGGAAGAAATAAGATATATTCCCGATTTGCAAAGTTCATATAATTATGCACTAAAATATGTAAATAGGAAATACAAATCTGATTGGGAAAAGCTGGGACATACTTTATATAAATCTGACAGGTTTGCTGATTATGATAATCTTAAAATGTCAGTGGAAATTGGAGTATTATATGTATATAGGTATGATTATTTTTCCTCCCCCACGGATTTTCTTATCAGCCAACATTGCGGGAAAGATGAAGAAGGGTATATTGTTGAGATTTCATATGGAACCGAACCGCAAATTGAGATTGGACGCATGGTAGGAGATAAATATATTTCTTATCATATCTTATATGAGAATGGAGAATACGTCCGTAATCAGGAAATGGAAGAACACTTTGGAATTGCTACGGATGAAGTGGAGACATGGGCTGAAAGTTCGCAGCATGCTTTTGAGGAGGAACTTCAAAAAATGCATGTTTATCAGATTAATAAAGCGAGGAAAAGACGTAGGATTTTGATTAATTTAGGACTGATATTGCTATTATTCTATATACGCCAAAAATGGAAAATCATAGTAGAAAAAGTTGACGAAAAAGATAAACCTACAGAGCAATGTTTGGGCGAGACTATTGTAAATACAATCAATAAATTTGCCCGCTGGAAGTATGTGTTATGCGGTGCGGCAATCCTGTTCTGTATATATATACTACGACCTGTCATTTCCCAATTTATATTGTTTCAAGTGGAGAGAAACGCAAATATATACATAGCTTATGGTATGTCAGCCGTTGTTATTGCTATCGCAGGATGCTCCATAATAACAAGAAAAGGAGCAGAAACATCAGAAAATGTGACAACGAGACAGACGACCACATGGAAAATACTCCAGATGATGGCGGGCTGCATTCTTGAAATGCTCATCATAAGGCTCGGCATGATGTTTGTATCGGATTTTTATCCCCGCAGTCTGCAGTTTTATATGATTAATGGAACTGCATGGATTGGAGCTGTTTTCCTGATGCTTATTTTCAGGGGGATAAGATATTTGATGCTAAAGAAAAGGCTTAACTGCAATCAAGAAAAAGTAGATTAAGCATCTGTCACTTTATTAAGGGAGAACATAATTGAAAAAACTAATTAGAAAAGTCATAAATAATAAAACACCATTTGCATTTGTAATAAAAATCGTTATATTAATTGGACTTAGCTATTTTGTGCTCCAATTATCTAATAAAGCAAAAAATATAGAGGAGACTAAATACATTCCTGATATGAAAAATTCCCTTGATTATGCAGAGCACTATATAACGTGGAGATACGGAAGGGACTGGGAAAAATTAGGATACATTGCTAAGTCTGATGGTTTATATTACCTTATACCAAGAACGGCTGCTATAACTTGGGAATTATCGAGAGGATATGATATTCTATTACAGAATCGGCTTGACAGTACAAAAGAAACCAAAGATATTGATTATATTATTAATATTCCATACGGCGAGGAGACGCCTATTATGGTAACTTTTTGGAAAAAAGAAGACTATGCATCATATCAAATTTTGTATGAAAACGGTCATTATGTGTCCAACCCTGAAATGGAAAAATATTCAGGCATTGCTACTGATGAAATTATAAATCATGCCGAAGAAATGTGTGCATCGTTTGAATCTGAATTGCAAAAAATGCACGAATATCAAATCGAAAAAGTAAGAAAACGCCGAAAGAATTTAGCAAATTTGGGTTTTATACTATTTGCAATTTATATGTTTTATAAATGGAGATTCATAATGGCAGAGGTCGCAGACGGGGATAAGCCCACAGAGCAGTATCTGGAGGAAGCGATTGTAAATACGATTCATAAATTTACCCGTTGGAAATATGCGTTATCCGGAGCGACGATACTGTTCTGGATTTATATACTAAGACCTGTTATTTCCAACTTTATCCTGTTCGGAGTAGAGAACCCCGTAAACATATATGTATCCTACGGTATTTCAGCCATGATTGTTGCTATTGCAGGATGCTTCGTTATAGTAAGGAACGGAGCAGAGAAACCAGAAAATACAAGGGGAAAGATGGGTTCATGGCAAATAGTCCAGATGACCGCAGGCTGTATTCTGGAAATGTTCATCATAAGGCTTGGCATGATGCTGGTATCGGATTTTTATCCCCGCAGTCTTCGATTCTATATAATCAATGGAATTGCATGGATTGGGGCTGTTTTTCTGGTGTTCATTTTGAAAAAGGTAAATTGTTTGGTAATGAAAAAAAAGAAATTTTTATAAAAGTCTTATGAATAACAGTAACGAATATATGGAAATAGAATTAGTTGATTATAGATTGGCAGAAACAGGAGTTTTCCAAAAGCGTGCTGCTACTGAACAATGATGGGGAAGAAAAGGATGAAAAAGAAAAAAATTTTAATAGGAGATAGAAGCCCATACATGATAGTTTTGAAAATTATTCTATTGGCAGTTATAGGATGGGTTATTATTCAACTATCCAATGAGGCAAAATATATAGAAGAGACAAAATATATACCTAATATGCAAAATGCTCTTAGCTATGCAGAACATTATATAACGTGGAGATATAGAGGGGATTGGAGGGAATTAGGGCATAGATTTGAGCGTGAAGGCTTATATAGTGTTGATTTGGAAACAGATATCGGGACATTAGGGATATTGCGAGGTGGATATTCAGAATTCCGATTGTATATGCGGTTTGACAGTACGAGTGAGGAAGTAAATAATAGCCATAGCATTCGGGGAACGTATGGAAAAGAGACACTTTTTATAGTGGTTTTTTCTATAAATGAAGAATATGTTTTATATAAGATTTTGTATAAAGACGGAAAATGTATTCCTAATAGTGAAATGGAACAAAGGTTTGCCATTACTTCTGATGAGATTATGGAGAATATTGAGCAAATGTACACGACGTTCGAAGACGAAATGGAAAAAATGCATAAATATCAGATTAGAAAAGTCAATAATCGTCGATGCAACTTGGTAAATGGGGGATTTATCTTATTTATAATTTATATGATTTTAAAGTGGGAATTTGTAAGGGGAGGAGCAACTGGTGGAAAAAAAACCACAGAGCAGTATTTGGGCGAGACTATTGTAAATGCAATTAATAAATTGGCCCGCTGGAAGTATGTGTTATGCGGAGCAACCATTCTGTTCTGGATCTATATACTAAGACCTGTTATTTCCGGCTTTATACTGTTTGGAGTAGAGAACCCCGTAAACATATATGTATCCTACGGTATTTCAGCCATTATTGTCGCTATTACAGGATGCTTCGTTATAGTAAGGAACGGAGCAGAGAAACCAGAAAATACAAGGGGAAAGATGGGTTCATGGCAAATAGTCCAGATGACCGCAGGCTGTATTCTGGAAATGTTCATCATAAGGCTTGGCATGATGCTGGTATCAGATTTTTATCCCCGCAGTCTCCGATTCTATATAATCAATGGAATTGCATGGATTGGAGCTGTTTTTCTGATGCTTATTTTCCGGGGGATAAATTATTTGATATTTAAAGAAGAAAGAGTTTCGTTATAATTAAGAAAGAGTGAAAAGGCAAAGTGCTTCGCTATAAGGGGAAATAAATTAAATTTTATAATTGACAAAATGAATTCTTTGTTCTATACTTCAATACAGGCAAAGGCGCTGGGAAATATCTCAGCGCTTTTTCTATTTCGGACAAAGGAAATGTCCGGCTATTTAAATGTAAAGCTGTGTTGCCACAAAGGAGTGGAAGGTGGAAACATGGACTTTACATTTTTTATTGAGGAGGAATGATTATGAGTGAAGAAATTTTGAGCGCTGTAAACGGCGAAGTGTTCGGCGTCTGGTTTTTGATCGGCGCGGCACTGGTGTTTTGGATGCAGGCAGGCTTTGCCATGGTAGAAACCGGTTTTACCAGGGCAAAGAATGCGGGCAACATTTTAATGAAAAACCTGATGGACTTTTGTATCGGAACAGTGGTTTTTATCCTGATTGGTTTCGGACTGTTGTTTGGCGAAGATTTAGTAGGACTGATAGGAAAACCGGGATTTGATATCTTTACCAATTATGCGGAGTTTGACTGGTCGAATTTCGTATTCAACCTGGTATTTTGTGCTACGACGGCGACCATCGTATCAGGAGCCATGGCGGAAAGAACCAAATTTTTATCCTACTGTATTTATTCTGGAATTATTTCCGCATTGATTTATCCCATTGAGGCGCACTGGATCTGGGGCGGCGGCTGGCTTGCACAGATGGGCTTCCACGATTTTGCAGGCTCCTGTGCGATTCATATGGTAGGCGGCATTTCCGCTTTGATCGGGGCAAAAATTTTAGGCCCTCGTATCGGAAAGTTCACAAAGGACAAAAACGGTAAAGTATCAAAAGTAAATGCCTTTCCCGGACATAATCTTCCCATGGGCTGCCTTGGCGTATTTATCCTGTGGCTTGGCTGGTACGGCTTTAATGGTGCGGCGTGTACAAGTGTTGAACAGCTGGGAAGCGTATTTGTTACCACAACGATTGCACCGGCAATTGCTACGGTGGTATGTATGATCTTTACATGGATGAAATACGGGAAACCGGATGTTTCCATGTGCTTAAATGCTTCCTTGGCAGGTCTGGTTGCCATTACCGCTCCCTGTGATGTTACAGATGCGGCGGGCTCGCTGGTTATCGGCGCTGTAGCAGGACTCCTGGTTGTATTTGGCGTATGGCTGTTGGATTACAAGCTTCATATTGACGACCCGGTAGGGGCTGTAGCGGTTCACTGCCTAAACGGTATCTGGGGAACTATTGCGGTAGGGCTTTTTGCAACAACATCCGCACCCGGCAATGATACTCTTACCGGCCTTTTCTATGGAGGAGGATTTTCGCTTCTGGGTAAACAGTTGATCGGTTTTGCCGCTGTAGCCGCATGGACGGCGGTTACCATTACCATTGCCTTTCTGGTCATTAAAGCGGTTGCGGGCTTGAGAGTAAGCGAGGAAGAAGAGATTGTGGGCTTAGATTCCTGCGAACACGGTCTTGCGTCCGCATACTCAGGCTTCAGTATCATGGATATTTCCAACACCATGACCATGGAAGTAAACGAGAATACCAATCTTGGTACAGAAGATTATGAAGAAGCTTCCAAAGTCCAGAAGGAAGCTGCTGTTAAGGTTGTAAACGCACCGGTTATCTCAACAAGCGGTATTTATAAAGTAGTAATTATTTCCAAGCTGTCCAGGTATGAAAAGGTAAAGAAAGCTATGAATAACCTGGGCGTAACAGGTATGACCGTTACACAGGTAATGGGCTGTGGCGTTCAGAAGGGTGCGGGCGAAATGTACCGCGGCGTGGAAATGGATGCAACTCTCTTACCTAAGGTTAAGCTGGAGGTTGTCATCAGCAAAATTCCCGTAGCGGATGTAATTGAGGCTGCGAAAAAAGCTCTTTATACCGGACATATCGGAGACGGTAAAATCTTTGTATACAATGTTGACAAGGTTGTTAAGATCCGTACAGGCGAAGAGGACTTTGACGCCTTACAGGATGTAGAATAAATCAATGCTTTTATCTTAATCCCTTAGTTTATCTATATCAATGCGACCCCGGGTGCTTCCACTGCCCGGGGTCGTCATGGGTAAAAACGATAATATTTCTGCGACAGTTGTCAAATTACATCAGAATCTTGTCCGGTTCCGGATAATCCACGCCAAAGGTTTCCACTGTCATGGTCTTGATCTTTTGCTCTTCCATAGGTCTGTCAGAATAATCGGTGGAAGTTTCCGCTATCTTATTTACCACATCCATGCCTTCTGTAATTTTACCGAAAGCCGCATATTCGCCATCTAAATGAGGACTTGTTTTATGCATGATAAAAAACTGGCTCCCTGCTGAATTGGGATGCATAGCCCTTGCCATGGAAAGAACGCCTTCCGTATGCTTTAAATTATTTTCCACACCGTTATGGGCAAATTCGCCCTTGATGGAATAGCCGGGGCCGCCCATACCGTTTCCGTCGGGACATCCGCCCTGAATCATAAAACCTTTAATGACTCTATGGAAAATCAGGCCGTCATAAAAACCCTTCTGAATCAGATTAATAAAATTGTTAACGGAAATGGGAGCGATTTCGGGATACAATTCCGCCTTCATAACATCTCCGTTTTCCATGGTAATGGTAACAATGGGATTTTGTGCCATTTTTTAAATTCCTCCTGCTTTTACTTATAAATTGTTTGTAAATATACCAAAGCCGATACCCGCACAGCAAACTGAGGGGAATGGGTTCCCGGGGCATTTGCCGGTGTGTGTAGAAGAAATCTGTGTCCGGCTCATTACCCGCATAATAAAGGGGGTATACAGATATATTGTAAAGGAAAAGTAAAAAAACGTAAAGAAAAACAAATAAAATAGAAAGTGCATATGCCCAAACTTGTGTTATACTACTGATATAGGGAACGGGCACGGAAAAGAAAAGGGACGATTTGAGACTTATGTGGAAAGATGAGTGGAACGTGAAAATAGCTGAGATATGGTACTATTTTACGGATGCAGTTTCTTTAAAAGAAATAGAAATGTGGACAGAGGAGCTGGAAAAGACCTTTACAGGGCGGGTAGTCGGTGTCAAGGCTCCTTCCTGTATTGTAGCTCCTCAAAAGAGAAGGCCGGAGGTGTTTCTGGTTACAGATTCCGTAGATTTTTATGAAGCCGCTTACAGGGAGGGAATCCCCTTTCTGCTTTATCTGCATGACGGCAATAAAGGGGCGTCATTTAAGAAAGCCCCTTATGCGGTTACGGGCTTAAAGGGCGTGGATTACGATTACATGGATAAAATCTACAGGCGGCTTTTTGGCATACCATGGACGATTCTTACGACAAAACGCTGTGTCATAAGGGAAATTGCCGAGGATGATCTGGATGAGCTTTATGATGTTTACAAAGATCCGTCTATTACCCGCTATACGGAAGGACTTTATCAGGACCGGGAAAAGGAGCGGGAATATATAAAGGATTATATCAGTCAGGTTTATGAATTGTGCGGCTTCGGAATATGGGCGGTAGTGGATAAGGTTACGGGGAAGCTTATAGGCAGGGCGGGGTTTTCCTGGCGGGAGGGCTTCGAAACGCCGGAACTGGGCTATATCATATCGGCGGATTATCAGAGAAAGGGAATAGCCACAGAAGTGTGCGGCGCCATTCTCAACTTTGCAAAGAAAGAATTGCAGTTTTCCCTCATAAGGGTTCTGCTTGAAAGAGAAAACATCGCTTCCTGTAAATTGTGCAGGAAACTTGGATTTGAGGAAGCGGGGGACGTTTTAATAGAAGGAAAAGAAATGTGTCAGTATGTTTATACGGGGTAATATAAGGTGGAAACGATTAAAAGAATCTGGAAAAGCATAAACAGGAAAAATATTTTTGCAGTAACGACCTTTTCACTTATTTTATTGATGATATTGATTACATTGGGCGGAATGGTTATATTTAAAGCGCAGTTTGACGAAAGCGTTTCTATTGAAAACCAGGAGGAATATACGGAATACAACAGATATTATGCATTGATTACCAGCGACGACAGGGAGGACTTCTGGCAGGCGGTTTATAACGGAGCCAGAGAGGAAGGAATCAATGAAAACGCTTATGTGGAGTTTTTTGCCGGGGATCTGGGAACCAGATACTCCATGGAGGAGCGGATGGAGATTGCCATTGCGGCAGATGTGGACGGAATCATTGTGGAGGGAGAAGACAATGACTCTTTGCGCAATGAGATTATAAAAGCCGGAGAAAACGGAATACCGGTTGTGGTAATTAATCAGGACGTTCCGGAAAGCAACAGAATCAGTTTTGTGGGCATCGGCAGATATGATCTGGGACAAACTTACGGAAGACAGACCTGTGAACTGGCGGAGAAAATGTTAAGAGAGCGGGATGAAGAAAATGATGACGAAAGTAGAGGGGAAAAGCTGCAGATTCGGGTGCTGATCAGCCAGGAGGCGGACAGCAACGGGCAAAATCTGCTGATGTCGGGTATCCGTGAAGAGATAGCGGCGAATACAGCCCTGGAAGATAAAATAGAACTGGACACTTATACCATAGATGATTCCGGAGCCTTTACGGCGGAAGAATCTATCCGGGATATTTTTATGGGGCAGGACGAAGTGCCGGATATTCTCGTTTGTCTTACGGAAATCTATACCACCTGTGCCTATCAGGCGGTCATCGATTATAACAGGGTGGGAATTACCAATATTATCGGATATTATGACTCCGAGACTATCCGGGCAGGCGTGGACAAGGAGGTCATTTACTGTACCATTTCCATGGATACGGAGCAGATGGGAAGATATTGCGTATATGCCCTTTCCGAATTTTTGGATGTAGAACATGTCAGTGAATACTTTACGGTTGATACTTATGTAGTCAACAAAGAAAATGTAGACAGGCAGGGGAGGGTACGCAGCTATGAAGAGTGAAAACAAATTAGTAAATCTTCCCCTTCAGAACAAGTTAATCGCTGTTTATTGTCTGACTGCCCTGTTAATACTCATTGTAAATCTTTTTATGTACAGCAATATTAATTCCGTGCTTCACCGTCTGGACCGGATTTATGTCAGCAACATTAACTTAAACGAGCTATGGGGTTCCTTAGACAGCGTACAGAATGATATGACCAATTATCTGAACACAAAGACCACTGACGCCATGGACAGCTACTACAAATCCTGCCAGGATTATACTGCCCAGATGGAAAGGCTGTCCGATGGGATTACCAGCGATGAATCCCAAAGGATGGAACGGAATATTAAAGCCATGTCGGTGCGCTATCTGGAGCTTACCGACCTTGCCATCGAGGCCAAGCGCGGGCGGAATGTGGAAAAGTACAGAACCTATAGCGAAGAAGCAACCACTGTTTATAATTATATCAGTACCTATATCAACAGCCTGAATAATGAACAGTTCAAAAGCAATTCCGCCAATTATAATATGCTTTCCGTATCCATGCGGTATGTGGAGGTGGTAAATACGGTAGTCTTTCTGGCAGTCATATTCGGCAATGTCCTGCTGGTTATTCTGGTTATCAGAAATATTACCAAGCCGCTAAAATCTTTATCTTCAGTGGCAAACCAGATTGCAGGAGGAAATCTGGAGGTAACTCTTCTGGAAGTAAACTCCCGGGATGAGGTAGGCGTGGTCAGCAAAGCCTTTAATCACATGATCATCAGTATCCGCAACTATATTGAGCAGTTAAAGGCCAGCATGGAAAACGAACGTGTGCTAAAGGAAAATGAGGGTATACTGAAAGAAAATGAATTGAAAATGGAAAACCATTTAAAGGACGCCCAGTTAAAATACCTGCAGGCACAGATTAATCCCCATTTCCTGTTTAACACCCTGAATGCGGGTGCGCAGCTGGCTATGATGGAGGGAGCGGACCGCACCTATGAATATGTCCAGAATGTGGCTGATTTTTTTCGTTATAATATCAAGAAAGACCATGACAGCGTTACCCTGAAAGAAGAACTGGAGCTGGTGGACAACTATGTTTATATTTTGAACGTACGTTTTTCGGGGGAAATTCATTATGAGAAGGATATTGATTCCTCCCTGGAAAATCTGGAAGTGCCCAGTATGATTTTACAGCCTATTGTAGAAAACAGTGTGAATTATGGAATCAGGGGAATTTCATGGAAGGGCAGAATTTGGCTTTCGGTATACAGGGAAGGAGACTGTGCCTACATTACCATCAGGGATAACGGAATCGGAATAGACAAGGAAAAAATTGACAAAATCATGCAGGTAAATTTAAAGGAGTCGGATATCAGCAGCGGTTCTAACGGAATCGGGCTTTATAATGTTATAAGCAGACTGAAGCTGTTTTATGACAGAGACGATGTATTTGAGATTAGCAGTCAGGGAAAAAACGGGGGAACCTTGGTAATGATACGCATTCCCCTTTAGGAAGCGAAAAGGAGGTCCGGGATGTACAAAATCATGTTGGCTGATGATGAAGGTATTGTTATCGATTCCCTTTCCTTCATTATCGAAAAAGAATTCGGCATATCCTGCCAGATTGAATCGGCCAAAACCGGGAGAAATGTTATAGAGCTTGCGGAGCGGTTTCGTCCGGATATTGCTTTTATGGACATTCAGATGCCGGGTATCAACGGAATCGAGGCTATGAGGGAAATCAGGGAAAACAACGGAAATACCATTTTCATTGTTATGTCTGCCTATGACAAATTTGATTATGCCAAGGAAGCCATTAACCTGGGAGTGCTTGAATACCTTAACAAGCCTGTGGAAAAAAACAAAATTGTGGAAGTGTTAAAGCGCGCTATGGCTATGATCGATAAAGAACGGGAAAAGCGCAGACAGGATCTAATGCTTCGGGAAAAAATGGAAACGGTTGTTCCTATTATTGAAAACGGACTTATTTACAGTCTGATGTTCCGGGAATATTTTGAAGAGGATGTGGAAAATTTCAAGAATCTTCTGGATATTACCGGGGATTACTGCTATATGGGCGTGCTTGTGTTCGGGGAAAGCCAGGTGGGGAACCACATGACCAATGTAGTGGGCACCTCCGTGCGTATCCAGGAGCATTATAATGAAGTGAGGGAAATTGTCCGGGGATATTTTAAATGCATTATGGGCTCTGTCATGGCAAACAAAATCGCCATACTGGTACCCGTCATGGAAGAGAGAATTGATTATAATGAAAGGATTGCCCTTATCGACAAAGCAAGGGAAATGGTTAGAAAGCTGAAAGGAAGGCTGGATGCCTCGTTCCGGATGGGCTTCGGGCACGTGGGAAGATTAAGGGATTCCATGAAATCCTACAATGAAGCTCTTCATGCCCTGCTTCAGTCAGACGGCAGCGTTGCCCATATAGATGATCTTCCCGTGGGCTGCGACTATGAAGAGAACTATCCGGTAGAGACGGAGCAGGAGATTTTTGAGCATACGGAAAAAGGAAATATAGAAGAGCAGCATTCTGCGGTAAACCGCTATTTTGAATGGATGATAGAAAATTACGGAGACTGCCAAAGCGATATCCAGTTGAAGGTGCTGGAATTTGTCCTTCGGGCGGAAAAAATCAGCTATGAGGGCAGCAGCCGGATTTACCGCTTTAAGTCCAGGGAAGACTATCTGCCTTCTATTATGGAGATAGGAGGGGACACGGAGCGCCTGCGGACATGGTTTACGGAAAAGATGGACGCGGCAGTGCGGAACGTGGCAAACGGAAAGGCCACCCAGTCAGGAGGCGTTGTGGCAAAGGCGAAGGAATACATTCATGCAAATTTCCACAAAGAGATATCTCTGGATGATGTGTCCAGGACGGTGGATATCAGCCCTTACTATTTCAGCAAAATATTTAAAGAGGAAACAGGGGAAAACTTTATTGAGTATGTAACGGCAATCCGTATGGAAAAGGCAAAGGAGCTGTTGTCATCTTCCATGCTTTCCATGAAAGAAATATGCGGGGAGGTGGGATATGCGGACCCCAACTATTTCAGCAGAACCTTTAAGAAAAACGTAGGGGTAACGCCCACGGAGTATAAGGAGGGAAAAAACGGTGAAAAGAAAACGAATCAGTAAACCGAGACGGTATATACTTTTCCTTCTTATTATTATATTGCAGACGGGGCTCCTTACAGGATGCGGCGCCCAAAAGGAAGAAGAAGCAAAAATAAAAGACGATATGGAGAAAATCCAGATAGGTATCTGCTTTGACTCTTTTCTGATAGAAAGATGGGAGCGGGACAGGGATGTTTTTGTTTCTACGGCAAGGGATCTGGGAGCAGAGGTTAACGTGCAGAATGCCAACGGTAACCTGGAGGAACAGATTTCCCAGATTGAATATCTGATTGAAAAAAAGATGGATGTGATAGTCATTGTCAGTATTGACGGGGACGGGCTGGCAGATGTGGTAAAGAAGGCGAAGGATGCGGGAATCATTGTTATAGCCTATGACAGGATGATTCATAACGCAGATGCGGATCTCTATATATCCTTTGATAATGAAAAGGTAGGAACCCTTATGGGAGAAGCTATGGTGGCAAATGGAATGCCCGGTAAAAAAGTTTTAATGCTTGCCGGACCCACGGCGGATAACAATGTGGCCATGGTAAACAGAGGTTTTATAAAGGTCATGGACGCCCATGGCATTCAGGTGGTGGACATTATGCATGCGGATGCCTGGAAACCGGAATATGCTTCTGACTATATCTATGAACACCCCGAGGTGCTTGAGGAAGTAGATGGTATTATGTGCGGCAACGACAGTCTGGCCACCCATACGGTGCGGGTGTTGGCTGAAAAGAGAGAGGCGGGAAAAATTGTAGTAACCGGTCAGGATGCGGAGCTGGAAGCCTGTCAAAGGATTGTGGAGGGGACACAGCTCATGACCGTGTACAAGCCCGTAGAGAAGCAGGCGAGGGTTGCGGCGGAATGCGCCATTGCTTTGGCTAAGGGAGAAGAGGTGGACGGAATCAATGCGGTCATGTCAGACGGGACCTACGACATTCCCGGCATTGTCTTGGAACCGATTGCCGTAAATAAAGAAAATATTGACGAGACTATTATCGAAAGCGGTTTTCATTTGAGGGAAGAAGTTTACCTGAACGTATCCGGCCGCGGAAAAGAAGACTAGCACAAAATTGTCATTTGTTAGAGATAAAACAAAAAAATGCTAGTTTGTCGAAATTTGCCCGTGCACGCAATCAAAAAAATGAAGAATTTCGCAAACATTTACTATTTGACCTATGTTATATTAATAATGTCACAGGGAAGCAAATAGCTTCTAAAGAGATTCACAAAATATAAACAAGGGAGGATTTCTAAATGAAAAAGAAATTACTTAGCGCATTACTGAGTGTTGCTCTGGTAGCTACTTTACTGGTTGGATGCGGCAATAGCAATGGCGCCGAAACGACAGCACCGGCAGATGACACACAGACAGAGGCACCGGCAGATAGCTCGGATGAGGCTCCGGCAGATAGCTCGGATGAGGCTCCGGCAGAGGAAAGCGGTTCCACAACAGGCGGCGGAGAATTAATCGGCGTATCAATGCCGACCAAAGACTTACAGCGTTGGAATCAGGATGGCGAAAACATGAAAGCACAGCTGGAAGCAGCGGGCTATGAAGTAGATCTTCAGTTCGCCAGCAATGATATTCCTACACAGGTTTCCCAGATTGAGAACATGATTTCCGGCGGATGCAAATTGCTGGTTATCGCTTCCATCGAAGGAGATTCCTTAGGAACTGTTTTACAGCAGGCAAAAGAGAACAACATTCCGGTTATTGCATATGACCGCTTGATCATGAATACCGATGCGGTTTCCTACTATGCAACATTTGATAACTACTTGGTAGGACAGAAACAGGGCGAATTTATTGTTGAGCAGTTAGACCTTGACAATGCAGAAGGTCCTTTCAACCTTGAGATCGTAACAGGCGATCCCGGCGATAACAACGTAAACTTCTTCTACGGCGGCGCTATGGATGTATTACAGCCTTATATCGATTCCGGCAAACTGGTTGTTAAATCCGGTCAGGTTGAGAAAGCAGACGTTGCTACAGCTAACTGGGCAACAGATGCAGCACAGTCCAGATTTGAAGCAATCATTTCTTCCTACTACTCTGACGGAACAAACTTAGACGTAGTACTTGCTTCCAATGACTCCACCGCTTTAGGTGTTGTAAATGCATTAGAGGCTAACTACACAGGCGAGTGGCCTATCGTAACAGGTCAGGACTGCGACGTTGCTAACGTAAAGAACATCGTTGCAGGAAAACAGTCCATGTCTATCTTCAAAGATACTCGTGACTTAGCAAGCAAGGTAGTAGAAATGGTTGACGCTATCATGAAGGGCGAAGATATCGCAGGTCTTGACACAGAGACATATGACAATGGTACAGGCGTTATTCCTTCTTACCTTTGCGAGCCCGTATTCGCTGATGTAAATAACTACAAAGAAATCTTAATTGATTCCGGTTACTACGCAGAAAGCGACTTACAGTAATTCAAATTTCATATATGAACTGATGCAGGCGGGATTTTTCCCGCCTGCTGAATTCATAAAGGCTCAATTTTTATCAGATGAAGGTAAATCAGTTTAGTTAGAATAATTAGATATTGGGAGGGATACAATTGGCGAAAGTATTACTTGAAATGAAAAATATCACCAAAACGTTCCCCGGAGTTAAGGCTCTTGACAACGTTAATTTGAAGGTAGAAGAGGGCGAGATTCATGCTCTCGTAGGTGAAAACGGTGCGGGTAAATCCACACTGATGAACGTTTTAAGCGGTATTTACCCTTACGGTACATATGAAGGGGATATTGTTTACGACGGCCAGGTTTGTAAATTTAATAAGATTAAAGACAGCGAAGAAAAAGGTATTGTAATCATTCACCAGGAGCTGGCGCTGATTCCTTATATGACCATCGGCGAGAATATGTTCCTTGGAAATGAGCGGGGCAAAAAATTCGCCATTAATTGGAACGAAACCCACGGCCTTTCCGAAAAGTATTTAAAGATGGTAGGCTTAAAGGAATCTTCCAGAACTTTAATCAAAGATATTGGTACAGGCAAGCAGCAGCTGGTAGAAATCGCCAAAGCCCTTGCCAAAAATGCAAAGCTTCTTATTTTGGATGAACCGACAGCATCCTTAAACGAGACGGATTCCAAAGCGTTACTGGATTTGCTGTTGAAATTCAAACAGGAAGGCATGACTTCGATTATTATTTCTCATAAGTTAAATGAGATTGCCTATTGTGCAGATAAAATTACGGTTATCCGTGACGGTTCCACCATTGAGACCCTGGATAAGAATAAGGATGATATTTCGGAAGACAGGATCATTAAAGGTATGGTAGGCCGTGACTTAACCGACCGTTTCCCCAAGAGAGCGGAAAAACATATTGGCGACATTAATATGGAAATTAAAGACTGGACGGTATACCACCCCATTTATACGGAGCGCAAAGTTGTTGATAAGGTAAGCATCAACGTGCGCAAGGGAGAGGTTGTAGGAATTTCCGGTCTGATGGGAGCGGGACGTACCGAGCTTGCCATGAGCGTATTCGGACACAGCTACGGTACAAACATTTCCGGTCGGGTTTTCATCAATGGAAAAGAAGTACATATGAAATCCGTAGGAGATGCCATTAAAAATAAACTGGCTTATGTAACAGAGGATAGAAAAGGAAACGGGCTTGTCCTTTCCAATTCCATAAAAATAAACACAACCATGGCAAACTTAGGGGCGGTCAGCAGCCATACCGTCATCAACAGGGATAAGGAATATGCCGTGGCAGTGGATTACAAGGAAAAACTGAAAACCAAATGCCCAAGTGTAGAGCAGAATGTAGGTAATCTGTCCGGTGGTAACCAGCAGAAGGTACTTCTTGCAAAATGGATGTTTACGGATCCTGATGTATTGATTTTAGATGAGCCTACCCGTGGTATTGATGTAGGTGCAAAATATGAGATTTACTGTATCATCAATCAGTTGATTGCAGACGGAAAATCGGTTATTATGATTTCTTCTGAGCTTCCCGAAGTTCTCGGTATGTGTGACAGGATTTATGTCATGAACGAGGGCAGAATCGTTGGCGAGGTCACTGCGGAAGAAGCTTCCCAGGAAGTGATCATGTCTCATATTTTAAAGTCCAGCAAATAAAGAGTAAAGGAGCGTAAATAAAATGGAAAAAGAAAAAATAATGTCATTTGTCAAAAAATATACGATGATCATTGTACTGGTATTAGTTATGATCTTCTTCGGAATAGGTACGGGCGGTAAGCTTTTTCTTCCACAGAACGTAACGAACCTGATTTCCCAGAATGCATATGTATTTGTATTAGCAACCGGTATGCTGCTCTGCATTTTAACAGGCGGTAACATCGACTTGTCCATAGGAAGCGTTGTCTGCTTTACCGGTGCGGTAGGTGCAACCATGATGGATAAAGGTATTAACTCAGTGGCAGCGGTTTTTGCCATGCTGGTTGTAGGTTTGATCATTGGTTCCATCCAGGCTGTCTGTATTGCCTATATCCATGTGCCTCCATTCATTACCACTCTGGCCGGTATGCTTGCATTCAGAGGACTCTCCAACGTTGTATTAAACGGTATGACGGTTTCTGTTACCGACGAGGCTTTCCAGAAAATATTCGGCGGCGGCGCAAACTGCTATGTTCCTGATTTGTTTGGAATGGAAGGCTTTAATCTGACATGTATGCTTTTAGGTATCATTGCATGTGTTATCTATGTTGTGATTCAGATAAACGGACGGGTTTCCAGAGTGAAAAAGGGATATGAGGTTGATTCCCTTACAGGAATGATTATTAAGACGGTTGTAATCTGTGCGGTAATCTGCGTACTTGCTTTTAAGCTGTCACAGTATAAAGGTATTCCTACCGTACTTATCTGGGTACTTCTGGTAGTACTGATTTATGGTTACATTACTTCCAAAACAACCATCGGCCGTTACTTCTACGCAGTAGGCGGTAACGAAAAAGCGACAAAGCTTTCCGGTATTAATACCAATAGAGTATACTTCTTAGCATATGCTAACATGGGACTTTTAGCCGGTCTTGCAGGTATTCTTACCATTGCCCGCCTGACAAGTGCACAGCCTACATACGGTCAGAACTATGAAATGGATGCTATTGGCTCCTGCTTCATCGGCGGCGCATCTGCTTACGGCGGAACCGGTACTGTTCCCGGCGTTATCGTTGGCGCCGTATTAATGGGTATCATCAACCTGGGTATGTCTATCATGGGTGTAGACAGCAACTGGCAGAGAGTTGTAAAAGGTATCGTATTGCTGTTAGCGGTTATCTTTGATGTAACAACAAAGAAAGAAGGCAAATAAGCCATACACCAATATCTAATTTTTTAAGGGGGCTTTCATCAAAAAGATGTAAGTCCCCTTACTTTTTTAAAATATCTGCAGGAACCAAGGTATTGTTATTTTTATAGCCAAGGGAATTTAACTGTGGTAAAATACAGAATGGTAAGTGAAAATGTCTGCATGGGATAAAGGGCGGACGGAAACAGTCTGTAGAATAAAAACATAAGAAAAACCAATAATATCAGAATAAGGAAATTAATTTTGATAAAGATGGATCAAACAGATCTGTTGATAAATAAAATATTTAGCAAAAGTATGTCAGGAGGAAAAGCATATGGAAGTAAAAGAATTGACAGGCGGTAATTTTGAAGAGGCTATGAAGAGCGGAGGAAAGGTACTGGTGGATTTCTGGGCGGAATGGTGCGGACCGTGCCAGATGCAGGGACCGGTTGTGGATGAACTGGCAAAGGAAAGGACAGATGTTGGCGTATACAAGGTAAATGTAGATAAGGAACCGGAGCTTGCGGTACGTTTTCAGGTAACCAATATCCCATCCCTCATATTTTTTAAAGATGGAAAGATGGCAAAAAAGGTCATTGGATTTCATAGCAGGGAAGAGCTTGAGGAAATATTGGCGGCTCTTTAATTACTAAAAACACCCCCGCCATTACGGCGGGGGCGACAAGGTGAAAGAATAACAATCAGGATTGTTACTCATCCTGTCAAAATCATAACAAAGAATTATGCAAAAGCCTAGAGTGATAGTGCCCACATTTTTTGGATTTTTTTAGATATATTTACGAAAACTCTTAAAAACTTCCCGTTTGCCAAAAAGGGAAAAGAAGGAGTATAATGAGGACAGTTTTATATTGGAGACAGTCTTATGCTATTTAATTCATTGAGTTATCTGGTGTTTTTTCCCGTTGTTGTGCTCTTGTATTTTGCCATACCGGGAAAGTGCCTGAAGCTGCGGAATCTATGGCTTTTAATTGCCAGCTATTATTTTTATATGAACTGGAATGCAGCGTATGCGCTGCTTTTATTTGCATCCACTTTTGTTACATATCTGGCAGGACTTCTTATTGAAAAGGCAATAAAAAAGGGAACGCCGGTTCTTGCCAAATGGATATTGGGCGGCGGCTTTGCCATCAATCTGTCGATATTGTTTTTCTACAAATATTTTAATTTTTTTATAGATAACTGTAACAGGGTTTTGGGAATTACGGGCAGAAAGACAAATCTGCCTTCTTTTGATATATTGCTTCCGGTGGGGATTTCTTTCTATATTTTCCAGGCGCTGGGTTATACCATGGATGTATACCGGGGGAAAACCAAAGCTACCGGAAATCTGTTCCGGTATATGCTTTTTGTATCCTTTTTTCCCCAGCTGGTGGCGGGACCTATTGAGCGCAGCGGAAATCTTTTGGGGCAGTTTGATAAAAAGCATACCTTTGAGGTTGAAAGAGTCAGAAAAGGACTTCTTCTTATGCTGTGGGGGCTTTTTATGAAAATTGTCATAGCGGACAACATTGCTGTGTACATTAATTCCGTATACGACAATTATATGGCGTATACAGGTGTGGAGATCATTCTGGCCACAGTGCTTTTTGCTTTTCAGATTTACTGTGATTTTGGCGGATATTCCTATCTTGCCATTGGCAGTGCGAAGGTGCTGGGCTTTACTTTGATGGAAAATTTTCATGCGCCCTATCAGGCAGTCAGCGTCAGGGACTTCTGGAAGAGATGGCACATTTCGCTGACAGGATGGTTTCGTGACTATCTTTATATCCCGCTGGGTGGAAACAGAAAGGGAAAGCTGCGCAAATATGTGAATATCTTCATTGTGTTTTTTATCAGCGGTATGTGGCACGGCGCGGCATGGTCATATATTATCTGGGGCGCATTGAACGGTATATACATGATTGTAGGAGAAGCGGGCGCCGGTATAAGGAATCGTATAAAAAAATGGCTGAAGGTAGATGAAAGCCGCTTCAGCTATCGGTTCGGCTGTAGTCTTGCAACCTTTGCCATGGTTGATTTTGCATGGCTTTTCTTCCGTGCAGAAGGCGTCGGGACGGCATTCCGTATTATAAAGCAGATTGTTATGAGCCTGCAGTTTCCCCAGTTGTTTGGATTGGCGGTTAACCGGATGGGCTTTACCATGCAGCAGCTGGCGGCGCTTATAATAGCTTTCCTTCTGTTGATGATTGTGGATATTTTAAAGAACAGAGGCCAAGATGTGTCCGCCCTGGTATTAAAACAGGGAATCTGGTTTCGGTGGCTCGTTTATATCGGTCTCCTCTTTATGATCATGACCTATGGAGCTTATGGACTGGACTATGCCCAGACGGAATTTATTTATTTCCAATTTTAAATATAGAAGATATAATGCGGAAATGAAGAAGTGTATGATTGGAAAAAGGTTAATATTGGGAAAGAGTCAATATTGGAAAAGGGTTAATATTGGGAAAGAGTCAATATTGGAAAAGGGTTAATATTGGGAAAGAGTCAATATTGAAAAAGGGTTAATATTGGGAAAGAGTCAATATTGGAAAAAGGTCAATATTGAAAAAGGGTCAATATGAGAAAAGACAAATATTGCAAAGAGAGATTTATTTGTGCAATAAGGTAAAGAAGGATGAGAATTTTGTGAAAAAGATAATAGTATTCTTTTTGAAATGTCTGATTATGCTGGGACTGGTGCTTCTGTTCTGCTTCCGGTTCGTTATGCCTCAGTATTTAAATAATTATCAGGCGGCGCTGATAGATAAAAATGAAAGATTGTGCTCCATTGACGGCCCTAAGATTGTACTGGTAGGCAATTCCAATCTGGCATTTGGAATTGATTCAAGGGCTTTGGAAGAGGCATTCGGAATACCTGTAGTGAATATGGGAATGCACGGAGGACTGGGGAACGCCTTTAATGAGCAGGCGGCGGTACAAAATGTCTGTGAAGGGGATATTGTGATTTTAAGCTACAGTAATTTTGATGACGGAGATGTGATTAGAAATCAGGAACTGGCGTGGATTACCATTGAGAACCATTTGAAGCTGTGGAATTATATCAGACCCAAGGACTGGAAGGAAATGCTAAAGGCATATCCTACTTATCTAAAGGACTGCCTGAGCCTTTGGAGCCAGGGAATCGGCAATATGGACAGCGGGGATGCGTACAGCAGGCTTCAGTTTAATGAGTACGGCGATAATGTGTTTGATCGTCCGGGATTAGTGCCGGATACGGATTTCAGTCCGGTCCATATACCGGAAATCGGGGAGGAAACCATTGAACGAATTAATGAACTGAATGCCCGCCTTGAAAAAGAAGGGGCGACTCTCCTGATGACGGCGTATCCCATAGCTATTTGTGACTATACTCCGAATCGGGAGGAATACGAAGCTTTTTCGGATGAGATCGGAAGACTTCTGGATTGCCCGTTGATTTCACGCTATGAAGATTATATGATGGATAAGGAGTTGTTCTATAATACTTATATGCATCTGAATAATGAAGGGGTAGGCATAAGAACTGCATTATTGATTGAGGACTTAAAAAATTATCTGGACAAGAATAATGAATAAAGAGAAGCGATAATAGAGAAGAACAGTGAATAAAGAGAAACAATAATAGAGAAGAGCAGTGAAAAAGAGAAGCAATAAAAAGAGATGTGTAGTGAATAAAGAAAAGCAGTGAATAGAAGAAAGCGGAGGATAAAGCGATGATTGTACAAAAGTATAAAGATATGCTGGGAATGAAATCGGTTATTCGTGAAATATCCGAATATGCCAATAAAAGAGGGAGCGAAATAGGCTATGAGAATGTATTTGATTACAGTCTCGGCAATCCTTCCGTTCCCGTTCCGGAGAAATTTAACACGGTAATCAAGGAATTACTGGATACAAGAGAGCCCCTTGCCCTCCATGGCTACAGTCCCAGCCACGGTCTGCCCGAGGTAAGGCAGAAAATCGCAGATTCGTTAAACAAGAGATTTAAGCTGCCCTACAAGATGGAAGATATTTTTATGACAAGCGGTGCGGCGGGCGCCATTGCCCATGCTGCAAGAGCTGTTGCGGATGTGGGAGATGAAATTATTACCTTTGCGCCTTATTTTCCGGAATACGATCCTTATATAAACGAAACGGGAGCCGTATTAAAGGTTGTTCCCGCGGATACGGAGAGCTTTCAGATTAATTTTGAGGCCTTTTCATCCATTTGTAACGAAAAAACGGCGGCGGTATTGCTCAACACGCCCAACAATCCGTCGGGAGTCGCTTATTCTACGGAAACGATTGAAAGGCTGGCGCAGATTTTAAAAGAAAAAGAGGAAAAATTCGGTCATCCGATTTATATCATTTCAGATGAGCCCTATAGGGAAATTGTTTTTGAAGGAGCGGACAGTCCCTGCGTTTCCCGGATTTATGACAATACGCTGATGTGCTATTCCTTTAGCAAATCCTTATCTATCCCGGGAGAAAGAATCGGCTATGTGGCGGTATGCCCCAACTGTAAGGATGCGGCTTTAATTGTGAATATGTGCACCCAGATTTCAAGGGGAACCGGTCATAACTGCCCGTCCTCCCTTATTCAGCTGGCTGTGGCAAAAATGCTGGAGGAAACATCGGAGCTTAAGGTTTATGAGACCAATATGAATATTTTGTATGAAGAGCTGACAAAGCTTGGATTTACCTGCGTTAAGCCGGGAGGCACCTTTTATATTTTCCCCAAGGCTCCGATTCCCGATGCCAAAAAATTCTGTGAGGATGCGTTAAAATATGATTTATGTCTTGTTCCGGGGGATACCTTCGGCTGTCCGGGATATTTCAGAATGTCATACTGTATCCGGACGGAAAAGGTGGAACGTTCCCTTGACGCAATCAGGAAAATAGCAAAGGACTATGGTATGTAAAAGGAGAAGTTTTTATGGAAAACGAAGAATTAAATGAGAATTCTGTTGTAGAGGAGCATATGGTAAAGGGGGGGCTTGTATTAGAAGGCGGCGGAATGAGAGGCCTGTATACTGCCGGCGTTTTAGACTATTTCTTAGAACAGGGGCTTTTATTTTCGGACTGCTACGGCGTCAGCGCCGGAGCATGTCACATGTGCAGCTACCTGTCAAAACAGAAAGGCCGGGCATATAGAGTATGTGTGGACTATCTGAAGGACAAAAATTATTGCAGCCTTCGGAGCCTGATTACCACAGGGGATTTATTTGGTGTGAAAATGTTATATGACAAGATTCCCAATGAACTTGATTTGTATGATTATGATGCTTTTGCGGCCTATCCCGGCAGGGCATATGCGGTAGTTACCAATATTATTACAGGAAAAGCCGAGTATAAGCCCTTAAGGGAGATGCATAGAGATATTATAGCCGTCAGAGCTTCGGCTTCCCTTCCGCTTGTGTCCAATAATGTGTATATTGACAACATTCCCTATCTGGACGGAGGGATTGCGGACTCCATTCCCATTATCCGCTCTCTGCGGGACGGAAATAAAAAGAATGTCGTCATTATGACAAAAGAGGTGGGCTACCGGAGAAAACCTACTTCCAACATGCAGGCAATTAAAGTGCGATATCATAAATATCCGAATCTGATAAGGGATATGGCAAGAAGGCATATCGTCTATAACAGAACCCTGGATTTTATTGAGGAACATGAGAAAAAAGGACATATTTTTGTAATCCGTCCCAAGGTAAACCCCAACGTGGGAAGGCTGGAAAAGAATGAGAAAAAGCTAAAGGCACTTTATGAAACCGGCTATGAAGATGCAAAAGAGTCCTTTGAAGATTTGAAAAAATATTTAAAACTCAGTTAGGAGGAGCGCATGGTAGAAATTTTAAAAGCGATATTATTTGGAATTGTTGAGGGAATTACGGAATGGCTTCCCATCAGCAGCACAGGGCATTTGATTTTATTGAATGAATTTGTAACCCTGGATGTAAGTGAAGAATTCTGGTCCATGTTTGAGGTTGTCATTCAGCTGGGGGCGATTCTGGCTGTTGTGGTGTTGTTCTGGAACAAGATTTTTCCCTTTTACTTTGGGAAAAAGGCGGAGGAAAACGGAGGAATCATCAGAAAGGACGTTTTTGTGCTCTGGTTTAAGATAGTAGCGGCATGTGTTCCGGCTGCCATTGTAGGTCTTGCCTTTGATGATGTTTTGGAAAAGTATTTTTACAACTATCAGACGGTTGCCGTTATGCTGATTTTGTTCGGTATTCTCTTTATTATCATAGAGAACCTGAATAAAGGGAAGAAGCCCAAAATCCGTTCTCTCAAAAACATTACTTATACAACGGCAATTATTATCGGTGTATTTCAGCTCATTGCTGCGGTTTTCCCCGGAACATCCCGTTCCGGCGCTACCATTGTAGGAGCGCTGCTTATCGGCGTATCCCGGACGGTTGCCGCCGAATTTACTTTCTTTTTGGCGATTCCGGTTATGTTCGGAGCCAGCCTCTTAAAAATGGTAAAGTTCGGCTTTGCATTTACAGGCATGGAGCTGGCGATTCTTCTGACGGGAATGATTGTGGCGTTCCTTGTATCCGTTGTAGTAATCAAATTCCTGATGGGCTATATCAAGAAGCATGATTTTAAAGTGTTCGGCTGGTACCGGATCATTCTGGGAGCGCTTGTCCTGGTGTACTTTATGGTGGCGGGATAATTGACAAGTGTCCTTTTTTAGGGTAAACTCTTTTTGTAGATAAGAAAATTTTGGAAAAATGAAAAGAGAAAGATTTATCAGACACATTTGTGTGTGAAAAGGAGGAACTATTATGGCAGAGGCAAAGGAAAAAGAGACGAATAAATCAGCAGTTAAACCTGCAGCTAAAGCAGTAGCAACAAGGGCTGCGGCAGAGGTAAAGGAAGTTGCAAAAGAAGTTAAAGAAACAGTAAAAGAGGTTCCTGCTAAAGCGGCGGCAGTCACAAAAACAGTTGCTAAGAAAGCTCCTGTTAAAAAGGCTGCGGCAGAGAAAAAAGCGCCTGCAAAGAAAACGGCGGCGGTAAAAAAGGCGCCTGCAAAGAAAGAAGCAGTGAAAGCAGTTGTTAATTTACAGTTTGCAGGAAAATCCTATACAGATGACGATTTAGTCAAAATTGCTAAGGATGTATGGAAATATGATCTGGGCAATAAAGCTGCAGATTTCAAAAGTGTTGAATTATATGTAAAGCCTGAGGAAAGTCGTGCCTACTATGTAATCAATGGCGAAGTGACCGGAAGCTTTGCAATTTAACTTAACCTACTGTTATGTCGAAATACACCACGTATCTGTTTGAAGAAAACGGGAAAACCTATACTAAGAGTATTATGTGATACTGTTGGGAGGTCTTGCCGATGGATTTGGAAGATATGGGAAAAAGAATACGAATGAAGCGGATCTCAAGATCGATGTCGCAGGAAGAGCTTGCGGAGAAAACAAATTTAAGCGTTCCTTATATCGGAATGCTTGAAAGAGGAGAAAGAAAACCGAGTATTGATTCATTTGTACTAATAACGGACGTGCTCAATGCAACAGCAGATGAACTGCTCTGTGGAAATCTTAAAAAAGGCTATCTGGTAAGACTGGCAAAATACGAAGAAAAGATAGCGAAGTTGACGCCGGAAGAGGTCAAGAGATTTTATAGAGTGGTGGACGCACTATTAGGAATGTGACAACAGATAATAAAAGATTATTACAAAGGGACTGTCGTATGGGAAGAACATCAATGCGATCAGCCCCTTTTTGCTTTGCAAAATTGGAAAATAAGGGTAAAATATAAACTAACCATCAGATAAAGCAGGAGGATGCAGAGGATGAAAAGGGTATTGATTCTTGAGGATAATACAGTTGCGGCATATTCACTGGAAAAGGCCGTTAAAAATATGGATTTGAATGCAGAAGTAACCTGCGTTACCCAATATGTGGATGCCTGTATGATGGTTACAGACAGATTTTTTGATCTGTTTATCGTGGACATTATTCTGGATAAAAGTTATGTCCATGATACTTCCGGGCTTGAATTTATCAGTTTTTTACGGAATATGAAGCGATATGAGTTCGCTCCGGTTATTATTACCACTTCTTTGGACAGTCCTAAAATGTTTGCGTATGACGAACTGCATTGTTATCAGTACCTGGAAAAGCCTTATGCCATAAAAGATGTGGAACAGGTTATTGAAAAGGCGTTGAAGGTTCCCCAGCGCATGGACGAGGACAATTATATTTACTTGAAAAATGAAGGCTGTGTCTGGCCGCAGCGGATCAATGAAATTGTCTATGTCTATTACAAAGACAGGAAAGTCATTGTAAAAAGTGTGGACGGTATTAACAGTTTTTTCTATAAGTCGGTATCGGATATCAAAAATCATCTGCCCGGCAGTCATTTTTTTCAATGCAACAGAAATACGATTATAAATAAAAGATATATACATAAGGTAGACGTCATCCGAAATAAGATCATACTGAAGAGCGAATACGGAAGCTTTGAGATAGGAAGAACATTCAGGAAAAAGGTATATGAGGAACTAACGAATGGTTGAACGGGTTTATCTGTTATTTGAAATCATTACAATTTTAATAGGACTGCATGTATTACATAAAGGAAATAAAAGACCGGGCATTGCTACTATGGTTTATGTGGCGCTGGCATTGATTATTGCATCCGTCATTGAGGCAGGATGGCTACACGGGGCTTTTGTAAATCTGATCTATCTGGGACTGATTATTGTATGTAAGCTGGAGTATGGAGATAGAATCTTTGATGCGGTTGTTTATGTTGTTATGGATATTGTATTGCTTGGGATATTACAACTGTTTGGAAGTATAGTTGTTTACAGTATTTTTCGTGTAAATCGCATTGATAAAATCGGTATTTTATGTATTATAATATTTTCCAGTATAGTACTGTTGATTATGAATAGATATCTGAAAATAAACCGATACATTGAAATAGTATTGATTAATGGGGGCTATGGAAAATTAGTGCTATTGATTGCTTCAATAGTATGTATGCTCATAATTAACTTTTTTAAAACAGTTAATTTCATATCTTGGAAAGATGTAATCGGGTTACCTGTACTTGCCATAATTATTTCTATAGTACTTTTCCAATGGCAAAAAGAAAAATTTGAAAATAAGCAGAGGCAACAAGAACTACTGGCATATGAAAGATATAATTTAGTTTACAAGGACTTAATCAAACAAGTTCGAAGGAGACAGCATGATTTTAATAATCACATCAATGCAGTTTTTAGCATGAATACAGTCGCAACTGACTTGAAAGAACTGGTAAAGTGGCAGAATGAATATTGCTTAGAACTATTGGCAGAGAATAATACAAATAGACTGTTGCGCGACGATGTTTCTTCCATACTTGCAGGTTTTATTTATAGCAAAATTGAGCAGGCGGAAGGTAAAGGAATCCGGGTTAAATACGAGATAGATGTTGATGGAGTGGAGGAACATATATCTTTTGTAGATTTTGTTGAAATTTTTGGAAACTTATTTGATAATGCTATGGACGAGGTTAGCGACAAAGAAATAAAAATGATTGATTTTGCTGTTACACAAGATGAGCATATTTTGATTATAAAAATTGCAAATCCCTGTGATAGGACAAAATCAGAAAAAATACAGCATATGTTTCTTGAAGGTGTTAGCAGTAAAGGAGAAGGTAGAGGAGTAGGACTTGCCAACGTAAATCGGATTGTCGATAGATATGAAGGAAGAACACAGGCAATTTTTGTTAGTAATGAAGGAATAGACCAGATTGTTTTTAATGTAGTGCTTTGCTTAAAATAGAAAAATTAACAAAAGGAGTCAACATTGTTTGGAATGTTGACTCCTTTAAGCGTTATTCTTGAGGAAATTCAGGTTCGCCGAAAAGTATTATGCACCAACCGCCAATAAAAATAAACGTAGAATAAGCGAGACCTAATTCAATGATAGCCTTTCCGATTGAATTAAGTAGTTTGTGTGAGTTTTGAGTCAGTTTCTTCATTAAAATTTCTCCTTTCCGTAAAATGTTGCACGCATCTTGCTATAATTAACTGTGCAGAATGCGTTATAATTGTCCAAAATCCGGTAGCCAGTGTATAAGAAGCAGGAAGAAGATATAAAGAGATCAGATAAGCGAATACAATTGCAAAGGTTCTTATCTGGTTCTTTTTAAAGATACTTATATCTTTCACATGACATTGCCTGCTTCTGAGAGGTCCGATCAAATAATTAATGAGCATACAAAACAGCAATGCTGCCAGCATGGCCGGTTTTTGAACAGTTACCAGCGTTGGCATAGTAAAGGAAAAGATTAACACCGCAAAAGATAATGCGAAGCAGCTCCAGTAATGCTTTAAATGAATTCCGCCATGGTTGCTGCGAAGACCGGCAAGCAGAAAAAGGTCTAACAGACATGCCGTCCCCCGATGAGTGGCCAGGGCGAAGAGAAACATAATAAGCATTTTGGAACAATCATAAAAAAGCGCTTTATAAGCGAATTTCAGAAAATCCATATCTCTTTTATCCAATTGATATCCCATATCGATTTTTTTAATCAGTTTCTCCACAATTCTTATAACTCCTTTCCTGATTTGGATATATCCAGTATATTCCAAAAATTTGGAATAGAAAAAATTTCTTACACGAATGGCTGTTTTTGGGGACTGAAAAGTTTCATCTGCACTTTTTTTGATAACTGCGCATCATTTTTTTGCTTTTTTTAACTTTCAGTCCCGATAATTAACGCTTTGTGTAGGAAAATGTGGGGATTGCTTGGTTTCGGGTTATAATAAAAGTTTATGGCTTATAGAAAATTGCATCCATTTTGCAAAAAAAAATAAAAAAGTTGAAAAAAATTTAAAAAAGTGCCGTTTCTTTCCATATATGGTAAGCATTTAAAATTTGTTTATAGTAAGATATACGTAACTGTCTAAAAAGGACGGTTTATGCAAAGGAATGCCAAAAGGGTTTCTTTATGATAAACAAAAGAAAAAGCCCTAAAAGGCAAAAATACTTATGAGGGAATATGATTATGAACAAAAGAAAAAAGATTTTTAAGGATGCATGGAAAACAAAGGGGAAACTGCGCCAGGGAATAGCGGCGGCGTTGATTATAACAATGCTTCCCTTTTCCAGCTTTGCCTCTATGGGCACGGCGAAGGTTTACGCAGGGAGCATGGCGGGAGAACAAACAGGAAATTTATCAGGGGAAGTGCAGATATCAGCAAATTCTCCAGCAGGCATTTCTATGGAAACGGAATCTTCCGAAGAAGTTAAGACCCATGGAGGGGAAGAAATAGATGCTTTTATAAATGCGTTTTTGCGGGGAGAAACGCCTTATGAGGAAGGGGATTTAACCCTTGGGGAAGGCTGGGTTTTGCAGGAAGATATGGTGGTAAACAACCTGGTTTTGGAGGAAGGAAAGCTGGATCTAAAGGGGCACACCCTTTATGTGTACGGCGATTTCATCCAGACCGGCGGGACTTTGGAAATAGGAGAGGGCAGGGTGGTCGTCTGCAAAGATTACCGTATATCGGGAGAAGGGGCCTTTACCATGACGGGCGAAAACGGCTATCTTCTCGTTATGGGGGATTTTTCCACGGAGGCTTTGGTCCAGACGAATGGAATTTATCTGGGAATTATGGAATTAAAAGGAGACTTTGTCCAGCATGCGCCGGAAAGCTCCCGGAACTTTTATACATCCGGCATGGGAAGCGATAAAGGATTTACCCTGTACTTGACAGGAAATAAAGGGCAGAGACTTTTTATGGAGCAGTCAGGCTTTAACAATTCCTCCGTGATTGCCAATCTGGTCATTGAAAACGAAAGTGAAGAAGGCGTTATTTTAGAAAATAATCCCTGTGTATCGGGAAAAATAACCACCAACGGAAATACCGTTACAGGAAATCTGGGCATAGGGTATGGAACGGTCTTTACAGAGGATTATTTTGACGGGGGAATTACCGTGCCTTCCGGCATGGGTGTGGATATAAAGACGCCCCTGACCATTGGAGAAGGGCTTACGGTAAATGAAAAGGGTCATTTGTCTTTATATGACAGACTGGAGGTCTTGGGAGACGCCGGAATCGGGGGAAGCGTACATGTTTATGGAAACGGACTGAATGTAAAAGGCGATGTTTCCATAGAAAATGAAGAGGGGAACCAGAGCAACGGTCTGGATATGGCACGAGAAGAAGCCTATGTATTAGTTGAAGGAGACTTTTACCAGAAAATTTCAAGTCCTTATCATTTGACGGATGGAATTCTGGAATGTCAGGGAAACGTATCCGTAGACGGTTCCTTTGGTGCAAAGGGGAAGCATAGGGTTATTCTTTCCGGTGCAGGGGAACAGCATTTAAACCTGCTAAACGGCGCATCCTTTCAGACGTTGGAATTGAAAAACCACAGTTCTCAGGGAATTGTGGTGGATGGCAGCGGAGCGTGGAACCGGCTGGTTTTAAACGGGTGTAAAATTTCCGTTCAGGAGATAGTAAATGAAACGGGCCTCATACTGGAAGAGGACCAAAATATCTCCACGGATTTTGTATTAAAAGGCGGTGTCCTGGATTTAAACGGTCATACTCTGACGGTTAGCGGAAACTTCCTTCACAGTGGCGGAACGGTAGTGATAGGAGACGGAAGGCTTGTTGTAGAGGGAGATTACCGTTTCCAGTCCAGGAGCGGAGAGGAAACAAACGGCTATAGCTATGGAGGCAGTGAAGGAAAGCTGGAAATGGCGGGGGAGAACGGCCATATTCTGGTAGAAGGGAATTTTTATGAGTATTCCGGTAAGTATAAGGCGGTGGAGTTATCGGCAGGATGTCTGGAGCTGAAAGGAAATTTCTATCAGTGGGAGGAGGCTCCAAATTATGGTTTCTATGCTTCGGAAAGCCATACTGTATTAATCAGCGGGGATAAGAAGCAGACCATTCATTTTCAGGAAAACTTTGATAAGCTTTCTTATATCCAGAATCTGTATATAACCAATGCTTCGGCGGAAGGTGTTGTAATAGAAGGGGCGCATAAGGTATACGGAAAATGTGAATCTTTACGGGAATCGCATATTGAAGGCCGTGTGTGCAAATCGGGCTATAATAGTGAATGGGGGGAATTCTATAATGGCGATATGCTTATTTTGGATACCCTTAATTTGAATTATGAATATGAATTAGGGGGAGATTTGTATATTCAGCGGGTTCTGAATGTTTATAAGGACTTTGTGGTAGACGGCAGTATATATTTAACGGGCGTGCCTGAATACGGAACCGGCGGATATCTGAACCTTTATGATGCAAAACTGACCGTAAAGGGAGATGTGGAAGCAAAAAGTGACTTTAGTTATGCGGGAATTATTTTGAAGTCGGGCAGCAGTTATGCGTTGATAGAAGGAAACTACAGGATTTCTGAATTGAAGCTGGAATTGAGCTCGCAGGGCGGTGCCTTGGAGGTTAGAGGGGATATTTCGTTTCAGGGGAAGGCAAATTATAATGCTGTTTTAATTTTAGGAGGCAGTCGGAAACAGACGGTTTCCGTAACAAATGATTCTTACTTTAAAACAATTATTATTCGAAACAGCAGTAAGGACGGAATTTGTGTTAACAGTCCCCTGTCTTATGGCAGCCTGATCAATGAAAGCGGATGTCCGGTTACTTATTTCGGCCAGGAAGGAATAACCGGTTTTACTCTTACGGAGGATCTGGTAATAGAAGGAAATGCGGTACTGACCTCGGGAACCATGGATTTAAACGGTCATACGCTGACTGTTCAAGGCGATTTGATCCAGATGGACGGCATCATGAATGTAAACGGCGGAAATCTTATTGTAGAGGGCGGCTATTATCTGGGCAATCCCGATACTATGTGGGATGAAAACGATGGAGCTACTTCCACCGGTTATCTGTTTATGACTAAGCCTGAGGACTATGTGCGGGTAGAGGGGGATTTCTACATTTCCTGGGGAAAGCCCTACAATTATACGGATTATTATTACTCTACATCCAGCCTGTTAACGGACGGGGTTCTGGAGGTAAAAGGAAATTTTGTCCAGAAGGAGAAGGTGGAGCCTTATGCATCTGTGAAAAAATGCAGCTTTCCCGCATCGGGAAATCACAGGCTGATTTTAAGCGGGGAAGAAGGACAGACCGTATGGTTTGCCAACTCTTCTTTGGAGGGTTCCCGTATTGCCGGTTTAAAAATTACCAATAACAGTGCGGCAGGCGTGACTTTTAAAGGGGAACCCTGTGTAACAGGAGAGGTGGATACTGAGAGGGGACAGAACATAAATGGATATCTGTCTGTTTCTTCCACAGATCAGTTGAAGGACAATTATTTTGCGGGCGGCATTGTGAACAACGCCATTATGGAAGTCAAGGAAGATGTGGAAATCGGCGGGAATTTCAAGGTTTTACACTATGGCGGTTCAAGTACAGCAGCGGATGTTAAAGTGAAGGACGCTCATCTTTCGGTGGGTGGCAGTCTGCTTATAGAAGGTATTTTAGCCATGGATAACTCCCGGGTGGAGGTGCAGGGAGATACCTGCATTGTGTCGGAGAACCGGTACTGCGCATTCGGCATCAGAATGCAGAACGAAAATGATCATCTGCTCATAAACGGAGATTTTATGAAAGAAACCGCCGATTCGCAATTCTCTTTCGGTACTCTGGAGGTAAAGGGGGACTATAGGGATAAAGGGGAGCAGATTTATGGCACGGACCACAGGGTAATTTTAAGCGGAACCGGTCTGCAGACCGTGGACTGCACATCTACCTTCGGAACTTTGGAGCTTCAAAATTACAGCGCGGCAGGAGTGTATTCGGAAAAGACGATCAGGAAAAACAAACTGATTCTCAACGGATGCAGGCTGACTATAGGGGACGGCAGCGGCATTTACGGTTTTACTCTGACTGAGGATTATATTGCCGCAGGAGATTTTACCCTTTTGGATGACACGCTGGATTTAAACGGTCATACGCTGACCATCCAAGGCGATTTGATCTTGCAGGACGGATGGGTTAATGTTAACGGCGGCAGACTGGTCGTAGAAGGAAATCTGCGTTTCCAGTCCAGGAGGCCGGATAATTCCGATATTTCGGAAATGGAACCGGATAAGAAAAAATATTTGTATTCTTCGGGAGAAGGACATCTTCTCATGGAGAATGAAGAGGATAGCGTTGCTATAAAAGGCAATTTGATCATAGATGCAAAAGAGGATATTACGGGGGATTTAACAAAGGGCTCCATAGAGCTTTCGGGAGATTTGCAGCAGACGGGCGACAATGCTTTTGCATTTGGCGGAGCCATGACCTTAATGGGGCAGAAAAAACAGAGTATTTACAGTGAAATGCCCATCATGCTTTATGATCTTGCAATTAAAAACAGTTCTCCGGAAGGCGTTTCCTTTATGGAAAACGTACTGATCGGGGGATGTGTGGAGGATTTGAGCAGGAAAGCAACCGGCAGCGGCAGCGTGGTTTTGCAGGATATAGGCCGGTTAAAGGACGGATGCTTTGGGGGAAATGTTATCCTGGAAGGAAGCTGTAGCGCAGAAGGAAGTATTGCCATAGACGGAATCCTGAGCGTAGGGGAGCAGGGGGAACTTCATTGCGGGGATGAAGCCATTCGTGCCGGCGTGCTGATCGTGGACGGAAAAGTATATACGGACAAGGCAGCTTTGGTTTTGGAGCAGGCGCTGACTGTGAGAAATCAGGGCTTATTTGTCATGGATGATAAAACCTATGTGCTGGTAAAGGGAGACGTAAGCTTTATAGGGACTGCCGGCCATGAAGGGTATCTTACGGACGGAACGTTGGAGATTACGGGAGATTTTAATTCCATTGGAGGCGGCAGAAGCTTTGTTGCCACTAGGGAGCATTATACCATTTTCAGGCGGAAAAACGCTCCGGCGGGAACAAACGTGAAACAGACAATTAAAATTACTAACAGCCAGAAAATACATTTTGCCACCCTGGAGCTGACTGCGGGGCTTTCCATAGGAAGCGGAAAAGAGGACGGCTATGACATTCCCTACGGACCGGAAGCTTTGGCGGACAGAGTTATTTATATTACGCCGGGAGCCGTTATCCCGAAGCCGGTTTCTTCCCTTGCGGCAGAGGAGGTTACGGTCACATCGGCAACTCTTCGTTTCCAAGGGGAATGGGAAGAAGGCGTGGTAAAGGGCTTTGCCGTTTATCGTGACGGGGTAAGGCTGGGAACAACCACAGAGCTCACTTATAAGGATACGGGGCTTTTGCCGGGAGAAACCTATGTTTATACTGTTTATCCCTATAATCCGGATAAAATAAGCGCGGCATCATCCCCGGAGTGCACAGTGGCTACACCCGAGGACGACCAAGCGCCTTCCGTGCCGGGAACGCCGGAAATCACAGAGCGGACAGGTTCTTCCATTACCTTGAAATGGGAAAAGAGCAGGGACAATGTGGCGGTAAAGGAATACCGTCTTTACCGGGACGGGGAAATGGTTTACAGCGGCGCTGAAACCGGCTATAAGGACAGCGGACTTTTGGAAAATACCGTATATACCTATTGTGTTATGGCGGTGGATGAGGCAGGGAATGAGTCCGAAAAAAGCCGGGGAATGGACGGCGTGGTTTTTATGCCCCGTATTACGGCAGTATTTCCGAAGGATTATGAGATTATCGGAGGAGAGAGCGTAAAGCTGGAGGTTCATTTTGAAAACGGCGGAGGCAGTAAGGGAAATGCCGTTACCATGGAGTATTATGACAAGACAGAGGAAAGATGGATTACCATAACCCCGTCGCCTTTGGGGCAAAGGGATCTGGATGCAAAAACCTTTTATGCCGTATATAACTGGAATATTGCAAACTTTACTGTGGATGGAGACCTGGATATCAGGTACAGGATCACGGATTCCGATGGTAATTCAGGGGAACAGATTGTTACCTATACGCTGGATCGGACGGCGCCGGCGGCCCCGGAAACAGTATCGGCTAAGGACGACGGAGGAACTGTGGTCATAAGCTGGGATATCAGCAGAAGCGGCGACTGTGTGGGATATGAGCTTTACAGAATCGGTTCCGGCAGGTCGGACAGCGGAAAAATCGCAGATATTGAGGGAAGAAATGCAAGCTGGTACAGAGACAGCGATGTGGAGGATGATAAGACTTATAAATATTACGTAAAGGCGGTGGACGCTTTTGGACAAAAAAGTCCTATGTCCCCTGTAGCAGAGGTTTATGTAAAGGAGGATACCAGTGCGCCCCGGGTTATGGAAATGCTGCCGGCGGCGGGAAAGGTAAATAAAATCACAAGGCTGGAGATAACGGGAAAGGATAACAGGGCGGTAACGGAGTTTGAACTTTTCATCAGAAATACCGCAGAAGAGGACTGGAAACCTTTGGCAACTGTACCTGCGGAAAATAATAAAGCTGTTTATGAATGGGACACCACTTTGCAGGAGGAGGATACTTATTATGTGAAAGCCGTGGCAAGAGACGGACACGGCAATGAAAATACGGATCTGTTTATGAGGCGGTATGTGGTGGATAATACCGGAATCGCCAAAATCAGACTTTTAGACGCCACAGTGGGAAGCACCGGGGTTTTACTTGCATGGGAAGATGTAACGGAGGAGGACTTCGGATGGTTTTTAGTGGAAGAGTTAGTTGATGGTAACTGGGTTGAAAAAGGGAAGGTCAGCGATACCCTGGGCTTTAAAATTGAGAATTTAATGCCAGCCAGCACCTATACTTACAGAGTTACGGGAGCGGATGTGCTGGGAAATATGGGCGTCCCCTCCGATGTGCTGACCATAACAACAAAGGAGGATACAACACCCCCTGTCATTACGGCGGTAAATCCCATATCCTCTTATTACAACGGGAATATTTTATTATCTATGTCGGTTAAGGATAATGGCGGAGTAGCGTGGGGGAAATTTTCTTATCGATACGGAAGTGATTTGCAGACAAAAGAAGCTGCTTTGGAAAATATAAATGAAAAAGAAAACGGCGGCGTTTCTGCAAATGATATTGAAAAAGAACGTACTTACGCATTGGAAAGCGGCGGATGGAGAGAAATCGCCACGGTTTCCGCAAACGGTCTTTTGACAGAAACGCTAACCTGCAACTGGGATCTTTCGGAGCTGCCTGAAGGAGAAGTGACAGTGCGCTTTGAGGCATATGATACGGCAGGATATCATAATACTCTTTTTGATGACAAGGAAATAGAAAATACCTATATCATTGACAAGAGTGCGCCGGAAAAGGTTCAAGGTGCGGCAGTTACCGGGGAAGACGGTTATATCGGGCTTACCTGGAAAAGCGTCAGCGATAAAGATGTGGCATCCTATGAAATCCAGAGAGCTTTGGAGGATGAAGGGATTTTTGAACGGGTAGGAGTGACAAACAATACCCTTTACTATCATGACGGAAATGTTAAGCAGGGAGTTACCTATGTCTACCGGATTCTGGCAATTGATATTGCAGGAAACAGGGGAGAGGCTTCCGACGAGATATGCGGAACCGTGAAGCCCGATAAGGAAGCTCCTGTGGTAACGGGCATTTCTCCCGGGGAGACTGTTATCGGAGCAAATCCTACATTGAAAATTCTGGCAACGGATAATGCGGCATTGAAATCCGTTCAGGTGGAATTTCGGGAAGAGGGAGAAGGCATATGGCATGAAATTGCAACCTTAAGTGCACAGGGAAGAGTAAAATATGAAGCCTTTACATGGGATACTGCGGGACTTTCGGAAGGCGTGACCTATGAAGTGCGGGCAAAAGCAGTGGATGAGGCAGGAAATGAGGGAGATTATACCCAAAAAAGTTATACGCTGGATTTAACGCCTCCGAAAGCGCCGGAGCTTTCCGTAGAGTCCGGAAGCTTCTGCGTAAAAATGGAATTTACGGAAAATGCGGAAGAGGATTTCAGGTGCTATAAAATTTACCGGAGGGAGTACGGGGATCAGGAATATACCTGTATTCAGGCTACAATCCAGACAGAGTTTACGGATGTGCCGCCCAAAACGGACACTACCTATTATTACAAGGTTCGTGCTTATGATATTTATGACAATTACAGTGAATCAGAAGCGAAAACCTGCTATGCCAATCATGTGGATACCATTGCGCCTGTGGCAGAGCTGCCGGAAACCCTGTTCGGTTTTACGGGAATGGAAGTGGCATTTGACGGAACTCTTTGCAGCGATAACGTGCGCATTAACCGTTATGAGTGGGACTTTGGGGATGGCGCTAAGGCTTCCGGCTCCAGGCCTGTCCATACCTATGAAAAATCGGGCATTTATTCCGTTACCCTGACGGTTTTGGATGCGGCGGGAAATGAAGCCTTTACCACATCGGCGGTTCAGATCATGGACAAAGAAAATAACGGGGTTTCCATCCTGCATATTCTGGCAGAGGACGGAAATGCCGTAGGCGGCGCATACGTTTATATCAAAACAGGAAACGGTACAGAGGATGTGCTGCAGCTGCGGAGCGATAAAAACGGAGAGGTAAAGGTTATCGGAAAATCCGGTATTTATGAATATGCGGCTTTTGCGCCGGGTTATATGCCGTCTGAAGGAACGGTAAGAATCAGTAATTATGAGACTGTAGAGGAGAGTGTTACCCTTAAGAAGGGAGAAGTGGTTACGGGAAATCTGACCGTGGAGCGGATGGAGTTAGACGAGCTGATAGAGAAAGGGGTGGATTTGAGTGCGCCGGAGAATTATCACACTTTCAGGTTTAAGACGGAGCTGTGGTTTGCGTCGAGTCCGCTGCCGCTCGTTATGGATATTACAGAAAATATGGATGGGATACGTAAGACCAGCAATGTTAATACGGGAAAAAGCATAGGAACTTTTACACAGAATGAAAGTACAATAGAGGTTATATTATTAAATCCTTCCAAAGAAATACCATATATGCCATCTGTATATCGTCCGGGTATAACTTATTTGCAGACAACTCAGAGTGTGAGTTGGATGAAGGATATGTATGATGTACAGCTTGGCATTATAAACAATGCTGATAGTGGGTATCCCCTTACGGATGCTTCTGCAACTTTGAATTTGCCAGAGGGCTTAAGTCTTGCATCAGTAAAATCCGGACAGACATTAACGACCGTATTTGGTAATATTGAAGGGCAGGAAAGTACCTCGGCTTCATGGGTAGTAAGAGGGGATAAAACAGGAACTTATCGTTTCTCTGCATCATTTCACGGGGTATTGCAGCCTTTTGGTGCAGATATGGATGTCCAGTTTGAAGCAGAAGCAGATTGTGTGGTTCCGGGAGGTTCAGGCATTCATATTTATGTTTGCCCGGAAAATGCTTATTATCCGGGAGAAGATTATTATATTCAATTTGAAATAGTAAATGAGTCTTCCAGGGACTTTTATAATCTGAAGACCTCTTTAGGCGAATATATTCAGTCTACTCACTTGGAAATTGTTGTGGTAAAGGACATTAATACGGGATTAATAGTTGGTGGGAGAAGGAGCGGAGGAAAGGTATATCGTTCTGCATCTGCCGCAAAATCTCAACAAGTGCCTGTCCTATATGATGGAGATATCATAGATGTGGGTGTGTTTTCTCCGGGAGAGAAAATATATGCGACTTATTGTAAAAGAATGGGACAAGCACCTAGTGATAGTATCTATTATATTTTGATAGATTCTTTGGTTAGTGCTATAGAAGGGGAAAATCTGGGAGTTGAAGTTAGTGTTAAAGTTATTAATAGTCATATTAGCAAATATGTCGTGGTAGGCGGAATGCTTATGGGAGATGAGGGGGATTTTGATGAATTAATGCTCGACCCTGTCGATATGACTACGGGAGCTTTTTTGCAGGAATTAAATACGATTTCATTAAACGGTGGAAATGCAGTATCATTTGATTTGTATTATAATTCCATGCTGGCGGAATATAGAGGAGAGGCAGGATATGGGTGGAGCCATGATTACGAACAGTGGATAGAAGATCATGGTAACACTATTGCATTACATTTAAGTCCGTATAGAGAAGCAAACTTTATAAATGAGGAGGCGGCTGGCAATATCTCATATGGAACAGTTAAGGATGATACGATTCTTCTTGATGGACAGACGGCTTATACAGGCATTTATCATCCTGTGGGCGGTGGTATGGAAGGCTGGAAGATCGAAAAGAATGGACAAGGATATATCGTAACGGCAGCCAATAAGAGTCTTTATACATTTGATGAAGATGGCAGGTTGACCAGACTGGAGGATACCGACGGCAGGGCAGTAAGAATTACTTATCAGGATAATTTCATGAAAATAGTGGATGAGATTACTAAAGAGTATTTGCTTGTATCGTATGATGAGGATGGATTCATCCAAACAGTCAGCGATCATACGGACAGGACGGTAACTCTTACTCATAATGGTGGAAATTTAACAAGTATTACGGGACTTACAGGTAATACTTCAGTTTATGCCTATGATGCATTTCACCATATGATAAATGCAACAAATAGTGAAGGGATTACATATGTTAGAAACACATATGATGAAGAAGGGAGAATTTCGACACAGGAGGAAACGGGCAAAGCAGGAGTGACCAGAATGTCTTATGAAGATACAGAGGAAGGCGGTGTCAGGATTAAGATTACTGATGTTACAGGTGCGGATATGTTTGTGTATACCAATGCAAAAGGAGATAAAATTAAGACAGTAGATGTAAATGGAGCCACTACAGAATATCTTTATGACAGCAAGGGAAATCTTTTGGACGAAATAGATTCCTATGGAAATACAGTCATGTATCAATATGACGAGAAAAACAGATTGATACGAACTTATGATACGGCAGGAAATATTACTTTTATTGACTATGATGATTCAGGGAATCCGACAAAAATATATGACAGAAACGAAAAAGGCACAACTTTCAGTTATGATGAAAAAGGCAGATTAATACGTAAAATAGGCGCTCTGGGAGATGTAACCCGGTTTGTTTATGATGAACAGGGGAATTTGATAAGTCAGAGCACAGATGGAAAGGGGGCTTTACAATATAAATATGAGAGTGGAAGGCTTATAAGTCAGATAGATGAGAATGGTAATGAAATTTTGTTTACCTATGATAGTTATGGAAATATCTGTAAAAAGACAGATGCAATGGGAAATGTCTATTTGTATAATTACAATCAGGCAGGACAGCTTATAGACGAAATGACAGCCGATGGTGTAAAAAAGACATACATCTATGATAGTGCAGGGCAAATTATTAAAGTTGTCTGGACTGCGTCGGATAGTTCGTCAAAAACAGAAAGGTATGAATATGATGGAGCGGGACGGCTTACAGGAATAATCGATGCAGCAGGAAACAGTACATTATATTGTTATGATGAATACGGTAATAAGACATTGATCATTTATCCTGATGGAACAAGAGAAACGTTTGCATATGATGCAGGAAGAAATTTGATAAAGAAAATCACAGCAGGAGGGAATGTTACAGAATATGCCTATGACTTAAATCATAATATGCTTACGGAAACAAACGGGGATGTTACGGTCGGATATGAATATTATCCTAATGGGAAGCTTTATAAGCAGATATTGCCGGACGACCGGATTTATACATATACCTATGATAGCAGCTGGAACTGTATTCTGATAACAGATAGTGCCGGAGGCAGCATGGGATATACCTATGATGAAGAGGGGAATATGACTTCCGTCAGAGATGCCCTGGGTAATACGACAAGATATATGTATGACAGTTTTGGCAGATGCATCAGGGTTACAGATCCCAATGGGAATTATACAAGCTACCTCTATGACAATCATGGAAACTGCATACGTCAGATTGATGGAATGGGAACTGTAATCCATATGACGTATGATAGTTTGAATAGACCTGTTAGTACATGGATACAGACAGAAAGCGGAAAAATCAGTACGGACTATGTTTATGATTCCATGGGAAGAGTTGTGGCAGTGACAGATGGAGAAGGCGTCACAAATCATATTGTTTATGATTCTTTTGGCAATCAGATAAGTATTACAGATGGAGAAGGAAATGTTCTGCAGGAGAATACATATGACGTACTTGGACAATTAACAGAAACAAGGGATATTCTGGGTAATAAAACATCATATAGTTACGATATGGCAGGAAATCTGACACGAGTCGTGGAATGCCTCAATGGTGCAAACCAAAATGAAACAGTCTATAGCTATGACATGGATGCCCACTTGACGGCAGTAAAAGATAAGGCGGGGAACATTACGTCACAGATATACGATACCAGGGGAAACGTAATATCTGTAACAGACGCAATGGGAGGAACTACTTCCTACAGTTACGATTCCATGAACAGAGTAACGGAGATTGTTAATGCTATTGGAGCAAAGGAAAGCTATTGTTATAATGCATCAGGCTTGCTTTCTGAGAGCAGAAATGCGAATAACGAAAAGACAAGCTATGAATATGATAGGGCAGGGCGTATTATAGAACAAAAGGATAAAGAGGGGACTATTAGTTATACTTATGATGCAAATGGCAATGTTTTGACAGTAAGTGATAATAAAGGGACTATCAGCCGAACTTATGATGCGTTGGACCGGGTTACCAGTGTAACCGACTATAAGGGAGATGTTATCCGTTATGGTTATGATCAGCTTGGAAACAGGACTTATATTATTTATCCGGGTGGGGAAAAAGTACGCTATACTTATGATAAAACAGGTAGGCTTCTTACAGTAACTGATGCACAGGGGGCAGTAACCTATTATACTTATGACAAGAACGGAAGGCTGATTGAAACATGCAGGGGAGACGGAAGCATTGAAAACTGTGCCTATGATAAGACAGGAAGGCTTGAATCAATAACAGATAAAACATCGGTCGGGGCAGTTATCAATCATTATACCTATGAGTATGATGAACGGGGAAATATTGCAAAGATAACCGGCATGGATAGCGGAATATCTGCGGTTTCACAAGGAAAGCAAACGAATGACGAAAAGGAAATCCTAAATCTTTCCGCAGTTATGACCTATGATGCAGATAATCGTCTGCTTACTTATAATGGACAAACCGTGGAATATGATGCCTGCGGAAATATGATAAAAGGTCCCTTAAACGGGGAGATGGCAGAATTTACATATGACTGCCGCAACCGCTTAATAAAGGTTACAGAAGAGACTGGAAGGGTCACGTTCTATGAGTATGATGCAGAGAATATCCGTACAGCTTCCGTTACAAACGGCATTCGTACGGAGTATACCACAGACCGTGAAAGTACCTATAGCCAGACGTTGGTTAAGAGTGAGTATGAAAGAAATGCTTTTGGTTTCTATATTGAGTTGATAAATAGTACAACCTATATCTATGGATTGGGATTAATCAGTGAAAGAAGGGATACGAAAGAAATCTATTATTATCATTATAATCACTTGGGTTCCACCATGGCAATCAGCGATGCAGACGGCAATGTTGTTTACCGTTTTGCTTATGGCACTTATGGAGAATTAAGCGATATAAAAGATGGAAATGGTGCAAGCCTTGGAAATATAGCTGCATCGGAAGGCTTTACATATGCGGAATTGGCCGATGCCATAGGGATACAATATCTTTATAACGGTCAGTATGGAGTTGAGACAGACAGGGACGGTCTTTACTATATGCGGGCACGCTATTATGACCAGGATATAAAGCGTTTTATTAACCGGGATGTATTAAGAGGAGATATTGGGAACAGCCAGAGCTTAAACAGGTTTTGTTATGTACAGGGTAATCCGGTAAGCCTGACTGACCCTTTTGGGTTATGCCCTGACAGTAATGTGGCATTTAAAAAACTCTGTATCGGAGCTTATCATCTGGATTGGAATGCGCTGGGGCATACGGCACTGGATATAGCAGGATTTTTTTTCCAGCCGGCAGATGTAGTTAATGCTATCTGGTATGCAAAAGAAGGCAACATGAAGATGGCTGCTGCCAGTGCAATGGCAGTCTTTTGTGATGCTACTGCAGGGTCAAAACTGCTGCTTGGCGGTAGTAAATTTGGAAAATATCAGGGAGTTGTCAATACAGTTGCCCATTTGGTTTTTGGGGGAGTAGGAGTTGCGATTGGTTCAGATATGTTCATGACCAATTATGAGAACTTTGTCGGAGGGCTGAAAGATGGCAGGTTTGACGTAGAGAGTCTGGGCAATATGGTGCTTGGAGGTCTGATAGCAGGTTACTCGGCGAAAGGTCTGTGGAACGGCATAGGAATGGCGGCAGCGAGCGGAAGTGTTAAGGGAAGCGCCAAAGGAAATGTTGTGCCACTGGCGGATTGGGATGATTTGAATGACATTACAATGAGACAATTCATCCAGTTATCCGGAAGTAATGGCAGGTCGCCGTCAGAATGGGCAAGGAGCTGGCAGGGAACAGAACCTTATTTGGGCGTAGATACCTATAGGGATATTACATTAAGGAGAGGGAAAATTATTTATAGAGGAGAACCAAATGGAACAGAGTATTTTACTACAAGGTCTGCGATTGAGCGGTCTGAAAGGGATAGGGTAAAAATATTCCAGGGATTGCAGGTGCTGGAACATGAGACCTATGGATATAGGGGAAATATGATGGGATATATGGTAATGAATGATATAGATGCGGCGTTTGGAATTACAAGAGCGAATACAGATTATGGAAAAGGAGGGCTACCACAGATTTTTGTTCCAAATGCAAAATGGCTAATTGATAGTGGGATTTTGGTGCCAGTATATAATATTCAGTTGAAATGATTAAGGAGGTAAATGAAATGTTAATGGATTTAAGAAGTGGAATAATAAAGATTAGTGATGATTTAATAATACATCCACAATATTCTTTTGAGGATTTTCAGAAGACAAGGTTTTATAAAGGGCAGGATGATAATAGAAAGATGGTTTTGGCAGAAACACAAATAATAGATGGAAAAAAATATAAGATAGGACTTATATTTCATAATAGAAAAATATATTGTGTATCTTTATGCAATATTGATGAAAATCTTGCTCCGTGGATAGAGGAATCAAAACGAAAAAAGATTCATGATAAGATCCTTATAGAAAATGGTATATTGAATGGCTGTCAATATGGATGGGGGAATATATTATCTGAATATGATCAAAGGAGTGGAACAAGTCGTATAAGTATTTATTATGTCATTTAGCATACTTATGCATTGAACTAAAATAGTTTGCAAAGGAGGGAACAGAAAATGTTAATGAATTTAAGAAATGGAATAATAAAGATTAGTGATGATTTAATAATACACCCTCAGTATTCTTTTGAGGATTTTCAAAAGACAAGATTTTATGAAGGACAGGATGATGCAAGAGTAATTTCTATCAAGGAACCACAGATAATAGATGGGAGAAAGTATTTGATTGATTTTATTTTTCATAATGGGGAAATATATAGTGTGTTTTTATGCAATATTGATGAAGAACTTCCAGATTGGGAAGATTTACCAAGGCAAAAAGAAATTCATGATAAGATACTCATAGAAAATGGAATATTGAATGGTTGCCAATATGGATGGGGAAATATAGTATCTGAACGTGATCCTAAAAGTGGGTCATGTACTATAAGCATTTACTATTTGGTTTAGTATATAGGCAGGTTTAGCTAAAATAGTTTAAGGAGGTAAAGCAAATGTTAATGGATTTAAGAAGTGGAATAATAAAGATTAGTAATGATTTAATAATACATCCACAATATTCTTTTGAGGATTTTCAGAAGACAAGGTTTTATAAAGGGCAGGATGATAATAGAAAAATAATTTTAGCAGAGGCACAAATAATAGATGGGAAAAAATATAAGATAGGAAATAAAAAATATTAATGTATTGAAGAAGCGGCAAACCACATGGTCTACGGCATCCTGAAGGAGAATACCATCATCATGGAGGACCGCGTTTTTGAGGAGGGAACTTATCTGCCCACCTCTTCGGGAATGGAAGGGTGGATTATGGAAAAGAACGCTTCCGGCTACCGTCTGACCAGTAAGGAAAATGCAGTCTATGAATTTAACAAAGACGGGGAACTTGTCCATATCGCCACAGGGGACGGAAAAGGCACCGCCATTGTCCATGCGGAAGGAAGAATGGACATAACCGATGACGTTACAGGGGAAAGTCTGCACATTTCCTATAACGGGGAAGGGCTGATCTCTTCCGTATATGACGACTTTGGCAGGACGGTTTCTTTAGAATATATAGACAAAGAGCTTTCCGCCATTACAGGCGTGACCGGCGGCAGGAGCGTATACAACTATGACGGCTGCCACAGGATGGTCAGTGCGATTAATGCCAACGGAATCCAGTATGTCCAGAACACCTATGACGAATCAGGACGTGTTACCGTCCAGAAGGAGGCAGGAAAAGCAGGGGTATCCAGGCTTTCCTATAAGGACAGGGAAGAAGGCGGCGTGGAAATAAGCATCCTTGACCAGAACGGAGGCACCACTACCATCGTTACCGACGAAGCAGGAAAGAAAATTCTGGAGAGGGCGGAAGACGGCGCTTTAACGGAATATATTTATGACAAATACGGGAACCTTTTAAATGAAAGGGATGCCTACGGGAACACCGTCATGTATCAGTATGATGAAAATGAAAACCTGTCAGCATCCTATGATACGGCGGGAAATGTCTGCTTCTTTACCTATGATGAAAAAGGGAACGTGACAGCGGTAAAGAGCCAGACGGGAGCTCAGTCTTTGTATACCTATGATGAAAACAACCGCCTGATCCGGAACGTGGATCTCTTAGGGGGAGTGACCCGTTATGTCTATGACGAAAACGGAAATGTCATCAGACAGATTACAGACGGCTTAGGAGCAGATGCCTATACCTATGAGGGCGGGAAAATGACAGCCCACACTGATGCAAATGGAAACACGGAAAGTTGTACCTATGATATTTACGGGAATGTCGCTTCCCGGACAGACGCTTTAGGGAATACAACGGAATTTACCTATGATGCGGCAGGAAATGTGCTGAGCGTCAAAACGCCGGAGGGCATAACCACCGTCTATACCTACGATGCCATCGGACAGAAGATAAAGGGAACCGTAATCGGAGCGGACGGGCAGACCAGAACGGCATCCTGCACCTATGACGGGGCCGGAAACGTTCTGACAGAGACCGATACGGCGGGAAATGTGACAAGCTACCAGTATGACGGCATGTCCAATATAACAAAGATACTCTATCCGGACGGAAGCAGCGAAAGCTTTGCTTATGACAGGGCGGGAAACATGACCAGCCAGACCGACAGGACGGGGCTTAGGACGGACTATGCCTATGACTTAAAGCGCAATGTCACAGCCGTTACCACGGCAGGGGAGACTACAGGATTTGAGTACTACCCCAACGGGAAGATTTATAAGATTACAGAACCGGACGGGGAGAGCTTGAGCCATTACTATGACAACAACTGGAACTGCATTAAGATGGCGGACGGTGCGGGAAATACCGTTACCTATACTTATGACGCTGCGGGGAACAGGACATCGGAAACAGACCCCTTGGGAAACCGGACCTTATATGAATACGACAGTTACGGCAGATGCACGCAGATCACAGACCCCATGGGGAATAGGACCTCCTATGCCTATGATGCAAAGGGCAACACGATCCGCATTACGGACGCCATGGGAAATGTGACCCGCATGAGCTATGACGCCATGGACAGGCTGGTAAAAACAGAGAAAGTGTCTGAAGCGGGAACCATATCCGTGTCCTATGCTTATGATGGAGCGGGCAGGGTAACTGCCGTGACAGATGAGGAAGGCAGGACTTCACGCATACTTTACGATGGCATGGGACAGGAAAAAGCAGTCATGGATGCGAAAGGAAATATCATCGCAGAGAATACCTATGACGGACAGGGAAGGCTTGTGAAGACTGCGGACGGAATGGGAAACACAACGGAGTACCGGTATGATATAATGGGGAATATCACAAGGCTCATAAGCTGTGCGGACGGAGAAGAGAAAGTGGAGACCGGTTACAGCTATGACGCCGGAGGAAGGCTTGTAAGCGTAGCGGACGGAGAAAACGGCATGGTCTCCTGTGCTTATGATGGAAAAGGAAATATGGCTTCCGTTACGGATCCTATGGGAGGGACCACCGCTTATACCTATGATAACATGAACAGGGTAACTGCCGTGACCAATGCCATAGGCGCAAGGGAAAGCTATACCTATAACGCACAGGGGCTTCTGGCGGAGAGCAGGAATGCAGCAGATGAAAAGACAGCCTATGAATATGACGCCGCAGGACGCATCATAAAGCAGAAGGACGGCCTTGGGACGATTTCTTATACCTATGATAAAAACGGTAACGTGCTGACCGTAACGGATAAAAACGGAACCATCAGCAGGGAGTACGACGCCTTAAACCGTGTGACAGCCGTAACGGACTATAAAGGCGAAACCATACGCTATGGCTATGACCAGCTGGGGAACCGGGTAAGCATTACCTATCCCGGCGGAGAAAAGGTGCGTTATGCCTACTATAAAAACGGGAATTTAAAGAGCGTTACGGATAAGGACGGGAATGTCACTTATTATACTTATGATGAAAACGGAAGACTGACGGAGACAGAAAGGGGAGACGGAAGCCGGGAAAAAAGGACCTATGACACGGCGGGACAGCTTTTAGAGATCAGGGATGAAACTGCCGCGGGGGAGGTCATCAATGAATATGCCTATGAGTATGACGGGCGTGGGAATATCGTAAGGATAAACGGGATGGAGACCGGGGAGAATGTGCCGGGAGCAGCCGGACAGGACAGCTTGGGAGAAGCGGATGCAGAAAACGGAAATGGCACGCAGGGGACAGTCAATGGAATCCCTTATGAGGTGTCCATGACCTACGATGCGGATAACCGTCTGCTTACTTATAACGGGCAGGCTGTGGAATACGATGCCTGCGGGAACATGATAAAGGGTCCCTTAAACGGCGGCATGGCGGAGTTTACTTATGACTGCCGGAATCGTCTGGTCAAGGTCAAGGAAGAGGACGGAAAGGTCACGCTCTATGAGTATGATGCAGAGAACATTCGTACCGCTTCCGTCACAAACGGCATCCGCACAGAATACACCACAGACCGTGAGAGCACTTACAGCCAGACGCTTGTAAAGAGAGCGTATGAAAAGAATGCATTTGGGGGTTATACAGAGCCGGTAAGCAGCACAACTTATACCTATGGTCTGGGACTGGTCAGCGAAAGAAGGGATACGGGAGAAGAGTATTATTACCACTATAACCATTTAGGTTCTACCATGGCAGTCAGTGATGGAAGCGGGGAAATTATTTACCGTTTTGTTTATGGAACCTATGGGGAACTGTATGATGTAAAGGACGGAAACGGCGGCAACCTTGGAAATATAGCGGCGTCGGAAGGCTATACTTATGCAGAGTTAGCCCATGCTTTGGGGATGGAGTACCTTTACAACGGGCAGTATGGTGTGACGACGGATATGAACGGCCTTTATTACATGAGGGCGCGTTACTATGACCAGAGCATCAAGAGGTTTATCAACCGGGATGTATTGAGCGGGGACATCGGGAACAGCCAGAGCCTGAATCGGTTTTGTTATGTGCAGGGGAATCCTGTGAGCCTGACGGATCCCTTTGGGCTGTGTCCGGATGGGAATGGAAAAATAGAAAACCTTACATCCCAAATGCTTAGCAGTGTCAGCGGAATGCTTAGCTTCATGACAGAAAAACCATCTGTCAGTTGGAAGGATATAGGAAAGGCGGGACTGGGACTTCTCTGGATAGGGGGAGACCCGGTAACTTCACTCCAACAGTTGTATGTCTATGCGGTAGCCGCAGAACTGGACTGGAGTGCAATAGGTCACACGCTCCTTGGGCTGGCAGGAATCGTATGTGATGCAGCAGACCTTATTAATGCGGCATGGTATTTCTATGAGGAAAACTATGAGATGGCGGCAGTAAGCATGTTGTGTGCCCTGCCATATGTCGGGACACTGGTAGGCGGCTCAGCAGGACTGGCATTAAAGGTTATAGGAAAGGGGTTTACTTTAGGATTTGCGGCTGAAAGTACTTTTGAATCTATCAGCAGGGCCTATGATGCCTATAAAGATGGAACTTTAAGCTGGTGGAATGCTCTGGATGTCGGAATCAATGTGCTGGGCTTTGGACTTGCGGCAAGAGGATTTAAAGGAACCTTTGGGGATGCTCTGGCGGGGAGAACAGAACCGGGACTTATTAATCAGGCGATTTCTTGGGGGAGAAATAAATTTAATTTAGGTAATACAAGAAGCGCATACTCTGAATATTACTATCATGTAACGACTGAAGAACGTGCACAACAGATTATTGAGTCCGGAGAATTACGAAGTGGAAGATGGGAGGCCAGAGTATTTGCATGGAAAAGACAGCCCACGAGAAGGCAAGCGAGTGTTGCAGGACTTGGAGATAATGCACAAACTGTTATTAGATTTAAAACAAATGCTTCATTTTCAAAAGATGAAGGGAATCTTGGAAAAACAATAGAAGATTTAACTGTGAGAACCGCTGATGGACAAAGGGTGCCGATTTCTATTACTGATGTAGAGATAGTAGGATTTAAGAAAGGGTGGTAAAAATGAATAAGATAAAATTAGAAACAAGAGAACGGTTTGTGCGGATAGAGACTTTCTTTGGAGAAAAAATTGTTGATGATATTGGGGATAATATATTTACTTTTGAGAAAGGAAAGATATATGGAATTGTTTGCGAATATGGCGGAGGAGGAGCAGCTATATCTTGCTTTATGTCAAATCAGATTCCTTGGAAAGATGAGAAAATATATTTTGATGATTCAGAAATTAATCCTTCTGATATTGGAGAAATTGGTTGGTATATAGGGAGAGAAATATATTCTAAAGGAATAATTAAGAAAGAAATAAGTGTTAGAAAGGCGCTCAATCATGCAGTATCACAGTATCATCGATATGAAAATATAAATGACATTATTGAGGAATTTGGTCTTCAAGAAAGAAGATTAGATTACGGACTCTCAAATTATAGTTATGAAAGATGGAGAGCATCTTTAGCGATAGGATATGCAAGTTATAAAGTTGTTTATTGTTTTCCATGGCTGAATAGCCATCTTTTCTATAATTGGATAATTTGTTCGTCTGTATTCCGTTTTTTTAGAAAGCTTAGAGATGAAGGGAATATTATTATTTTGCCAACTTCACGTAGGGATAATGTTGCTGGGTTTGTAGATGAAATTATAGAGATTTGTAATGTATCAGATAAGATAGTTACGGATGATCCATATTTTAGAGAATATTTTTGAAATTTATACATGGTCTGGAAGGTAGCTATGCCATGGCGGACAGGGAACCTGGGAAACTGCAGGGAAGGCAGTGGAAGCATACCAGAACTTTTAGCGCTTGGAATGTTGTGGATGTGGGACTTAATGCCCTGGGTATGTGTGCTTCGGGAAGAGCGGCATTTTCAGAGGGGAGGAAGCTACAAACTGGATAGCAGCGAGTGAAGCGGGGCAGAGGGTTGTTAGTGGGATTAAGGCATTTGCGGCGGATAACAGAGGATGTGTGGATTTAGAAACTCTGGGGGGTGTGAAGAGTAAGGGGAAAGATGGAGCAAGAACATTGTATCATTACACTACAGAAGAAGGCATGGAAGGTATAATAAGCTCTCAGAAATTAAATCCATCACTTAAGGCTAATAATCCTAAAGATGCTAGATACGGAAATGGACAATATTTATCAAATATAAAACCCAATGAATATTCTCCAGCGGGATTAGCACAGAAACTTATTAAAGTTCCTAATAAATATAAATATACGCATTATGTTGAGATTGACATTACAGATTTAGAAGTTGTAAAAGGACGTGAGGGTATTTTTGTTATTCCAATGATTCGCCATTAGATTTGATAGGGCGTATAGTAAGTGCAGGAAAGGTAGGTAGAAATTAAAAATGACGTATATCTTACTTTTTTTTAATAACCAAAAAATGTATATTGAGTTAGATAAACAACAAAATGCAGTAAGGCAGATAAATATTGATGAAAATTGTCAAAGTCAACTATCATGTCGAAATGATTGTTTGGCTGAAGGAGAGATTTATGAAGAAGATATGGATGGAGATTTTGAATATATATCAAGTGAAATATTTGAAGAAAAATGGTCATTAGAAATAAGGCCTTATCAATTGGAATGGATACAGACTAAAACAAAATATTCTATTGGAAGTAAAATTGTAGGACGAAGTTTGTTTTTCTATCCTCAAGGTATAGTAATTGAAGGAGATGATTTTTACGGAGTTTATATAGGAGATATGGATTATAAATTAAATCAAAAGATAGAAGCACAAGTGGAAGCATATGACGATAAAAATATGTGGTTAATTTTAGTGTAAAAAATTTTATAGTTTGATTTTAAGTGTGATTTTAAGTGTAGATTTATAACGGGCAGTATGGTGTGACGACGGATGTGAACGGCCTTTATTACATGAGGGCGCGTTACTATGACCAGACCATCAAGAGGTTTATCAACCGGGATGTATTGAGCGGGGAAATCGGGAACAGTCAGAGCCTGAATCGGTTTTGTTATGTGCAGGGGAATCCTGTGAGCCTGACGGATCCCTTTGGGCTGTGTCCGGATGGGAATGGCTTGGCGGAAGTTTTTATGCAGCAGACAGCATCCATTATGGGACTTGCGAGTTCAGTAATGGAAACGGGAGCTGCGGACAAGAGCAGCTTCTGGCACACAGCCCTGGATCTAATCGGAATCGTCTGGGAAGCTGGTAAACCGAATAGCGGCGAGTGAAGCGGGGGAAAAGATTGCGAAGAACAGTGGTAGTTCAGAGACTTTGGAGAGTATTATTGATCCGATAGCAGCAGGACCATCCTTAGTTCAACCGGGTAAAGGATATAATTAAAAAGAAGCAGCTTCAAAAATAAGCCCTGTGACGGGATATACAGATGTTGCAATTCATGGTACATCAGATTCGTTTGCAGTGTGGCATAATGGTAAATGGGGGTATATAAATCAGCGTTCATTAGCAACTTTTTTAAAGAATAGTCCGGAGTATAATGGTGGCGCAGTAAGGCTTATTTCTTGTTCTACAGGTGCAAAATCAGATGGGATTGCACAGCAGTTAGCTAATAAACTTGGAGTTAATGTATTGGCTCCATCTGACACTCTTTATATCTACCCAAACGGATCTACTGTTATTGGACCTAATTCATATACGAATACAGGCAATTGGACATTATTTATACCAGGAAAACATTAAAAGGAGGGATCAAGTATGAAGCTTAAAAGAGTAGGATTTTTCAAGGAATTAAAGCATGGAGATGAATTTGGTATATCCCTAAAGGAAATTGTTTGTAATAGCCCGTTAGAGAATGAGGATAAAATAGTTGGCTATTTAGAAAATGGTATTGCTTTTTGCATAACTGGGGGTTTAGTTTCAGATGTTTTAGATGAATCTAAAGGTGTGATTAGCAATTTAGAGATCTTAACTGACGGAACGTGGGCTTGGCCTTCAGACTTGTCATATTATGTTAAATTTTACCACATTAAATTGGATAGACATTTTATTGAGCATGTTGAGAAAAATGGGTGGACTATACAAAACAAAAATGATATTGATTTATTAAAACTTGAATTTTAACATAATAGTTTAATTAAATCCGTGACCGGGAAGAAGGCGGCGTGGAAATAAGCATCCTTGACCAGAACGGAGGCATTACCACCATTGTTACCGACGAAGCAGGAAAGAAAATTCTGGAGAGGGCGGAAGACGGCGCTTTAACGGAATATATTTTCGGCAGATAACAGAAGATGTGTGGATTTAGAAGCTCTGGGGGTTGTGAAGAGTAAGGATAACGAATTTGCTGCATGGCTAAATAGAGTGTCAGACGGCACATTATGGGAGGCGCAAACCGCACGTTGATTTCGGCACTTCTGCCTCCCCGACTGCGCAGTCGCGTGGGTAACCGCAAACTTTCAGCGGGGCAGCCGCACGCTGTCGCAGCCTTGCTTGAAAAGCAGGAATCCTGCTTTTGAAATAAGGCCATGACAGGAGTCACAGCCTTTGTA
>Ga0209064_1000521_pt1 | contig 85081 bp, 71 predicted proteins | sample Inofromicrocosms_FD_187498 | JGI IMG/M metagenome (GOLD analysis project Ga0209064, IMG submission 187498) | Mouse cecum microbial communities from Vienna, Austria - Inoculum for glucosamine and mucus D2O microcosms (SPAdes) (version 2) | ecosystem: Host-associated > Mammals > Digestive system >...
GTAAACAAGCTTATCCGCCAATACATCCCAAAAAAGTCAAATTTCAATGATTTCACTGACCTATACATCAAAAATGTGGCAAAGAAACTGAACTTAAGACCTCGGAAAAAACTAGGTTTTTCAAACCCGAAGACTGAGTTCTTCAAACAAATCGCTAATTTTGCACTTGCCAGTTGAACCTGCGACTAAAAAAATCGGTGTTCAACGGACGAAAATGCGAAAAAATATTTTTGCAGATTAAATAAAAGTCCTTACCTTTGTATCGCAATAGGGCAATCGAGCCGATTGTGAAAGTTGCGGTAATAGCTCAGTTGGTAGAGCATCAGCTTCCCAAGCTGAGGGTCGCGAGTTCGAGCCTCGTTTACCGCTCACGAGATAAAGCGTTGAAATTTAGAATGTTTCTAATTCTGATTTCAACGCTTTATTTATGTCTTTACGGGACGGTAAGGTCTGATTTCGATGAAAATTCACATTGATTGGGGAGGTGTGGATTCAAAAATGAAAAGAAATAAGATATATGTGAACGAGAGAGTGGGTGCGTGGTAATAACTTTGTGGAAGTTAACCAAACGTAACTTTTTTGTGATGAAAAATATCTTTATCGGTTGCTCGGCTTTATTAGCGACGATGGCGGGTTTTGCTCAGAATCCTGTCATTCGTGACCAATTTACGGCTGATCCAACTGCCCGTGTCTTTGACGGCAAAATTTATCTCTATCCATCGCATGACATTCCAAGTCCTGTTGACAATCTTAAAGAGTGGTTCTGCATGGAGGACTATCATGTGTTTTCTTCGGAAAATCTCACTGACTGGATTGACCACGGTGTGATTGTGTCACAGACGTCTGTGCCTTGGGTCGATTCTCAATCCTATTCTATGTGGGCTCCTGATTGTGTCAAGAAAGGGGATAACTACTATTTCTATTTCCCCGCCGCGCCAAAGGGGGAACGCGGGTTTAGAGTCGGGGTTGCGGTTTCTGAAAATCCGTCGGGCCCGTTTTGGCCGATGCCGCGGTTTATCGAGGGGATTTCGGGTATCGACCCGTGTGTCCTTGTCGATGACGACGGTAGCAGCTATATCTATTGGTCGGGGATGGGTCTGAAAGGGGCGAAATTGAAGGATAACATGATGGAGCTTGACGGCGAACCGGTAGCTATAGACAATCTTCCTGACGGATTTAAAGAGGGACCGTTTGCTTTTAAGCGTAATGGCAAATATTATTTTACGTTCCCTTGGGTAAAAGACAAGACTGAGACTCTTGCATATGCGATGAGTGATGCTCCGCTCGGTCCCTACGAGTTCAAGGGGTTGATAATGGATGAATCGCCGACGGGGTGCTGGACTAACCATCATTCTATCGTGGAATACAATAATCAATGGTATCTGTTTTACCACCATAACGATTATTCACCGTCTTTTGATAAAAACAGGTCGGTGCGCATTGATTCTCTTTCGTTTAACCCTGACGGGACAATCAGGAAAGTCACACCGACATTGCGTGGTGTGGGGGTGACTGATGCGCGCAGCCGCATTCAAATAGACCGTTATAGCGACATTTCGTCAAAAAATGCGGCTATCGGCTATATTGACAGCAATAATTATTTTGCCGGTTGGAAAACCATAATGAAACGTCAGGGGGCATGGGTGAAGTATAATAATGTAGATTTCGGCACAAGCCCTGTCGCGTCAGTTACTGCCCGTGTTTGTGCCCCCTCCGGAGGACGGCTCTGTGTCGGGATATATAATCAGCGCAACAAGGCGGTTTTAGCCGAAATAAATATCCCCGCGTCCACGTCATGGCAGAATGTTACTGTGCCGGTTACGGGCAATTCGGTCGAAGGAGTCCATGACTTGTGGGTCGAATTGAAGTCGGGCCGGAATGTTGAGATAGACTGGGCGGGCTTTGACGCTCTACCGTGGCTTGAAGGGGCTATGAAAACCGGTAAATATCGCAATCTGTTTGTCGAAATGGGGTATCGGCCCGATATGGTTTCTGCAAAACTCGACTCAATGTATAACGCTCTTTTTCACGGGCCCGACAGAGTGTATTTTGAAGTAGGTGATTCGATGGCCTATATCAGTGACCTGAAAAATAACGACGTGCGCACCGAGGGCATGTCCTATGGTATGATGATTGCGGCACAGCTGGATAAAAAAGATGTTTTTGACCGTCTGTGGCGATGGGCCAAGATGTACATGCAGCACAATGACGGCAGTGACCGGGACGGTTATTTCGCTTGGAGTTGCAAGACCGACGGAACTCCCAATGCTCACGGTTCGGCATCGGACGGAGAGCTATATTTCGTAACGTCCCTGATATTCGCCTCCAATCGCTGGGGCAATGCGTCGGGGATTGACTATCTTGCCGAGGCCCGTAACATCATTGACGCATCAATGCTTAAAACGGGAAAACGTCATGCCTCACCGTTTATAAATATAGAGACACGGCTGATTACATTTACTCCCGATAAATGGGGCAGCCGTTTTACCGACCCGTCTTATCACATCCCTGTGTTTTATGAAATATGGGCAAAGTGGCTGAATGACGGCCGTAGCGAATTCTGGCAGGAATGTGCCGACCGTAGCCGCGCCTACCTCCATTCGTGTGTTCATCCTGAAACAGGTCTAACACCCGATTACAGTAATTATGACGGGTCTTTGCTGAATCGCGGCCACATCATCGGTGATGCGTTCCGCTTTGATTCTTGGCGTGTTCCGTTAAATATCGCTATTGATTATGCTTGGTCTTGTTCCGACGGTAAGTGGCAGCGTGATTATGCCGACCGCGTTCAGAAATTTTTCTACGAAAAGGGAATTGACGATTATGTCGATCAATATAATGTTGACGGGAGCGATGTCGAGCAGATTCTTGGAGCAGGCGGCTATACCGGATTGCGCCATTCGACAGGGTTGGTCGCCACGATGGCGGCTGTGTCGATTGCGGCCAACGACGGGAAAAGCAAGGAATTTGTCAAGAGGTTGTGGCATAGCCGTCATGAGCCTTATGAAGATGGCTATTTCGACGCATACTATGACGGCTTGCTGCGGCTGTTCTCGTTCATGTTATTAAGCGGTAACTATCAGATAATAGAATAATAACTTCAGAAAATCATGAAATCCAACATCATTATTCCGTGCGCGCTTGTGATTCTGAGCGCATGTGGAGGAACGACAAACAAGACTGACAACTCTGTTCCTGAAACGGAAAATGCACGGCAATTTGTATATGCCGGCAATCCCCTTATCAGAGACAAATTTACTGCCGACCCTGCTCCGATGGTGCATGACGGTAAACTCTATCTCTATGTAGGCCATGACGAGTATTACGCCGGTCAGGATAGCGCATCGGGAGGAAAAGAATTCAATATAACCGAATGGCTGTGTTATTCAACCGAAGATATGAAAACATGGACTGACCACGGTCCGGTTTTGAAACCGACTGATTTTAAGTGGGCCGTAGGGGAGGCATGGGCATCCCAAGTTGTTGAAAAAGATGGTAAATTCTATTATTATACCACTGTGCAGGCCGGAGAGCCTTGGGTCGGGAAGGCGGTAGGCATCGCGGTGAGCGATTCGCCCACGGGGCCGTTTGTCGATGCGATAGGGAAACCTCTTGTCAGCGATGATATGACCGACAACGGCAAGCGTGGTTGGTGGAACGATATTGACCCAACCGTATTGATTGACGGGGATGACGCATGGTTGTGCTGGGGCAACGGAACTTGCTTTCTTGCGAAACTGAAACCTAATATGATTGAGATTGACAGGGAAATCGAAGTGGTTGAACTGCCGGGATATGTCGAAGGCCCGTGGCTTCATAAGTACAACGACACCTATTACCTCACATATGCTTCAATGGGCCCCGGAAAAGAAACAATTTCCTATGCTACCGCACCATCGATGAAAGGCCCTTGGACGCCGCAGGGAGAACTGACGGGTGTCGCTCAGAACAGTTTCACGATTCATCCCGGAATCATTGAGTTCAACGGCACATGGTATCTGTTCTATCACAATGCAGTGCTTGAAATTGACGGCCACAAGGGGGCTATCGGCCGTAGGTCAGTATGTGTGGACACGTTGACCTATGACTCAGTTAGCGGGTTGATGAATCCGGTAGTTCAGAAGGTTGCAAAAGAGTTTACTGTCGATAACGAGATTGCGCGATGAACATGATAACCCGATTATTGCTCGCGGTTGCAGCCTTAGGAGCGCTATCCGCGGCTACCGCTCAAAATCAACCCCGGCATAGCGGTGATAATTTCCCGCCTCCCCGGCAGGCTGATTACGAAATCCAAACACCGACTCGCCTTGAAGATTATTTTTCAAAAAGTGTGTCGGGAGCGATTTCGCCTGATAATGACGGATTTATCGGAAGATGGACCATACTGGAGCCGATAAGTAAACCCAACAGGAGCAACACTGTCTTCACTGACTCTTATCTGAATCATGTCCTTGACTCGGTATATTTCAAAGGCCAAATGACAGTCATACCGCGTGACGGCGACAAGGTTAAGGTAGATGGGAAGAAACTGATGTGGCACTCTCTCGACAGCAAGTTGTACAATGTGAAACTTTACCGTTTTGCTGCCGCTCTGAAAAAGCCGGTTTATGGAATTATATTCTGGGCCGTGACTGTGATTGACTGTCCCGAGGATATGGAAGGGGTGAGGCTGTCGGCCGGTTCCAATTCCGCCTCCAAGTGGTGGCTTGACGGAGAAGAAATCCTGATGCTGTCAGGAGACCGACGCATGGTGGCCGATAATGCCGCCTCGCGCCCGCTGACATTGACCAAAGGGAAACATGTGTTGCGTTGCGCGGTTATTAACGGACCCGGAATGAGTGATTTCTGTGTGCGGTTTATCGACAATGACGGACACCCGGTCAAAAACATATCAATCAGTAATCAATGAAAAAGAGCATGAAATCCATATATTTATACTCGTCAGTCGCGTCGGTGGCCTTGTTGTTGTCAAGCCTGCCGCTGATGGCACAGACAGGAGCGCCCTATATCCATGATCCGTCCACAATAATGGAATGTGACGGGAAATACTATACATTCGGAACCGGAGGGGGCGGATTGATTTCGGAAGACGGATGGAACTGGCACGGCGGGGCCGAGCGTCCCGGAGGCGGGGCTGCGCCCGATGTCATCAAGATAGGTGACCGTTATCTGATTGCCTACAGCGCAACAGGAGGAGGACTGGGCGGTGGCCATGCGGGACGTGTCCTGACCATGTGGAACAAAACACTTGACCCGTCGTCACCTGATTTCCAATATACCGAGCCGGTTGAAGTCGCCAGTTCCCTTGATGATGAAGATTGCGACGCGATAGATGCCGGATTGCTCCTTGACCCCACAACCGGTCGTCTGTGGCTTTCCTACGGAACATATTTCGGATTTATCCGCATGGTTGAGCTTGACCCGGCCACGGGACGGCGAATAGAAGGCAACGAGCCGGTCAATGTTGCAATCGACTGTGAGGCAACTGACCTGATATACCGAAACGGATGGTATTATCTGCTCGGCACCCACGGCACATGCTGCGACGGTCCAAATTCGACATACAACATAGTGGTGGGACGTTCCCGGAATGTGACAGGCCCGTATGTCGACAACATGGGGCGTGAAATGCTCAAAGGAGGCGGCAAAATGGTTATTGCGGCCCGAAACAGGAAAACCGGTCCGGGACATTTCGGACGCTACATCGTGGACGACGGCGTAGAGAAAATGTCATTCCATTATGAGGCGGATTTTGACAGGGGAGGAAGAAGCGTACTTGCCATTTTGCCATTGCTGTGGAAAAATGACTGGCCCGTAGCCGGGGAGAACCTTCCTGACGGGACTTACGAAATCCAATCTGAACGCCGGGGATATGCGCTTGAACTTGCAGTAGACTTTGTCAGAATGAATGTGCCCCGTGTCCCGTTCTGGCAACCTGTGACCGAACCGGTCGAGCCGATTGAGTCACAGACACTCGAAGATGTGGCAGACACTTGGCCTGAAGGCGACATTGACATCCGTATAGGAGATTATATGTTCCGTCCTCATCAGCGATGGAACATATCGGCCATCAACGACTCTCCCGGACATCTCGGAGGTCAATATTATAAAATATTGATTGATGGCACAGAACGAGCTCTGGCAACCGCTCCTGACGCGACTGTCACAACCGTTCCGAAATTCACAGGCGCACCGGAACAGTTGTGGCGTATCGACCAATTAACCGACGGGACCTACCGCATCATGCCGAAATATGTCGCCGGACATGATGAACCGCTGGCTTTGATTGCAGTCGCTGACAGTACACCCGCGCTGGGGAAATTTGATGCTGACAGTGACAATTCCAAGTGGACGTTTCACAATCACTGACAGGAGATTATAACATTGGGTTAGTATCGAAAAAGCCGTACTTGCATTAGTGAGTACGGCTTTTAGATATAGTTATTGATGACAAATAGGGTGATATTTTCCAAAGTTTTTGTAACTTTGCCGCCCTCAAAAGAACTAAAATTAGGATATATGTGTTAAAATTTTGCAATAATTATACGATATCAGAACCTATTATGAATTCAACGTCTGTTTCAACTACCAAACCTAAAGGGGTATTTTATTCAGCGCGGCAAGCATTGAAGCGTCATGCTACGGGCGGAAATGTCTTGATCGGGGCCACGGTGCTGGCTCTTATTGTGGCCAATATACCCGGATTAAGCACACTTTACAATGAGTTTTGGACACAGGAAATACGCTTGCAGGTGGGCGATTTCAATATATTTTCCCACGCCGGCCATCACATGAATCTTCTCCAGTTCATCAATGACGCATTGATGGCTGTGTTCTTTTTTACAATCGGACTCGAAATAAAGCGCGAAGTCCTTGTGGGTGAATTGTCCTCATTCCGTCAGGCGTTGCTCCCTGTTATGGGGGCTATCGGTGGAATGATTTTCCCGGTATTGATTTATTTTGTGTTGAGCTATGGTACCGATTACATTGACGGTGCTGCAATCCCGATGGCGACTGATATTGCGTTTTCGTTGGGAATACTCGCCATTCTTGGTTCCCGTGTGCCAATATCGCTGAAGATTTTCTTGACAACGCTTGCCGTTGTTGACGACATCGGCGGAATCATTGTCATCGCGACATGCTACTCCACGGGAATTGAATGGATGTTTTTGCTTTATGCGGCCGCTGCTTTTGCGGTGCTGCTGCTTGGCGCAAAACTGGGTGTGCAGAGCAAACTTTTCTATGTCATTGTCGGCGCGGTCGTATGGTTCTGTTTCCTGAACTCGGGCATACATCCGACAATTGCCGGTGTCCTTGTCGCGTTCTGCGTCCCTGCGACTCCGGTCTATGATCCTGAGAAATATGTAAAGAAGATACGAAAGGCTATTGCCAATTTTAACGAGGAGGATGATGAAACGCTCAATCGCCGCACAATTCTGAGTCATGACCAGCTTGACTGGCTCAAACAAGTGGAATCGGCATCGGATAAGGTCATCTCGCCGCTTCAGGATCTTGAAGACTCGCTGCATTCCATCACTAACTTTGTGATTATACCCATATTTGCATTTGCCAATGCCGGTATATACCTTCTTGACATTGAACCTTCGACAATTGTCGAAGGTATCAGTCTCGCAATCATACTGGGTCTTGTAATCGGCAAATTTGTCGGGATTTTGCTGTTCTCATGGATAACGGTGAAATTAAAATGGGCTCCGATGCCTGAACATGCCGACTGGAAGATGATGGCCTCGATTTCAATGCTTGGCGGTATCGGTTTCACTGTTTCACTGTTTATTGCCAATTTGTCGTTTGCCGGACTTGGGGCACATGGAGACTATCTGTTGAATCATGCCAAAATCGGTATCGTCGTAGGTTCCTTGTTATCGGGACTGATAGCGTTCCTGTTGCTAAATCATTTCCTCCCTGCAACAGGCGAGCATAAAGATGAAGACGATTGATTAAGAGAGTCCATATAAAAAGCGTGGTGATTGTACCGGTACAGTCGCCACGCTTTTTATATGGACAATTTATTATTCTATGGTCACAAGATTGTATTTCTGAGAACCAACACCGATTTTCTCGGCATAATCGAGAATGTGTGTACCGTGACGGGAATTTATACGCTCGATAAGGTCAGTCTTGGTGCTGTCAGGGAAATTGAAAACCATGTCAACACATGCTTTGTCAAGAGCGACAGGGTCAAGCGATGCAAGGATGCCAAGGTCGGCCATTTTGGGAGGTGCGGGATTGCCGTCACAGTCGCAGTCAACCGAAAGGTTGTTGGCGACATTGATATAGATAACTTTTTCTCCGACATGGTCTACGACGGCTTTTGCGGCTTCGGCCATTGACTCGATAAAAGCATCCTGTTCGGGAAGATTCTGCCACAGCTCGGCCGGATTACGGGTCTTTCCGGCAGTATGTATCCACGATTTTCCGTCGGCTGACGCGATGCCGATTGAGATGTTTTTCAACGCGCCGCCAAATCCGCCCATAGCATGTCCCTTGAAGTGGGAAAGCACGACGAGAAAATCATAGTCAAGGAAATGCTTTCCTACAATATCATAGGCAAGATGTGTTCCGCCGTTTACAACAATTGTAGTGTCACCGTCGGCATCCATTATATCGACCGGCGCAATCGCGGTATATCCGTGTTCTTGCGCAGTTTTGTAATGCTGCTCAGTCTGAGAACGGTTTCCATTGTAAGCCGTGTTGCATTCGATGAATTTTCCGTTGACGAGATGGACAAAATCTTTTATCAATCCGGTGTCAAGATGGTGGGATTTCATTGACTCGCCGGTTGAGATTTTCACACCCACATTGTTGCCTTCGGCTTTGCGGCCAAGAGCCTCATAAACTTTGACAAGATTCTCGGAAGTAATGTCTTTGATGTAATAAACAGTTGGGATTGAATCGGTCGGTTCTTCAACGGCTGTAGTTGTCGATGCTTCGGCTTTCCCCCCGCATGATGCCATTGGCACAAGCGCAACGGCTGATAAAAGTGAGAATAACAGTTTTTTCATTTTAAATATGAATTATTAGATAATTAAAAATTCAGTTTGACACCGCCCATAGCCGTAAATCCCGGCATTTCATATCCGCGATTGATTTCATAGCGGGCATCAGTGATATTTTCAAGACGTGTAAATATCGCAGCATAACGGCACAGTTCATAGTCGAGTTTGCAGTTGAGAAGTGCATAGTTCTGATGCTTTACTGTTTCATGCACAAACAACCCTCCGACACCCTTGATGTCAGCACTGATATTCAATTGTTTTATAACACGCCAGTTGACACCAAGGAAGTATTGATTTTTCGGTGCACCTACAAGATTGTCAAGAGATGTGTACAGATAGCTGTAGGATGCAGTCAGGGTAAGGTTGTCATGGGGGCGGGAATGTGCCGAGACTTCAATTCCTTTGTTGATAAATCTGCCGGTATTGACATTTTTCATCTCCACGACCTGAATCATGTTGTTTCCCTTGCAATAATAGGCGGTCACATCTATACCCAAATAACGCGAGAAGGATTTTCCGATAGAAACTTCGTAGTTCATCATGCGCTCCGGATCAAGGTCAGGATTGGCCATGCGGTAGAGATACATTTCCCTGAAAGAGGGATTGCGATATCCCATTGACAGCGAGCCTTTGAGGGTCAAGCCATTGGCCGGCGTGACAACGAATCCGGCCTGTGGCACCCATTGCGTGTCAAATTTGTCGCTGTTGGCCATGCGCAATCCGCCATTCAGTATGAGGAAACGGTTAAAAAATTCCTGAGCCAGCGTCAGGTAAGGGGAGTATTCCGTCACGCTTTTGCGGCTCATTGTTGATATGGATCCGGGGGTGTGGGATGACCCGCCTGACATCGGAATGCGGCCGGTATAGGTGTTGAAATCAAATCCTACGGTCATTGCCGCACCATTCCACGGGGCGAAATTCTGATAGGCCAATATTCCGAACCGGTCATCAAGGCTGTGAAAATGCCGTGGGTCATCAACATAATGGTTGCCGTAGCTGTAATAAGCCTGAATGTTACCCGAGGTTGCGGCATAACGGTTGGTCGCGGCAATAGACGCCTCTCCACGGGTGACGTTCTGATGGTATATGTCGGTAGACTCCGGGTTGTTCAGACGCGGATATACCGGGTCATTTCCTTGGAAGTTCATCAGCGTGTAGTCGGCTTTTACACTCCAGTTGTCGGATATGTCATACCTGATTTTCGCGTACCCGCTCGCTTGATTGAAATCAAAATTCTTTACATTGCCGTCGGTGCGGTCATAGGAGAGGGATACAAGGGAGGAAAAGCGACCGAAACGTGTAGTGTTGGTAATCGATGAAAGCCAAGTGTTGTAGGAACCGTATTGAGATGTCAACGTGGTGTGAACCCCGTCGTGACGGGGTTCACGCGTAATCACATTTATAACTCCGGCCATAGCGTTGGAGCCGTAAAGGACAGAGCCGGGCCCCCTCAGGACTTCGACACGTTCAACGGTCTCTTTGCCATAGAAATCAGCAATGTGATGGGAGTATATTCCGGCAAACTGCGGCTGGCCGTCGACCATCATGAGCACACCGCTGGCACGGTCGCCGCCTACGCCTCTCATCTTGATGTGGCCGGAACCTCCGTTGCTGACACCGAAACCGAATATGCCTCGCTGCGAGACAAACAGGCTCGGAACCTGCCCGGATATTGCGGCAAGTACTTGGGGTTGTCCTGTTGCTTCAAGACTGTTTCTTGAAACAACCGATACGGTGTAGGGGAGGATATCCCTGCTCACGGATTTGTTACTACCGGTAACAACAACTTCGCTTAACGCAATAGATGCTGAATCGGCCGGAACTGAAGTTTGGGCAAATGCGGTTATGCCCGATAATAGTACTGAGAAAAAAGTCGCACTGTTTTTCATGTTGCAAAATTAGGGTTTATTATCCGAATTCTGCAACCAATATTGCGGGCAAAACTACCAATATAACCGATTTTGAATCAAAGGTCTATGGTGAACTTGTCGCTGTCGCGCCATGCCGGGAAACGGTGACGGCCCGCATCCAGTTCTTCTCTGTCAAAAATCGAATAAATGTGGCCGTTGCGTCGAGTCTCGCCTATGCGGCTGCCAAGGTTGTCAAATATGGCCGAATCTCCAGCCGGATATTCTCCGTAATTATCGCGCCCGGTGCGGTTGGCCCCGATTGTAAAAATCTGGTTTTCAATCGCGCGTGCCGATAACAGCTGATGGTACTGAAAAATGCGGGCATGGGGCCAGTTGGACGGAACAACGAGAATGTCGTATATTTCCTCTCCGTTGCGGCACCACACGGGGAAACGGATGTCGTAGCAGACCATCAGTTTTATATTCCACCCCCGGTACCTGATTACCGGCGACAGATGATTGCCTGCGGTGTAAATTTTGTCTTCGTGGGATAAGGGAAACAGATGGTGCTTGTCATAGAAAGTCACATCTCCCGAAGGCTCGACAAAAAACGCGCGGTTGAAATAGTGTCCCGTCCCGTCGGTGGCAAGGAAACTTCCGGCAATGGCTACTCCGAAAAATGAGACCCACCGTTTCACAGCGTCCATCGTGTGCCCGTCATTTGTTTCGGCAAGTGTCGCGACAAGTTTTCCGTCGTTTACAAAATCGGTCGAAAACAGTTCGGGAATAACGACGAGGTCGGTGTCTTTCTCGACCTGATTCAGTTCGTGTGCGGCAGTGACGAGGTTGGCATCTTTATTGCCCCATGTGATGTTGAGCGGTATAACGCAAACTTTAAATGTTTTCATTCGGCAGAGAATTTGTCAGGAAAACGTCCCGAGAATTGTCGATAGTAGTCTTTGATTTCCCTCATATCAGTCTCTATGTCTCCTGACGGGACAAAACTTTTCTCAAGAAATATTTCTTTGCGGGCATAATCGATTGCTGCAAGCTGGACAGGCACGCCGGCGCCAAGAGATATATGAAGAAAACCTGTACGCCACTGCGTTACCCGGGAGCGGGTGCCTTCGGGGGTGATTGCAATATTCAGTTTGACGGAATTATTGAATTTGTCAATCAATGTGTCGGTCAGTGACGAGCCGCGTTTTCTCGGCACGGGTATCCCTCCTATTGCTTTGAAAAAGTATCCCAAGGGGAAAAAGAACCATGATTCTTTCATCAGAAAACCCGCTTTACGGCCGATGGCCGAATAGGCGAGTTTCCCGAGTATGAAATCCCAGTTGCTCGTGTGAGGAGCAACACATATTATAGACTTAGGATAGTCGGGGAGGGAGACATTCAGTTTCCATCCGGCTATCCTAAGAATCAATGCGCTAAGTTTCCCCATTGTCAAGCGTTGATAGCCTTGCGGTTGGCCTCTTTCTGTTCAGCCGGGAGCAGGGCGTTCATTTCTTTTACAATGGCTTGGACGTGGTTGTTGAACTCGTTGCGAATCGACTTGAACGCCTCGTTGTAGAATTTGCGACGGGCGATATGGTATTCCTTAACCGTTTCAAACGCCGAGGGAGACTGAGGAAACTGAACCGATACACGGTGAAGTGCGTTTTGCTGCAATTCGGCAATTTGATAGATGATGCCATTCATTTTTTCGGTTTCGATTCCCGGGATGGCCAATTTGGCAATGCAACATTCACCCGCGAGGTTTCCGCAGATTATCTGGATAGATTTTTTTAGACTTCTCTTGTTGGACATAATAAATTAGTTTTAATGGGTTCTTTTGCAAAATTAACAAAAATATCGGTTATCGGGTCGTTTCAAGAAGGAAATTTTTCAACGCAGGATATAAAGCCGATATTTTAGTATATCGTTGTTTCATCGCGGTCAGCTTTTCCATCTGATCCGGTATTTTGATTTTGGAACCGGTTATATTGTTTATTTTTTCAGGAAATTTAGACGGATGTGCTGTGGCGAGGAAAAATCCGGTTTCTCCATCCTGAAGATTCTCTTTCAATCCTTTGAACGCTGTTGCACCATGAGGGTCAAGCAGATAGCCGTCGGCACAGAATGTATCGACAATTGTATCAGAGATGTCGCGGTCGTCACATCGGTAGGGGATAACGTCGGCGGCCAGCTGCGAATGGGAGCCATTATACAGGTCCAGTATACGGGTAAAATTGGACGGATTGCCCACATCCATAGCCGATGCGAGGGTCTTTACGCTGTTTTTGGGGTTGAATGATCCTGTTTCAAGATAGTCGAAAAACACATCGTTGGCGTTGTTGACTGCGATAAACCGCTTTATCGGAAGTCCCATGCGCCTTGCCATAAGGCCGGCGGTAATGTTGCCGAGATTTCCGCATGGGACGGCACATACGATTTCGCCGGGATGGATTCCGTAATGCAACAGACGGGCATAGGCGTGGAAATAGTAGAACATCTGAGGAACGAGCCTCATGATGTTTATCGAGTTGGCCGACGTGATGTTGACCTGCCGACGTAAATCGACATCGGCAAAGGCTTTTTTTACCATTGCCTGACAATCGTCAAAGGATCCGTTTACCTCGATAGCATAAATATTGTCGCCAATAGCAGCAAACTGCGCCTTCTGCACCTTGCTCAGTATCCCGGCAGGATACAGGACAAAGACGTTAATGCCGGGAATGTTATGAAACCCGGCAGCGACTGCGCCTCCTGAGTCGCCCGATGTGGCCACCAGCACATTCACCGGCCCACTCTCCTGACCACAAAAGTGACCTATCAGACGTGCGAGAAAGCGCGCTCCTACATCTTTAAAAGCCATCGTCGGCCCGTGGAACAGCTCAAGTGCATATAGTCTGTCTTCAACACGACGCAACGGTATGTCAAAGTCAAAAGTCTTGTTGACAATCTCTTTCAACTCGCTTGAATCAATCTCGTCACTAAGAAGGATGTTGGCGATGACATAAGAGATGTCCTGTATCGTCATGTCGCCTATGTTGTTGAAAAAGGCCCGGGGTATTACCGGCAGAACCGACGGCATAAAAAGACCTCCGCCGGAAGCCATGCCTGACATTGTGGCCTCCCGTAGAGAGACCCGTGTATTTTTGTCGTTAGTACTGTAAAATTGCATTACGGAATCTGTATTCGGTTGGGGACAAAGTTACCGATAAACTCGGTTGCGGTCAAGTTAAAAACTGTCAAAAAAGCTCTTGAGCAAGAGAGTCGTTGTTTTGCCTGATATAGTCGATGAACCCCTTTTCAAATTCCTCGGCCTGTTCCTCCCCGACGTTGATTCCGATATGGTAGATGCGGGAACGGATTTCAAGCAAGGAATCCTGCAAGGCCTCCTCGTCAGTACAATTTATTATGCGCTCGGCCTGAGTCTGCCCCAGCCGATAAGCCTCGTCGTTGTCATAAACGGCTTTCTTTTCCCGGGACGAGCAGCTGAACAGCAGCACCACACATGAGAGCAATAGTAATATATAGGTGAAACGCATAACGGTATTCTATGTATGTATTTTAGAGGGTGTTTCATAACAAATGTTAATCCAAAGTGGTGGCATCTTTCAGTTAACTCGTTATTACACAGAGGGAGCATAGCTGTGGCTATGTGACCGAGGTGTAATGACGAGGTAACGAAAGAGGCTGCCATGAGGATAAGGTAACTTCATTCAGATATTAATTTCAAAATTTAACCATGAGGATGTCACTGACAAATGCTTTGTCACACCCGTTTTCACGGTCGCCTTTCGCCCTGAATCTCGGTCACATAGCTACAGCTATGCTCCATCGATTCATGACGAAATCCGACGCGTGAAAACGGGCTTTGGATTTAACATTTGTTATAAAACACCCTCTTATAGTATTGCCATTGCCACCTTGGCAGCAGCCTCGGCATCGGCAAGCGCGTCGTGGTGGTTATAGAAGGGGATGGCAAGAAATTCACAAAGATAGGGTAGGGAATAGGAGCTGAGATGCGAGCGGGGGATAACCTGTCGAGCCTTTTGGAGCGTGCAGTAAAACCTGTAATCGGGATAATCCATTCCGTAGGTTCTGAACGCCGCCCTGATGCATCGTTCGTCAAACGCCTTGTTATGGGCCACGAGGGGAAGATTGCCGATAAACTGATCAAGGTCTTCCCATACATGGGCGAAACACCGGGCATTTTCCGTGTCAGACGGGCCTATTCCGTGAATATTCTCTGTGAAATGCCTGAGATAGTATTCCGGCTCAGGTTTTACAAGTTCATAGAATCGGTCCACGATGTAACCGTCTGTCACTTTTACGGCCCCTATTGCACAGATGCTCGAAGGCTCGTTGTTGGCCGTCTCGACATCAATGGCGACAAAATTATCCATTGGCAATGATGTCATTTACTTGGTCGCGTATGTCCTCCATCAGCCAGCGCGGGGTAGAGGTCGCCCCGCAGATACCTATTGTCTCGGCTCCTTCAATCCAAGCAGGGTCAAGGTCGCCGCGACGGGACAAAAGACGGGTATTGGGATTCACACTGCGGCATTCATTAAACAACACCTTTCCGTTGCTGCTTTTTGCCCCGGCGACAAACAACACGACATCGTGAGCGGCGGCAAAATCGCGCAATTGCCCGACTCGGTTTGCCACTTGACGACAGATTGTGTCGTAATAATCAAACTCGACTTCGGGCGAAATCCTTGACGATATTTCGGTGATTATCTGCTTGAAACCTTCGAGCGGCATCGTTGTCTGAGAATATAACGAGATACTGCGGGAGAAATCAACCCGGTCAAGGCCCTCAATATTCTCGACCACGATAGCCTCGCCGTCGGTCTGTCCCACAAGGCCGTTGACCTCGGCATGCCCAGTTTTCCCATATATGACAATCTGCGGGCGCGGTTCTGAGCCGAATGTAGCTTTGATGCGTTGCTGTAATTTCAAGACGACAGGACATGTCGCATCAATAATTTCGATATTGCGTTCCCGTGCAATCCGGTAAGTAGATGGAGGCTCTCCGTGGGCGCGCAACAGGACTCTGGAATCGTTCAAGCGGTTCAAATCTTCATGTGTAATGGTGGTCAGGCCTTTGTTTTCAAGCCTTTCCACCTCGTCGCTGTTGTGCACGATGTCTCCAAGGCAATATAACCGCGATCCGTCACCGGCATCAAGTTCTTCTTCGGCCTTTCGGATGGCTGTCACAACGCCGTGGCAAAATCCTGAATGAGAGTCAATTTCGACAATCGGCTGTTTCATCCTTTGGCCAATATGGAGTTATACAGATTCAGCAGCCACTGGTTCTGCTCGGGGATTGACATGCTGGAATTGTCGAGACGCACAGCGTCTTCGGCACACCTTAGCGGGCTTTCGGCCCGGTTTTCATCGATGTAATCCCGTTTCTTGACATTTTCAAGAACTTCTTCAAATGTCACAGCCTCGCCCTTGGCCTGCAGCTCGGCAACTCGTCGACGGGCACGCTCGTCGGCCGATGCGTCGCAGAAAACCTTCATTTCTGCATCGGGAAAAACCACCGTCCCGATGTCGCGTCCGTCCATGACTATCCCTTTGCTTTTCCCCATAGCCTGCTGCATCTTGACAAGCGCGTGGCGCACTTCGGGAATCGCAGCGATAGGGGAGACATGATTGGAGACAGCAAGGGTGCGTATTTCGCGTTCCACATTTTCACCGTTAAGGACAGTCGACTGGCTGTCGCCGTTTACATCGAAGTCAATTTTAATATCGGGCAACGCACTGATGACCCCTGCAGTGTCGACGTTACCATCGGCATCAATCAGGTCGTGGCGCATAGCATAAAGAGTTACTGCACGGTACATCGCACCGGAGTCAATGTAACGGTATCCGATAGTTTTGGCAAGTTGACGCGCCATCGAGCTTTTGCCTGAAGACGAGTATCCGTCAATCGCTATAATAATTGAATGATTATCCTTTATCATGATATAATAATCTGGTTATCTAAATTCTGTCAGAATAGTGGAGAGATTCAGCATGATTGTCGTGGCCCCTGAGTGAGGCTGTGACAGGGCGACACCGACAGCGAAATTTGACACTTTCAATCCGGCTCCGATTGAGAAACCTGAAAGAAAACTGCGTGAGTAGGTTGACATGTCAGTGCGTGTCTTATAGTTGTATCCGATACCAATGCGGAATCGGTCACTGGGAACGAAGTCGGCTGCAAAGATGAGATGTCGGAAAAGGTTTGACCCAAACGAGTCTTTTAACACGGGTTTTGCATCAGTCGTGCCGTCACCGTTCTCATAGTAGGGCAGACTCCATTTGGTCAGATTCCATGCTGTTATAGACCAGCGCACGGGCAATGTGCCGAAGGACTGTGTCCAGCCGAGTCGTAAATCCACCGGCAATCGGTCGTAACTCTCGTTGAACCGTTTCACCTGACCGCCAAGATTGGCCAATACTACCGAAAATGACAAATCGCGTTCGGGGTCATAATAGTTGACTCCAAGGTCGGTAGCAATTGCGAGCGCGCTGTATCGGTCATAGGAACTGAATGCGAATTTAAGATTGATGCCACCGCGCCAATGCTCGGTAATGTCATGGGAATAACTCGCTGAGGCGGCGACATCGGTCGGGGACAGTGTGCCGGTCAGCGTGCCGTTTACGTCTGCGCCCTTGATTTCTCCATAGCCGAAATATTGTATTCCGACAGACCACGCGCTACGGCCGGTTGCCCTCATTCCGAAACGCAATCCGGCAAAATTGGAGTCACCGACATATCTCATGTAATTTACTCCTAACTGCATGTCTATTTCAGGGCCGAGTAATGCCGGGTTTTGATCAATCGCATTGATGTCATCATCAATAGTGGAGATATTTACACCGCCCAACCCGTAGGCAAGCGTTGATGACGGAAGGTTCAGAAAGTTGTAGGCAGGCGAGGAATCTCCGGCAGTTGCAGCGGCATGAATCGATACTACAAACAGTGAAACCAACAAGTGCCTTAATATATTATATGTAGAATTGGTCTTCATTGAAAATGAGGTAGACATGTATATGTTATCAACGTTAAACCTCTATAAAATAGTATGGACTGCCGGATTTAATTTCCCGAATGTAAACAAAACCAAAAGTTGCCTAATCTATCACAAATATAGCCGTGTCTTTTTGCTTTTCACGAAATAACACTCTATTTTTGTGACTAAATCTTCTCACTATCACTTCACAGAATGAACAAAAGACTACTTTTTCTCCTAATATTAGCCACATTTGTCATTTACTTTGCGTCACCGGCAAAAGCTCAAAGGCATCACACATCGGCCAACATCAAGCCATCGGCGCAGATAGTAATGGATGTCTACGAGTATGATTTCGTCGATGTTCAACCACAGTTTCCCGGAGGGAATTCGGAGATGATACGGTTCATCAACAATGAACGCCGCTATCCGGCCGAGGCTTATCACAACGGTGTCGAAGGCAGAGTTTTGTGCAGTTTCATCGTGAATACTGACGGTTCTATTTCCCATATCGCCGTTTTACGCGGAGTAGAGGAGAGCCTTAATCGCGAAGCGGTGCGCATCATTTCTGAAATGCCTCACTGGCATGCCGGAAAATTAGACAACGAGAACGTGCCTGTTTATTGCATTCTTCCGATTGCATTCCGCAAATAGCGTCCATGAATTTTACCAAAATTTGTTCTGCTCGGGAAGGTATTCCATCCCGAGCTTTTTCATTTGGTCAAGCAGTTCCTGACGGTCGATTCCCAAATCGTCACACAACTCGTCAAGAGACTGATAGTTGTCACGCAGTTTCATATTTAGAAAACTCATCAGCATCGCAGGGTCTTTAGGTAATTCATCCATTTTCTTTGTGGTATTTTTTCAACGTGCAAAATTACGCAATAAATGCGACATAATAGCATTACAGAACTCTCTGTTTGGTATTATCTTTGTATATATGTAATTTAAGGCAAGGGCAGATGGTTCTGCTTTCGCCCTCTGTAGCTGTTTTCTCATAATCCACATTATGTAAAATAGCAAATCGGAGGGAAATTTAAAATTACGAGAATTGTTTGTGCTTTCCCAGATTCTGTCAAGGAATGCTTTCGCTGATTATCATTGCTGAGATTCCAATATTCCGTGCAAACTCCCGAATCGAGTTCAAATATTCGATTCGGGAGACAAAAAAAGACTCGTACAATAAAAGGATTCCCCCATTGTACGAGTCAAAAATCTTTTATCTGAATGTTATTGTAATGCTATATCCAACACGCCGGCTACCGTTCTGACATAATGAAATGTCAGATTTTCCAGATAATTAGACTTTATGTCTTCAATATCCTTGCGATTGTCGGCACATAGAATAATATCTGTGATTCCGGCTCGTTTTGCTGCAAGGATTTTTTCTTTGATGCCTCCTACCGGCAAAACCTTTCCGCGCAAAGTGATTTCGCCTGTCATTGCCAACCGCTGGCGCACGGGTCTTCCGGTCATGGCCGATACTATCGATGTCGCCATTGTTATACCGGCCGACGGTCCGTCTTTCGGAATTGCTCCTTCGGGAACATGGATATGCAACGTGTTATTTTCAAACATCTCTGAGTCGATGTGGTAATCAGCGGCATGAGACTTGACAAACTGGAACGCAATCATCGCTGATTCCTTCATCACATCGCCGAGGTTTCCGGTGAGCGTCAGTTTCTCGCCTTTGCCACGGGCAATGGATGACTCGATAAACAGAATCTCGCCCCCGACTGCAGTCCATGCAAGCCCGGTTGCGATGCCGGGAATAGCCGATGCCTCATAGCGTTCTTTTGTAAATATCTGAACACCAAGGCAATCACGCAGCATGTCGGCTGTTATGTTGAGAGAGAAGGCTTCACCGCGCATTTTTTTCAGGACAATTTTTCTAACCACGGCAGAAATTTTCTTTTCAAGCTGGCGCACGCCGCTCTCTGACGTGTAGTTTTCTATTATCGAGACGATTGCATTCTCGTCAAATGTTATTTCATCTTCTTTGAATCCATTTTCGACGGCAACACGCGGAATCAGGTGGCGGCGGGCAATCTCAATTTTTTCTTCAAGAAGATAACCTGATATGTCGATAATCTCCATTCGGTCAAGAAGCGGCTGTGACAACGTCGACAGGGTATTGGCCGTGGCGATAAACAATACTTTCGACAGGTCATAGTCAACGTCAACATAATTGTCATGGAAATGGCAATTTTGCTCAGGATCAAGTACTTCAAGCAGTGCGGCCGAAGGGTCGCCCTTGAAATCAGAACCGGTCTTGTCTATTTCGTCAAGCAAAAGCACAGGATTAGATGCCCCGGCACGTTTCATCGCGTCAATTATGCGTCCCGGCATCGCTCCGATATAGGTGCGCCGGTGGCCGCGTATTTCGGCCTCGTCATGCAGTCCGCCGAGTGACACGCGCTGATATTTGCGGCCGAGAGCCTTGGCTATTGACTGACCGAGCGAGGTCTTCCCTACTCCCGGGGCTCCGACAAGGCATATAATCGGGGAATGCCCGTCAGGGGTATTCATCAGTACCGCAAGCTGCTCAAGAATGCGCTCTTTGACCTTCTCAAGTCCGTAATGGTCGGCATCAAGGATAGCCTCTGCTGATGCGAAATCGGTCGTCAGCGGGTCAATTTTGTTCCACGGCAGTGATGTCAGCAAGTCGAGATAAGAATACTGCACCGAGTAGTCGGGACTCTGCGGGTTAAGCCGTCCAAGTTTGTCAATCTCTTTTTCAAAAGTCTTGCGTATGTTTTCGGGAAAATCTATTTTCTCGGCTTTCTCACGCAGCTCCTTGCAATCATCGTCATCGCCGTAAAGTTCTTCGCGCAGAGTCTCGAACTGGCTTTGCAGATATACGTTGCGCTGTTGCTCGTCAAGACGGGCCTTGGCTTTCATGCGTATGCTGGCCTTCAGTTCTACAAGCTGCTCGTTGCGCGACAGCTCGGTCAGCAACAGGTATGCACGCTCTTTCACCCTGCACTTGGCCAGCATTTCTTCTTTAAATGCTGCCGGAAAAGGAGAATGGGTGGCGATAAGGTTTACAAGAAGAACCGGGTCGGGAATGCTCTCGACGTTCACGGTGAGATCGCTGACCCCGTCACCACCCTTCTTCAAGATGTTGAGGGTGGTGTCTTTTATTTCGGAAACAAGTGCGGCAAACTCTTTGTCAGTCACACGCGGATTGGTGTCGCGCACGGGCCTTACAACGGCAGAAAGAGAACCGGGAATCACATTGCCTTGCGATTGCCCAAGCATTTTGACTTTGCTGCGGGCACTGAGTATGGCGGTATGAGTTCCGTCGGGAAGGTCAAATACTTTCAGGACATCGGCTACTACTCCGTATGGGTACAGATGCTCTATGCCCGGATTTTCCGTTGACGGTTCAAGCTGGCAGAAAATTCCCACCGGAATATTCTCTTTTGATGCGATGTTGGCAGTGTTGATAGATGTCTGACGACCGAGCGAAATAGGAAATGTCACACCCGGGAAAAGCACGAGATCCCTCGTGGCAATGACAGGCAGGTCATTCAGGTTCGGTTCGGCTTTTTGGCGGTTGGACTCGATGTCGATCTGTCCCACTGATATTATCTTGGTTGTTTCCTCTTCCATTATATATTATGTAGTGACTGTTTTTTCGTTACCAATGACATAGCAAAATCTGTGCCAAAGTTACGAAATAAACACGACATATCATCTTAACAAGCTATTTTTAACGGCTTAGCTGTATGATGTTAAATAAATATGTTGTGTAACATGTCAAATTTCAATACTTATCTCAAAAATAATTACTATTTTGCACCCCGAAATGAAAATGTTTCTATCTCTCTACAAGCAATAACAATTAAATCTCTAATAACATGAAGGTTTATCAAACTAACGAAATCAAGAACATCGCCTTGCTTGGAAGCAAAGGCTCGGGTAAAACCACACTCGCCGAAGCTATGCTTTTCGAGTGTGGAGTTATAAAACGCCGCGGTACTATTGAAGCAAAAAATACTGTAAGCGATTCGTTTCCCGTCGAGAAAGAATATGGTTACTCTGTGTTCTCGACGGTTTTCCATGCCGAGTTCCTTGGAAAGAAACTGAATGTTATTGACTGCCCGGGAGCCGATGACTTTGTGGGCAACGCTATTACTGCTCTAAATGTGACTGATACCGGTCTGATTGTCATCAACGCTCAATATGGCGTGGAAGTCGGCACTCAAAACATTTTCCGCACCACTCAGTCAATAAAGAAGCCTGTCATTTTTGCGCTCAACCAGCTTGACGGCGAGAAAGCCGACTATGAGAATGTGCTGGAACAGATGCGTGAAATCTTCGGCAAGAAAATTGTCCCCATCCAGTATCCACTCCAGTGCGGTCCCGGTTTCAACGCCATGATTGACGTGCTGTTGATGAAGAAATATTCTTGGGGCCCCGACGGCGGCACTCCCACTATTGAAGAAATTCCCGAGGAGGAACGTGAACGAGCCGACGAACTTCACCAACAGCTTGTCGAGGCCGCTGCGGAAAACGATGAGACATTGATGGAAAAATTCTTTGAGCAAGGACATCTTACCGAAGACGAGATGCGTGAAGGAATCCGCAAGGGGCTCATTGACCGCTCTATCTATCCCGTATTCTGCGTGTCAGCCGCCAAAGACATGGGCGTGCGCCGAATGATGGAATTCCTCGGCAATGTTGTGCCGTTTGTAGAGGATATGCCGGCTCCCGAGACTGCCGACGGAATTGAGGTGCGTCCGGATTCCAACGGTCCCCTCTCTTTATATATGTTCAAGACGACCGTCGAACCCCACATCGGCGAAGTTTCCTATTTCAAGGTGATGTCAGGCACTCTCACTCCCGGTGTGGATCTTGACAACGTTACCCGAGGCTCAAAAGAGCGCATCGCCCAGATTTACTGCTGCTGCGGACAGATTAAGACTCAGGTTGACAAACTATGCGCCGGAGACATCGGCGCTACTGTCAAACTGAAAGATGTGCGCACCGGTAACACTCTTGACGGCAAAGACTGCGAATATCGCTTCGACTTCATCCGTTATCCCGAGCCTAAATATCGCCGCGCAATCCGTCCCGTGACCGAAAGCGATGCTGAAAAGCTCATGGGCATCCTCACCCGCATGCACGAAGAAGACCCGACATGGGTAATCGAGCAGTCAAAGGAATTGAAACAGACAATTCTTTCGGGACAGGGCGAATTCCATCTCCGCACTCTCAAATGGCGTGTTGAAAACAACGATAAACTGCCCATCGTCTTTGAAGAACCACGCATCCCTTATCGCGAAACCATCACCAAGGCCGCACGGGCTGACTATCGTCACAAAAAGCAATCGGGCGGTGCCGGCCAGTTTGGCGAAGTGCACCTGATTATCGAGCCTTACAGCGAAGATGCTCCCCTCCCCGACACCTATCGTTTCGGCAATCAAGAGTTCAAGATGAGTATTCGCGACACTCAGGAAATCCCGCTGTCATGGGGCGGAAAACTTGTCGTTCACAACTGTATTGTCGGCGGTGCGATTGATGCCCGCTTTATTCCCGCTATTGTAAAGGGACTCATGGACCGCATGGAACAAGGCCCGCTGACAGGCAGCTATGCCCGCGACGTGAGAGTTTGTATCTATGATGGCAAGATGCACCCAGTTGACTCCAATGAAATATCGTTCCGTCTCGCCGGTCGTAACGCATTCTCCGAGGCGTTCCGCAATGCCAACCCCAAGGTCCTCGAACCGGTCTATGATGTTGACGTGATGGTTCCCGCCGATGTTATGGGTGACGTGATGAGTGACTTGCAAGGCCGTCGTGCTATCATCATGGGTATGTCGAGTGAAAACGGCTTTGAAAAAATCTCGGCCAAAGTGCCTCTCAAAGAAATGTCGAGCTACTCCACCGCCCTCAGCTCTATCACCGGCGGCCGCTCGTCGTTCTCGATGAAGTTTGCATCCTATGAACTTGTTCCCTCTGATGTTCAGGAAAAACTTCTGAAGGAATACGCCGAAAAAAATACTGAAGATTAGGATTTTTCTTATATCAATGTGAAACACCCGTTGTGGGGAGGCATCTGGTTGCCTCCCCACAATATTTATAGTATGTTTACGTTTTCTGTACATGAAAAAGATGATTTTGCTCATATTGTTGATCAGTGCGACCATTTGCCGTGCCGAAGTTAATGACTCAGGATGGGGCCGTCACCGTGCCGCCATCACAGGTATGCTGACTTCCAGCGACACTTGGCAGCTCGAATCAAGCTATCACTTCATGTTGTGCCGGTATATGGGAGTGGGTGCGTCAATCGGCTTGTGGGAGCAGATTATGTCTGACGGATACCCCTCGGGGACAGGCTGGCACGTCGATGAAAACAGCGAAAAAGTTCATAATCTCTACCTTCGTCCCTCTTTGTTGTTCCAATCTCCGGTTTTCCTAAAAATACGGGATGCCGGTATAAGTGTCACAGCAGAGCCGGGTATAATGATGAACATACCTTATTGCTCGGCAGGAATCGATATTGTCGATGGATTTCAGACTGTCGATTATACTACTGTCAGTACTACCAACGGCCAGTGGTGTGGGGTCGATCTGCGTGTCGGGATAAACGTCAACGTCTACCGTTTCAATTTCAGCATCGGCTACCTGATGTCTAATTTTGACATTCTTTCAATGCCGCGCCACCTACGCTATAACGGGATAAGGTTCAGCGAGTTTTATCCGACGAAACCGTTTATGCAGGGTGCCTATGCCGCTGTCTCGGCAAGTTTTTAACACGCGAAATATCCCTTCAGGACCTTTGCGCTTATTTCGGCCGGTGTGCGGACTGCAAGCAGTGCCGGTCGCTCGGTTTCGGCGGCAAACATTTTAAATGACGATTCAAGACTTTCGATGTTGTCAGCCTCAAAATAGGAGAATCCATACCCTTCTGCAATCTGTCGCAGCGGCAGATTTACCGGGCCTGCGAAAAATCTGTCAAGCTCAGGGAGCGACGACGTACTTCCTATAAATCTGAAAATCCCGCCTCCTCCATTACACATGACTATTATCTTCATCCTCGGAGACATGAGTGTTGACGACAGAGCCGCGAGGTCATATTGGCAACTCATGTCACCACTTATCAGCAGCGTTATTCCCCGATATGCCGTTGACGCGCCGAGAGCCGTCGACGTACATCCGTCAATTCCGCTCACTCCACGGTTGCAGTCGCTGCGATGGATTCTTGTGCAGTCCATCAGTTGGGCATAACGGACAGGGGTGCCGTTGGAAAGATGCAGATTCCATCCTCTCGGAATCATCTTTATAATGCGTGACATCGCAGCCATATCGCTCCACGGGGCATTGGCGACATAATTGTCATGTCGTGCGGTTGCCCTGCGATAAATTCCGTGCCATTGTTCCGAGTAATCACATTTCGCCCAGAACGGTTGCATGGCCGAGGCAAGCTGCCTCATAAAGACAGCCGCAGGCATGTCGATGCGGAGTGACAGGTGTCTGAAACAATCGACAGTTGCATGGTTCTCCCCTACTGACCAATGTTCAACTCCCGGCAAGGAGCGCACATACTCTTTAACGTGGCGTGACACAAGCGCCCCACCTACTGTTATCACGACATCGGGCCGCAATTCTCTCTTTTCATCATCGGTCATTGCGCTCAGCGTGGTATCGATGCGCGATATTAACAGCGGCGAGTGAAGATTGGCTATAGTCTCGGTCAGGACAACCACATTGGGCAACATGGCTATTTTGGCCATTGCCCTTGTCAGCCGCTCGTCAGGCTCATGGAATCCGGCAATGACCATCACGCGCCTCGGTGATCCGATTCTTGCCCCCAGCTCGCGGGCCTCGCAGGTTGGGAGTTCCGTAATCGGTCTCACCATACTTATTACACGCGACGAACCGGGGCAATAATCTGTCATGCGCGACAGCGGGGCATCAAGACGGATATTTAGATGAACGGGACCGCGTCGACCTGTGGTGGCTTCGATTAATGCATCATTTATCATACGGTTTACGCTCCACCGGGCATCCTGACAGTCGATTCTGGCCGGAATATCCCATGTGCGCTTGACTATCTTGTCGAGAACCCCGGGTTGCCACAATGTCTGCGAATCATCTTGATCAATCCACTCTTCGGGCCGGTCAGCTGACACGACAATCAGAGGCACACCACGGTAAAAAGCCTCAGCGACTGCCGGGGCATAGTTGAGCAAGGCCGTCCCACTCGTACACACTATCGCTGTCGGCTCACCCGACTGAACCGCGATTCCGAGTGCGACAAAGGCAGCTGACCGCTCGTCGATGACAACGTCGCAAGTCAGGTTCTGACAACGCGAGAGTGCCACGATTATCGGCGCGTTACGCGATCCCGGAGAGACTACGGCTCGTTTTACTCCGTGGGCGACCAAGAGGTCGGCCAATATGTTGCATGATAGTTTGTCGGTCGTTTCCATACCACAAAATTACTCAAATTTAAGCAAAATATCATCCCGATATGTTATCTTTGTAGGCAAAAATAAGCAGAATATGATTACCGCATCAAAACTCCATAAGGAAAATATCGCCGAGTATCTTCTCTATATGTGGCAGATTGAGGATATTATACGCGCCAACGATCTCGACATTGAAAAAATCGAAAGAAACGTTATCGACCGCTATCAACTCTCCCCTGACCGGCGCAAGGAAATGGTCGAGTGGTACGAATCTCTCATTGACATGATGCGCCGCGAGAATGTTGAGAAATCGGGGCATCTCCAGCTTAACAAGAATGTCATAATCCAGTTGACCGATCTCCATCTCGCCTTGATGAAAGACCCGCGCTATGCCGAATATACAGCTGAATTTTACAAGACGCTCCCTTTCATCGTCGAGCTTCGAAGCAAGGCCGGTGACCACCCACTTCCCGAGATAGAGACCTGTTTCAACGCCCTGTACGGGATGCTGATGCTGCGTCTGCAAAGCAAGGAGATTACACCCGAGACACAAAACGCCGTCAAGCAGATTTCTCGCTTTATAGCAACCCTCGCTCAGTATTATAACCTTGACCGCGACAACAAGCTTTTCAACCCCGAAGAAGAATAAGGATCCAGTTGCCGCGATTTAGAGGTTGTTTTTAAACAACCTCTAAATCGCGGCTTTTAACGCGTCAATCACGCGAGCTATATCGCTGTCTGTAAGAGAGGATCCGCTTGGAAGGCACAGACCGCGGTCAAAAAGGGCCTCCCCTACTTTTTCGCCATAGTATGACGCGCTGCTGAACACAGGTTGCATGTTCATCGGACGCCACAACAGACGCGTCTCTATATTGCATTCATTGAGCGCGATGCGCACCTCGTCGGGCGTTTTGCCGGTGGCCGGGTCAATCTGAATGGTCGAGAGCCAGAAGTTGGAATTAAAGTCAACCGACGGATTGCACTGCACGGTCACACCCGGAATGGCAGCAAGTTCGCGCACATACATCTCATGGATGGCGCGACGACGGGCGACTCGCTCGTTTATCTCGTCCATCTGTCCGCAGCCGATGCCCGCTGACACATTTGACAGACGGTAGTTGTAGCCGATGACCTCATGATAGTAATATGGCCTGTTTTCACGCGCCTGTGTGGCAAGAAACTTGACACGGTCAGCCGCCTCGCGGGTCGGACAAACAAGTGCGCCGCCACCTGATGTGGTGATAATTTTATTGCCGTTGAAGCTCAATGCCCCATATTGGCCAAGCGTGCCGCATTTGCGACCCTTGTATTCAGAACCAAGCGCCTCAGCGGCATCTTCAAGTATCGGGATGTCATATCGGGCGGCAACGTCACGAATCTCGTCCATTTTGGCCGGCATCCCGTAAAGATGGACAGGAATAATGGCGCGGGGACGGCGGCCGGTCTTGCGCTCACGGTCGATGATGGCTTCTTCGAGCAAAGCGGGCGACATGTTGAACGTGTCAGGCTCGCTGTCAACAAAAACGGGTGTAGCGCCCTGATATGTAATGGGATTGGCACTTGCCGAAAATGTGAGCGACTGGCATATTACCTCGTCGCCGGCCTTGACACCGAGCATGACAAGACCGAGATGGATAGCGGCAGTCCCTGCACTCAGGGCGACCACATGATGCGCACCGAGGTATTCGCCGAGACGGCGTTCAAATTCGTCAACATTAGGCCCGAGGGGCACAATCCAGCTGTCTTTGAATGCTTCGTCAACCCAGTGGCGTTCAGTCCCACTGAGATGAGGTTTGGACAACAGTATGCGATTATCCATGATTATATTTTGTTTTTTGGTGTCGCAAAGGTAGGGATTTCCACGGAATAATTGTTAAATTTGCACTTACAAAATTCAATCTGATGAAATTCAAGGCAACACTTTTAGGCGCGATTCTCGTTTCCGCACCAATAGCCTGTGGGAATGACGGCGACCGTGAGGCATATATAATATGTGTCGATTCTCTCCCCGGAAATCAGGCCCGCGACATGGCACTGAAACTCGGGCCTGACGGGTCAGCGCGTGTGCTGGTCGACTGGCTTGTCAAAGCAGACCGGGTTGACCGTGTGTATGCCTCGGATCTTGCCCGCGAGCTTTCAGCCATTTTCAGTTGCGATACCTCAGGGCATGAACTGGAAATATTCAGCACCGCCATCGAGGAGGCCAAAGACTCCCTGCCACCTGCATCTCAGGCCAAGATTTTCACAATCGCAGCCACGCCTTCCCGACTCGGGTACATGTTGCGCGACGATGCCTCCGCAGCCCATCTTGTGCCTCTGATAGAAAGAGAGTATGCCGCCGACAGCATCGCACTCGCCCAATTTAGAAAATCCTACAATAAATAACGATATGCTTACCTACGACAAATATCTCGCGACAGTCAACCGCGCAATCGAGCGTCTCGCGCTCCCTGATTCTCCCGCCGGACTTTATGACCCTATACGTTACACGCTCTCGGCCGGAGGGAAACGTATCCGGCCTGTGTTGACTCTGGCGGCATGTGATGCCTTTGACCGCGACCCCATGACATCTATACATCAGGCTGTGGCGATAGAGATGTTTCATAATTTCACTTTACTGCATGACGATGTCATGGATAAAGCTGACGTGAGACGCGGATTGCCTACCGTTCATCGCAAGTGGAACGAGGAAACCGCCATCCTCTCGGGCGATGCCATGCTGACCACCGCGACAATGCTCCTCTCGATTCATGCCGACAGCCGACTTGCCACGGCCCTCGACCTGTTCAACGGAACGGCGATGAAAATTTACGAGGGACAGCAACTTGACATGGACTTTGAAAAACGCCTCGATGTGACAGTTGCCGAATATATAGAAATGATTAGACTGAAAACGTCGGTTTTGCTCGGCTGCGCCTGCGCGATGGGAGCACTGATGGCCGATGTCAACATTGAGATGCAACAACGTTTCTTTGAATATGGCGAGAATCTCGGCCTTGCGTTCCAGCTACAGGATGACTTCCTTGACACATTCGGCAATCCCGACACATTCGGCAAAGCTATCGGCGGCGACATTCTGAACGACAAGAAAACTTGGCTGCTCATTACTGCACTTGGCGAAGACAAAACAGGGACGGTCAAGTCTCTACTCGGCCCAGCTGACAATCCTGCCGAAAAAATCGAGGCCGTCATGAAAGTGTACCGCGACCTGAATCTACCCGAGCGCATCCACGAGCTGATCGACCACCACATCGCTGACGCTATCGAGGCTCTTGACAAGATGCAGCTGCGCGACGAGGCGCGTGAATTTTTCGTTGAACTCGCCCTGAAATCGGCCACACGCGACAAGTGATGATAGACACACATACCCACCTCTATCTCGACGAATTTTCCCCGGACCGCAACGATGTCATGCATCGTGCGATTGAAAGCGGAGTTGAGCGGATGATTTTCCCAAACGTCGATCTATCGACCGTCGAACCGATGCTTGAACTCCATTCCCGCTATTCCGAAAATACATTTGTGGCTATGGGACTCCATCCCACCGAGGTAAAAGAAACGTGGCGCGACAATCTTGCCAAGATAGAAAGTCTCTTTGATAACAGTCCGGCCCACTATGTCGCAGTCGGGGAAATCGGGATTGACCTATACTGGGACAAGACATTTCGCGATGAACAGATGAAAGTTTTCGCACGTCAGGTTGAAATCGCACTGGAACGAAACCTTCCGATAATCATCCATTGCCGCGACGGTCTCGACGAGGTCCTTGAGGTTCTTGATGCGGCAAGCGCAGTCCCCCGCGGAGTATTCCACAGTTTCGGGGGTACCGTGGAAGATGTCGCACGAATCAGACAGACCGGCGATTTCTACTTCGGTATAAACGGCATTGTCACATTCAAGAACTCTCGGTTACGCGAAGTCCTTCCGACAATAGGACTCGACCGCATTCTTCTTGAAACCGACGCCCCCTATCTCGCCCCTGTTCCTCACCGTGGCAAGCGGAATGAATCCTCGTTTCTCCCAGCCACGGCGGCAGTCGTGGCTGACGCGCTCGCATTGCCGGTCGACAACGTTGACCGCGCGACGAGTCAAAATGCCGTTACATTGTTTGGATTGACATGATATAATCCGTAACTTTGCACCCACGAATCAACGAATCAATTCACAACACATCTCATGCAGGAAAAAATCATTATCCTCGACTTTGGCTCGCAGACCACGCAGCTCATCGGCCGCCGTGTGCGCGAGTTGAACATGTATTGCGAAATTGTTCCCTATAACAAGTTCCCCTATGATGACCCGTCGGTTATCGGCGTGATTCTGTCAGGATCGCCATTCTCTGTATACGACGAAAAAGCGTTCAAAACTGACCTTTCGCGCCTGCGCGGCCATCTGCCCGTTCTCGGAATCTGTTACGGGGCACAGTTTATTGCCTACACATCGGGCGGCTCTGTCGAGCCTGCCGGGTCACGCGAATATGGCCGTGCCCACTTGACCACAATGGATCTCGGCAACCCGCTGCTGAAAGACATGCAGCTCGGCACTCAGGTGTGGATGAGCCACGGCGACACCATCACATCTGTGCCCGAATCGTTTAAAGTCATTGCATCGACTGACAAGGTGGCCGTTGCCGCCTATCAGGTAGAAGGGGAAAAGACTTGGGGCGTACAGTTCCACCCCGAGGTTTACCACTCGGCCGAAGGCACCCAGCTACTACGCAATTTCGTCGTTGACATCTGCGGCGGCAAGCAGGACTGGAGCGCGGCATCATTCATAGAATCAACCGTCGCGCAACTCAAAGAACAGCTTGGCGACGACAAAGTCGTCCTCGGCCTTAGCGGCGGTGTTGACTCGTCGGTTGCCGCCGTGCTGCTCAACAAGGCTATCGGCAAGAACCTAACCTGTATATTTGTCGACCACGGCATGCTGCGCAAAAACGAGTTCCGCGATGTGCTCCGCGATTATGAATGCCTCGGGCTCAACGTCGTGGGAGTCGATGCCAGTGCCAAGTTTTTCAGCGAACTCGCCGGGGTAACCGAGCCGGAGCGCAAACGCAAGATTATCGGAAAAGGATTCATCGACGTGTTTGACGAAGAAGCTCACAAAATTACCGACGTCAAGTGGCTCGCTCAGGGCACCATCTACCCCGACTGCATCGAGTCGCTTTCAATCACCGGCACGACTATCAAGAGTCACCACAACGTGGGCGGTCTTCCTGAAAAAATGAACCTCAAACTTTGCGAGCCGCTGCGCCTGTTGTTCAAAGACGAAGTACGCGCCGTCGGCCGCGAACTTGGTATGCCCGAGCATCTCATCAAGCGTCATCCCTTCCCCGGACCGGGCCTTGCCGTCAGAATCCTCGGTGACATCACCCCCGAGAAAGTACGCATTCTTCAGGATGCCGACGACATTTTCATCCGCGGCCTCCGCGACTGGGACCTCTATGACAAAGTATGGCAGGCCGGAGCAATCCTGCTCCCCGTACAGAGCGTGGGTGTCATGGGTGACGAGCGCACCTATGAGCGCGCCATTGCACTCCGTGCCGTCACTTCGACCGACGCAATGACAGCCGACTGGGCTCACCTCCCCTACGAATTCATGGCCAAGGTTTCAAACGACATCATCAACCATGTGCGCGGCGTCAACCGCGTATGTTATGACATCTCCTCCAAGCCACCGGCCACAATCGAGTGGGAATAATCGCATATTGCGACAATGAGCGCAGTTTATGTATATCGCAGCCGTTCAAATTTGCCCTCTAAAATTTGAACGGCTGTGACTGCATAATTCCCAACCGAAGTCCAAATTTGTGCCATCCGATTACCCAACTTGTCAACCGCCAACCAATAGCCGATGGTTTTGACAGTATTGCCTTGTCAAGAAAATACCGACACTTGAGCGTGTGTTCTAAAAGAAGGGAAAGGAGAATTAGTAGCTCCGCATACGTCTGTCCAAAAACGATACGCCGCCACATTTATGAATCGGCTTTCAATCATCAAGGCCACAAAAAGCAGACAACTAACCTTGCAACACAATACTTGCTTTTTTAGAGGCGGCTACCGCTGTGTGCCCGCTGAATTGCCATATAGGGAAGGGCGATAATTTTTAATTTATGTTAATACTATATTGGCAATTGCCCGATTGTTAAAATTTAGTAGTAACTTTGGCAAAGCTATCAATAAAGCGATAGCTCTTTGCGCATTATCGGGTTTTGGAATGACACCGTGACAAACCCGGCATTTTTTAGCATAATTGAGTAATTATCAATTAATCTCTGATTAATGAGCGAATTAAGAAATGAATTCTCTGACATCGAGCCTTATAACGACTCTGTGTTTCAAGAAAAAATAGCCTCTTTGGTAAAAGAACCGGGATTTGAACACGCTGTCCGTTCAGTTCTCCCGGATGTGGATTACCCTGAATTTGTTGCCGAATTGATGGCTGTACCCGGCAAGGAACAGTTTCAGAAAAACATCATGGGCAACTTTTTGGAAGAACTCGCCCTTCGGACTACCGCAGGAATCACATATTCCGGGTTGGATGCTGTTCATGATGACTCGCGTTATACATTTATCACCAACCACCGCGACATTGTCCTTGACGCTTCATTCCTCAATCTCGGATTTCTTAGAGCAGGCAAACGGACTTCTGAAGTAGCAATCGGCGACAACCTGCTGATTTATGACTGGATTACCGACCTTGTAAAACTCAACGGCAGTTTCATCGTAAAACGCAACGTGGGTATTACGGGCGCGCTTGATGCGGCCCGACAGCTCAGCAGTTACATCCATTATGCAATATCAGCCAAGAAGGAGAGTATCTGGATTGCCCAAAGGGAAGGCCGCGCAAAAGATTCTGACGACAAAACGCAGGAAAGTGTCATTAAAATGCTCGCGCTTGGAGGTCCCGGCCGCATGGTAGAGAATCTTGTGTCACTTAATATTCTCCCGGTGGCTATTTCTTATGAATTTGACCCGAACGATTATCTGAAAGCCCGGGAATTCTTGCTGAAGCACAGAGACCCCAATTTCAAGAAGTCAAAGCATGACGATCTTTTTTCGATGGAAACCGGATTGTTGCAGTTTAAAGGCCGCGTGCATTTCGGATTGAGTCAATGCATAACCCCCGAAATCGAGAAAATTCCTGCCGACACTCCCAAGGGAGAGGTTGCTCGGAGCGTGTGCGCGTTGGTTGATAATGCCATCCATTCTCATTATCTCATTTATCCAATTAATTATGTGGCTTACGACAACCTGTTTGGCTCTGACAGGTATTCAGGCCATTATACCCCCGACGAGGAAGCTGCGGTAATGGAATATATCGAGGGCCAACTTGACAAGGTGGATGTGGAGAATATTACAGCCGACGAGCGTGAATTCATGCGGCACAAAATGTATGAAATGTACGCCAACCCGTTAAAGAACAAATTGCTTGCCACAGGCGTTTCATAAAACGTGAGGATTTATCCCCCGACAATATAAATGAGACTACCGCTGTTGATATTAGGCATATTTACGATTCTGAGCATCGGAGTGGACTGGTACATCTTGTCCCGGCTTAAAAAATTGCCCTCCCGGCTGCCTTCTCGGATTCATATAATAGTGTCAGTATTGATGTATCTGCTCGTCATCGTGGGGGTCGCTCTTCCGCGGCGCAGCGGTGGAAACGGGACGCTGCTGTGCGTGATGTGGATTTTATATGCCTTCTGCACTGTCTATGTGCCTAAAATCATCTTCGTGCTGATTGACCTGCTGGCTTCTATCCCGTGTATTTTGCACCGTCGTCGAATTAAATGGCTATCGGCAATCGGAGTCGTGGCCGCTGTCGTTACATTTGTTTCTATGTGGTGGGGCGCGCTTGTCAACAGGTATGATGTCGATATAAGGGAGGTCACAGTAGAGATTCCCGGTCTCCCGAAGGCTTTTGATGGCTACCGCATCGTGCAATTCAGTGACTTCCATGTGGGCACTTACGGTAACGATACCGCATACGTCGCGAAAGTCGTGGACTGCATAAACGGTTTGGACAAAGATTTAGTGGTATTCACCGGTGATATAGTCAATGCCCGCACTTCGGAACTGCTTCCCCATGCTTCGACCTTGTCCCGTCTGAAAGCTCCAGACGGTGTTCTTTCAATTCTCGGCAATCACGATTACGGCGATTATTCCGTTTGGCCCCAGCTTTCGGCAAAAGAAGAAAACATAAGGCAGATGCACGATCTCCAGAGGGAAAAAATGAATTGGCGATTGTTGCTTAACGAAACCGCCATGATTCATCGTGGAAATGATTCAATTGCGATAATAGGCGTTGAAAATATTGGCGACCCGCCATTCCACATCTACGGTTCCCTGTCAAAAGCATATCCCGTAACAGGTGATAGTGTCGTCAAAATCCTGCTGACGCACAATCCGGCCCACTGGGTAGATTCGATTGCTGACTCGTCCGACCACAATATCGCATTATCCCTGAGCGGCCACACTCATGCCATGCAGATGGAAGTGGCCGGATGGTCGCCTGCTGCATTTCGCTATCCCACATGGGGCGGCCTTTATTCCGACAAGGACGGCTCTCACAAGCTCTATGTCAACATAGGAATGGGAACAGTCGGGATTCCGGCCCGTATAGGAGCAACCCCCGAAATAACAATCATAACATTAAAAGCACAAAATCAAAAATAGGTTTTCACTGAGATGTCTATCGAACACGCTACCATAATCAGCAAGGAACTGAATTTATTGCGCAAGCATGTCAACGCATGTATAAAGCTGCTTGAGGACGGAGCCACTATCCCGTTTATAAGCCGTTACCGTAAAGAAGCGACCGGAGGGATGAATGATGTTACTGTCCTTGCGGTAAGCAGACGACATAAATCCCTGACCGAACTTGACGAGCGAAAAAGCTACATAATCGATACAATCAAACAAGCAAAGGCTCTGACTCCTGAACTCGAACAACGTATAGTCGAGACGCTTGACCCGATCTTGCTTGAAGACATGTTTCTTCCGTTCAAGCCCAAGCGCAACACCCGTTCTCAGGCTGCTATTGAACTTGGCCTCGAACCGTTGGCCCGCATGGTTATGGCTCAGAATTCCGATGAAGTAGAACGGATGGCGGCAAAATTTGTAAAACCCGGAGGTATTTCAATCGAGGATGCCGTGGGCGGAGCGACCGATATAATCGCGTCATGGGTCAATGAGAGTGAAAAGGCCCGCAACATAGTCAGGTCACGTTTTCAGCGTAGCGCGATAATTTCGTCACGGGTTATAAAAGGGAAAGAGGAGGAAGGAAAGAACTATCAGAATTACTTCGATTTCAGCGAGCCGTTGCGACTGTGCAACTCACACCGTTATCTTGCCATGCGGCGTGGCGAAGCCGACGGAATATTGAAAATAAGCGTGTCGATTGACGATGACGAGATGGTTGACCGTCTGTCACGCATGTTTGTGAAATCCACGGCTCCGGCAACTGTCGCCGACATCGTGCGCCGTGCGGTAAAAGACGGCTACAAACGGTTGATGAAACCTTCAATTGAAAATGAAGTATGCGCAACCGTGAAAGAGAAAAGCGATGCCGCTGCTATTCAGATGTTTGCCGACAATGTGCGTCAGTTACTGATGGCTGCGCCGCTTGGCCGCCGCCGCGTTCTTGCCCTCGATCCTGGATTTAAGTCGGGGTGCAAACTCGTGTGCCTTGATGAACAAGGCAACCTTCTGCAGCATGATGTTATCTATCCCCATCCGCCTGTTAACGACTATATGGGTGCGACTGACGCATTGTGTTATTATGTCGATAGTTTCCGAATAGATGCTATAGCGGTAGGGAACGGGACTGCCGGCCGCGAGACCGAACGATTCCTTCGCGACATAATGTTTCCGCGTAAAGTGCAAATTTTCATGGTCAATGAAAACGGAGCAAGTGTCTACTCCGCGTCGGAAGTGGCCCGTGAGGAATTCCCCAATGAAGATGTCACCGTGCGTGGCGCGGTCTCAATCGGACGCCGCCTCCTTGACCCTCTTGCCGAACTTGTCAAGATTGACCCCAAATCAATCGGAGTGGGACAATACCAGCACGATGTAAATCAGTCTCGGTTAAAAGAGTCTCTTGACTATGTAGTGGAAAACTGCGTCAACTCGGTTGGCGTAAATGTAAATACAGCCTCTAAAGAATTGCTGTCCTACGTCTCGGGGATTGGTCCCGCATTGGCGGCAAATATTGTTAAATATCGTGCTGAAAACGGAGATTTCGTCTCTCGGTCCGAATTGAAAAATGTAAGCCGTATGGGCGAAAAGGCATTTCAGCAATGTGCCGGATTCCTCAGGATACCCAATGCCAAAAATCCTCTCGACAATACCGGAATCCATCCTGAACGCTACGAACTGGTGGAACAGCTCGCTGCAGATGTGAATGCCGACATCCAGCGCCTTATGCGTGACCGCAACCTTCTGCACAACATCGAGCTTGACAGCTATGTGACAAAGCAAGTAGGACTCCCGACTTTGACTGATATTGTGCTCGAACTTGAAAAACCGGGTCGCGACCCGCGTGAGGCGGCGGAAGAACCGTTCTATGATGACAGTGTGCGCAAAATTGACGACCTGCATCTCGGAATGGAACTGACCGGGAAAGTCAACAATATAACTGCTTTCGGTGTCTTTGTCGACCTTGGCATGAAAGAGAACGGACTTGTACACATCTCTCAACTTTGTGACCGGTTCATTTCCTCCCCGTCCGAGGTTGTGTCTATCGGGCAGATTGTCCGAGTCAAGGTATTGGACGTGGATGTCAGCAGAGGCCGTATCGCATTAACTATGAAGGGACTTTAACGATGAACCAACACTCTTGTACAATAGGGCTGGGAAGCAATACACCAGACCGGGAAGAACAGATTCAATCGGCCGTCAATTATCTCAAGACATTGCTGAATGACTTGGCAGTTTCTGAAATTTATGAATCTCCGGCCTATAACGGCAAGGACAAACCATATCTTAACGCAGTCGTGCATGGTTATACTGACCGTTCGATTGACTGCATTAATAACCGGCTGAAGTCTTGGGAGGAAAAGCAGGGACGCACTCCGGAAATGCGAGCCGAGGGAAAGGTGCCTATTGACCTTGACCTTGTGATATGGTGTGGCCGCATCATGAGACAGGCTGACTTTGAACGACACTATTTCAACGTAGGGTATCGGGAATTGCTTGCTAAAGGGGCATTTGAAACGATGTGACTCGCAACGATCTGAAAGGGATGCCTTGTTCAGAAAGTTGCGCCTTATACCTGTTGTGGCGGCGCACGTCGATGTCCCGACTCAGAAGAATGGTATCAGCTGATACTATTTCTTTCAGAGCCATGATGTCGCCCCTGAATCCACGGCACACTATCGCGTAGTCAGCCTTTATGCCCGGAGTGACTACTGCGTTCCCATGAATGAATATCATCGTTTTGCCGGGCAATGTGATGACATCCCCGTTGCGTGAAAACGAAGTCGTATGACAACAATCCGGCATAACTGATATTGAATCAATTCCCCGTCGTCCCATATAATCCTGATATCGATATCGGCAGCGGTCGATCATGGCTTCAAAATCCTGTTCCGGAGCTGTGGAATACAGCCACAATCTGTGATTGTCTTTCACCAGCAACTCGGTAGACCGCGTATGGCGGGTTATGTAAACCTCCCGTTCAGGATATTCTTTAGCGAGTAAGAATCCGGTGACAATCAAGACGGCACATAGTATCCCGAATGCTGCGAGTTGGGCGGCCCGTCGTGAATGCAACCACCATATAATAATGGCGATGGATCCTAACATAAGCCACACAGAAAGCGGGTGCATATAGATGTTTTCAACAGTCGATCCGGGCAGGCCGGAGATTAGCGAGGCCCACCATTCCACCGCGCCACAAAGATAGTCGACCGCTTTCCCCATCCACGATAAAGTTATACCGAAAGCGTGGAATATCAGTGTGATAATCGCACCGCTCATTATGAAGGGAAGTAAAAATACAGCCACTATATTGGCAAACAGAAAATAAAGAGGGAAGCTATGGAAATAATATGCGCTCACGACTCCTGTACCCGCCATTGCGGCTATTGAGACCGTGGCATAGCCCATGATGTGGCGGCCGATGACATTCCGGCGGTCAACGGGGTTGATCCGGTCAGCGATAAGAACAATCGCCGCTACCGCTATAAATGACAGTTGAAACCCGATGGAATAAAGGGAAGACGGCGATACTAACAATATTGCCAGTGCTGCAAAACACAATGAATTTATAGCTGATTGCCGTCGTTGTAACATGTTCCCTATTAGAAACAACGTGGCCATTATCACTGCTCTTACCACTGACGGTGACAGACCGGTCATGATTGCAAAAAGCCACAATGTGATTATTATGACTATATTTTTCAGATAACGATGCCCTGACAGATGGAGTGGAAATAGCAATATTGAAAAAAACAATGCAATGAGTCCTACATGAAGTCCGCTCAGTGCAAGTATATGGGCGAGTCCTGTAGTTGAAAAAAGTTGCCGCACATCAGTTGTCATCAGCGAGTCATCCCCGGTCAGAGTCGCATTGAGAAATTCGGCCGTCTTGCTGTCAAAAGGAGCAGTGAGTATCAACCGGGTCACGAACCGGTGATGACGGCGCAGCGAGTTCAGCAGTCCCGGTTCAGGAGTAACGGCAGTTATGTTGTCAGGTTCCACAAGAGCCGTGGCGACTACACCGTTTTCAATAAGATATGAGTTATAGTCTATTTCGTCGGGAAGGTCTGTCTCGGGGGTGGGGATTGTTATTTCGGCCCTAAATCCAACGCGGTCAGTAACATCTATACATGGGGTCATCATCGGAATAGTTACCGCCATGAGAAACGGTCGGCACTTGCGGTTATCCACACTGTCGATATTGACAACGAGCAGTTGTGCCGATTCCGTCTCACGCGACGTTATCGTCACGCCGCTATAAGTCGTTTCATTCCTTATAAGAGAATCATTGACAGGAACCGGGGCCTGCAACCGCGAGTCGCCAAACCCGAGAGTAAATACCAGAACTACTACGGCTGCATATACATGTCTTTTCCACCCTAAAATCAATGAGATGCCGACAGGAGCCAAGCACCAAAGCAGAGAAAAATCAAATTGCCCCGCAATGATTCCCGCCACAAAGACAAGTGTCGGGATTAACAGTGGCACGCGTGACAGCGGAGCTCTCATTGCCCGGCGTGTTATTCATTCCAAATACGCCACGATTCAAAGGCTTGCAACAAGAGCATTTCAAGTCCGTTTTTGACCTCGGCCCCCATTTCCCGTGCCCGTTTCATAAAGAGAGTTACATCGGGGTTATACAAAAGGTCGTAACACAGATGTTGCGAGGTCAGAAATTCGTATGGGATATCGGGGCATTCATCAACATGGGGGTACATCCCCAGCGGAGTGGTGTTGACAATGATTTTATGAGTGGCCATAATCTCAGCGTCAATTTCGCCGTAGGTTATAACGCCTTCCTTCTTGTTCCGGGAAACCAGCCGGGACTCTACACCGAGATTATGGAGTCCGCGGGCCACCGCCTTGGATGCGCCGCCGGTACCTAAAACGAGAGCCTTGCCGCGCTGCGGCGTAAGCAAGGGGCAGATAGAGTCGCTGAATCCGACAATGTCCGAGTTGTATCCCTTAAACCGCAGATTATCGCCTTTGGAACGTATGAATTTAATGACATTTACTGCACCGATAGCGGCTGCATCAGCATCCATTTCGTCCATATACGGAATCACCTGTTCCTTATATGGAATGGTCACATTAAGGCCGCACAAATCGGGATATTCGGCCACTACTTCCATTAAATCACCTATGTCGGGTATCTCAAAATTGATATACTCGGCGTTAATGTTTTCCGATTCGAACTTATTGTTGAAATAAGTCTTGGAAAATGAATGAGTAAGCGGAAATCCGATTAATCCGTAAATTTTGCGAATATCAAGTGCCATAACAAAATGTATTAGGTCACAAATATACAACTTTTTGAGTGAAACTACTCACTTTGGGCGTCCATTTTAACTATTGCAGGCGATAATTCTTCAGCAAGTGCGCTGACCGATTCGTCAGACGAGCCTAAAAGGCTCTTTACGCGCCATCCTGTCCATGCAAAGAACATAGTCATCAGCGGTGACATGATATTGAATACACAATAGGGGAAATAAGCAAATGTAGATACCCCTAAAACCGCCGACTGGGTGACACCACATGAGTTCCACGGAATAAGAACCGAAGTTACTGATACCGAATCTTCAAGTGAGCGACTCAAAAGGCGTGGTTCAAGTCCGAAACGCTGATACACGTTTCGATACATGTTGCCTCCGATAATCAACGACAGATACTGGTCGGCCGTACAGGAATTAAGGAACAACCCGCTCCCGACGGTTGCGCCGACAATAGAAGTGCGGCGACGCAGCCGACGCGTGAATGTTTCGGTGAGTGTTGCAAGCATCCCGGTCCCGATCATTGCCGCGCCAAAAAGCATTGCCGAAAGCACGAGGGCTATGGTAGGCAGCATCCCTGTGATACCCGAAGTCGCGACGAGTGAATCAAGGAGGTCGTGGCCTGTAGTAAGGGTTGTCTCACTCCATAATATCTTTATCAAGTCTCCGGCTTGTGCCATTATGCCTGCCGACATGTCGCTTAACGCTGCTGCAATCTCGGGTTGAAACACATAAATCCCGATTGCTCCAAGCATTGCACTGCCGGCAAGAGTCAGGACTGTCGGCACCCTCAGGACTATCATTGTGATTGTCAACGCAGGAATAATCAATGTCCACGGAGAGATGTCGAACGTTTTGTTAAGGCACGATGTAAGGTCTCCTGATGATGCAGTCGTCAGAGTTCCATTGTTGAATCCAAGAATGAAAAACACGATTATAGCCGTTGCCATAGCCGGGCCTGAAGTTATCATCATATAGCGGATATGCTTGAACAGGTCGACGCCGCATGCCGATGATGCCACGACGGTCGTATCGCTCAACGGGGACATTTTGTCGCCAAAATATGCCCCTGAGATGATAGCCCCCGCAATCATGGCCTGACTATAACCCATGACTGTCCCTATGCCCATGAACGCGACACCGATAGTCGCGATAGTTGACCACGAGCTGCCCGTCAGAATAGAAATGATGCTGCAAGCCACACAGGTTGTGACAAGAAACAAAGTAGGGTTCAAAAAGCGCAGGCCATAGTCGATAAGAGTCGGAACAACCCCGCTTAGCATCCATGTTGTAGCCACCATCGAGATAAACAGCAGCATAGGCACGGCAGGAAGCGTCTGCCTTGAACTTTTCATAAGTCCCGACTTCAGATTGTCAAGTCTGAGTGTCCCGGAAGCCGCAGCCAACAGAACCGACAATGCCGCCGCACCGAGAAGCGCATAATGGCTGTAATCGGCTACCGCCCCGGGGCCGAGAAAGATAATGATAGACAGAATACATGTCAACAATGAGACAAGAGGCAACAACGACACTATGAGAGAGGGTCTTGCTTGTTCTGATTTTGTCATCGGCATTCAATCAAAAATTATATAGTGTACAATTTGGTTTATTGGGCGGCAAATTTATAAAAAAATATCATAACAGCCATCCCGATTGTGGCTATTATGATATTTTTAACCCTTGTTTGGTTATAAAACCTGAACAGAGGTGACTATTTGCCAAAAAGGATCTCGCGGTCGCGGACAATTGCGGGAGCTACAAGCTCGTCCGGCTCAAATTTCCAGTTTTCCTCTATGACCGGAGATAATGCGTCCTTGGTCTCAATGGCTTTCATCAGATAGAATCGCAAATCTTTGTCGGTGGCCTTTACAATGCGTTTTTTCAACTCATTCTGAGGGATTCCGGCACCCTTGGTCAGCAGATCGCCACCCCCGTTGCCGCGATAGGAATTTATGGCGACACGGTAACACCGGTTAATATCAAAAGGTGTCCCGTCACTCATGCCCGTGATTGTTATTTTCTCGCCTTTAGGCTTCGTCACATCGACTGTGTAGTTGATTCCGGCCGCCGAGTCAAAATTGTAGGAGGGGTTCTTGAGTTTCGCATAATCCCCTTTGGCGGCATTCCCGTTTTCGGAAAACAACAGCAGATGGTCGGCCGGGGAAGACATCTGCTGTGTCCAGATTGAATAGCTTTCCTCAAGATAGTCCTTTATTTCCTGACCTGTCAGTTCCATCGTGTAGAGCATGTTCTCATATTTGTAAAGACTGAACATGTCGCTCATCGTGATGTCGCCATTTTTTATAACAGCATCAAATGACAGCGGTGCGGCAAACGATATGTCAGCGTCTCCTATTTCGAGTTGCAGCTTGTGCAGCAACGTCATGAAAGCCGACGGGCCGAAATAAGCGTCACGCGATGTGAAATCGCCTGTCGCGGTTCCGATTTTACGCGAAACAAAATTATCGATTGTTTCATATTGGGATTTGAAACGGCTCATAAACACACTGTCGGGGACAGACTCGTCGACGTTGACAATATTTCCGCTGAATCGTTTGCCTGCGATTTTTCCGTTGCGCACCGAAATGGCAATATCCACTTCGGCCACATTGTCGGCATTATTGGCGGGATTGAGCACAAGCACAGTGTCGCCTGCCACGTTGACGATTTTCTGATTATACCGTGTGTGGTCATGACCCATCAGCACCACATCAAATCCCGGCACTTTTTCTGCAATAATCATGGACGGGTTTTCGACAAATTCCCCGGTCATCTTGGTCGAGTCCCGTCCAGCGTGGAACAAGCCGATCATGACATCGGGGTTTTCTTTCTCCTTGATAATCGGCACCCATTTTCGGGCAGTTTCCACCATGTCGTCAAACCGCAATCCGCTCCACAACGTTTCAGGAAGCCAAGCAGGTATAGCGGGGGTCAGAAGACCGAGAACGGCTACCTTGATACCGTCACGCTCGATGACTGTATATGGTTGCAGGTAAGGTTCTCCCGTCTCAGCGTTCACGACATTTGCCCCAAGCAGCGGCATGTCGAGCTGGCTGCGCCAACGGTCGTAGACGGCGTGTCCGGTCTCGACATCATGATTTCCGATAGTCGCGAGATTATACCCCATATAATTCATCATCTCCGCTGTCAGATGTGGCGATACCGTATCGATAAAGTTGTAGTAATAAGCAGTAGGCTGTCCTTGCAGTATATCTCCGTTGTCAAAGAGCAGCACATTCTCTGCCCCGAGGCTGTCACGCAGTGTGTTCACTCGCGTCATCACTCTTGCAAGCGAGCCGGACCCGGGTTGGCGTGTAATAAAGTTGTATGGGAAATAATTGCCGTGAACATCGGTAGTCTGAACAATTTTCAGATTTATGTCGCGGTCAGGGCCGACCGTCTGTCCTCCGCATGAGTGCAAAGCTGTCATTATCGAAACTGCCAGCATAGCCATGAAGATGTTTTTTGATTTCATTATGTGATTGATGATTGATTAATGTGGATGGCATTATGGATTGGGCCCGGTATACAGCGCTCTGACCTTTCCGACGGGCAGACTGCCCTCGACTTTCAGAGGAATACGCTGGGAATCAGTCGAAATCCATCCCGACATGGGAGCCGAACTTTCAACCCCATTCCTTGTGAAGGTGAAGTTTATGTAATAAGTATCGAAATTCCTGCCGTCGAGTTTGACATTCTGCCGACCCTTATAGGTTATCTTCAGTTTTTCCTTCTTGCTTCCTGAAAAAATATTGACAGTTATGCTTTGTCCGTTGGTCATTGACGGGAAATCAAGCGTGCGGAGATAAAAGAAAGAACTGAGCATGTCGACTGTCATTCCTTGAGCTTCGAGCTTTAGTGTTGAAGATGTCATAGACGCTCCGGCCTTATTCTGCTTGTAGCGGGTGCAGTCACCGAAAAAAGTGTTGCCGACGCGGGAAAAGTCAACGATGTCTTTCTTATATTTCCCGTTTTCATGAGCGATATAAGTATATTTTATCGGATACAGTCCCTCCTTTATCATCGTTGTGTAGAGCGTATCACGGAGCTTGTAGATGCCGTTGGCCCACGGGGCGTTGCGGGCATAGACCGCAGCCTGATAGTAGTCGCCGTCATTCCTCAAGGTCATTGATGCATAACCGGCGACTTTGTTTATCAAGCCCCATTTGTAAATCACATCGTAGGTGAGTGTTTCGTCGACAAGCAATACCGGCTGCGATGCAAGCGAACTAACCGTTATAGACGCGGCAATTGTCAACAGGGTGAAGAAACGTTTCATAATATTCATTTTACATATAATGTATAGACAATTTAAACGGCCTACGGTTTAACAGCCTCTGATTTATTCTGATTATTCGACTTCGTTCAGCTCGGAAAACGGCAATGCCGAACGTGTTGACTGCTCGATGCGTTTGTTGCGCCAGCACTTGCGACACACGGCGATATAACGCTCGTCGCCACCAATTTCCACCTGCTCGCCTTGCGACGAAATCTCCGTTGCGGTCTCGATGCGGGCATTTATGATAGTCTTGCGGCCACAGGTACATGTAGACTTTATCTCGTCAAGGGTGTCCGCTATCTCAAACAACCGGCGGGAACCTTCAAAGAGGTGACTTTGGAAGTCAGTACGAAGTCCGTAACACACGACATTGCAACCAAAGTCGTCAACCACGCGGGCAAGCTGGTCTACTTGGTCGGCAGTAAGGAACTGGGCCTCGTCAACAAGAAACCAGTCGATAAGAGCCTCGCACTCGGCAAAAAGCTCCGTGGCAAGGCGGTAAAGGTCAGTTTCGTGATAAATCCACCGGCACTCGCGCTGAATCCCGATGCGCGACTTGATGACATTCACGGTGTCACGGGTGTCAATAACCGGCTTGAGGCACACATATTTCATGCCGCGTTCCTCAAAATTATAGGCCGAGGTCAGCAACAGTGCGGTTTTAGCCGACCCCATTGTGCCATATCTGAAATAAAGTTTTCCTTTTCTATCCATTCTGATTTTAGGGTTAATATAAGAAAGCGCAACACAAAGGTAGCAACATTTTTCAGAAAAGCCAATGAAAGGAATCAGATTAACCCAAAACGGGAATGAACCGGTTGGCTCACTCCCGTTTTGACAGTATAGGCAAGTTATGAGACACCCTCTGAAAGCCGATTTGTCACACTCGACAAAGAGGGGCGTACTCCGGATGCCCGCCGACAGGCGGTTACCCTATTCCAATAGTTTTGCCCAAATTTCTCCATTTGTCAATCATGGCAGTCATGTCGGGCGGGACGGGGCATTCAAAAAACATTTCCTGCCGCGTAACGGGGTGAACAAATCCCAAAGTGCGGGCATGGAGTGCCTGACGCGGGCACACCTTGAAACAATTCTCGACAAATTGCCTGTAGCTTCCGGTGCGGTTCCCGCGCAAAATCTCGTCACCGCCATAACGCGCATCGTTAAGAAGCGGGTGCCCGATATGCTTCATGTGAACACGGATCTGATGTGTGCGGCCTGTTTCAAGAACACATTTCACGACCGAGGCGTAGCCAAGCGGCTCGATTACCTCATAATGGGTTACGGCGTGTTTGCCAATACCGCTGTCGGGAGAAAAAACAGCCATCTGCAAACGGTCATTGACACTGCGTCCGATATTGCCTTCTATACGGCCTTTTTCAGGATTAGGAACACCCCACACCACTGCGACATACTCGCGCTTGGTCGTCTTGTCAAAAAACTGTTTCCCGAGAAAGGTTTTTGCATCGGGGGTCTTGGCGACCACGAGCAATCCCGAGGTGTCCTTGTCGATACGGTGAACCAGCCCCATTCGGGGGTCATTGACATCATAGTCGGGATTGTCCTTAAAATGCCATGCAAGCGCATTGACCAGTGTCCCGGAATAATTCCCGTGACCCGGATGCACGACGAGGCCGGGAGCTTTATTGACCACCAGCAACGATTCGTCCTCATAGACAATGTCGAGCGGTATATCCTCAGGTATAATTTCAAGCTCGTAACGCGGACGGTCCATAACAACCGACACAGTGTCGAGAGGCTTTACCCGGTAATTGCTTTTTACCGGCTTGCCATTGACAAGGATACAACCGGCATCGGCGGCTTGCTGGACCCGGTTGCGGGAAGAATGCTCAAGGCGCGAAACAAGGAATTTGTCAACCCGAAGGAGCTGCTGCCCCTTATCGGCGACAAACCGAAAATGCTCATACATTCCGCCGTCATCGGCTCCATCTTCCTCGTTGACATTGTTAATCAACGCGTCATCATCTTTAAACGACATATTTTTTCGGATAAATTCTGATTAAAATAAGTCAAGCTGTCCACTTTGAGCCGAAACGGCTGCCGAGTCAGCATCAATCGAGTCGTTAAACTCGGGCAACCCCTCTCCCACTTCGAGTTCAACCGTCCCGTTTACCGGGATTCGGGCCCCGGGTGCCAAGCTCACGCCATTATATTTTACATCCAGCACAAGGTCTTTGAACTCAGACGGGACACGGCGCTCCCGAATATTCTTGATGCCAAGTCCCTCAAGAATAGAGCGGGCCTGACGCAAAGAAATATCGCTAAGCGTGGGGATGGTGACAGACTTGGGCGAAAACGCGTTTATTGTGAGGAAAACGGCTCGTCCCGGTTTCACTTTGGTGCCTACCTTGGGGTTTTGCTCAAGCACGGTGCCCGCAGCCGAGCCGGTATCATATACAGAATCGGCAAGTTCGACCACAAGGCCCTCGGACTTTAACGTTGTGACCGCCTCAGAATAAGGCAGTCCTTTGACCGACGGCACATTCACTACCCTACCGTGGCCGGTCCACGAGTCAAGCCACAGCATGGCCCCCCATGCCACCACCATAACGACAATGGCCATTATGCCGAGATTAATCAGAATGCGCATCCATAACGGGCGATAGCTACGGGTTTTATTTTCAGTATTTTCCACTTGAATATAGCTTTTAGAGGTTGTTTAATAACAAATGTTAACCCAAAGTGGTAGCATCTTTCAGTTAACTCGTTAATACACCGAGGAAGCATAGCTGTGGCTATGTGACCGAGGTGTAATGACGAGGTAACGAAAGAGGCTGCCATGAGGATAAGGTAACTTCATTTAGATATTAATTTCAAAATTTAACCATGAGGATGTCACTGACAAATGCTTTGTCGCACCCGTTTTCACGGTCGTCTTTTGCCCTGAACCTCGGTCACATAGCTACAGCTATGCTCCCTCGGTTCATGACAAAATCCGACACCTGAAAACGGCTTTGGATTCACATTTGTTTTTAAACAACCTCTTAATTTCTATCGGCGGTTGAGCGGAAACGCTCTTAGCCGCTACAAAATTAGCACAAATCATTCAATTTTCAAATTTTACCGCAGCACAGACTTCATCGGCCCTTATTAATTAAATTTATGTTAATGCAATCCATCTGACGGCATATTATGCGTAACTTTGCCACATGAAAATGACAATGCTCCGACAACGGCTAAAGCCTTGGATGCTCCCGACAGCAATGCTCGGGGGCGTACTATTCCATAATTTTATAGAATCTGTGTCATTTCTTGCCCCTTGGCTGATATTTGCAATGTTATTGATTACCTTTTGCAAAGTGAATCCACGGGAGTTCCGCGTGACCAATCTTTCATGGGGACTGCTTGCAGTGCAGCTGTTAGGGTCAGTCGGAGTATATTTCGCCACATTGCCATTAGGGAAAGACATAGCCGAGGGGATGTTTATCTGCGTGTTCTGCCCAACTGCTACCGCAGCCCCGGTTATTACCGGAATGCTGGGCGGCAGCGTTCCCCGACTTGCTACATTCTCTATTATATCCAATATTGCGGTCGCCATCATTGCTCCCGCATTGTTTGCCCTGATGGGGGCAGATGTCTCTCTCTCTTTTACCGACTCGGCATTGTTGATTTCAAGCAAGGTTGTTCCGCTGATTGTGTTGCCGCTGGCTGTTGCTTTGTGCCTGCGTCGCTGGCTGCCTCGCGTGCATCGCGAAATCGGGTCGCGACAAGGCATCTCCTTTTATATATGGTCCGTATCACTGTTTATCGTCGTGGGGCGTGCGGTGAGCTTTGTCATGAGCGAACCCGCCGACCGCATTCCTGAGATGATATTGCTTGCGGTGGGTTCATGCGCGGTATGTTGCGGGCAATTTTATATCGGCCGCCACATTGGGGCGCGATATGGCGACAAGATAGCAGGCGCGCAAGGACTCGGGCAGAAAAACACAGTCTTGGCCGTGTGGATGGCACTGACCTTTCTTCATCCAGTCGCATCAGTCGCTCCTGCATCTTATGTGGCATGGCAGAATACAATAAATTCCCTTCAGCTATATTTTAAGAGTGCGTTTCATAACAAATGTTAAATCCAAAGCCCGTTTTCACGCGTCGGATTTCGTCATGAATCGAGGAAATATAGCCGTAGCTATGTGACCGAGATTCAGGGCGAAAGGCGACCGTGAAAACGGGTGCGACAAAACATTTATAACAAACAGCCTCATGGTTAAATTTTGAAATTAATATCTGAATAAAGTTACCTTATCCTCATGGCAGCTTCTTTCGTCACCTCGTCATTACACCTCGGTCACATAGCCACAGCTATGCTCTCTCTGTGTAAAAACGAGTTAACTGAAAGATGCCACCACTTTGGATTTAACATTTGTTATGAAACGCCCTCTAAGTCCCGCGAGGAATCAGGTAAACATTTTAACCAATAAAATGTTAAACGTATACACATAATAATTAAAACAGAGCAGCACGATGAACAGCATGTATGAATTACTAATGGGCCTTCCGTTATTTAACGGTGTCAGCTACAACCGCATCTCGGAAATTGTAGGGTCAACACCGTTGTCGTTTCTAAAATACTTGCCGGGGCAGCCGATATTTGCCGCAGGAGATCCCTGCGCCCAGTTGAAATTCATCATTTCGGGCAGTGTGCGCATCTCTATCGGCAACCATAATGACCGTTTTCGCGTCAATTCTACATTGAACGCGCCATCGGTTATAATGCCTGACTATCTTTTCGGCCGCTCGACGATTTATCCGTGTGATGCCAGCGCGATTGACACGGTGTCAATCATGCAGATTTCCAAACAGGAATTCACGCGGCTTTTGCGCACCGACGAGGTATTCCTGTTCAACTTCTTGAATATCCTGTCAAGCGACGCTCAAAAAGGGATTGACGGGGTGATGGCATTGTCGACAGGCTCTCTTGAAGAACGCCTTGCCTATTGGATTCTGGCCCTGACACAGCGCGATGCCACTGACATAACAATGACTTGCAAGCAGCGTGACCTGTATTCTGTTTTTGGCGTTCAACGCTCGTCGTTCATAGCAATGCTTGACTCGCTTACCGAACGCGGCATAATAACATACGTTCCCGGAGAGATAAGAGTCATATCGCGCACTAATCTCGCACGTCTTCTCCTTTCGGGCAACGAGTAGATTGCATGACTTACACCGATTGCCGCAGAAACTGACACCTGTTTTTTGTCTTTTGAAAATTTGACCATTTCCCCAATTTTTCTGAACAATTGTTTGCGTTGCAAAATTTGTGGGAACGGGATTTTTTTTGTAATTTTGTTTGCTCAAAAGAACCGTTTCCGCAAGGGAACGGCTTAATGCCGTATTGCGCTGTGATTGAGCTGTATGGCATTAAAGTCAAAACAGAATAAAACGAACAATTCTACAACGTATGTCAACTGACAAAGAAAAAGAGGAACAGTATAGTGCCAGTAACATCCAAGTGCTTGAAGGCTTGGAGGCCGTTCGCAAACGCCCGGCGATGTATATTGGCGACATCAGTGTAAAAGGTCTGCATCATCTCGTATATGAGGTGGTCGACAATTCAATAGACGAGGCTCTTGCCGGATATGCAACCCATATTGATGTAACCATTAATGCCGATAACTCGATAACCGTAGTGGATAATGGCCGCGGCATTCCCGTGGACATGCATGAGAAAGAACACAAGAGTGCTCTTGAAGTAGTGTTGACCGTGCTCCATGCCGGTGGTAAGTTTGACAAAGGCTCCTACAAGGTTTCGGGCGGTCTTCACGGAGTGGGCGTGTCATGTGTAAACGCTCTTTCGACTTATCTTCGTGCCGAGGTTCACCGTAACGGCAAGGCCTACATGCAGGAATACTCGTGCGGCAAGCCCACTACCGAGCTGCAGATTATCGGGGACAGCACCGATACCGGCACTTCGATTACATTCAAGCCCGACGCGTCTATTTTCACCGTCACCGAATACGACTACAACACGCTGGCAAATCGTCTGCGCGACCTTGCATTCCTTAATGCGGGAATCGCACTGACACTTACCGACATGCGCGACCTTGACGAAAACGGGCAGCCGCGTCACGAGGAATTTTATTCCCGCGACGGCCTGAAAGAATTTGTCACATATATTGACTCCAACAAGGAATCCCTCATCAATGACGTCATCCACCTCGACACCGAACGTGGCGGCATCCCTGTAGAGGTTGCCCTGACTTACAACAATACCTACAACGAGAATATTTATTCATTCGTCAACAACATCAATACTATAGAAGGCGGCACCCATTTGACCGGGTTCCGCCGTGGGCTCACCTCTACCCTCAAAAAGTATGCCGAGGACAACAAACTGCTTGAAAAAGTCAAAATCGACATCGACCCGGCCGACTTCCGCGAGGGTTTGACCGCTGTCGTTTCCGTAAAGGTAATGGAACCACAGTTTGAAGGCCAGACAAAAACCAAGCTCGGCAACAACGAGGTCATCGGGGCGGTGCAGACGGCCGTGAGCGAGGCACTCCGATATTATCTTGAGGAACACCCCAAGCAGGCGCGCACCATCGTCGACAAAATAATTATTGCCGCCCAAGCCCGTCATGCGGCCCGCAATGCCCGTGAAAAAATCCAGCGCAAGTCACCCCTCAGCGGCGGCGGACTTCCCGGCAAACTTGCAGACTGCTCCTCCCGGCACGCTGAAGACTGCGAACTTTTCCTCGTCGAGGGTGACTCGGCAGGCGGAACAGCCAAGCAGGGCCGCGACCGCACATTTCAGGCAATCCTTCCCCTCCGAGGCAAAATCCTCAATGTCGAAAAGGCTATGGACCACAAGATTTTTGACAATCAGGAAATCACAAGCCTCTACCGTGCGATGCGCGTGACTATCGGAACCGAGGATGACCCTAAAGAGATCAACATTTCCCGCCTTGCCTATCACAAGATTATCATCATGACCGATGCCGATGTGGACGGCAGCCACATCGCCACACTGCTGATGACATTCTTCTTCCGCCGTATGCGTCCTGTCATCGAGCAAGGCTACCTGTATCTTGCCACTCCCCCGCTTTATAAATGTGTGCGCGGTAAAGTCGAAGAATACTGCTGGACTGACGCCCAAGTACAACAGTTTATTGCCCAATATGGCGACAAGACAAAAGTACAACGATACAAAGGTCTTGGCGAGATGAGCGCGCAGGAGCTTCGAGACACGACAATGGATCCCGAACAACGCCTTCTCAAACAGGTCAACATCAGTGATGCCGCCGAAGCCGATCGCATTTTCTCCATGCTTATGGGTGAAGATGTCGGCCCCCGCCGCGACTTTATTGAATCTAACGCCAACTACGCTAACATCGACGCGTAATCAAGTCTTCTATATCAATGTAGCGCCGCGATATATAAGGGCGGCGCTACATTGACTTTTTATCCCTGCTGCCTAACTTTGTTGCACGTTTCGGCGTTAATTTATATAATCAATTCGGTTTACCGGTAAAAATAAAAAACAATGAGTTCATCATCTAAAAAATCAACGTCGCGACTTTCGTCTCAGGCCTTGGAGACCAAGGTTAACGAATTTGTATCGGAACAAAAAAACAACACATACAACTATAAACAGGTAGCTCACGCTATCGGTGCAATTACGTCTGCGCAGCAGCGTTCTGTAGCCATGCAGTTAGTCGAAATGGCTTTTGACGGCGAAATTATCGAAGTATCACCCGGTAAATACAAGTCGCCGCAACGCACTAACGAGGCTGTCGGCATTTTCGTGCGACGCTCCAACGGCAAAAACTCAGTCATCACCGACACCGACGGCGAGGCGATATTTGTTGCCGAGCGCAACTCCATGCACGCTCTTAACGGCGACAAAGTGCGCGTCAATATCGCTGCCCACCGCCGAGGGTCCGAACCCGAGGCCTGCGTCATTGAAATTATCGAAAAAAACGATCAGGTATTTATAGGGACCCTTCAGGTTGAAGCCCACTTTGGCTATCTGCTGACTGATTCCAAATATCTTGCCACCGACATTTTTATCCCTAAAGCCAAGCTCAAGGGGGGAAAGACCGGAGACAAGGCTGTGGTGAAAATCACACAGTGGGACGACGATGCCAAGAACCCCAAAGGCGAGGTTGTCGACCTGCTCGGCAAAACCGGCGAGCACAATGCCGAAATGCACGCTATTCTTGCCGAATTCAATCTGCCATACAAATATCCCGCCAACGTTGAGGCCGCAGCCAACAAAATTAATGCAGGAATCACCCCCGAAGTCATTGCCCAAAGAGAAGACATGCGCGATGTCACGACATTCACTATCGACCCTAAGGATGCAAAAGACTTTGACGATGCCCTATCGTTACGGATTCTGCCAAACGGAAATTACGAAGTCGGTGTCCACATTGCCGATGTAACCCATTATGTACTTCCCGACACCGTGATTGACCGAGAGGCCGAAAAACGCGCCACATCGGTATATCTTGTTGACCGAGTAGTCCCGATGCTTCCCGAGCACCTCTGCAACGGAATCTGCTCATTGCGCCCCAAAGAGGAAAAACTCGCCTATTCCGTCATCTTTGAGATGGATGCCAACGCGCGCGTTCTTAACCACCGAATCGTTCACACTGTCATCCGTTCCGACTATCGTTTCACCTACGAGGAAGCTCAGCAAGTCATCGAAACAGGAGCAGGCAATTTTGCGACTGAAATCACCACGCTTGATTCTCTTGCAAAAATCCTACGCAAACAGCGTTATGAGAACGGGTCGGTTGATTTTGACCGGGCCGAGGTGAAATTTGAAATCGACAAGGACGGCAAGCCTGTTGGCGTGTATTTCAAGGTGTCGCAGGATGCCAACAAACTGATTGAGGAATTCATGCTGCTTGCCAACCGCACCGTGGCTACAGTCATCGGCAAACAGATTGGCAAGAAACGCCCCAAGGCATTTGTCTACCGCGTCCATGACCAGCCTGACGCCCAAAAACTGGCCGACCTCGCGTCAATTGCCCGTACATTCGGATATAAAGTGAAATCGTCAGGAAACGCAAAGGAAATTAACCGTTCCATCAACAAGATGCTCTCCGAGGTAAAAGGACGCGGCGAGGAAAACTATCTCGCCACTCTTGCTATCCGCTCTATGGCCAAGGCGATATACACTACCGAGAACGTGGGTCACTATGGCCTCGGGTTTGACTTCTACACCCATTTCACATCCCCTATCCGTCGTTACCCCGACATGCAGGTCCACCGTCTTCTCGACCGCTATCTCAATGGCGGACGCACTGTCAACGCGGCCAAGCTCGAAGACTCATGCAAGCATGACAGCGAGATGGAACAACTCGCGTCCAACGCCGAGCGGTCTTCTATCAAATACAAACAGGTAGAGTACATGCAGGAACACCTCGGCGAAACATTTGTCGGAATGATTTCAGGGGTGACCGAATGGGGACTGTATGTAGAAATCGAGGAAAATTTGTGTGAAGGACTTATTCCGATGCGCGACCTTGCCGATGATTTTTATGACCTTGACGAGAAGAATCATTGCCTCGTGGGCCGTCGGCACAACAACCGGTACCGTCTTGGCGACAAGGTGAAAATCAAGGTTGCCCGTGCTGACCTCGAAAAGAAACAGCTTGACTTTATTCTTGCTGATAAACCGTATCGAAAAAACGAAGACGACATGGGTTACACGGCCAAACCGGACAAGAAAAAGAAACATTCCTCCCGCAACAAGACGGGCAACCGCAGACGAAAATAAAAAAGCAAACGGCACCGGGATTATCTCTGACTGAATCCCGGTGCCGTTTGCTTTCATATCACTGTTTCAACAAGTGCTCTATTTGAGGTAGAACCGGCACACATCCATCATTTACGATGACATTAACGCATTGATGATGTTTTTCAGGGACAAATGAATCCTGAGCCGACATGCGCGCAAGAACCTGTTCTTCGGTCAGACCGCTACGCCGCATGACACGTTCAATGCGGATTTCAGAAGGGGCGCAGATCTCCCACACCTCATCAACCTCACGATCAAGACGGCTTTCATAAAGGATGGCGGTTTCAACAAATGCCACCAGTCCCGTTTGACTCGCTACCCACTGACGAAGGTCGTCTCTGACCGCTCCATGAACGATATTGTTTAATAGGGAAAGAGCGTCAGCATCGGCAAAGACAATCTCACTTAGACGATGACGGTCAATGCTTCCATCATGCCCGATGACATCACCTGCGATTTCATCTGCGATTCTATCACGGATGGTGCGGTTACAGTCCATCAGTTTCTTGGCATTCCGATCGCAATCATAAACCGGGTATCCCATTGCTAAAAGGCAGCGGGAAACAATCGATTTTCCGCTGCCAATGCCACCGCATATTGCAATAAGTTTTTCTGACATATCAATTATTGCGGATTTGCAACCAGTTGTTCGATGATATACTCAACACTATCGGGACTAAATGACACGTTGCGGTACAAATCGGGAATCACTGACAAGGATAACCCCAGTTTGTTACGTCCCGGCTTTATACTCCGAAAGTCAGCATAGGCTTTTAACGGATAATCGTTGTTATAGTCACTCATCGGTACGAGATAAGAAATCTCTACCTTAGAAGGGAATGTGATGATGTTCTTGTCATCAGGCACATTGACTACCTCGACCGATATAAGCTGCTTCCGGGAGATAAGGGGTTCGACGGGAACCGTCACGATGACGCGGTCAGGAATTATACGCATCCCGTTCACCGGCTTGATGCGCACTTCATATCTTGTCGTGTCCTTCAATCCGCTTTTGACAATAGGCTCGGTCACTACCCTTGTCAGAGAATGAGGCACATCCCCGACAGCATATACGTTGACCGAGTCAATATTAGCGGTCATGGGTCCTGAAATTATATATTGGGGATGCGGATGAATGTCGGCATCGATTGCCAGCGCGACACGCTTTCCGGGCAGCGTCGAATAGTTCAGCTTGATTGAATCAGGCTTAAACGACATTATCTGGATGGCATTTCCAAAATAGTCCCTGAAACGGGAATCTATCTTGGCCCGCGACATATAGATTACATTTTCTTCGCTCTGTTCATCCCACTTGAATTTCATCACAGGCATCTTGCCCCAAAGGAAACGCAAAAGTTGCGAGTCCTTACCACGCACACTGACACTGAAGTCAGTCGGGAACTTACCGATTACAGTAATACTGTCAGGCACGTCCTGCATTTCTACAGGAACCTCAAAGTCGCGCTGAACCTCGGTGTCAAGCGAAAGCAGCAGCCAAAACACAAATGCCACGGCGACAAACAGCAGATATAGCAACACGTCGCGGCCGCGACGTGACTTGACAGCCCGATCCAAGGACCGGGCTATCTCGCTGGCTTTTTCTTTCAGCATCGCCATTTTGCCGATGACACAAGAAGGTACTTCTTACTTGTTATTGTTGGCAACCTCAGAATCAGCGGCAGCCTCCTGCGCGGTGGGATAAACAGAACCCTTGTCAACGGTAATGCGGACATTGGGGGCTATTTCAATCACAAACGAGGTTTCTTTGATTGAAGTCACTTTGCCATAGATGCCGCCTGCGGTCACAACACGGTCGCCGGTTTTCACGCCCTCGCGGAATTTCTTGATGTCGTTCTGACGTTTCTGCTGCGGACGAATCATGAAGAAATAAAAAATCACAATCAAGAGAACAATCATACCGATGTTCATGATTGCGCCGTTGCCGGCCGCATCCTGCAATAGAATTGAATTGAGAATCATAATCTGTCTTTAAGTTAAATATACTACAAAGATAATGCTTTATGACAAATATCCGAAATTACTTGCCCAAAATCTTTCCTTCTTCTTTCAGATAATTGATTACCGAGAAAAGGATACCATTGATAAACGCACCACTCTTGGGGGTGGAATAAGCATTGGCTATTTCGATATATTCATTGAGCGTTACAGGTATAGGGATGGCGGGATAGTTGATTATCTCGGCAATAGCCGCCACCATGATTACCACGTCCATGAAGGCCAGTCGCTCGCTGTCCCAGTCGCGGGTGTTGACAAACTTGTCAATCAGTTCGCGATATTCATCATAGTCGTTAATCGAATATTGAAACAGTTGCGCGCCAAAGTTGCTGTCTTCTTCATCTTTGTACTGAGGGAGCAGTCTGATGTCAGCCCCGTCGGCTTTGCTTGTGGCAAAGCGCCGGATAGTTTTGAGTATGAAAGTCCCCATGATGTGGATGTCGTCATTCCAGTAAACCGATTTCGATTCGAGAGCCTCGGCCAAATCATCGCTCGGAAGAATCACATTTTTCATCAACGACCGCCACAACTCGCAATCTTCCTCAAAAGAATGCTCCTCGGGCGTAGCCATGTACTCTTTATAAATATCACTCTCCAGCACAAGGTCAAGCAATGATTTAATCAAAATGTCATCATCAGTCCAAGATATAGGATTATCCTTCAGATATTCCTCCATCTGTTCATTCTCAGAGACAGCTTTCACAAACTTGTTTTCGACAAATCTCAGGTCAGGGTTCAAATCGGCATCAGTCGGGAGAAATTTATGTTTGGCAGCGTCAAGCCGCAAATCCTGCTGACGCGTGATTTCCACCGGGAGAAGGAGCAGCGAGTGATACAGCTCGTAAGCCTTGTCAAGTGAACGTCCGAGCGAGTTCCGCGCCTCATTGTAAAGCATTCGGTTGTCACCATAGTTGGCCAGCGTGTCAATTGTCATTTTTACGCCGAGGCTGAATCCCTTGATGGTAAACGCGGGATTTTCGCGGGCGGCGACAACGACTTCGGGATTGTTCTCGACAAGATTGGTCAGCACTGATGCCCACAATGCCACATCATCCTTTATGTCGACTTTTTTCTTGCGGATATAGCTTTTATAAGCAGGCAGTGAGGGAATAGCGTTATATACTGACGGAATCACCTTGTCAAACGCCTCCAGTGACGAGCGGCCGCGCAGAATAGCACTTCTCACCTCGTCCACACCGTTGAGCGCGCGTGACATCGAATTACGGTTGATATGCTTGTTAAGGGCAAATCCGCGCAACGGCGACTTCCCGTTGCCGCGCACATCGAAACCCGACATTTCCAACACCATCAATAACAAATCGAGGTACAGCGTATGGGCGTACTTCTTATCACGGGAAGCCGACTCGGCAGGAGCCGGTTCAATCTTGAACTCACTTTGGGACAGCAGATAAGAATAAAGCATCTGCACAACCTTAATACGGATCAATACTCGATTTATCATGATTTTAATGTTCTATTTTGTTCCTATGAATTAATTTCTCTGCAAAATTAATACTTTTTTGCCAAAATTCAATCTCTATCGCTGAATAAAATTTTCAAGCATTATAAGAGGGCGTTTCATAACAAATGTCAATCCAAAGTGGTAACTGAAAGAGGCTGCCATGAGGATAAGGTAACTTCATTTAGATATTAATTTCAAAATTTAACCATGAGGCTGTTTTATATAAATGCTTTTGTCACACCCGTTTTCACGGTCGTCTTTCGCCCTGAATCTCGGTCACATAGCTACGGCTATGCTTCCTCGATTCATAACGAAATCCGACGTGTGAAAACGGGCTTTGGATTTAACATTTGTTATGAAACGCCCTCTAAAACACTCGATGCAGTCGCGATGTTCAATTTGTACAGGCATGAATTTTTCGCTAATTTTGTGCTGCTAAAATATATTCCAAGGTCATGAATCAGGATAAATCCCCCACAGTTTCAACACAAGCAAAACCGTCGGACAATGTTGCGTCATCGACTGCCGACCTCGGCACGAGTTCCATCCGTCGGCTGCTGATGCAATATTCTGTACCCGCCATTATCGCAAGCGTTGCAGTCTCGCTTTACAATATCGTCGATTCAATATTTATTGGCCGTGGTGTGGGCGCGATGGCCATTGCCGGTCTTGCGATTACATTCCCGCTGATGAACCTTGTGATGGCGTTCTGTACGCTCATCGCGGTGGGAGGCGCCACGATTTCTTCTATTTTTCTCGGACAGAAGAACTATAGCCGCGCTACCGACGTGGTCAACAATGTATTCGTGCTTTGTCTTATCCACTCTGTCCTTTTCGGAGGTGTCACGCTGTTGTTCCTCGACCGGATTCTTTATTTCTTTGGAGCGACAGAAGAAACTATCCCCTATGCGAGTGAATTTATGAAGGTCATCCTCTATGGGACTCCTGTCTCATACCTCTTTATCGGCCTTAACAACCTGATGAGGGCAACCGGCTATCCTCGCAAGGCAATGATTTCGGCTCTGCTTTCGGTGGTTGTCAATGTCATTCTCGCCCCGATTTTCATATTTGTGTTTGACTGGGGCATCAAGGGAGCCGCATTCGCTACAATATGCGGTCAGTCTGCCGCTTTTATATGGGTCCTCCACCACTTTTTGTCTCGCAAAAGCTCCATACACCTTAACTGGGGCAACAAGTGGCTGACCGGGGCAATAATGAAACGCATCTATGCCATAGGTCTGTCGCCGTTCTTGATGAACGTATGTGCCTGTATCGTGGTCATATTCATCAACCGGGCATTGCTCGACTACGGCGGCGATGACGGAAATATGGCGGTGGGGGCATACGGAATACTTAACCGCACGACAATGTTTTTTGTCATGATTGTTTTCGGTGTCACACAGGGCATGCAGCCTATTCTCGGATACAACTATGGAGCCGGAAATCTCGACCGAGTCAAGCGGACTTTGAAACTCGGTATTATTCTCGGGGTAAGCATCACATTTGTAGGGTGGCTCATTACCGAGCTGTTCCCCGATGCAGTAAGCGACCTTTTCACGACCGACCCTGTGCTGATTGACCTTGCCCGCAAGGGGTTCAGAATTTATTTCATCTGTTACCCGGTGGTGGGTTGCCAAATTGTAATTCAAAACTTTTTCCAAAGCGTCGGAAAGCCGAAAATTTCGATATTCCTGTCTTTAACTCGACAGCTGTTATTCCTTATACCGTTTCTCATCATTCTGCCGCGCCATTTCGGCATCAACGGAGTGTGGGCATCAATGTCGGCATCCGATATAATCGCTTTTGTGTTTGCCGTAGTAACTCTGTATGTCTCGATGCGCAATACAAAAAAAATGAGCGGGGCATCAACTGAATAGAACCAATGACAGCCGCAAGACGTTATTAAATTGATTTAACCAAATTCATTCATTATGAAAAAACATCTTACAATAGCACTTGTGGCCCACGACCAGCGTAAAGCCGACATGGTATCATGGGTAAAATATAACGCCCCGCTGTTGTCACGTCATCATCTTGTTTGCACCGGCACTACCGGCGGACTGATAAAAGACGCTTTCAACGATTTGGGCATCGAAGCCGATGTGGAATGCATGAACAGCGGCCCTATGGGCGGTGATGCCGAAATCGCGGCAAAGGTTGTCAGAAACGAGATTGACCTTGCAGTCTTTCTAATCGACGACCTGAACCCGCAGCCCCACGAGGCTGACATCCAGATGCTGTTGCGGCAGTGCCGACTTCACAACGTCCCCATCGCCTGCAACCGCATCAGTGCCGATCTGATGATTTCATCGACTCTGTGGGATAACGAGGATTATCACCCGACCGAGCAGACTTATGTAAAATTTGACCGTTGCTGAATTATACAAAACAATAGTGGCGTGAGAGAATTTATATCTCGCGCCACTATCGTTTTATAGCTGATGTGCGATTATTTTTTCAGCGCTTCATCCATCGCCTTGGCGGCTTTGCGACCGTCGCCCATCGCGAGAATTACAGTGGCACCACCGCGAACAATATCACCGCCGGCATAAAGGTCGGGAAGAGAAGACTGCATTGTCTCCTCATTTACAACAATTGTCCCGCGGCGTGAGATTTCCAGTCCTGAGACAGCATTGGGGATAAGCGGGTTGGGTGACACACCCACGCTGACTATGACGAGATCGACAGGGACTTCCTCGATAGCACCCTCAATCGGGACCGGACTGCGACGACCCGAGGCATCAGGCTCGCCAAGTTCCATTTTCTGCACACGCATCGCCCTCACGCGCCCCTTGTCATCGGCGATATATTCCACCGGGTTATGCAGTGTCATGAAGGTCACGCCCTCTTGCTTGGCATGGTGGATTTCTTCAAGACGGGCAGGCATTTCGTCTTCACCGCGGCGATAGACTATCATAGCGGTTTCGGCACCCATGCGGCGTGCAGTGCGCACGGCATCCATTGCCGTATTGCCACCGCCGATAACGGCCACACGGCTGCCATGCAGGACAGGGGTGTCATGCCCCGGCTTTCCGGCGCCCATCAGGTTAATGCGGGTCAAGTATTCATTACACGACATTATGCCTATCAGATTTTCACCGGGGATACCCATGAAACGCGGAAGACCGGCGCCTGAGCCGACAAATATGCCCGAGAATCCCATTTCGTGCAAATCGTCATAGGACAAGGTTTTTCCGACGATGCAGTTTTTGACAAATTCAACCCCGAGGGAGCGCAACGAGTCAATCTCAACGTCAACAACGGCATTGGGGAGACGGAATTCAGGAATACCATATTTCAGCACACCGCCGATTTCGTGCAATGCCTCAAAAACCGTGACCTCATAGCCGCGTTTAACCATGTCTCCGGCAAAAGATAGTCCGGCGGGGCCTGACCCGACGACAGCGACTTTAATCCCATTGGACGTTTCTTTTGACGGCAATGTCATGGAGTCTGACAATCGTTCAAAATCAGCAGCAAATCGTTCAAGATAGCCGATGGCAACCGGCGGTTTCTTCATATTATTGTAAATACAGCGCGACTCACATTGCTTTTCTTGCGGGCACACACGTCCACAGACCGCCGGGAGGGCACTGGTTTCCTTCAATACCGCTGCCGCTGCATGGAAATCGCCACGCTCGATGTTTTTTATAAACCCGGGGATATTGATTGACACGGGGCAGCCGCCGGTACATTGAGGGTCGGGACAATCGAGGCATCTTGTCGCTTCCACAACCGCCATCTCGGCATCAAGACCCTGATTTACCTCCTCATTACAAGTCACACGGTAAGCGGCATCAAGTTCGGGCATTTTAACCCGTGGGATTGAAGAACGCTCTTTGGCTGAATGGGTTTTGCGTAATTCCTCACGCCATTCCGCATCTCGGGGTGCTAAAGTTGTTATGTTGTTCATGACATTTCAATTATAGGAACGTAAACGCATCATCATTTCATCAAAATCGACCTTGTGCGCGTCAAATTCAGGGCCGTCGATACACACAAATTTAGTTTTTCCGTCAACAGTCACACGACATGCTCCGCACATACCTGTGCCGTCTACCATTATGGTATTGAGAGAACACATTGTCGGGATATTGTATTTGGCGGTGAGCAGTGATACGAATTTCATCATGACAGCCGGCCCGATTGTAACTACCATGTCGACTTTTTCGCGGTTTATCACATCCTCCACCCCGGCAGTCACGAGTCCCTTGCGCCCCATTGAACCGTCATCTGTCATAACGACCACTTCATCGGAATACTCCGATACTTGCTCTTTCAATATTATCAGGTCGGCGGTGCGGGCGGCAAGAACCGAGACAACCCGGTTGCCGGCTTCTTTCATTGCCTTGATTATGGGTAAAAGGGGCGCGACCCCTACTCCACCGCCACAGCACACGACCGTGCCGAAGTTTTCAATATGTGTCGCCTGCCCAAGCGGCCCGACGACATCGGCAAGATACTCGCCGGGGTTCAGAGCGCATATCTTGCGGGTTGAAACGCCCACCTCCTGTATGATGAGTGTAATCGTTCCTTTTTCAATGTCGGCATCAGCGATTGTCAACGGGATACGCTCTCCCCCTTCTTCGGGTCTGACAATTACAAAATGCCCTGCCCGCCGCGATCGGGCTATCATTGGGGCTTCGACCACAAGTTTCACCACATGGTCTGAGAAATGCACCTTTTCTAATATTTTATTCATATCGTAGGGTAATGATTGTTTTTGCAAAATTAAACAAATTTCCCGTTCATGCAGCTCTCTGCCGTAATAAAAATATTGCCCTGCGCCACTCTTCGCGAGCCGACGCAGGGCCTATAATCAAAAAGCTAATTCTATTACATTGTCTATATGATAGACGGGAAATTAGCTCCAAGGTTTAATCACCTCATGCCGATTTAACAGCTTTTAACCAAGATGTCTTATTTCCCGGTTGTAACCTTAACTCCGCCTTCAGGAAGGTGAACAACTTTCAAGTTTTCCAGCTCACCGTAAGTGTCATGTTCGCAGGGGACAATCAGGTTGCCGTCAGTATCAATCGCGCCCCATTTCCCATTAAGCTGAACGATGGCAAAGCCATAGTTGAAATCTTTTACCGAGTCATAAATCAGTTTGGCAATCACCTTGCCGCGAAGGTCGATAAACCCCCATTTGCCACGGCGTTCAACAGCAGCAAATCCTTCGCGAAACGGGAGAGCATTGTCGTAACGCGGTTTAATCACCATCTGCCCTACGGAATTGGCGTAGCCATAAAGGCCCGACATGCTTTCCATGGGCCGCGGATAATCGGCGTTCATAATGCCGAAACAAAATACAGCCGCAACTGCGGAGAAAAAAAATCGTTTTAACATAAAATATGGTGTTTTGTTAAACTATTCTTATGATTAGTCAGATGAAGATTCAATATTGCCTCTACCTCGTTGCAGAGATAAGGGACATCCACTACAAAGTAGGTCGAATAAGACGGATGGAACACACCGAGTCTCATCCGGGACACGCTGATACCGTATTTCTGAGAAAGAATAAACCGGTAAATGCTTAGCTGCAAGGCATAGTGATAAAACGACGTGTCACTCAGATGGGCGACGGGCGGCAACGCTGTCGAGTGCCATCGATTCTCTTTTTCAATATTTCCCCATGCATCCACCAGTTTTTTAGAACGTTTCCAGTCATAAATGTTAAACGTCCCGTCGGGAGTACGCTCAAGAAAATCGAGAGTTCCAGCGACAGCATAGTCCTCGTGAAAAATGCGCCATTCCGTGCGGAACGGGCACAGGTGGTTTTTCGCAGCAAACATTCGGAACAACCGGTATGCGTCTCCGTCGTCCCCCGCGTCATTACCGAGATAATAATTTTCAATTTTGGCATGCATCTCGGTCCCAAGGTCACGCGACCGCCGGGCATCGTCTTCCCACTTTTGCCGCAATTGCTCGGGTGTCATCCCCATCGACGGGGCTTTGCGACGGGACCAGTATTCCGCATCAAACTTCGGAAAGCATTCCTCGACAAGAGTGGTAACGGATTTCAGCCGTTGACCGCCATGAAAATATTCATGACGTTCCTCGTCAAATTCAATCAGCAAATCTCGGGTATGAGCATTCAGTTGGTTATAGGTCATGTACAAAGATATGAATAATATCTTAAACCGACAAAAAATATCAGTACTGAAGATATATAAACGGCACGATGTCACTCTGCCGCACCTGAATAATCATTACAATCACAAGTGCAAAAATCACGGCTTGCACCAAAAGCGGGGCAGCATCGAAACCGTCGCGCAACTTGTCGCTCCAACGGCGGGGAGACATGTGCATGAACAGGCCAAGCAACATGGCAAGCACAATCAACAGATACCCTTCGACAAACTGCGGAGCCACTGACAAATGAAAATCATTGACAATCTGAGAAGTCATGGCTCCGGCATCTTCGAGTGTCCGGCATCGGAAAAACATGAATGTCAACGCCATCAGGTTGAAGGTGAAGAATATGTTCAGTGCGACGCGCCATTTAGGAGTCGCCTTGTCAGAAGAAGCCGGAAAAATGCGCCGCCAAGTTTTGTGGCACACGAGCAATAATCCCTGAACGAACCCCCATATAACATACATCCATGATGCCCCGTGCCACAATCCGCCGATAACCATCGTGGCCATCTGATTAAAGTTGGCTCTCGTGCGAGAACAACGGTTTCCGCCAAGAGGGATATAGACATAATCGCGAAGCCATGTAGAAAGAGAGATGTGCCACCTATGCCAAAATTCCGTCGGACTCTGCGCCTTAAACGGTGCACGGAAATTATCGGCAAACCGATAACCGAGCAACAACGCTATACCGATAGCCATATCGCTATATCCCGAGAAATCACAATAAAGCTGAATTATGAAACCGAATATGGCCACTGTGTTCTCGAAGCCGCTATACAGAGTAGGATTGTCAAACACACGGTCGACAAAGTTACCGCTGATAAAGTCGGCAACGACAACTTTCTTTATCAATCCGGCAATAATGAGAAACAACCCCTCGCTTACCATTGCCCGGGTCGCTGTGGGATTAGCCTGAACTTGCGGTAGCATATCCTTGGCCCGCACAACCGGCCCGGCAAGCAATGGTGGAAAGAATGTGAGATAAAACGTGTAGTCGAGGAAATTGCGACATGCAGGTATGGTGCCGCGGTATATATCCACGATATAGCTGATAGATCGGAATGTAAAGAACGAAATCCCCGCCGGAAGTATGATGTCGAGCACGTCAAATTTTAATGTTGAGAATCGCATGACTGTGTCCAATATCAGGTTGAAATACTTGAAAAAAGCCAGCATCCCGATATTGACACACACGTTTAGCAGCACGATAAGCTTCCTGCCCCATACCACACGGGTCTTCTCCATAATAATACCAAGGAGATAGTCCATGATACATATTCCGAGGAGTATGAAACAGTATTCCGCCGATGATTTGTAATAGAAATAGAGGGAAAACAGGATGACAAATATCATCTTGACCGTTCTGAAACGGCGAAGCAGCCGATAAATGCAGATAAAAGCGACAAACAATATAAGAAACAGGCCCGTATTAAATAATAGCGGAGATACGGGGTCGTGCTTCAGCACGCCAAGTATCTTCTCAGGCTCAATGTCGTTAAAGTCTATCATTACAGATTCTCAACTTATACTTACCTATTTTAATTCTTTTATTCAGAATCACGCAACGAGTCCATCAGCGCATCATACAGCAATCGTCCTTCAAGATTATATCCTTTATGGGAGTGATGCACACGGTCTCCGCTGAAAAGATTTCCGCTAATCCATGTCGCACTCGCGCCACGGCCTCCGGCAACCTCATACCAGTCATAAACAGCGATAGCGTTGTTTTTACCGTAATCTAAAATAGCCTGACGCAACGGCGCTATATTGCTGTTTACCGCATAGCTTTTTACTTTTTTTGTCACTGTCCTATAACCGGCTTTGCGTCCTTTGCGCGCTTTGCGTTTTACACGGGTTTTCTTAGTCGTATAAACACTTTTCTGACATTCCATCGGGGTCGTCAACAAGATTACGGCATCGGGGTTATAAGATTTTATATTTTTGACAAGACGGTCGATTGAACGGGTAAATCCAGCAACATCAAGCCGACCAAACGCCTCGTTGGTACCGAGAGAGATAATGACAAGATTAGGATTCAATGCTGAAATCCCATAGCCGACAGTACCAATGCGGTTGTAGGTGTCATAAGCCGCGCCATTGTTGCCAATCGCATGATAGAACACTCCGGGAACGCCGCCCGACAATGATGCCCCGAATATTGTCAAGTCGCCGGTGGAACTGAACGAGATATTGACTTTCGTTTCGGGAGAAGCCATGACAATCTGGGTGTAGTCTTTCGAAGGTATTGCTCTGAAATGAACGCTTTTACCCTCGCCGTTTGTTACATTGTCAACCGTCAGTTTGCCGTTATGGAATATGGTAACCGATGAAAATGGGTTATAATCATCTTTTTCCGAAGTCCCGATTGTGATCTCGCTATTATTGCGCAGAGGGTGAATCGAAGTTCCTGTAAAACCGACTGTCTGCCGCCATGACGCGCTCATGAGTTTAACCGGATTCCATGCATTTTTGCTTTGAAAGACGTAATCCGAAGGCTCGTTAGTCCCGCTCATTTTCAGTGGAGCTACAAGACCGCGTCCCGCGTTTCCAAAGTCATACTGGAGTAATTCGCGCGTGGTGCCGGTTCCTATGTCGGCCTGCACATGGCTGTCGCCGATATGTACGATTGACACGGGTTCCTTGTTGCTGTTGACAAACGCTTTTCTAAGTTGAGACCAGTCTGCCCCATTATAAATAATATGGTTGGCCCCTTGGTTTATAAACGAGGGGACGGGAATATCTATGTCATCGGCTTCTTCGGGAATAATGACCGGACTTTCTCTCACATCCCGGTCATCTGAATCAGAATCTTCGGTTGATTCCCCCGATACCTCCTCCTCTGTGTCATCTTCCTCGGTTACCGGTTGTTGCGCAACCGATACAAATGGCACAAATGCAGCAATTATCCATGCTGAGAATATAGTAACAAATCTTTTTTTCATTTTAGACATTGTTGAATGGCGTTAAACAATTCATCGGCCAGACGTGCGCCCCCCTTATGGGTAAGATGGATGTAATCTTTGTTGGCCAGACCTTGGCGAGACCACTCCACGATGGCGTCTTCTCCACCCATCGCCTCGCGAGTGTCCCAAAAGAGACAGTGGGCGCGACGGGCGGCATCACGCTGGGCGGCAATCATGGCGGGAGCCACACTCATGGAATGGACTGCACCGCCCCGTTTTTCCCCACGGTCGCCAATCCCCATGAGGAGAATGTCGGCACCGGGATAACAGTATTTCACATGATTAATCACGTCGACCATGCGGTCAGAGTAAATATGGTAATCTTTTTGCTGCGGACTCATGGCATTAATGCCAAATTCCAAAACAATCAGATTATAGGGTACCGACAGCGACATCTGACGGCATAGCCGGGCGTTGATTCGTGACAATGTAATACCGGAAAAGCCACGAGATGACATGCAGTCTACTGAGACTCCATCGCTGCCGTCAAGCCACACTCCGAGACCAATAAATGAGGCCGACGATGTCTTGACTTCGAAATTTTCAGTCAAACCGTCAACCGTGATGCACTGCACGACAGAGTCACCTTTGATTTCATGGTCAATCCACTCGCCTTTCCCCGTGCGACATGAAACTATAGCGTCATCGGGAGATATAAACAGTAATCGTGAAATGCTCCAAGACCCGGCGTGAGGGAAAGAGGAGGTGCCTGCATAGGTCGACAATGCTGACCCTGTCGGGGTTGAGTATTGCTCGGAAAGAGCCAGATACCTGTTTTTTGCTTTCTTGAGCGCGGTGAATGTCTTCCATCCGTTTCCACCTTGTTTTATCGATTTTCTGAACCCGGGGAAATCACTGTGCATATTCACATACCCTACTCCTTGACCACCATAAGCATTCTGAAGTTTTTCGCGCAGATCCTGAGTGAAAATATCACCTTCGATATAGCTGTCTCCGACAACGGCTATCCGCGCATGTGTTCTCGATGCAATTGCCGATTTCAAAGAGCTAAGTCCACGGTTGTCAGGAGTATAATCCTCTATCACGACAATATCGCCGACTCGTGCCGGTTTTGCAGGCAATACCGGTAGGGTTTGATAGCCGGAATCGGATTCTGTCATCATGCCGGCAGAATCCGACACCCGCTGCCCGAGCGTGTCACGAGATTCTGATGCCTGAACTTTGGCCAGTTCAGGATCGACCGCCATTATATTTTCAGCATCGGCGTTGTTGTCATGGATTACTGACGCGGCAGAATCGTTCATGATGTCGCCCAGCAAGTTGAAATCCTTGATTTTGCCATCACTCCATCGACCTATCGGGAGCAACGATATACCGATTACCACCAGCAAGGCAATAACCAATATCAGGGCTGCTTTGCCCTCACTATCTTTATTATTCCGTTCCATAAGTTATCAGCAATCAGGACTGAGCCGAAAATCCGGTTACGATTTCATTGCGCGACGGATTGTCACTGCCCGTAACCGCGCATAAAAGAGGACGGCACTTCGACATAGCCTCGTCCCACTCATCATCCACTTTGCTCAAAGCTGTTATTCCTCCGCCTGAATAGATGTTGTAAATATATCCTTTCCTGCCGTCATCAAAAGCTCCGGGAGCAAGAAACGCACTGCGCAGACTAGCGTAGGCCCTTACCCGGGTCCCGGTCTTTACCGCGACATATCCGCCATAGCACAGACGCTCATGAAACTCGTTCATGACAATGTCATGAATCGCTTCATTGCGTGGCAAACCACATAAAGCCGGGGTCGGACTCAATTCGCCCAGTATCTGCCCGACAGGGACATTGCCCTCGGCTGTAATTGGGGTATAGAGATGAACAATATTGCCATATTTCATCTCGCCGAGGTCATCGGCTTCGGCATCCATTCCGAGCGAGGCAAGAGTGTTGCCGATGAAATCTACTACCATTTCGTGCTCCTCAAGATTCTTTTTGTCCCACGGGTCGGCCACATCTACGCTGCGCGTCCCGGCAAGAGCCATTGTCGATAGTTGTCCCGTAGCGGTATCATAGTCAATCAGCAACTCGGGCGACGCTCCTAACCACGCTCCGGTCTCGGGAGTATAGCACAAAAAACGGAATGTCGCGGGGAAACGCGAAAAATAGTCGGCGACAACCGCCGCAAGGGATCTCTCTGTAGCCACGGCGGTCATTTGCGACATCACGACTTTGCCTCCACGCTTTTTTAACGTGTCAATAACCCGGTGCAAGGATGCTTTGTAATTCAGAACCGGAGTAGAACGAAATGCAGGAGCGACAGCGGGATGATATAGTTTCTCGTCGACTTTCTCGGCTATATCCCGAGCCTCGGCCAAGTCAATCATGTCTGTGACTCCGGCAGTGTAGGACTCATCGTTTCCAAAAAAATTAATGGCGAAACCATTCCATGTCTGACGGTCGAGATGGGCCACGCAACAAGCGTCGGCATCGGGCAACGAGGCTTCAAAATGAAATTCATCCTCATTGGGAAAAGCATAAAGAGCAAACGGCAGCCCGGCATTGACACACCCTTCGGCGACCGAAAACAAATCTGTCTTATTCTTCATCAACAATCCTCCTCAAACCGCCCCATGAGTTCAAACGGGGATGCCGAAGTTATTTTAACATTATAGAAACCACCGCGCTCAGGCTTAAACACTGAAAGTTTTGAGATTAGAACCTCGGGGTCCACTTCAGGGGAGTCCCACTGAGTGCGGCCAACGTAAAATTCACCCTCCTCACGGTCAATGATTACGGGGATTGTTTTGCCGACCTTCTGTTGCTGAATTTCGTCAGAAATCTGCTCCTGAAGTTCCATTAATCGGTCAAGGCGCGATTGCTTGATTTCGGCAGATATATCGTCGCTAAAATTCTTTGCTCCGAATGTATCTTCCTCCTCACAATAGGCGAATGCCCCCATGCGTTCAAAACGCTGCTCGCGGACAAACTCAATGAGTTCCTCAAACGCCTCGTCATCCTCACCGGGGAAACCAACCATGAGAGTAGTGCGTATATGCAATCCGGGGACACGGCAACGCATTTCGGCAAGAAGTTGTCTCGTCTCGTCACCCGTAATGTGGCGGCGCATATTAGAAAGCAACCGGTCATTAACATGCTGCAAAGCAATGTCGAGATACTTGCACACATTGTCGCGACGCGCCATCACGTCAAGAAGATCCAGCGGAAACCCAGCGGGATAGGCATAATGAAGGCGAATCCACTCTACCCCCTCGACATCAGCAATCCGGTCAACAAGTTCCGCAATGCTGACATGGCCATATATATCCTGACCGTATGCAGTCAGGTCTTGCGCTATGACATTGAATTCTTTTACTCCACGGGCAACCAAAGACTTAACTTCGTCAATGATTTCTTCCATAGGCCGGGATTTATAACGCCCGGTTATCAACGGGATTGCACAGAAAGCGCAAAAACGGTTACAACCCTCGGCTATCTTCAGATAAGCATGATGACGCGGAGTGGTGATAATGCGGTCATAAGGGACAGTGGCGGGAGACTTTCGGGCAAGGTCGGTAACGAGCGCGGGCCAGTCGGTCTTGCCATACCATTTGTCTACTTCGGGAATTTCGGCCGGGAGGTCGTCGGTATAGCGTTGGGAAAGACACCCCATCACATAAAGCTCCGAAATTTCACCTTCTGTTTTGGCGGTCGCCCATTTCAGAATCTCGTTTATCGATTCTTCCTTGGCGTCACCGATAAAGCCGCAAGTATTCACAACCACGATATCGCCACGATTGACAGCATCGTCTTCATGAACGACATCCATCCCTACACCGGCAAGCATAGCCATCAGACGTTCTGAATCGACAAGATTCTTGGAGCATCCGAGGGAAATTATATTGACTTTTTTCTTTTTCAAAACCTTTTCAATCCTTGTTCTCACCGAAAAGCGACTCTACAAAGTCACGTTTATGGAACACTTGGAGGTCTTCGATACCCTCTCCCAACCCGATATATTTCACGGGGATATTAAACTGGTCGCTGATGCCTATCACCACGCCCCCCTTGGCCGTGCCGTCGAGCTTGGTAATGGCAAGTTCGTTAACCGATGTCGCGGCGACAAACTGCCGGGCCTGCTCAAATGCATTTTGCCCGGTCGAGCCGTCGAGAACAAGAAGGACCTCGTGGGGCGCATCGGGAACGAGTTTCTGCATGACGTTACGGATTTTGGTAAGCTCGTCCATAAGCCCCTTTTTGTTGTGAAGACGCCCGGCGGTATCGATGATGACCACATCCACGTCATTGGCAATCGCGCTCTGAAGCGTGTCAAAGGCAACAGATGCCGGATCGGCACCAAGTTTTTGTTTTACAACCGGCACTCCGGCTCTCTCGCCCCAGATGTCGAGCTGTTCCACGGCTGCCGCACGGAAAGTGTCAGCTGCGCCAAGCATCACCTTGTTCCCGGCTTTCTTAAACTGGGCTGCCATTTTTCCAATGGTGGTAGTCTTGCCGACACCATTGACACCAACGACCATTATCACATGGGGATGATGGCCGGCCGGCACTGTGAAGTCTTCAAGCGAAGTCTCGTTATGATTCTCGGCAAGCATATCGGAAATTTCCTCACACAGCAGACTGTTGAGTTCCGAGGCTCCCACATATTTATCTTTTGCCACTCGGGCCTGAATGCGGTCAATTATTTTGAGAGTGGTATCGACACCTACGTCAGAGGTGATGAACACTTCTTCGAGATTGTCAAGCACCTCGTCATCGATTGTCGATTTTCCCGCGATAGCGTGAGTCAATCGGTCAAAAAAGCCTCTTTTAGTGCGGTCAAGACCGCGGTCAAGGGTCTCTTTCTTTTCTTTTTTATTTTTCGAGAAAAAATCAAATAGTCCCATTGTCTTTATAAATGAGTCGCCGTTCCACGCGACAGCCAGTGCCGCAACGGCTGATAAGTTTTTAAGACTGCAAATTTACAAAATTATTCCATGATATGCAAAACCCAATTTACAACAGGTAATCGACAAAGGCGGATGCGTTCACTCCACACATCCGCCTTTGTCGATTAACTGTTGTAAGTTTTTCAGAATTTGAAACCGATAGAGAGAACTATCGAGTTGTTGTTTTGAGCGATTGACGCCGAAGGTGCCCAAACATCGCAGGTGTTTCCATCAGCATCGGGCATCAGCTCCGTGTAGTTTGTATAAGCTTGATAGCGACTGCGGTTATAACGGTGCACGAATGCTGCATCAGCATAAAAATTCTTATACCTGTACCCGATACCGCAGGTGATATACTGCGTGGATTTATTGAGCGTAACCGAAGGTTGTGTCTCAGTATCATCGGGTCCTGAAGTATAATAAGCGACCGGAATATTGTAGCCGCCATCGGTGCGATAGCCGTTCATTCCCTCTTGGGTCACGGGGGAAGATTCGTAAACATACCCGGCACGAAGGCTGAATTGCGGGGTAACTCGGAACTCACCTCCGACGCGTATTATATTGGACGCGCGAAAGTAGGTGTTGATGTCGTCGTTCACAGCTGTGATTTCGTAACTGTCGGCATTTTTGACATTGAGGCTCTGCATGGGGCGGTATTCATAGTCAACGCTAAGGATTCCGCGACCGCCGATGACTCCGGCGGCACCGACCATCAATCGCCACGGAGTACGGCATTTCCAGTCAAAATAATCGGAATATCCATAGTCGGTGTCTTCATATCCGGCAAGTGGTTTTCCACCGGGATACCCGTCGGCACTATACTGATAGTTCATGCGGCCCCAGCCTTCGTAAGTGAGGCTGTAATATGTGGGGGTGTGAACGGCAATACCGACACGAAACTCGTTAATCGGCTTGATTATAAGACCGGCCTTGAAATTAAAGCCGTTACCATATATGTGCTTGACATTCTGAATATCAAAATCAGCGTTGCCCGATGTGTATCCCACAGGGTTGCCGTTAGCGTCAAATCCTGTAACCCGGGCATCATTCAGCGACTCACCGTAGAAAGTGTTTGATTTATACTCTACATCGGTGATTCCGAATCCGATACCCCAGTAGACGGTATTCATTATATTGCCGCCGAAGTCGATTGCATATTCATCGACATGGCCTTTTTCCTGCACCTCGTACCACCCCGTGCCAGTGGCATCGTTATCCCATAAACCCTGATAAGCGCTTGATGTCGCGGCCGACGAGTTTATGCCATAAGCATTGTACATCATGATTGACATCCACGGAGCCGAAGAGTCAAGATAAGGGTTATAATCCTTGTTGGAACTGATAAGTTCATTAGGTTTATATCCGTCATAGGTGGTAAAATCAGCCACATAATTGGTCAGCGAACCACTCAGTTCTCCAAGGGAGCCACCATAGTGGCGGTCAAAAGAGGCAGCACGGCTATAACTGAATCCCCAGTTGAAATAAGGCATTGTCTCGGAGCTGAGAGACACGGTGCCGATATAACCGATATTGTTGGCATTGACCTTGGTCTGGTTGATTTTGTTGGAATAACCGAAAATCTCCGAATTGGCCGACTGCATGTTTATGTCAAGAGTTCCGCCTATTTCGCTGCTGCGGTACACGCCTATGCCGCCGGGGTTCTGATTGAGCGTGGACAGGTCACCGCCGAGGGCGGTAAACGCGCCGCCCATAGACATAAACCGGGCAGTGCCTCTCAGGTCGTTACGGCCAATCGAGTAGGCATCAAAAGCCGACTGCGCGTGGGCAGCCAAGGCGGGTGCGCCGATGATGAGCGCGGCTATGATTGACTTTTTCATATTCTATAGTTCAGTTGAGAATCATTAGTTTTTTTCGATTAATGCCGCCCGCGACCGCCTGCCGAGCGACCTCCGCCGCTTGAACGGCCACCTCCGCCGAATCCGCCGCGACTGCCACCTCCGCTATTATAGGAAGGGGTTCTGCCGCCATTGGTGTTGGAGGGACGGTTGTAATTGTTATTATTGTTAGAGGGACGGTTATAGCCGTTATTGTTGGACGGACGACCCGAGCCGGAATTGTTTCCGGGGCGATATGTGCCGCCGTTATTGCCGGGGCGGACACCTGTGTTGTTGCCGGGGCGTACGCCGGAATTATTACCGGGACGATAATTCCCATTTGTTGTTCCGGGGCGCATGGTCGACCCCTGATGACGGTTGCCGGTGCCAAACCCGGGACGCACACCCGACGAGGGGACGTTTCCGGGACGGTGAGCGCCGCTACCGCTCCACCCGCCGGGATGGCGGGGACTGCGAGGACGGCTCCAGCCATAACCCCATCCGGGACCCCAGCCCCAAGACCAGCTCGGGCCCCAACCGGGACCCCACCCGGGTGCCCAGCCTGCGCCCCAACCCCAAGACCAGCTCCAGTAAGGATCATACCAAGTGTTCCAGTACCATGGAGAGCTCCATCTCCAGTAGTTGTTATAGTAAGGATAACCGAATGACAGATTCCACATCGCATAGGGCGACAGGTAATCATACCCCCAGTAACCCGACGGGGTGTTGACATAAATATTGACCTGATCAGGCTCCATATAATATATGTTGGCAAGCTCGGGGTCATTTTGCGCCGTCACGACTTCGGGGTTATAATATTTCTCGATGCGACGGGTATATTGGAAATCGCTCGCAGTCGAATCGGCCGAAACCGTATCAGCTGCAAAAATCCCTCTCCTATTATAATCGTCGACACTTATGCTGCGAGTGCCGTTCACACTGTAGCTGTAAGTATCAGCTGCCGGGTAATCGGCAACTTGCGACTGACGGTAATTATTGTCGACAACCTTGGCCGGTTGCTGTTTTTTAGCCTTGGACGCATCATAATATATGTCATCGTCATAATAGGACTGAGCCGAAACCATACCGATTGCAGGCAAAATTATCGCCATCAATAATAAAACTCGTTTGCGGTTCATATTTCTGTATTTATTAATGTATTAGAGAATGTCGTTTTAAATATCAATTAGACATGCGCAGGTCTAAAAAGTTTAACACACCATGCCTAATAAATCACAAAAATACGCAAAAAGCGCGTAGCAGACAACGGATTATGCTCATTTTACGGCGATTTGACCTTTTTTAACAACGCAGTCGGCAAAAGCCATATAGGATTATGGGCACTTGCCGACTGCGTGATAAATGTTTCAGCACAGAGTCAATCTTACAGGCAGGGCGCAGAAGCCGGCCTTCTACTTTTCTTCGCCAATGGGTTTCATGTCATAGGAAAGCATGGCAATCGAGAATCCCCAGTATATAAATGCGAGGGAGGTAAGAAAGCTTGTCATCTCCATATCCTGCACCCAGCCGGCCTCAATGAAGAAAAACCCGATAAGCAACATCAGGATACCGTTGACAAGGTACATCCACCAGTATCGCCGACCGCTCTGCTGCACAGCGCTGCACAACGCGCTGATACCCCAAAAGATGAATATGAACGCAATAAAATAGGGGAAAACCGCCTCAGAAAGGACGATGGAACGAACCATCATGAAACCGATGAACATATCGATAATTCCACCGGCGAGCCACCATCCCCACCCGCGGGGACGGTTAACGCCCGAGGATACAAGTAACTGCACAACCCCGAGAAGGACGAGGAGCCATCCGAAAATCTGGGATGCGACAGCATATCCAGCCACCGGCCAGAACCAATAGGCAAAACCACACAGAACCATCAGGATTCCTGCGACCAAGACAACCCACCAATAGCGTGAGCGGCCCCAAAAATTAGAAAACAACGCTTTCATAACGACTTTTTTATAAGTTAACAGTTAGACTTTAATTTCATTTTGATTATATAACAATCGCTTAACAAATTTTGTTGAAAAAGCCGGCAGCATTTCTCGGGGCAGCGCGTTTTTTTAGCAAAATTCTTTCTTGAATTTTGTGATGTAGCGTTTTTTTTATACCTTTACATTATGAAATCAAGGCGTGTAGAGTCTTTGCAACCTTCCTCGGCAGCCTTGTCACAATATTAATTAATATAGAAAGTTTTACATTTACATTGATATATGAATAACGATTTCAGAAATTACGCCGTAAAGCACTTGGGGATGAACGGATTGGCCCTCGATCAGTATGCCAACGCCACATCCACCATCACATCCTCCTACATTTCTCCGACAATCATAGAGGAACGTCAGCTAAACGTGGCCCAGATGGACGTGTTCTCGCGCCTCATGATGGACCGCATCATCTTTCTCAGCACCGATGTCAACGAATATACCGCAACAGTGGTACAGGGGCAGTTGCTCTATCTCGACTCGGTAGACCCCGGAAAGGACATCTCTATCTACATCAACTCTCCTGGCGGATCGGTGATAGCCGGGCTCGGACTGTATGACACCATGCAGCACATTAAAAGCGACGTGTCGACCATCTGCATCGGCATGGCCGCATCCATGGCCGCGGTGCTTCTTGTTGCCGGCGAGAAAGGGAAACGTCTTGCACTCCCCCACTCCCGCGTAATGATTCACCAACCCATCGGCGGAGTGCAGGGGCAGGCTTCCGACATCGAGATTACCGCCCGCGAAATCCTGAAATACAAGGCCGAGCTGTATAAAATCATATCTGACCACTCAGGGATGCCGGTTGAACGAATCGAGCGCGATGCCGACCGCGATTACTGGATGACAGCCGACGACGCAAAGGAATACGGCATGATTGACGACATTCTTCTGCCCGTAAAGAAATAAAAGACCTATGGCAAAGAAAAAGACAGTAAAATGCTCTTTCTGCGGCAACGAGCCGTCCTATAACGACATCATGGTGCCGAGTGCCATAGAGGACACCTACATCTGCTCCAGCTGCGTGGACCAGATCGAAGGATTGCTCAAGGACTACCGCATCGAGCTTGGAGTCAAAGGCAATAACGGCAACAGCAGTGACACTGCCGATGTCGCGACCAAGCTGGATTCCGTTCCAAAGCCGCGTGAAATACGCGACTTCCTCGACCAGTACGTCATCGGTCAGGACGACGCGAAAAAGGTTCTTTCAGTAGCCGTCTACAACCATTACAAACGACTTGCCCAAGACAACGACGATGTCGACATCGAGAAAAGCAACATAATCATGGTCGGGCCGACCGGCACAGGCAAGACACTGCTTGCCAAGACAATCGCCCGGCTGCTCGACGTGCCGTTTGCCATCGTCGACGCGACAGTGCTGACCGAGGCGGGATATGTCGGCGAAGACATCGAGTCATTGCTCGTGCGCCTTCTTCAGGCAGCCGATTATGATGTCGAGAAAGCACAGAAAGGCATTGTTTTCATCGATGAGATTGACAAAATCGCCCGCAAGGGGGACAACCCGTCGATTACCCGCGATGTATCCGGCGAAGGCGTGCAGCAGGGACTCCTGAAACTGCTTGAGGGATCGGTTGTCAACGTGCCGCCGCAGGGTGGACGCAAACATCCTGAACAGAAAATGATTCCAGTCGACACGAAGAATATCCTCTTCATCTGCGGAGGTGCTTTCGATGGCATCGAGCGCAAAATCGCTCACCGCCTCAACACTCATGTCGTGGGATTTGCCGGAAGCGCGACCCGTGCCAAGGTTGACAAAGACAACTATCTGCAATATATCGCGCCTCAGGACTTGAAAACATTCGGACTCATTCCTGAAATAATCGGCCGTCTTCCCATGCTTGTGCATCTCGACCCGCTTGACCGAGACGCATTGCTGCGCGTGCTGACCGAGCCAAAAAATGCAATTACACGACAATATGAAAAACTCTTTGCCATGGACGGAGTCAAACTGACATTTGCTCCCGACATGCTGGAATTCGTTGTCGACAAAGCAATTGAAAACAAACTTGGAGCGCGCGGTCTGAGGTCAATTGTCGAAACGGTCATGATTGACAAAATGTTTGAGACACCGTCATCCGATGTCAAAGAGCTTGTGGTAACACGCGACTATGCCGCCGAGAAACTGCGCAACGCTTACTTTGACACGACGGCTGACTGATTTAATTTTAATTCTGTAAATATTTCTGTGTATTAAATCATAGATAACTCACGTTTTCACATATTCTGAAACATATCTGACCAAAATACCCTGTACCCCTCTCGTAAATCCTCTAATAATCTTTCCTTAGACAAAACTATGGCAACGGCAACTGAATCACTGCTAAAATCAGCACTAAAGGAGCACTTTGGGTTTGACTCTTTCAAAGGCAACCAAGAGGCGATAATGACATCCCTCATGAATGGAGACGATGTATTCGTACTTATGCCGACCGGAGGCGGAAAATCACTGTGCTATCAGCTACCGGCCCTTCTGCAACCCGGAACGGCCATTGTGATTTCCCCCTTGATTGCCTTGATGAAAAACCAAGTGGACGCGATGAGACACTTCAGTGAAGAAGACCATGTGGCTCATTTTCTGAACTCATCGCTTAACCGTGCGGCTATCGATCAGGTAAAATCCGACATTGTGGCAGGGAAAACCAAGTTGCTGTATGTCGCGCCGGAATCATTGACAAAGGAAGATAACATCGAATTCCTGAAAACAGTCCCTATTTCTTTTTACGCAGTCGACGAAGCCCACTGCATATCGGAATGGGGACATGATTTCCGCCCGGAATACCGACGCATACGCCCTATTATCAATGAAATCGGTCCTCGTCCCGTCATTGCCCTCACTGCGACTGCGACACTTAAAGTGCAGCATGACATTCAGAAAAACCTCGGCATGCTCACCGCCAATGTGTTCAAGTCATCGTTTAACCGACCCAACCTCTACTATGAGGTGCGGCCCAAGACATCGACAATAGACAAAGACATCATACGCTTTATCAAGGGGCATCCCGGGCGTTCGGGAATCATATATTGCCTGAGTCGCAAAAAAGTCGAAGAACTTGCCGAAATGCTGCGCGTAAACGACATCCGCGCACTCCCTTACCACGCCGGCATGGACGGCGCGACACGGTCCATGAACCAAGACGCGTTCCTGCTTGAAGAGGTTGACGTAATCGTGGCGACTATCGCATTCGGAATGGGAATTGACAAACCGGATGTCAGATTTGTCATCCACTACGACATACCAAAATCGCTTGAGGGTTATTATCAAGAGACGGGACGCGCCGGGCGTGACGGAGGCGAAGGCCATTGCCTCGCTTTCTATACGGCAAAAGACCTGCAAAAAATGGAAAAGTTCATGCAGGGAAAGCCTCTCGCCGAATTGGAAATCGGGCGGCAGCTTCTTAAAGAAACCGCTGCCTACGCCGAGTCAAGCGTTTGTCGGCGACTATCTCTCCTGCACTATTTTGGCGAAAATTTCGGAAATGACAACTGTGGAAATTGTGACAATTGTTTAAATCCTAAAAAACGAGTGGAAGCTAAAGACGATTTGTGTGCAGTGCTTGAAACAATTATTGCACTGAAAGAAAAGTTCAAAGCCGAACACGTCATTGACGTAATGACCGGCCGGATGACTAATGATGTCCAGACCTATCACCACGACGAGTTAGAAGTGTTTGGCTGCGAGCAGGGCGTTGACGAGAAACTGCTCAATGCCATCGTAAGGCAGGCTGACATCGCAGGGTATATCGAGCGTGACATCGAGAATTTCGGGTTGCTCAAAATCACTGCGAAAGGGCGCAAGTTCCTGAACTCTCCGGTTTCGTTCAAAATAGTCGAGGACAACGAATTCAGCGAGGAGGCAGAACCTGAAATATTAAAAAGCGGCGCATCATGTGCAGCCGACCCCGAATTGTACAGTATCCTCAAGGATTTGAGAAAAAAAGTCGCCCGCAACCTCCAATTGCCCCCCTATGTCATCTTTCAAGACCCGTCGCTTGAGGCAATGGCCACGACCTACCCCATTTCTATCGACGAGTTGCAGAACATTCCCGGCGTCGGGCCCGGCAAAGCCAAGAGATATGGAGAGGAATTTGTAAAGGTCATCAAACGCCATGTCGAGGCCAACGAGATTGAACGTCCCGAAGACCTGCGCGTGCGCAGTGTACCCGACCGTTCAAGTCTGAAAATTTTTATCATCCAGACCATTGACCGAAAGATTCCGCTACCTGAAATCGCCAACGCTAAAGGAATCGAGTTCAGTGAGCTTCTTGACAAAATCGAGGCCATAGTCTATGCCGGCTACAAGGTCAACATAAATTATTATATTGACGAGGTTATTGACGAGGACAGTCAGGAAGAAATCTTTGACTATTTCAAAGAAAGCGAGAGCGACGACCTCAATGACGCGCTCAAAGAGCTTGGCGACGAATATTCCGAGGAAGAAATCCGCCTTATGCGCATTAAATTCCATTCTGACCTCGGAAATTAAAAATTATCGCATGTTATGAATAAAAATATTGTTATTCCTCCTGTCGCGCGACCGTTGCCGTGACTGTGGAATAACAATATTTCACATTACCCCCCCCTATTCAGCAATGTCAATAATCAATTACCGCGACGTCGAGCTGCACCGCAATGAACTGATTGTCCTGAAGCATGTCAATCTGGCAGTCGATGAGGGAGAGTTTGTCTATCTCATTGGCAAAGTGGGCAGTGGAAAATCATCATTGATGAAGTCAATGTATGCCGAGATTCCCGTGGCTCTCGGCGAGGCGCGGGTGCTCGATTATGACCTAAACAAAATAAAACGCAAGCAGATACCTTATCTCCGACGCGAAATCGGAATTGTGTTTCAAGACTTCCAGCTGCTGACTGACCGCAATGTGGATTCCAATCTGAGATTCGTCCTTGAAGCGACGGGATGGAAAGACCGCGCGGAAATTGACCGCCGCATTGCCGAGGTTTTGAAAAACGTCGGGATGCTGAACAAGAGCTACAAGATGCCCCACGAACTGTCGGGGGGAGAACAGCAACGAGTGGTAATCGCCCGCGCCATGCTCAACAACCCGAAACTAATCCTTGCCGACGAACCGACAGGCAATCTCGACCCGGTCACCGGCGAACAGATTATGTCACAGCTACATGCGATTGCAGCCGCCGGCACTACCGTAATCATGGCAACCCACAACCTGACTTTTATCGACCGATTCCCGGGCCGCGTACTGCGCTGCGAAAACAAGACTATCGTTTAGAACCGGCGCGACGCTTGTTGCTGTAAGGATAGGATGCCGATTGAGGGAACAGGCGTTTCAACAAGTCGGTACGGTGCAACCGCTGTAACGAACGGGTAATATCAGCCCGGTAAGCCGGGTCATACCAAAAGAAATATTTCCTTTGAGCCAGTTTTTCCTCGGGAGAATGGGCGGTAAACACCTTTTCTCCGGTGTAAGGATGTATGCCGGTATAAAAAATCTCGGTTGCGAGAGTCATGGGCGTCGGTGTGAAATCCTGTACTTGCTCCAGCTGCAACCCCATGTCCTTTGTCTCGACAGCAAGTTCCGCCATATCCCCCTCGTGACATCCCGGATGCGACGAGATAAAATAGGGTATCAATTGCTGTCGCAAACCGTTCTCACGATTCACCCGGTCAAAAAGCCGCGAAAACTCGTGGTAGAGCGAAAATGAAGGCTTTCTCATGATGTCAAGCACCTGAGGACATGTGTGCTCCGGCGCGACTTTCAATCGTCCCGACACATGGTTTACAATCAATTCCTCATTGAAAATTCTATTGATTTTGTCAATTTTTTCATTGCCGGTGTGATGCATTGACAAGTCATATCTGACACCACTGCCAATAAATGATTTCTTTACTCCGGGCAAAGCATCGACTTGATGGTACAGTTCAAGCAGCGGGCCATGATCGGTATTGAGATTAGGGCACGGACGAGGATGCAGGCACGACGGGCGACGACAGCGGGAACAAGCCTCAAGGTTTTTGCCCCCCATGCGATACATGTTGGCCGACGGTCCTCCGAGATCACTTATATATCCTTTGAAATCAGGCATTCGGGTTACAGCCTTTACCTCGTTGATTATCGAGCGGGGAGACCGCGAAGCAATGAACTTGCCCTGATGAGCCGATATGGTGCAGAAAGCGCATCCACCGAAACACCCGCGATGAAGGTTGACAGAATGTCGTATCATCTCATAAGCCGGAATATGCTTCCCCCTGTATCGGGGATGCGGCATACGCGTATAAGGCAGATCATAAGCGGCGTCAATCTCATCCATAGTCAGCGGAGGATACATGGGATTGACTTTCACGGCCACATCCCCGTGTTGCTGCCATAAAACTTTCCCTTTCATGGCATTGCTTTCCTCCTCGATGTGGCGAAAGTTGAGAGCCTGCGCCCTCTTGTCGCGCAGACAATGTTCAAACGAACTGAGGACTATGTTTTTATCATCATCAGCAGCAGGCATTTCTGAAAGCGGGCGCACGATGACACTCTGTTTCATATCGGTTATTCCACCGATCGCCTCACCACGGCTGATACGTTGCGCAAGTTCAAGAATAGACTTTTCGCCCATACCATATAGAAGCATGTCAGCCCCGCAGTCAAGCAGAATCGACCCTCGCAGACGGTCCTGCCAATAATCGTAGTGTGACAAACGCCGCATCGAAGCCTCAATGCCCCCGACTATTACCGGCGTGCCGGGAAAAAGTTTTTTCAGAATTTCCGTATATACTATTGTAGGATAATCAGGACGCGCCCCGTGTCGACCGTTGGGAGTGTAGGCATCATTGCTGCGGCGGCGACGGGCGGCGGTATAATGATTTACCATCGAATCCATTGCACCGGCTGACACGCCGAAAAACAGTCGTGGGGCACCGAATTTTTTAAAGTCCCTCAGATCGTCCTGCCAGTTGGGCTGCGGCACTATAGCCACCTTATAACCGGCAGCCTGAAGGGTGCGGCCAAGAACTGCTGCTGCAAACGATGGATGGTCGACATAGGCATCTCCGGTGAACAACACGACATCTACCGAATCCCAGCCCAACGCATTCATCTCCTTTACCGACGTGGGCAACCACAATTCAGTGCGCAGTGATCTGTTTTTACTATCCTCACTCATGAATTTTCCTCCTCCTCTTGTTTCTGTTTCATCATTTCTTCAAGTTTAAGTACCTCGTCACGCAACCTTGCCGCCTCAATAAATTCCATCTTCTTTGCAGCCTCGACCATCTCAGTACGCTTCTGCGTGATAATTTTCTGCAACTGCTCGGCATTGAAATATGACATGACAGGGTCGGCAGCGACATTGACACGGGTAGAATATTCTTCGGCATAAGGAATCGCGGTCTTTTTCTTCCCGCTCCGGTCTTTACCGGCGCCCAACGGCTGCATAGTCGAAGTCTCATCCTCTTTATCAAGACCGATGAGTGCGCTGCGGGCTTTGACGATCGCTTGCGGCGTGATACCGTGTTCTTCGTTATAGGCGAGTTGCAACGAGCGCCGACGGGCCGTTTCATCAATTGTCTGCTGCATGGAGTCGGTTATTTTGTCAGCATACATGATTACGGTTCCGTTAAGATTTCGGGCAGCACGGCCGACCGTCTGTGTCAGCGAGCGGTGACTGCGCAGAAAACCCTCCTTGTCAGCGTCAAGAATTGCGACCAGCGAGACCTCGGGAAGGTCAAGGCCCTCGCGCAGAAGGTTGACACCGATAAGCACGTCATATATGCCGGCACGCAGGTCGTCAAGAATCTTGATGCGGTCAAGCGTCTCGACATCACTGTGAATATAGGCGGTTTTTATTCTGAGCTTTAGAAGATATTCGTTCAGTTCCTCGGCCATGCGCTTGGTAAGGGTCGTGACAAGGACTCTTTCTTCGCGCTCGATGCGCAATGATATTTCGTGAAGCAAATCGTCTATCTGATTCAGCGACGGCCTGACCTCGATTATCGGGTCAAGCAACCCCGTAGGCCGTATAATCTGTTCAACCACTACCCCTTCGCATTTTTCAAGTTCATAATCGGCCGGAGTCGCGCTGACATACACCACTTGCGGGGTCAGGCGCTCGAATTCCTCAAACTTCAAAGGGCGGTTGTCAAGAGCCGCAGGAAGACGGAACCCATATTCGACAAGATTCATCTTTCGAGACAGGTCGCCGCCAAACATTGCACGCACCTGCGGTAACGTGACATGACTCTCATCGATAATCGTCAAAAAATCCTTCGGGAAATAGTCTAGAAGGCAGAATGGCCTCATACCCGGTTCGCGGCCGTCAAAATATCGGCTGTAATTTTCAATTCCAGAGCAGTGCCCCACTTCGCGCAACATCTCCACATCATAAGTGACTCGTTCCTGAAGCCGCTTTGCCTCAAGCTCTTTTCCCTCTCTGTAAAACTCGGTGACCGAGCTGCCAAGGTCGAGTTCAATCTGGGCAATCGCGCTCCCCATGCGTGCCGCTGAGGTCACGAAAAGATTTGCCGGAAAAATCTTGAACGAATCGTGAGTGCCGAGCGAGGTGTTGTCCTCGGCATGAAGCGTCTTTATCGACTCGATTTCATCGCCCCAGAAAGTCACGCGCAACACGATTTCCTCATAAGCAAGACGGATGTCAACCGTGTCACCCTTTACACGGAAATTGCCACGGCGCAAATCAATCTCGTTACGGCTGTAAAGCGCACCGACAAGGTCGCGCAAAAACTTATTTCGCGCAATTTTCTGCCCGACGCGGATGTCAATCACATTGCTGTCAAAATCCTCCGGATTACCCATTCCGTAAAGACACGAAACCGACGACACAACTATGACATCTTTTCGCCCCGACAACAAAGCCGACGTTGTAGCAAGGCGCAACTTGTCAATCTCGTCGTTAATCATCAGGTCTTTCTCGATGTATTTGTCAACCGACGGGATATAAGCCTCGGGTTGATAATAATCATAGTAAGACACAAAATATTGCACCGAATTTTCGGGGAAAAAGTTCTTAAACTCGCTGTAAAGCTGAGCCGCAAGAGTCTTATTATGGCTCAAGATGAGAGTGGGTTTCTCAACACGTTCAATGACATTAGCCATTGTAAAAGTCTTTCCAGAGCCAGTGACACCCAACAGCGTCTGCGCAGGGTCGCCACGCCGAATACCTTCGACAAGTTGGTCAATCGCCTGAGGCTGGTCTCCCGTAGGCTTATATAGAGATGAGAGTTTAAACTTCATTTATTTCGATTTTGTATAATTTACAAAGTTACTACAATCCGCCAACATGGGCAACACTACCTTTTTCGCGTCCAGGGCCGGCGCATGAAATTTAACTTTCGTTCATAACCTTGGCGAGATATTCGAGGTTTCGCATACATTTCTTTCTTCTCCGTTTCAGGCTCAACTTGTCAGTTTGCTTCTTCAGCAGCTCCATTGCAAACTTGCGGATTATT
>Ga0209064_1000522_pt1 | contig 84929 bp, 75 predicted proteins | sample Inofromicrocosms_FD_187498 | JGI IMG/M metagenome (GOLD analysis project Ga0209064, IMG submission 187498) | Mouse cecum microbial communities from Vienna, Austria - Inoculum for glucosamine and mucus D2O microcosms (SPAdes) (version 2) | ecosystem: Host-associated > Mammals > Digestive system >...
CAGGCGTCAGCACTCCGTACTTATTCTCGAAAATAATGGTCTCGTCATGCCTCATAATACAAAGATAAATACTATCTTTGTGGATATCAAGGCCGGCGACTGTTCGGTTTCTGTCCATATTTAATATGTTAGAAATTTTCCTCCAAATTAATAAAATTGTGACTAAGAGCACGCTGGAGGGGACAGGAATCAACCCGTCGGCCTTGTTTTTTATTCTGCTGGTGTAAAAATCTCGCGATTTTTATGTAGATTTGCAAAAATTTATGCCATGGCAAAGATTAATAGACTCAAAAGTATTCTTGTTGAAAAGAATCTCACCAATTTGTGGCTGGCATCCCAGCTCGGGGTCAACTCCACCACAGTGTCCAAATGGTGTACCAATTCTTCCCAGCCTGATATTTTGATGATATTGAGGATCGCGCAATTGCTTGACATCGGGATAAAGGATTTCTACGATGAGAGGATTGTCGACCAGTATGAGGTATGGCAACAATAAACACAAAGAAATGAGAAAACCGGCATTATTAATATTTCTGACATTGGCATTGCCTTTTATGGTAATGTTCATTGGCTGCGGTCATAAGACCAAGGCATGGAATACGATGGACAAGGCTGAGGAGCTTATGAACTCCAGGCCGGATTCTGCCTTGACTGTGTTATCCTCAATTGAAAAGACTTCACTCGGAGACGATGAGGAAAAGGCCAGGTATGCACTGCTGATGTCAATGGCGCTTGATAAGAATTACATTGACACGACCTCGTTTGATGTCCTTCAGCCGGCAATCGACTATTATCTTGAGAAAGGAACTCCCGATGAACGATTGCGTACCCTTTATTATCAAGGTCGTATTTTCTTGAACCAGTCAGACTTTGACATGGCAATGCAATCTTTTCTAAAGGCAAATGATCTTAAGGATGAATGTAGAGATTCGTTAACATATGCCAATATGCTGGTTGCCCAAAGCATATTGAATTACTCTTCCTATCAGATGGACGATTATATTTCCAATAACCTTAAAGCGTCCGAGATATATGGAAGACTAAAAAACAATATGTACCGCCAATCAAGCCTTATAAAAGCTCTTGATGGAAGTGTTGCATTAGGTAATAGAAGATTATCTGATAGTATTCTATCAGTGGTTGATTCTCTTGCAATGTTAGCACCGGATTCTGAAGATGAAAGATCATTGGTCAGACAAACTTATTTAATTACTTTTGAACCAGATGCTGCAATTGCCGCAATGTTGGATACCATTTCAAATTATTCAATGATGAATGATGCTTCCAAACTTAATGTTGCAATCGGATATTTGAAATTAAACCAACAGAAGAAAGCTGATGATGTTCTAAATTTGATTGATACATGTGGTGAAACCGGAAGATCCTTTAGGTATCTTCAAATTAAACCGGAAATTTTAGAGGCTAATGGCAAATATAAGGAGGCTTTGGCTGCTTACAAAACATATATTGATGCCATTGATTTAGAAAATTCAAAAATATATTACCAGAAAACTACTGTGGCTCAAGGTCTTCATGAGTTAAAGGTGAACCATATTTATTCTCTCCAAAAGAAAGATAAGCAAATATGGTTAGGGTTAAGTGTGGTTTTGGTCCTAATAATTATTATTGGCTTTATCTATTACCAACTTCGTTTAGGTAAGAAAAACCGTATTATTTCAGAAAAAGAGCAATCGCGACTTCAACTTGAAAACGAAAATTTGCAAAAACAGAACTCAGTCCTCGAACTTGAAAGACATAATGCACAATTGGAGTTTGATAAACAGAATCTCGCATCCGAGAATATGAAACTAAAGATATCACAACTTGAATCTGACAAGCATAATGCAGAACTGGAAATCGAGAAGAAAAATCTTGCAGCGGAGAATATGGAATTAAGGATTTCCCAGCTTGAATCCGAGAAACAAAAATCAGAACTGGAACTTGAGAAGAAGAATCTTGCAGCTGAAAATATGGGATTAAGGATTTCTCAGCTTGAATCCGAGAAACAAAAATCAGATCTGGAGCTTGAGAAGCAGACCCTTGTTGCTGAAAATATGCGATTAAAGATTTCTCAACTTGAATCCGAGGGAGAGCGACTAAAAGATTTGCTTAAAGAATCAGAACTGTCAAAACCGATTTTAGACGCTATCCAAGAGCGTGTCGGAATATTAAATGGATTGCTTGCTGCCAAGATTTCGGGCAATGAAACATATTCAAAGCCATACGATACATGGATAAACCAGATTACAGAAGACAAGAAAAGTTTTATGGACTCCACTCGCCTTGCATTCAGAGCCTCGTACCCGGCTTTCATGAAATATCTGGATGACCATAATTTGACTGAGTCAGAATTGAACTATGTATGTTTGTATGCTATTGGCTTAAGAGGTAAAGAGATTAGTGAGTACATACAAGTCAAACGACACTACCATATGAGTACCGATATTCGAAAAAAACTTGGTCTCAGTGAGAACGACACCAATCTGGGACTTCATATCCGAAACCTTATGAAGAAACTATAAAGTTTATATCTTCGTTGAAAACCTCAAGACGACCTTTCCTGATGGAAAGGTCTTTTTTATTTTACCGCTTGCGATAAGTGAAGACTTTCTGGCAACCTAATGCCCCCCAAAATAGGGTGAAAAACGTAAGGTGTCAAACTTTTGGTTTCAGCTAATTTTAAAAACCACCCCCCCCATTTTATAATACACTGATTATCAACGCTATAAAAAGTTTGACCGTCAAACTTTTTCTCTTGTGTGCAAACTTTTTCCGATGTAATTTTGCGACACAAACATAAAAACAGCAATGGAATGAAGAAATTAATGCTCATTATCGGGATAATAATTTCCCTCTTTGCAATGCCCATTAAGGCAGAGCAAACAAAACATCAAGTTTATGTAATGCGTAGCAATCCTAAGATTGGCACAAAGCCGCACAGAGCACCAATGATGCTACCATCAGTAGAATTAGTCTATGACACAGATAACAACTCTATTGATATCGTGTGTTCACATGATTGTGATGCGGAGGTAACGGTGTATGACGGAGATGGCAATATCGTTGCAATATCAGATATTAAAGACACGGTATTCATGCCATCCTTGAACTGTAGTTCTTATAATGTAACAATTGAAGCCGAATTTTGGTATGGGACTGCACAAATAATTCGATAATATCAATAGACTCAGATTTCACCATTATAATTATAAAAAAAGATGAGAAAGTTTCTAACACTTTTCAGTTTGGCAGCCATGTGTAGCCTGCTGTTGCCCGCATGTTCGGACGATGCTCCGAATCCGGAAACTGTATCAACTCGTTCATACGAGAAAGATGCAGAAGTATTGTCACATTTCGTAGATGTTGACAAATCGAGAGGCGCTTACTTCATCAATGAGGCAAAGAAGGTAAATCCTTCGGATTACGTGATAAATGCCTCTCTTGATGAACTACACAAGGTCAATCCGGTCAATCGTCAACGTTTTGAGAACGAGTTAAAGCAACTCAATGCCCAGCTTGACAAAATGGCAAAGCGAACTGATGTGGAACAGATTGTCTACATGCTCGGTGATGGAGAGGTATGGATTCGAAATATAAATCCGAATCCGGAGGTGATGTTAGAAGCTATAGATGCACCTCGATCACGTGCGACAAATTCAATCTATTGGACAATGGAACTTACTCCGAATTTTGCTCAGCAAGCGAATTTCACAGCTCCAAATCCTCTGACCTGTGATGTAAACATCAATATGTTTGGTTATAAATACTATTTCTTTGAAATAAAATGTAATATAACGTCGGCATCAAAAACACCAAATGGTGACTATCCTGCAGGTGGAGGTTCGAATTCTCGAGCAATAATAATGTCAGGATCTGGTTCGAATGAGTATTATCAATTTAGATGGTCGGATCCTAATCAGGGAAGTAATATCAACTGGTCCTTCACGGGGAGACTCTATAACCCTACTAACTTAGGAGAATGTCTTATAAAAGTTGATTTCATGGATTGATATGAAACACATGTATTTTCTGCTGGCTTTGCTAATTTTGTTTGTAGGTTGCGAGCCATCCACGGGATATACCACACCAGAACAGGATAACATAATATCGCTACTCACCAATGGAATCTGGCTACGGCAAAGTACAGATGAAGCAAATACAGTAGAGGTACTTGATTCATGGAAATTCGAAAAAAATGGTAAAGGTTCCAACAGAATAGAACGTTTTGAAGATAACGTGAAAGTTTATGATGAAACATTCTATTTCCAATGGGCCTTTACCACAGAATCAATGGCTGTGATATATATCCTTCGCCAACAAACGGGAGAAGAGTTTTGGCAAATCTTAGCCTTGACCAATTCAACCATGAAAGTTCGGGCCTCAATTAAAGATCCCGTTCTCAATCCGGGGATTGAGTATAGCGAGTGGACATATACACATAAAAATAAAGAAGATTAAAGTCGACAATAATCTCACAGACCAGACTGGAACAAAGGCGCGGAAGCCGAAAAGCGTAATGAGTAGGCATCTCTTTAACTTCTTAAGCAAATGAAAAAGTTAACAACCACAGACCTTCTGGGTCTTAAGGGTGGCGTTTCAGTTGAAGAATACTGTGCCACACTCGATCAGATGATCAATGACAACTGGGACAACTGGAACAGAGATCAGAAGAAAGCAGCGACTGATGCGTTTAGTGCACATTGCTAAAGACTCCGAATGTTGGGAAACTTCACTTCATGAGATATGGTTTCAGCCAACACCAGCAATGAATGGATGTTTTGTATGAGGCGGAGTTTCCCAGTATTTTTCTTATAACATATAATTTCATGACGATCAATGAAGTTTGCAGTATTAAATATAGCGATTATGGCAATGATATTAGCATCTTATGTAACAGCAGGTGCTAAGAATAACTATCGCGCAACCTATAGTTTCCAGTACACAAAGGATTCAATCAATTCATTAAAAGGGAATGACATCCTTTATTTAGAGATTTCAGAAAATAAATCATTTTGCTTTAGTTATTACACATATCAGTCAGATTCTCTTAGAAGAGATCCAAACGGAAGAAAAATTTGGCGTCAGTTGTTTTCTGCTGCAATTGCAAAAGATGGAACGAATGCAACTTCATTCCCTCATCAACGAAGCACATTTAAAATTTCAAAATACAACAACTCTGATACAATTAGTATTAAGGATGTAATTGATCGAGATATTTTTGAATATCAAACTTCCAAAAAAGACTTCAATTGGAATGTTTATGACACTACGAAGGATATAGCTGGATACACATGTTACAAAGCCACCAGTAATTTTCATGGGCGGTTATGGATTGTCTGGTTTTCTCCAGATTTGCCGATTAGCGATGGACCCTGGATGCTTTGTGGATTACCAGGACTTATTCTGGAGGCGCACGACAGTGCCAATCTATATTCCTTCAAATTCCTTGGGTTGGACTCAACTCAAAAATTAAAAGAAGATTGGACAGAAAAAGGTAAGCGAATAGATAGAATTAAGTTTTTGAAAGAAAAATATAAATATCTAAAGAACTTAACTTCTGTTTTTAATGCAGAAATGGGGACGAATATATCCTCCAATTCTGACACACGTTTTATTGATGGACTGGAACCAGATTTTTTAAACCAAAAAAATAATTTCATTAATATGGAAAAGTTGAATCAAAGTAATTAAGGTTATCTATATGGAAGAAAGAAAATTAGCAAAGAATGTGAAAAGCTAAGGAAAGCAATAGAAAATGATTGGGATAGAGGAGGGTCCTACAACACCCTCGGTATTATCCGATTGTTTCGTATCCATAAATAAAATAACGAATCAGGACATTAATTTTAGACCCGTATTCTTATTATTATGTTATCTCAAACATTGATTACATATTGTAAATTATTCTTGGACAATATAGACAGGAATGGCTTGAGGATATTTTTGGAATCATCTCCACAATATCCCAACCTCTTGTCTGTCATACAAACTCTTCAATATGTTGGGTTAGATGCACAAGCGGGTCAATGTGATTGGGAATATCTGAGAAATTTGGATACACCATTTCTTTTGCATCTAAAGTCAGGCAGCCATGAAAATGTAGTTATTGCGAAATGGGACAAGGAATTAAATCGCCTAAAAAGCTACAAACTAAAAGAAAGAAAATGGATTGTCAACGACAAAAATGATATTAAGGATTACTGGAATGGAATTGTCATATACACCAACAATCCCCCAATAAGTAAAAGGGTCATTGATCCTAAATCAATTGTCTTGTCGGTAATTATTGGAATAATCCTATTATCTGCAGTTTGCTTTTTCGCTTTGAAAATTAACACTATCTATTACACGCCTATCTTCTTAGGATGTGTTATAAGCGGCTGCCTATATTTTAAGACAGAAATGCCCAGTAGCTTAATTGACAGATTGTGCCATATCTCAAAAGTTACTGATTGTGAACGAGTAGAAAACTCATCATATAGTTCCCTATTCGGTTTTAACATGAGTTGTCTGGCATTTTCCTTTTTTGCATCCCAATTAATCTGCATGGGTATAGGATATATATTAGGGGCTACAAATATCCTTGATTCTCTTTACTTTATCTCAACAATCATATTACTACCCATATTGGCATATTCTGTATATGGACAAGTTAAAATAAGAAGTATATGTCCTTTGTGTATGCTTGTCCTATTATGTATTGCTGCTGAGATTGCTATTTCCCTCTATTGGTCTTATTCAACAATAAGATTGAATATCATCGCAGTGTATAGTGGTGTATTTACAGTTTCGACAATTACATTGCAATACATTCACAATATAAAGCAAAAAGAGAGTGCTTATCAGACAGAGCGACTCGATTTGCTGAAACTAAAACGTAAAAAAGCGATTCTACATTCAGAGAGTATTCCTGCAAATCCAACCAAAACACCTATTGGATTTGGAGAAAAAGATTCTTCAACTGTGGTTACCACCTTGATTTCTCCAAATTGTAGTCATTGTCGTAAGATGGTATCAGAATTCCTGAAATTACAAAACAAGGGAGTAAGGTTCAGATGGAATATAATACTTGGACAAACAACGCCAATGGATTCCGACATAATCGACATTTGGATTCAGCAGTATTATGCCGACAAAGATAAATTTTTTGAATATCTACATTTTTGGAGCAATGATTCTGCGGTTCAAATGTCACAATCCCGAGTAAAAAAGACAACAGACACTATCAGTTTCTCTGATATTAAACAATCTTTTGAAAAGGAGATAATGGAGCTGAAAATTTCAGGTTTTCCCCGGATTATCCTGAACGATAGATTGCTGTCTCAGATCTATACGCCCAAAGATATTGAGTTTATAATAATTGACGAAACTGCAAAATAAAATGATATCATTCTATTCAGAGAAGTAGGCATTGAAACGACCTGCAAACGCAAAATCCTTCCCGCGTACAAGAGGAGTAAAACCGGAATAAATTTCATTACAATCATGAAAAAGATTTCATCAATTGAGCTTATTGCTCTTAATGGAGGATCCGCTTCAGAACGTGATTGCATGTGGTATCTTCAATACGAAGCTGGCACACATGTAAGCAGTGGCAATAAAAAAATGGAAGATGCTTACTGGGATGACTGGGCAAAACGTTTTGAAAAATGCGCAGGCGTATAACGCCCTTTAACCAATCCTTTTTAATTGGGGATGTCGAATATATGTGTTCTGACTCGCGCATGTATGAGACTTAAAACATTATTTGGCATCCCCTTTTCATTTAATCTTACACGGAATGAAATACTTTCTTATAACAACATTCATATTCTGTTCTTTGTTTTCATATGCTGATATAATCAAGGATAAAGAACCTGGAATGCTCGAAATACAATACATCAAGACGTGTGTGGATGACACTCTGAAATGGAAATGTCATTCCGATCCCATGACATTGAGAATCGGGGCGACGGCAGCGATGTTTTATCCCACAAAGAGAATGTGGGCGGACTCTTTATTACAAACGAATTTTGAACTTCATGAGAAAATTTATCGCGAAGCGAATCCTATTGGGAAACCTGCTATAAATCCGATTGGGGGATTAGAGAGAGAATTTGTCTTCCGGAACGTGGACGATGGCGAAACAATGGTATACAGAAGTATCGCAGGCGATGACTATTCATATGTTGAACCTACTGAAATGCCACATTGGGAAATACGGCAAGAGACTAAGGAAATCTTAGGCTACCAGTGCCAACTTGCTGTGTGCGATTTCAGAGGCCGAAAATGGGAAGCCTGGTTTTCTCCGGAGATACCGGTACATGAAGGACCATGGAAATTATTTGGTCTTCCCGGGTTGATATTGGCGGCAAATGACAGCAAGAATCATTATTCGTATCAGGCAATCGGAATTTCTTCCAAAAATATTGGTCCGGTGGGGATACGACTTTATATAAATGATACCCCTTATAATATAAAATCAAGAGAGAAGTTTCTTCAAAAAATATATAAAGAATATATAAAGGGGAAGTTCTCCGCGTCAATGAGTTCTCTATATGGGAATGGTTCGCAATCAAAGCCCTTGGAAGGTCAATATGATTCCCAAGAAACAGACTACCTACATGAATAACAAGACATGAAATACCTGCTTATAATAACCATCCTCTGTGCATGTTGCCCCTTTATTATGTCTCAGACAGTTGTGAATGGCAATGTGGTTGAAATGCTCACCGGCAAATCCATTCCCGGAGCAAATGTCATTGCCAAGAATCTTAATGGCAAACTTATCGGATTCTCTTCATCAGATGAGAAAGGCAAGTTCTCCTTAAAGATTAATGAGCCGGTTGACAGCCTTTTCATCAACGCCACAATGCTCGGCTACAAGCCATATACTGCAAAAGCAAGGGTTGACGGAACTCCTTTCACTATTCTTATGGAGGAAGGAGCGCTGCAGTTGCAAGAGGTGGTTGTGAAGGCAGACCGCATCCGCGAAAATGGAGATACCATTACATATAATGTAGGTAGTTTCGCTCAAAAGCAGGACAAGACCATTGGGGATGTATTGAAGCGTATGCCCGGCATTGATGTGGCAAACAACGGCAAGATTCAATATCAGGGGACGGACATAAATAGATTTTATATCGAAGGGAATGATCTTCTCGGGGGTAAATACGGTATCGCAACAAACGGCATATCCCATGATGACATAGGGGCTGTAGAGGTGATGGAGAACCATCAGCCAATGCAGGTTCTGCGTGGACTCAGCTTCTCCGATCAGGCGGCTATAAACCTGAAAATGAAAAACAGGTCGAAAGCCACTTTCTTAGTACATGGAACGCTTGCCGGTGGTTGGTCACAGCAACCTAAGGGAGCTTTATGGCATGGAGACATATTCACCATGATGGTTACGGGCAGATACCAGATGATAACAACCTTCAAGGGCAACAATACGGGGATCAACCTATCTGACCAGCTTATTGATTTCACATCTGACAGAACGGATGAAGGACTGGAGGGATACATATCACTCCCAACCCTTGTTACCCCGAACCTACAGAGGAACCGGAGCTATCTCAACAGGTCGTGGATGGTGTCGTCAAGTCATCTGCTCAAGACCTCGAAAGGGGGCGAGCTAAAGGCGCAGATCGACTATAACAACGACCGTGTGACAGCCCGGGGTGCAAGCAGCACGACTTATTTTCTTGAATCCGGCGACAAGATGATTCTTGAAGACAGGAACTCCCTTGCCCACCGCAATGCCATAACAGGAAAATTTTCATTCGAAATAAATGAGAAAAAATATTTCCTGAACAATACACTGACTGCCGATGTTTCGTGGAATGATCTGAAAATCAACACTTCGGGTACCGTCCATAATACGCAGGACGCAAGGTCGCCGGAGTATTCCGTGAGCAATCTTCTGAAGGTCATCAAGCGTTTCGGCAACAATAAGCTCGTCACTTTTACCAGTCGAAACGAATGGATTTCACTCCCTGAAAAATTGACGGTATACCGTGAAGGAGAAAAATACGGTGAAAATATTAAGCAACATTCATTCTATACGGATGAGCGGGCTTCTTTCGGATTTGTATTCAATCGTGTACTACTGTCGCTTGAAGCCGGTGTAGCAGGATATTTCCGCAATCTTGACTCAGATCTGTGGGGAATAACGAATGAGAATCTCGTTGACAAGGAGGAACTGACCACCGACTATCTTCGCATATTCGCGGCACCGAAGTTTGAATGGAGTTACAGGAAACTGGAACTGACACTAAATCTGCCCGTGAATCTGTATTCATATTTTTTCTCTGGCGGATTGCGCAACAGAACAGAATTCTTTCTGTCTCCATCTCTTGCCGCAAGATTCCGGATCACTCCGAGGATGTCGCTGACGCTGCGCGGCAGCGCGCGCCGTTCCCCGGCCTCCCTGCACAATATACATGACTCATCAATCCTCACGGACTACCGTTCCTTCAGTTCCGGAGTCGATGACTACTACTCTTCCTCCGGGCAATCCCTGTCGTTGTCCTATCATTACAGGAACGCACAAAGCGGAGTGTTTCTGATGACCATGGGAAGATACGGGTGGAACCGGTCCAAATTCGGCACTGTCCAAAATATTGTCGGAGACTATATCTTTCATTCCTATCGTCCCCAGCCGTCTGATTCGAGAAATGCAATGGCTTTTCTCAATGTAAGCAAGACCCTTGATTTCATGAGGGGTGCAGTAGGACTCAAAGGCAATTACACCAGGATGGAAAACAATATCCTCTCACAAGGTGTCAGGACTGATTATCAGAGTGAATCATATTCACTTTCTCCGTCAGTCAATGGAAACATATCCTCCATACTCAACTGGACCCTTCGTTTCACTTGGGACCGTTCAGTTTTGAAAATATCGGATATGGACAGTCGTCGCTCCGACAACTTCATTTACTCGGGCAATGTCACGCTTACTCCTTGTCCTTTGATAACATGGACTGCCGGAGGAGAATTCTACCGCAATCAGATTGAAACAGGAAGATACAAGGAGATGCTGATGCTTGATACCAAGCTTACATTCAACATAAGTAAGCGTATCGAGATCTCAGCCTCCGTGACAAACCTTCTCAATAGAAAAAATTACACATACACGACTTATGGGACGCTTTCCCAATATGAGCGGTCGAACCAGCTCCGTGGTCGGGAATTCCTGATATCAATATACCTGAAGAAATGATGAATCTGTTTCGTTCAAAAGCAATCAATTGGGTCAAGCAACATGATTCCATGCAGTGCGGAGTGGCGTGTCTCGCCATGATATGCCGGCACTATGGAAAAGAGTACAGCTTGGAATATCTTGACGGATTCTGCCATGCCAATGTTTCAGGAGTCTCCATGCTCGGCATTGCCGACGGAGCTGCATGTGTGGGTCTGCAATCTATGACGGCGGCGGCAGCCACTCATGAACTTAATGATATAAAGTTGCCCTGCATCCTGCATTGGAATCAGGAACATTTTGTTGTGCTTTATGGAATTTCCAAGAACGGGAAACGGTACAAGGTGGCTGATCCCGGAAAAGGCCTGATTACATATACAAAAAAAGAATTTGAGAGTCATTGGCTCAGTACCATAACAGACGGTGAGCCAAGCGGTATTGTGATGCAGCTGATCCCGACAGAGAAATTCTATAACCATGATTATGAGAAAAAGGAAGAAAAACGTTCTTTTCGTTTCCTGTTCGGTTATCTGAAACAATACCGCAGGTATTTCACACAGATAATCTTGGGACTGGCTCTCGGATGTGTGCTTCAGTTGCTGATGCCGTTCCTTACCCAGGCAATTGTGGATTTAGGCATCAAGCATAAAGACATAGGCTTCATCTGGCTAATTCTTCTCGGAGAACTGATGATAGTCATCGGGCGCACGGCAACTGATTTTATACGCAGATGGCTGCTTCTCCACATCTCCATGCGCATCAACATATCGCTTGTGAGTGATTTCTTCATAAAGCTGCTCAAACTGCCGATGTCGTTCTTCGACACAAAACTCATGGGAGATCTGCTGCAGAGGATAGGTGACCATACCCGTGTCCAGAATTTCCTTACAGGTCAGGTGCTGAATGTGGTGTTCACATTCCTGAGTTTTGTCATATTCGGGATAGTCCTATTTGTATATAATCCTTTTATTTTCGGGATATTCGCAATAGGCAGCGTATGTTACGGTATATGGATAATATCCTTTTTAAGAAAAAGGAAGGTGCTGGATTATGAACTGTTCGAGCAACAGGCAAGAAACCAGAACAAGACATACCAACTCATTACCTCCATGCAGGAAATAAAACTACAGGATTGTGAACAACGCAGACGATGGGAATGGGAGGACACGCAGGCTGACTTGTTCTCAGTACAAATGAAATCATTGAAGCTCCAGCAAACACAGGAAGCCGGAAGCATCTTTATTAATGAGGTCAAGAACATAATAATAACCGTGCTTGCAGCCACAGCCGTAATTAACGGACAGATGACGCTCGGTGCGATGCTTGCGGTTCAGTATATAATCGGACAGTTGAACTCTCCGGTGGAGCAGTTCATGTCGTTCATTTACTCTCTTCAGGACGTCAGGATATCCCTTGAACGTATCAATGAGATACATGAAGGGAAAAACGAGGAGACAAAAGAAAACCAGATCACCGAATTTAACTCTGCTAAATCAATAAGTATAAAGGAGGTTGATTTCAAGTATGATCCTCACGCTCTCAAAAAAACGATAGAAAGTGTTTCATTCGATATTCCGACAGGGAAAGTGACAGCAATCGTCGGAGCTTCGGGAAGCGGAAAAACAACCTTGATAAAGCTGATGCTTGGCTACTATCCGGTGATGTCCGGCTCTATCTCTATTGCGGGGAGAAATATAAACGAATACAACCTCAAATGGTGGCGACGGCACTGCGGCGTTGTAATGCAGGATGGTGTCATATTTTCAGAGTCAATTGCCCGGAACATAGCAGTCGATGATGGCGGGATTGATGTGGATAGACTTGAAAAGGCTGCAAGGATTGCCAATATCCATGATTATGTCATGAGTCTACCACTGAAATACAATACGATAATCGGACGTGATGGTGTGGGGTTAAGTCAAGGTCAGAAACAACGCATACTCATCGCCAGAGCAGTATATAAAAATCCGGATTTCATCTTTCTCGATGAAGCGACAAACGCGCTCGATGCAAAGAATGAGCGTGCCATTGTCGAAAACCTTGATGAGTTCTACAAAGGACGTACTGTTGTGGTAGTAGCACATCGTCTGTCCACGGTAAAGAACGCCGACCAAATCATAGTTCTCGATGGAGGTCATGTTGTAGAAATCGGGAACCATTCAACTCTTATTGAGAAGAAAGGTACATATTATAATTTAGTAAAAAATCAACTGGAATTAGGTAACTAGTATGAAAAAATGGAGTCGATACAGTCTGCTTATTGAATCGGAAAAACATTCGTGTTACTTTCTGTTCAATACTATTTCCAATCTTCTTTGGGAATTAGACTCTGAAAGCGCAAAAATCCTTATGGACTTGCGTGATAACAAAATATCATGTGAAGATTTAGATGATGATACCAAGGCGCTATTGTCGGAAAATAAAATCATCACAGACAGTGATGATACAGAACTAGCAAAATTGAAATTGCTGAAGCATTATCACAGAATGGATAATTCAATCATGGCATTGACAATAGCACCGACATTGGAATGTAATCTGCGCTGCAGTTATTGCTTTGAGCAGACTCATCCCAATATAAGAATGTCTGATGAAGTGGAAGATGCAATTGTAGATTTCATTAAACAACATTCAAGTGTTTGGAATCTTCAAGTGACATGGTTCGGAGGAGAGCCTTTGTTATACTTTGACAGAATAGAATCACTAACAAAAAAGATACTCTCAATTCAGACAATCAAAAATTACAAGGCAGAGATTGTAACAAATGGAGTCGGGTTTAATGCAGAGATAATTTCAAAACTTATAGAACTGCACATAGATTCGGTATTTGTAACACTCGATGGGCTGGAAGACACACATAATGCACGCCGAGGAGAAATTAATGGATTGAATTCTTATAAATCCATTATGAGGAATTTGGAGCTTTTGTCAAAAATACCGGAGATAACCAAAGTGATTCGTGTAAACATTGATGCAACTAATATGAATTCATTTTGTGATGTATTTGAGCATATAAAGCAAAAATTCAAAAGTGACAGATTCATGGTATATGCGGGATTCATTAAAAGTTCATACGGATGTAACAATCAATGTGTAAATGCAATGACATCTCATGACCAGGCGAAATATTTAGTCGAGTCGTATAAGAAACTCGGAGCTGATGCTCCATCGCTTCTTCCTGTCCGAAATAGTTACGAGTGTATTGCGCGATGCAAAAACGGAATACTTATTGATCCGGAGGGGTTTCTATATAAATGTTGGTCCGATACAGGATATAAAAAAATGAGTTTTGGTAATGTTAAGGATATCTCGAACCTTAATCTTGATATATTGTCTCAATACATGGTTGGAAATGATCCATTTGATGATATAAACTGCCAAGTATGTCCATTTCTGCCGATATGTGGAGGAGGATGTCCTCACTCAAGAGTAATGAACAGGTTTTATGGGGCTAAAAACGAAGTCTGCCATTACGCAAAGACCCATACAAGAGCTTTCATAGAATCTTTTTACGAGTTGAAAATATTGAAGGAGTCACCGAAAAGCCTATAAAGTGAGTAGGATTTAACAAAAAATTTATTCTGATGAAAAAGGTAAACCTTACAGTCATCCAGAAGGCCAGACCAATGGATGCCGATCTTCATTTAGCTTATGGGGAGAGCATCTCAAGAGAGGTTTTGAGCTTGATTCGCGGTGGACTTGGAGCCACACAAACAACAATGCAAGAGGAAAAGAAAGCATGTGATGCAGTATGCCTACCTCCAGGGTATGGATATTGCAGCTGCTATCACAATCTTGTATAGTCCTGTTCTAACCAATTGTGTCATTCTCCCGAACTTATAGTTCCGGAGAATGACCTTCATTAAATTAATATGACAAAAATTACATTAACATATATTTTTTTATTCACGTCTTTATGTGCATTTTCAGCAAGTCCTGAAGATATTGACACAATAAGAACTAAATCGCTTGACGAAGTGATAGTCTCCGCATCGTATTTAACCCGGGAGGATGACCACATTCTCGCGAGTCCTACCAAAGAACAGCGGAAACACGCTGTTACAGGATATGATCTGTTGAGAAACCTGATGATTCCGGGGATAGTGGTTGACCGTTCTACCGGCAATGTATCCACTCCTGCCGGAGCAGCAACCATATACATAGACGGTCGAGAAGTTGATTTCCGCGAAGTGCAGTCGCTGAGGCCTAAAGACATTGCAAGAGTGGAATATTTCGACATACCGACAGGCAAATACGCCAAGGACGCTGCGGCAATCAATTTTATACTGAAAACACTCGATAACGGTGGATATACACAGCTTGATGCCACGCAGGGCGTCGGCTATCTTTATGGTGATTATAATCTGATTTCCAAATTCGTAACAGGAACAAAAAGTATAAACCTATGGGCCGGATACGCATTGGAAAATCCTAAATCATCATTACATGAAAAGGAAACATTCAACTTTCAAGATGGGCTATTAAGCAGAAGCAACTCATACGGCAATGCAGGTAACCGCGAGTCGGAAGAATATGTGCAGGCCTCAATCAGCAATCGTGGCAAGAAATATATCTGGATGCTTCGCGGTGGTATGGCATGGAATGACAGGAAAAACGATGTCGGCAACGGCATTGTAAATTATTGGATGGCCGATGCCGCTTCAAATAGTGGTAGCAACCTTAATCTTTACAGCAAGAATAGGACAATGCGCCCAAGCATGTATTTCTATGGATTGCACACGTTTTCTGAAACAAGAACACTTGATTATGTTGTGGACGGATATTACTCACGGAATGATTATAACCGTAGGTATGACGAAGGCGATGCCTCTTACAAATCTCTGGTCAAGGAGGATTACTATTACACCAAACTGAACGCCAACTACTCGATGTCGTTCAGCCACCGCAACAGGCTTGCCTTCATTCTCTACGAATTTTTGAGAATAAGTGATTCAGACTATTCCGGCAATTCAATTTACAACCAAAATCTACGTTCCTCGGAAACAATCCTGTTTGTGGATTATTCCCAAAGACTTGGCAGATTCTTCTATGACATCAATCCGGGTCTGTCATTTCTTACATACAGGCTGAAAGGAATGAAATCAATAAACCATCTTACCCCTCGCCTTCAGGCAAGTATGGCATATATGATAGACCGGACGCAGCAGCTCCAGTTTGCTTTTGCGTTAGGTAATACATATCCGAAGATAAACACTATCAACAGCGTCGAACAGCAGATTGACCCGATAATAATACTGAAAGGCAATCCTAATATGGATAACTCAATCCTTTTGAGTCCTCGCTTCAGTTACAATTTGAATCTCAATAAGATCGCATTGCAAGCAGGGGTGTCGTACTATTATCAGAACCATGCCATAGTTTCGGATTATTATATCCGTAGAGGAAACCTTATAAGTACATTCCGAGATGATTGTGCCTATCATCGACCGGGCGCGGATGTGTCATTGACCTACAAGCCGTCCAATGCTTTTAACATAAACATATCCGGACAATGGAATGAGCAGCTTGTCCGTGGCGGAGTGGAGCATCGAAACCTGACATCGTTCAGCGGTAGGGCGATGGTGAATTACTATGTAGGTGATTTTTCATTCGGAGCAATGTTCTCGACACCGACAAAAGATTTGGTTGATTGCCAGATACGCAGAAAGACATATTGGAGATACCAGTTGTCTGCCATGTGGAATCATGGCAATTGGGCGATTGAGGCAAATGCTAACAATTTGTTCCTTATGAAGAATAATATTGTAGATGAACTATCAACGCCGGCTTACTCATTCTCACAGACCAACTGGAATCGTCATTACAACCAATATGCGACCCTAAAGGTGGTATATAGTTTCGACTATGGCAAGAAAACCAACAAGTCACCGAAATATGAACGAGTGGAAAGTGAAAGTGCTATATTGAAATAGAAATCAATATTTATATGAAAAAAGAACCTCAAATTGAACTCCGATCAGAAAAAGTACGAAATCTACTTGGTGAAATTCCTCCAGCACTTGTGCGGTGGGGAACAGTGATAATCGTGGCAATATTTCTCACCCTGCTATTGGTGGTATGCTTCATGCCTTATCCATATTCCGATGGAGAAAGTATATTGCTACACTGGCTTATGTAAGAGAAATAACATCCAAAAAAATCCGTTTAACTTCAAACATTAATATTTATGAGAAAAGACCTTTTTTTCTTGTTTGTGTTCCTGTTGGGATTGTCGTCTTGCTCACAAGATGATATACTATCCTCTGATGGACGTGTACCTAATGATTCTAAGGAACTGTGTGAAATAGAACCTGAAGGAGCTGCTCAAGAAACAGCATTATGTGCGTTTGACAAACTTATGGGGAGTTTCAACAATAACCTTCAAAGTAGAAGTTATGAAACTCAAGAATATCCTACTTGGTTTGGAGGTGCATATATTGATTCAGACTCTCGATTAGTGGTAAAAACCACAGATGTTAACCTTAATATCTTTAAGGGACTAAATAACATAGAAGTTTCACCTTGTGAATATTCAATGAACGAATTTAACATTCTGACAGATAAAATAACGCAATTAGCCAATGAAGGGGATAGTTTTATACTTGAAAATGTAATCATGTATGGAGAAGATATTCCATCAAATTCTTATGTGATAGGATTGAGAGATAATTCGGAGCAAGTCAGAATGACGTTCTTAAATAAAATTTCATCGTCACCATTTATTAAATTTGTAAAATGCAGTGACATGAGACTGACATCTGCACCTTTAAAATGTGCAAGTGAGATTGCAAACTATGATAAGGCCAAACCAACTGCTGCAACAATGGGTTATAGAGCGAGAAAAGCAGATGGAACGGTTGGAATAGTCACTGTAGGACATTTTATAAGCAAAGGCCAAACATTGTCGCTTAGAAATAAAACTGCAATCGGGGAATGTCTGGATTCCCGTAATAACGATGGTCTCTTGGACGCAGCTTTCTGTAAGATCACTAATAAAGACTATTCTCCTTCAAATGAAATTGAGTTTATGGTTGATGCGGCAAAAGATACTTTGTCCACAGATTTAGCTCAGCCCCCAACAGGTTCAATAGTGAATATGGTCGGGTATAAATCTAAGCGAAAGTCAGGAACCATATTTGAAGCTTCAAGAAATGTCATCATTGATAAAAAGCAAACTCTTGCTGATGTTATTTTGATGACCTGCGTTCCGGTTGAAGGTGATAGCGGTGGCATTGTATATGCCTTGACAAAAAGTAGTAATAAAAGATCCACAGTAGGTATTAATGTCGGGTCTCTTAAGATAGACTATAGCGATGGTTCTTCTGCAACATATGGTATTTGCTGTAAAGCATATCTGATAAATCGGACATTCAACATAAGTAGATACTGAAGTAGATACTGATTTATAATATTCAAATGTTGAGTCTCGTTATCTAAAACGAGACTCAACATTTTAAGACTCTTAATCTGGTTATGTATAAATATTTCTTCATAATATTCTTGTTGGTTCTTCTATCTTGTGTAGACAATAATGGGAATAATCAGTCTCCGGCAAAAAATGACAATTCTGAATTTGTTACTGAACCAATTATGGTAGATTCTATCGAACTTAAGTTGGCACCGGAAGAAAAAGATCAAGACAATTTAATTCTTTGTGCCCATAATCCCAGATCTGATTCTATAGTACTGAATCCCATATTCTACATTAATAATATGGCAACTCCTAATTCATATATGGTTATAGGTAATATCTCTGAACTCCCCGATAAATTATTACCGAAACAGAATGTGTGTTTTAAAATCAATCTTGGACTTGATTCTGTTGAATATCACAAAGATTCTTCCTATGTCCTTACAATTAAGGGGAAAACGAAAGATAGAAATGTTTTGTTTTATAAAGCACTTCGGTTGGGCAATCGCTATAAATTAAACGGGAAAACCATTTTAGAGCCTGATACTGTGATACTTCCCGTTTCATATATATGAAGGCTAATTGTTGCGCAATAATGCGATTCTCCCTTTTTCGTATTCTTTTACGGTTTGACTTTTATAATTACATATTAGGATGATTAACAGCTCGTTTACTCCTGGATAAAGTTTTATGTAACTATTCTTAATGAATTTTCAAACCTTTCAAAAATAACTGCAATTTTTTTCAAATCGACCTGTCTATTAACTTCTGAAATAGGCAGGTCAAATCGTCTTTAATCATGGATTTCGCATCTTTAAATCTATACATCCTTTATAACATTCAACACTGAATGTTAAAGTAGATGGACAAACCATTTATTGGAAGTCATATTTTGAAGCCATTAAATATTCTGTTTACTTTAGATATATCAACGATGAAAATATGTTAAAAAATATATATAAGAGCAGTCACTACTCTTTCCTCCGAACCTTAGTAACAATATTATTGATAAGTTATGATATTATAGAGTTTTGCGAACTTAAATGAAGGGAATGTATCATACCGGTTATTGGAAATAGGTATAAGTTGGTGTTTTAAATAGCAAACACTCTCAAAACAGCAATTAACCATGCAATAGCTTATATGTTAATTAAAGTTAAATAATAAAATCTTTGCGCAAAAAATTATGAAGTGAATGTAAAAAGTATTATCTTTGTGCAGTAGCATCGCCACTTACAGACTTTTGGCGGTCAGGCAACTCGGATAGCATCCCCGTCCTGATTACAAAGGCAGTGGCAAATTACGCTGATAAACCCATATAAACACTATAGTAACTTATCACATCAAAATGGAAAACGCTTATGAAGAAGGCTCTACTCTTTTCCGGCCTATGTGGTTTGTCAGCCCTGCTGCTTCTCGCCCGGTCACCCGGCGGTGTCGAGGGAGTGGACGCATGGTTTCAGACCGTTCCGGTCGGAAGTAATCTACAGGGATCGTACCGATGGCTCGATGTCGCCGGCGACTCGACGGTACAGTATGCGCAGAACCGTCTCACGGGAACATATCAGTTCACCCAGAGCCGCAGTCTGCTGAAATCGCTGAATTTCAATCCGGCGATTGACTTCTCAAAGGGAGATTCTCCGAAATGGAGCGCGCTGCGTAACACGCCGCTTACGCAGGCAACCATAATCGGGGTGTTCGCTCCCTACTCATTCACGGATGAGGCTGTAATATATGGTGTTGCCAGCGGTGATGGCGGAGGCAGCCTCGTCACCAACGACCAGATAGTCCGTACCGGGGCAGTTGAACCGCTTGACTATGGGGACATGAACGGCGAGGATCTGCGACACACAGGGAAGGACTCGATCCCACAGGATATATTCAAGGAACACGCCACCAAAGTCCTCACCTATTACCGTGCCGCCAATCCCAACACCTCTGTCTGGGGAGGACCGGGAGGAACAATTACAATAGGAGGAACCTACAGCCAAAGCAACGAGCATTTCAACGGCCCGTTTGACACCGGCAATTTCTCCAACAACGGATTCGAGGGATATTCGCCCGAACTGCTTGTCTACAACCGCATACTGACTCCCGGCGAGAGAAGAAAGGCCGAGAGTTACCTTGCCATGAAATACGGTGTGACTCTCAATGATTCATATCTTGACGGTGACGGAAATCTTGTATGGGACCGCAATGACGCGGGTGTATATCATAATCGTGTGACTGCTATCGCCCGCAATTCGGCCGGCGATTTCGTACAGCCGATGTCCGCCACATCCTATGAGGAAGGTCCCAGGTACGCCTCGCTACCGGAGAATGACAGCTACCACAAAGCCAACTCCTACGGTTTGCCGTCGGAGGCGCATCTGCTTGTCATGGGACGGGAGTATGGGAATCAGATGCCCGACAAGTCAGTTCTTTTCTGGGGTGACGATGGTGGCGAACTGGCGACCTACACTTCCCCCAATGATTCATTATGGCATATAATGAACCGGACCTGGCTCGTAAGGACAAATCTCCCGACCGTGGCAGACACTACTGCTGCCAGATGGACAGGTAACGGCATGACAATCACACCAAACGGATTTATTGACGTTCTGAGCCAGCCGGAAAACACAGCCGCTTCCGCCACCACACCTGAACTTACAGGAGGCACAGGTCTCATCGAATTTCCATGCCCGTCGGTTCATCCCACCTTTGACGTAGGCTTCTCCAAATCCGGAGACAGTGGATGCACATACGGGTTCCGCATTGGCTCCGATGGCAGTGTCAAGACTGTGACGGACGGGGAGGCATCAAATGCAAACATAGCGTCCGACATCAGCGGAAGCGATGTATCGGTGATGCTGTCAGAAGGGGTGGTCGCCCTACGCATTGACGGAGAGGGCGGCAATTCATATACAATTCAGATTCCCGATGAGTCGAAATCGTCAGTTTTCCGGGGAATAATCAGTGCCGAGTCCTCTGCATCTCCGCTGCTTCTTACCGCTGTGCGTTCCAACGGCGCTGTGGAGACAGGGTATTTCGCGGAACTTGCGCATAACCTCACCACGGATAAGGAGTTCTACCACTACAGCCGGAACCGCACGCTGATGTTGATAGACCCGACCGGGGAGGGACACTTTGATTCCGACAACACCATAATGGTGAAATGCACGTCACCGGATGTATCAAGAGGCAAAACCATGTTCCATAATATCCTTTGGGATGCGGATGGCTCCGGCTCCGATGTGTTCACATTCGCCTACTTCGACGGTATATCCGCAGATGTCGATGTCACTCCCACGACCTGCGTGGGCGGGATTCCCCAGAAAGACGGTTCCATTGACATAGGCATAAACATCGGCACACCGATATACAAGTATGTCCTCACGGTCGACACGGTGGCAGGGATGAAGAAGGATGATGTGGTGGCCAGCGGCTCGTTCATGGGTGCGACACACCATGTGGACAATCTTGCCACAGGGACATACACCCTGACAATCACGCAGGGTGGAGGCAATGACATACACGGCAAGGGAAATCTTCTCTACACCACATACTCGCACACCGACCGCAGGTTTACTGGCGGCGATGTCGAGTGGACTGTCACAGAGACCGGCTCATGGTACAGGATCGGCGCAGAGCCGTCGGTAGTTGAGGATATAACACAGTGGGGATATGATGTGCGCAACGACAAGGCCTATTTCATCATCGACGGCTACACCAGCCTCACACAGGGGGTGAGCATCAAGCCCGGCGATACCCTCGGTCTCAAGATCAGCGGCATATATGTACGCTGGTTCCATAACGGCAAGGAGGTCCTGAAAAAGAGCGCGTGGACCCTGCGTCTCTGGCGAATGTGCATCAAGTACGGACGCGGCGACACCCACATCACGGGACTCACCATCAACGGCCAGCCTGTCGAGGACTTCGAGATCAGCGGCAATGTTCAGATCGAGACACCGAAGAGCAGCACCGTGGCATACACCGTCCATGTCGGGAACGGATGCGATCCGTCGCTTCCAAACGGCATAGAGCCGAAGGCTCCCGTGGTCATAGGCGAGGTCGGGCACGATGACTACGACGACGGGGATGATGTGCGCAACGAGCAACTCACGGTCCATTCGCAGGACGGCAAGGCCCACATTTTCGATGCGGTCCTTGACCGCGGACAATCCGGCCCGGCAACACTGATGGTGTTCGACACCTCCGGCAAGCTCGTATATCAGGGCGAGATGGAAGGCGATCTCGTAAAGGCCAAGCAATTCTCCGTACCTGCAACGGGTGTCTACATCGTCAAGGCAATCACAGCGGAGGGAGAGCATACCCAGAAGATTTTAGCACAATAACAACAATCACATTTCCAACATAATAACAATCATTATGAAACGGATATACCACATAGCCGTTGCCACCGTCATACTCTCGGCGGTAGGTTTGTCGGGTGCATGGTTCCTCTCGGGCAGTCCCGCAGAGGCCGGAAATTCACCCGGGAACGACGGCATAAGCATATCTTCCGGCTCCTCCGGCATATCGCCCGGATCAGCGGAAGTCATGGAGAGTGATTCTTCTCCTCAACCAACGGAAGAGGTTGCATCATGCAATGCAACGACGGGAGCGGCCATTGTTGAAGCTGACCCCGGCAATAAAATGGGACAGGTCAAGGCAAAGGCTGACAAGGACCCTGCCGACGGATCCGTCCGTAAATATTTCACGGCACAGAAATCTGACAGCATTTCAGTGGCCGGCGGCTCTCTTGCTGTGGCGGAGGGACGTATGTTGCGTCCGGCAAGCCTTTCCATCTCCGCGGTGGACAGCCTCGACCTGCCTGAACTGGACTTTGCCATGTGCAACGTCACGGGCGAGAGCGACGGCTACCGCTTCCTTCCCCATGGCACACATTTCACGGATGAGGGCGCGACCATACGGCTGAAATATGACCGCACAAAAATTCCAAGCGGTTACACCTAGGATGACATCCACACTTACTACTACGATACCGAACAGGGTCATTGGGTGGCTCTTGACCGCGTGAAGGTGGACAAGGAGCTGGCCTGCGTTGTGTCGAAGACCACTCACTTCACCGACATGATCAACGGTGTCATTCAAGCACCGGAATCACCGGAGACCGAGGGCTTCGCGCCGACCATGATGAACGACATCAAGGCGGCCGACCCGACAGCGAAGCTCAACATCATCGCACCTCCGAGTGCAAATAATCGGGGTTCGGCGAATCTTCAGTATGCCTTCGAGATGCCTCCAGCCCGCAACGGCATGGCTCCCTCTCTGGGTATTAGCTACAACAGTGACGGAGGCAACGGATGGCTCGGCCACGGCTGGGATCTCTCCGTGCCGTCGATAACTCTCGATACCCGTTGGGGCGTTCCGCGCTATAATACGGAGGAGGAGACCGAGACATATTCGCTCTCAGGATCGATGCTCTCGACGATGGACGACAACGGTGCGATGAGCGTCGCCCACCGTGGAGACCGTATAGCCCGCAAAGCCGACAGGCAGTTCTATACCCGTCAGGGTGGCGACTTCTCGCGCATCATCCGCAAGGGCGACAGCCCGGCCAACTATTACTGGGAGGTCACTGACAAACAGGGTGTGGTATATACCTACGGCGGCGAGGGTGCCGTTCTCAAAGGCACAATAACCGACATCAACGGCAACACACGCGAGGTCATTTCAGAATGGAAGCTGCGCCGCGTGGAGGAGACCCACGGCGATTGGATAGAGTATGAATATACGGCAGTCGACGAACCCGTGCGCGGAGGACTCACCGCAAAGGCGATATATCTGTCCAAAGTATCTGCCAGCAATGCCGAGGGCGACGGCCCGCATACGGTTGTAACCCTTACCGGGGAGAAACAGAAGAGGCAGAAGACAAACAATGCCCGCTACGGCTACCTCACATCCTCAAACCGTCTGCTTGAGAAAGTCAGCATAGAGTTCATGGGCGAGGAGCTGCGAAGCTACGCCTTCTCGTATGTTGACGGCGCGTTCCACAAGGATATGCTTGAGAGTGTGCGCCAGTATGACGACAGCGGAAAGGAATTCGCCTTCCAGACTTTCGACTACTACGATGATGTCCAGTCAGGAAGCGGCTATGTCCCCTTCAAGTCTGAATCGGAGACTTGGAACACCCATAATGACGGCCTTGATGCAGGGTTTATCAATCCGCTGCAAGTCGCCGGCGGTCGTTTCAGCGACAAGCCTACGGCTCTTGGCGGAACAACGAGTACATCTATAAGCGGCTCTTTCTATGTAGGTGTCGGACCAATGACTCCTGATGCCTGGAAAGGGAATACCGGGGGTGGTTCATATAATTACTCCAGCGACAATAGCAAAGGATTGTCGACTTTTGTGGATATAAATGGCGACGGACTGCCTGACAAAGTTTACCGTGATGGCGGCGCCCTATATTATCGTCCGCAATTGCGCTCCGATGATAATGAGGTCAGATACGGAGAACCTATAAAAGTAAGGGGCATTTCAAGTTTTGCCACCACAAAAAGCAGCACTAATTCCGGTGGTATAAGTGCCGTTGTAGGTTATCAGGCATTTACGGGAGTAATAGGAACAGATTTTTCAAGTACCAAGACCAAGACCACGGAATACTTCTCCGATATAAACGGCGATGGACTCGTTGATCTTGTATCCAATGGCAAGGTTTACTTCAACCATATCGAAAAGGATGCTGCCGGTAATCTGGTGCCGACATTCACATTGAGCAGCGCGGATACGCCAAGCCCAATAATATATAGTGGGAAGATTGATGCCTCTGTAATAACCATTGACCCGGAGGAACAGCAACAACTCATCGCATCCTCTCCTATGCAGGATATTGTGCGCGTATGGCAGGCTCCAAAGAATGGTATAGTGTCCATTTCAGGGGATGTCAGTCTGATAATTCCCTCTGGGGACTATGACGCGGAAGAATACGGAGATGCCGATGGTGTTCGTGTGGCGATACAGAAAGGCTCGTCTGAATTATGGAACACCAATATTCCCAAAGGGGATGCTACCGCTCACTCTGCCGCTGTTTCCGGAGTTTCCGTAAACAAAGGAGACAGGATTTATTTCCGAGTGCAGTGCGGAAACGAAGAATTGAGCAATGGCGCATTTGATAGAGTCAAATGGTCTCCGGTGATTTCATATGCAGGAACGGAAGAGATAGGGCCTAACGGCTATTCCAATGTTTCTTATAATCCCGTCGAGGGAGCCATATATGATGTCTCCACCATTGTACAGATTGATGAAGGCAAGGATTTTTCCATCAATGGACATTTTGTCAAGCCTGTGACTTCTGATGATGTCACTGTCAGGGTTTATGCAGCCAATGATGAACATGATGGGAATGGCAATCCTAATCCTTCCTATACTAAACGGGAGGTATTCAGCAAGACTTTCGGTTGGGATACTGCGGTTGATGAGGATATAACTGCTCAAATCACCAATGCGGATCATCTTCCGAACATCAGTTTTGAGATTACCTCGACATCAAACGTTGCATGGCCGGATATAAAATGGACTCCAAGCGTGACATATGCAGACTCCACAAACACAAATGTCAATGTTTTAACCGGGGTACATTATGTTACTTATCCCAAGATGCTCGCCGAGGGTTCATCAAAGACATTCAGTGCAACTGACAGCATCATTATTGTAAAGCCGTCCATTACATTCAGTCCTCTTGCCAATGTTTCCGGCATTGTGACGTTGACAGCAAAATCTGCCGACGGTCTTATCGGCAAGAAAGATTTTACCGTAACCAACGGTATTTTCCCGATGGACTCACTTGCTCTTAATCCCGGTGCAAATAAAATCTGGTTTGAGTATTCATGGCACGGAAATCTTACAGACGGGAATGTGACGAATGTTGCAGTATCTGTCAATCGTCCTGCTGTATTATTGCCTGAAACAGTTGATGCCGGTCTCTTCGCTTATGGAGAGAACAATGGGTTTGGACTGATGTATCGAGGCTGGGGAGGTTTCGCGTACAATGCCGCAGAGGGACGTTATGCTTCTCCAATAAATGAAGCACTGTTGAAACTTCCAGAAGATGAAAATGTCAAACTTGATCCTCTGACAATGCCTTTCACGCCCATCGGTACAGACCAAACAACACAAACCTCCTGGGTAGGACAACGTCAGGACATTTACCTGACTGCCGATGAAATGGGAGCAGCACGCTTGGCAGAACAGAATGTGATACTGACAAACCCGCTTGAAAATGATGTTGAAATAACAGGCCTCGGTGGAACGCGTCTGCAAGGAACCGGAGCCGCCGCAGTCACACAGGTCGCAACCAACAAAAGCACAGTTGTACAGACTGGAGCCATGGGCATCACTTATAGTAAGGCCAATGGTGGAGCGACAACCGAAGTCACCATGATGGATATGAATGGCGACGGCTATCCGGACATCATCGCTGGAGGTACAATCCAATATACCAACAGTCAAGGTGGACTTAGTGGCGAGAAGCTGGGAGGACTTGGAAATTCCACAACCGATAATGAGTCGCACACTTGGGGTTATGGAGGCAATCCTGTAAACTCAGTATCTGACATAGCAAGAACAGTATCTGGAAGTACACAATCAGAAGGAGGAAGAAAGGCTTCCCTGTTAAGCAAATTCTCAATTTCAGGAAGTGTACCATATAATACTGACGAATCGGTGGAATCGTACATTGATGTGAATGGAGATGGTCTTCCTGACAAAGTCCTTTCTGATAAAAAGGTTCGCCTGAATATGGGCTATTCTTTCACCGAACCCATAGATTGGGACCTTGACCGCATACAGGGCGGTAAATCGCAGGGCTTCAATGCCGGGGCCGGATTTGGTTCGGCCATTAATAAAGCTTCGGGTAGTTTCTCTGCCGGAGTGGGAATAACCTCTTCAGTTGCAGAAACTGAATATTCGTTGATGGATGTGAACAGCGACGGATTGCCAGATAAAGTTTGGATTTCCGGTGATCAAGTAACGGTTTCTCTTAACAAGGGTGACAGCTTTGACACTCCATTTGTTTGGAATGGCATGAGTTCCCTTAATGAGACCATTTCAACATCAGAATCTGTAAATGCAGCATTTACAATATCTATTCCCGTTATAGTTTGCCGTATTGCAACTAATCCCGGATTTTCCACAGGTCATAGCATTAACCGTACCACATATTCATTGCAGGATGTTGACGGCGACGGCTATCTTGACATAGTGGAATCCGACAAGGAGAGTGAACTGAAAGTCACTCGCTCGGCTATCGGCAGGACCAATATGCTCAAATCGGTCACCAACTCAATCGGCGGACGCTTTGAACTTGACTATGCTCACTCCACCCCGACCTACGGACTACCCGGTGGCAAGTGGGTCATGTCGGCACTGACTGTTGACGACGGCATACATGATGACGGCCCGCTGATGAAGACCGCGTTTGAATATGCCGACGGCAACCGTGACCGCCATGAGCGCGACTTCCTCGGCTTTGGCAAGGTCATCACAAAGAGCCTTGACACGGAGAACGGCGCAAGCGTCTACCGTCAAGCTGTTCAGGAGTTTGCGGTTGACAACTATTATGCTTCGGGCAACCTTGTGGCCTCCTACGTTACTGACGCATCGGGCAACAAGTTCACCGAGACTGTCAACGAGTATGACGCATACAGCGTGACTGCCAATGCGGACAACTATTCTTTCGCACAGAAGGATGTTATCTACAGTGACCGCGCTTCGGCATTTGTTCCCTTGCGTTATACGGCTAACAAGCAGTATGAGGGAGCATCTGACGGTGTGACCATTTCAGAGGCATGGAATGAGTATTATCTCAATGGCCACCACGGTGAGCTGAAATCCTACCGCTACAGCGACAAGGGTTCTCTCGGAAGCAACGGCTCAGGTGCTTACGACTATGCTACAAGCATACAGTACACCTCCAACAGCGGAAAGCACATCTTCGGACTTCCGACGAATGTGACCGTGACAGGTGGCGACGGCACAATGTATCACAACGTGTCGGCGACATACAACACGAACTATCCCAACCATCTCACGCAGGTTTCACAACAGCTCGGCAACGGCACTGCGGTCACAGACTACAAGTATGACCGTTACGGCAACATCACGCAGAAGACCCTCCCGGCAAATGCCACGGGCCAGCGTATGTGGTACAAGTACCGCTACGAGCCTGAGATGAATATGTATGTGGAGCGTATAGACGATGCGTGGGGCTACAGAAGCGAGGCCGGCAATTTCGACTACCGCTATGGCATCGCCCTTGAACGCCGCGATCTGAACAATTTCTACTACGAGACGGAGATTGACAATATGGGTCGTGTTACCAAGGTTCGCGGACCGAATGAACTTTCAACCGGTGTTCCCTACATCATCGCGTTTGAGTATAAGCCGAAGGCTGAGTTCGGCGAGTCGGGCATATCTGCCCCGGCATACGCTGTGACGAAGCATTACGACATCCAGCATCCGGGAGACGATCTTGAGACAGTCACTTTCGTTGACGGTTTCGGGCGACCCGTGCAGGTCAAGAAAGACGGTGTCGTAACGACCGCATCCAAAGGCTCGGGCGCATCCGACCAGACGGTGATGATTGTCAGCGGACGGAATGTCTATGACGCTTTCGGTCGTGTTGCTAAGGCTTACTACCCTGTGACGGAAGGAACAGGCTCAAAGACATCATTCAACACATCGTTTGATTCCGAGACACCGACAATAACGGCATACGACGTGCTTGACCGGGCCATCAGTGTCAGACTCCCGGACGATTCAGAGACCACAACCGCTTATTCGGTTGACGGTGGACTGAAAGCCCTTATTACCAAAGTGACCGATGCACTTGGCAACGAGCAGTCAACCTACACAAACGGCAGTGGCAAGACTGTCAAGTCAGTGCAGCACAGCGGACCAGATGGAGACATCACGACCACTTTTGAATATGACGGAATCCAGCGACTTGTAAGAGTTACTGACGTAGAGGGCAACCAGACCCTTTCCACCTACGACATGGGTGACCGCCGCACGGAGGTTAACCATCCGGCAAGCGGAATAACGTCGTTCACCTACGACGCTCTAGGCAACGTGCTGACCAAGCAGACCGCTAACATGGCGGAGGAAGGGAAGATGATAACCTATACATACGATTATCACCGTCTGACGGGTATCAACTATCCCGACCACCCCGAGAACAACGTCAAGTATTACTACGGTGGCCGCAACGCATCACACAACCGCATCGGCCGTCTGATGCTCCGCGAGGACGGAACAGGCGCGATAGAATACTTCTACGGCAAGATGGGAGAGGTGACGAAGACACGCCGCACCCTCATTGTCCCGAATCAGGCTATCGCAACCTACGTCACCCAGTGGACTTATGACAGCCACAACCGTCTTGTAGAGATGATCTATCCCGACGAGGAAAAGGTTACATATTCCTACAACCTCGGAGGTCTTCTTGAAAAAGTCCGTGGCGAGAAGTCTTACGGCTATGACTACATCACCAAGCTCGGCTATGACAAGTTCGAGCAGCGCAGCTACCTGAAATACTGCAACGGCGCGGAGACATTCTACACCTACGACAACCGCCGCCGGCTCAGTAACCTTGCGGTCAACAGTGGAGGCACATCCATCATGGACAACGCCTATACGTTTGACGCGGTGAGCAATGTCCTTTCGGTGGCAAACAACGCTTCGCTACCGCAGAGCGGCAATGCCGGAGGCAAGATGTCACACTCATACACCTACGACGGGCTGTATCGTCTTGCATCGGCAATCGGTACGTACACCGGGGCTGACAATAAATCGGCATCCTACACCCTTGACATGGGTTATGACAATATGCACCGCATCACCTCCAAGCGCCAGCATCTGACGCAGGACAACGTGCAGTTCAACGGTACCCTCAATGTCGGCTATGACCTCTCCTACACCTACAGCTCGGAAGAGGGGAAGAAATTCCAGCTTGAAAGTGTAAAGGATGTTAATTACCGCACGGAGGAGACCCCGGAGGGGAACAATGTGGAGAACGGCCACGTTTACAGTTATGACAAGAATGGAAACCTTGTATATGTGAACACAAGCCGTATGATGAAGGATGGACATAAGGACAGCAGCGTCGGTGAGCGCAAGCTCATCTGGGACGAGGAGAACCGTCTGCTCTCAGTGGACGACAACGGCTTCGTGTCCAACTATTGGTATGACGCCGATGGTGAGCGCACTGTGAAAACCTCCGGTGAGAGCGATCAGGTCTATGTCAACGGAGTCTTCTCCGGCGGCTCGACCAACACCGCGAAATTCTCGCTCTACGTCAGTCCTTATCTTGTCGCCAATCAGGGTGGCCGCTACACCAAGCATATCTACGCAGGATCACAACGTATAGTGTCGAAGGTCGGCGATTTCGCCTCCTACGGTTCAGACCCGCGCCGTATAGAGTATGCCGGAAGCGAGACTGACGGACTATCGGTTGACTACAAGTCCAAGTACACCGCACAGCAACAGGTAATCAAGGATCACTACACATTCTTTGACGTTCCCTACAACGGCAAGGACAACAACAACTATGCCGACGGCGAGGGATTCTGCTGCAACGACGGAACATTGGAGGCTGCACAGGCCAAGGCGATGAGGAAGGCGCAGAGCCGCGCAGTTGCCAAGTCTTTCAAAGACCCCGACAACTACGAGAATCTCCAGTTCTTCTATCATCCGGATCATCTTGGCAGTTCGAGCTTCATCACCAATCTTGACGGTGAGGTGGTGCAGCACATCGAGTATGTTCCTTTCGGTGAGGTCTTCATCGAGGAACGCAATTCGGTATGGAACACGCCTTATCTCTTTAATGCAAAAGAGTTTGATGAGGAGACTGGTCTGTACTACTATGGAGCCCGTTATTATGAGTCACGACTCAGCCTTTGGATGTCCGTAGACCCATTATCCTCCTACAATCCATTTAATAATGAGAATTATATTGACGGAGAGCATAATGGAGGAGTTTATAACAATATGAATTTAGGGATTTATTCATATTGCTATCAGAATCCGATAAAACTCAAAGATCCAGACGGCCGGCAAGTTGTTGCTGTTCATGGTACAAATAGTGATAATAGTACATGGAAGCAAAGGCAACAAATTACAGATTATGCAGCTAAAAAGTTTGGTAACACCAAAGGATACTTTGGCTTTAATTGGTCAGGTGGCAATTATGCTTCTTCTCGTACAAAAGCCGCTTACGAACTGATCTCTAAAATAAAGGAGATTCGCCCCAGGTATTCTCCGACTGAACCAATTACTATTGTTGGACATAGTCATGGTGGGAATGTTGGTATAGAGACTATTAATATAATGGTCAATATGCCCGAATTTGATGGGATCAAGATTAATCTGATCACAATCAATACACCTGTCAGAAGTGATTACCAGCTTAGTGATAAAGCGAAATCACGAGTTGGACATATAAACATCTACGACACAAAGGATCCAATTCAAGTGATAGGAGGCAATTCTAATCTAAATTATGAAAGATTCAATGGAATATATGGTCCTTCCATTGGAGATATTATAATTGGAGAAATGGGTCCAGCTGGTAGAACTTTCCCAGAGCCTGCAATAAATATTCCTGTTGACAATCCGCAAGGTTTCTTTAAACAAAAAGGGATTTGGAAGGTATATAATAAAGAATGGCATAACTCTCATAACCGGACTGAGGACTGGGTAGATAAGTAAAAAAGAATCGGGTGTTATAGAAATGGCTAATTTCATATTAATGACATATTAAGTCTTTCTATAACACCCACTTATAAGCACGATTATGATACGGATTATTTTTGTAATAATATTGCCGCTCCTAATTGCATCAATATCTTGCAATTCAATAAATGGCAACAACGTGGAAACTGTTGAGTTTCAAAATTTACCGAAGGAGGTTCAAGATACGATTACTTATTTATCTAAACTAGACTACGATTATGTAGCTGGAGCGACGACAACACCTCCTGACTATCCTGAATTAATCACGTTTGATAATAAATATACTCTTGAAAGAGAAATGATTGGGCCCTGGATAAGGCACTATTTCATTAATAATAATGAAACTGGTAAAAAAATTAAGATTGACTATCCAACTCCTATGCCTATAATCATCCATACTAACCGAATGTATATCCCTGAAAAGATGAATTTAATTCCAGATGGGTTTAATTCTTCATCGAAGTTCAAGAGTTATGTTATCAAATAGGATGTTAATTACCGCACGGAGGAGACCCTGGAGGGGAACAATGTTGAGAACGGCCACGTTTACAGTTATGACAAGAATGGAAACCTTGTATATGTAAACACAAGCCGTATGATGAAAGACGGACATAGGGACAACAGCGTCGGTGAGCGCAAGCACATCTAAAGTATTTGTCCAAATATAATAAGACATCGGCTGAGTATGAGTTCTGCCGATGTCTTGTTATTGAATAGCAATCAAAAAGACAGATCCAACGATTCTATAAACAGATTACCGACGTTCTGTATATAGACCCGATTTAGATCTATCAGTGTGGTTGTCCGTCCTCCGACTATTTTGCTCATATACTCCTCTTCCAGTTTCATTGAATCATTGATTTTAGTGGAAAAACCCTCATAATGCTTTGAACCCTGAATAAAAATATTAAACAAAGCCCTTGAAGAGTTGTCAATACCATAATTCTCAGCAAGGTCATCCCTTACCCGCTCAAATGGAGTCTTGTATCTTTGATGAAATTTAGTAATGGAGCATCTACTCAATTTTTCCCAGACTTTCTCCGACATCTCAAACACAGGAAAGAACAATTCATCCATAATGCTATGAAATAGATTGTGCTTATTCTTAAAATAATAAACAATAGCTCCCTTTGTCTGTGTTATAGCTTTTTCAAGATCTGCAACCGATGTAGCATCCCAGCTACCCGTCGCCAACAAAGGGTAGCAGTGCTTGAGAATCTCAACTCGATTCTTCAATGATTTCTCTCTGCGTTTTACCATTTTAATACTATAAGAGACGTTAATAAAGTCTTGCATGAATTTCATTGATGTAAAAGACAGCGATTTCCCCAATCTCCTTACAGCAAACACGCATAACTGCCCCACAAAAGGAACACAACCGACCGTTATCAGAAATTCATGTTGAGATATAAGGACACCACAAAACAAATTTGTCATAATCCTATACAAAGTTAACTAATAAATCTGAAAGAGACAATCAAAATAATTGCCAAAAATCGCAATTATACCTTTAGAATTAATAAATATGCAGATTAGAAATAAAAAAGCATTTTCGCACAAGAAAAAGAATAACAGCCCGACCTCACGGCGAGCTGCCACAAATCAAAATCAACAATCTTAATTATAATTGCACCAGTAACTCCACTCCACAATGGCGGTTAGCCTCGTCAGGATTGAGGAGGTCGATGCCGCCTTTATTTATTTTGGTTATGAAGGAGGTGTTAACACCCCGTTTTTGAAGCTGCGATACTATGTAATCAGCTCGGATGTCTCCCAAGATGTTGTTTATGTCTGTGGTTCCGGTTGCACTGTCTGCCGCTCCCGTCACACGTACCGCAAGTCCGTAGGCTTTTGCAATCCGGGCAATCTCATCGAGATTTACAAGCTGGGAAGCATCTGTCAGTTCAGATTTACCGAGTTTGAAGAAGAAGTAAATCGGACTTCCGATACATTGCTTTCCGGAAGATATAAGGGAAAAATAATCATTACGGTCGATCGCATCCTTTCCCGTGGCATCGCGATAGTTACCGGATTTATCGGAGCGGTCTAATCCCCCATTGGGTAATTTATTGGACAAGTCATTGCTGACTTCGTTGCCGGATAACGATATGGAATCAGGGCTTACATCGGATGCGAAGATATCATCAATAAAATCCGTTGAGTCATCTGATTTGTTCTCGATATCTTCATCGGTTGTAATGTTTTTCTTATCCGGAAGATGATAACCGTTCAATCGGGCCCGGAGCTTGTTCAACCCCGAATAGTCATTAACGGGATAACGCCATCCGCCAGTCTTATCTTGTCCGGATTGCGATGCGAAGAGATTGCCATATCTTGATAGCAAACCCTCAATCTCCAGAATCTTCTTCAATTCGGCCACTACGCGGGCATCACTGGAAACTTGTCGTGACAGCCTGCCATTCTCATCGTACATCTCTGCGAGAGTTTCTCGGAGCCTGGCGTTGTCAATCATCACAGGTTTCGCATTGATGACCTTGCGGAAGCCATTCTGTCCGAATGTGAATGAGAGACCTGCAGAAATATACAGGATGTTGTCACCTCCGAAACTGTTGGCATTGCCGATTCCATCAAAGCCTGAGAATGTGGTCTTACCACCAAATTCCATGGTGAGGTTCAATCTGGAGGTAACGCCGTATTGGGCCATCACACCATAGCTGAGGGCAAAAGGGGTTGTCTGCGCCTGCGTGTTGTGAAGCATACCCACACCTACATACGGAAGAAGCCCGAAGCGGGATTGGCTGTCGTTGCCATATATGGCATTGGTAAGATTCCATAAGAAATCTGTGGAAAGCCCCCAATAATCGTTGGTAAATTTATCGGCGTTGGTCAACTTAAAACCGCTGAACGATACACGGCTGCCGACGGTAGGCGTGAACCATTTCCCTACATAGACACCGAAATTCGGCTTGACTCTCCCCCACAGATCGGTACATCCTTTAGGAGAGCCGACAAAGGCATTTGCTCCGGCATTGACCCCGAAGAACCAGTTGCCTTTCCATCCCGGCGATTCAATCACCTCCTTATTATATGAAATTTCAGGGGTCAGCAACAGCTCCTCCACATTCCGTGAATATGGAATACGGGTATCTGCATAGGCAAACGCCTCTGAACCGGCGGTCGATGCCGCCAGCGCGATTGTGAGTATGTACAGTTGTCTTTTCATCTTGATTTTGAATTTTATTGCAAAGAAAATGTATAATTCTGATGTTCTGAAAAATTAGGTTCTTGTCTGTATTTTATTTAATCTACGTTATCTAAATCGGGAGATATGGAAATCGAATGTGGAAATTATCAGTTGCGTTTTATATGCTTTCCGGGAACCGGTTTCATCATTCGATGAGCCTGTACCATGCAGCGGAAGGCAAATTTCCGGTCATCCTCATTGGGATCGCGGCCCCACGGGAGATCTGAGCCGCCGCCACCTCCGCCGTTTCCTTTGGCAAACTGGATGGCTCCATCCAAGTATCCCGCAAAAAGGTACATTGCGCACTTAAGAATCTCTGCCGGCTTCTCAGCAAGGTGCACAAGGAAGTCGTTACCGAAGGCTGCCTTCTGTTCGGGAGACAGACAATCAATGAGTCTACCGAACTCTACAAACGTCTTTCCAAATACAGCATCCGTAAGTCGCATCCTTATCAGCGACTGTACGTCTGCCGCTGCTTCGTCTCGCTCTTTCTTTAGATCGAAGGTTCGCTCCTTGACGGACTCCATCTCATCGTTGAGCTGTGCCAATTGCCGGTCAGCATTTTTGAGTTTAAGACGTTTGTCGGCGAGTGAAGATGTGGTGATTCGCAGTTTGCCCTCAAGGTCTGTAATTCGACGACGCAGGTCAGCTGCGTTGCCTGCTCCGGAAGTCAAGTCAGACTCCAACTGACAGAGCTGGGCGGTGAGATCCGCTTCCTTCTGTTCCAGATTATACACCATGGTAGTAAGACCTTTACAGCGTTTCTCCGCCATTCGAATATCCGAATACAATACTTTCAGAAGTTTCTGATGGTTTTCAATTTCCTCTTCCAGATTGTTACACTCCTGTCGTAGCTCCGCACGATATTCCTCGGTGGAGCGATGACGCGCCCCGGTTTCCATGATGCTCTGTCCTCGTCCAAGTCCCCATTTTTCGTTGACCTGTGCAAGTTCATTATGAAGTTGGAGCGTGCGTTCCTTGAACTCAATTTTGTCTTTGCCGGCAAACAGCTCCTTGAACGAAAACTTATTCTGTTTGGTAATTGGCAACACCGAACAATGGATGTGCGGATTTTTCTCATCGAGGTGAACATAGAAGCCTACAATGTTTTCCTCGCCCCACTTGTCACATGCGAATCCGTAAATATCCTTTGCCCATTCCTCAATGTCAGAGCAGCGTGTTACGAGTGAATTGTCAGCTCCATGTGTCAAATCAACTTTCTGATCTCCGAATGCCAAACGATGCATTTGTTCACGCGATCCGCCGAAGATTATGTTGACGACGGTGCGTCGGTTCGGATCTTTTCCTTTGGCTGTCATCTTCGCATTAGGGTCAATGATTCCACGTTCACTCAGTGTATCCTTGATTCTTTGTGGAATGCTTTTCGTTTTGTCAACCGGCTGTACCACGCCACCTTTAGCTACCTCGAAATTAAGATGTTCGCGTGTGCGGTCATAATTTCCTCCTTTGAGGGCGACTTTCCAACTTCGGTCTGACCAACGCCGCTGATGTTCATTGGACTGGTTTGTGGTCATTCCGACCGAAGCATGAAAGTCAAGTACCTGCTTTGCCATATAAGTGAAATAAAGAGGTTTGAATGTGATTTTAAAAGGCCGAGCTTGCTCGTTTTGGCCTGCCGGATACGGCAACTCCCAGAGGATTTTTAATCCGAAGGGGGTATTAGGCTACCCACTTGAAGATTCATGTGGCAACGTCGCGCAAGCGCGTTGGCTATAAAGAAACCTGACCCGGTTCATCGAAGCGGTGTCAGGACTATAACTTTTTGGCCGCGTAGTGTGCCTCTGAGAGCTTCAATGAAGCCTTACAAGCCCACCGACTATTGTCGGCATAAAAATGTCTTTTGCGAAGCGATTAAAGCTCGTCCCGGTCGAAAATGATATTCAGATGGGTGAACAAGCTGTCGAGTATCGCTCGGCCGTTGGATATAAACGCTGTCTCTTTTGAGTCTCCGGGAATTGTGACTGGTGGCTCCACACCAATGCTGTAGCTTCGTAGAAGTTTAAGCCACAAAACCCAGTTGCCGGATAAATAGGAGTTGAATAGCCTGAAAAGAGTTTCCCGCGAATGCTTGTCCGGGACTTCGGGAATCTCTTTGTTGAATGTCTCCCATTGTTGAATAAGTTGCCGAATCATAGAATACTGCAACCCGACGATTTGATATGACAACACATAATCATCGGTGTTATCAAAATCATCCACTGCTTCTGAGATTGACTTAAGCAGTTGTTCATCGGAAATATCGCCGCGCAGCCATTCGTCCATCCTGGCGGGGATATTCTCTGGCATTACAAAGGCTGGATACTGAACTGAAAAAGCAGATGGATATCCGACATCAAGCCATTCGATGTTCATGGTGATGAGTGAGCAGCGGTCAAGCGATTCCTTGGTAAGCAATTTGAAAGATTCAAGCTGATCAAAGAATTTGCGGACAGTCTCACGTGCCCATTTCCATTGCTCCGCAAGGTCGGTAATGGAGATTACAAGCTGTCCGGCCTCCAGATTAAAAGTGCGGCCATAGGCCGGTTTATACGGGGTGGTTGTCTCCACAGCCGATTGCAGAAGCGAGAGGTATGCTTTTAGCCTTGAAGCACCGTATTTGGTTGTGGCAACCAGAAACTCGACGGCTTCAGGTGTAAGCCTCACTACCCAAGGTCGATGAGATTTAATGATAGGATTGCATTTGTTCTTGGTCATTGAGAAATTTATAATTTTGAATGATTGGTTATGCCCTTGCTATAAATGGTTGTTGTCAAATGAAAGTGAATAAAAGAGGTTTATAGTTTACGTTTGTTTGGAAGAGGGATGCTCCGTGTCGTTGCCGGTCGGGAGCATCCCTTGTTGTCGGTTTACTTTCAGCCCACCTCTCCGCGCAGCAGCTTTGCCCTTTCCTGTTCGCAAAATGCTTCATACTCTGCGGGGTCGCTGCCACATTCGATAGCCTCATCAATTATTTCCGAAAGCTGGTCGAAGTAAGCTTCCGAATGTACCTGACGGATGCCATTCTTATCCCTTAGATAGATTTCGTAGTAGTCCATCTCGTTGTAGGCTATCAGCACATGACCCTTGAAAAGTCTGCCGTTCACCTCAAACATAAGAGTGGCCATTCCGTTGTAGACTGTGGCGAAGAAACCGTGAAGCGCGCCCCACGAACAAAGTACGCTCATCGGGGTCAGTCCAACGAGTTGTTGACGGATAGTGTCTGCGACACTCATAACATATTGTTTGTCCATATTACTATTGGATTTATGGTTTCCCTAACTTTAGAAGGCTTTCTCCTCGGCTTCGGGAAACGGGTTGTTTTCTGCCTTTAAAGTTGGTGTGCCTTACGAACCAAAATCTCAAAGAGACCTCAGGCCAGTTTTGGAGAGTATCCCGGCACAATGATTAACTTTGCAGAACGACAACCATCCCGAAGTCAGCGTGAATAGTATCCGCCTATAACAGTTGCCGGATGCGCTGCGAATCTTGAAAAGCACTCAGGCGATTCCAGTTGCCGTATCAATTTGACCGATGGATAGAATATCGAGCCGATGGTGAATATGAAAAGATTCATTGAGAGCGGCCAAATGTCAGGTATGATAACGCAAATAAGCATGGCGGCGAATATCAGCGACTGACCGATGCGGTTGTGCAGCCGGTAGATGCCACGCTCGCTCATCCGGAAAGAGAGCATGGCAAAGCAAAAGATTGTGGATATTCCAAGAGCCATGTTGACACCATATGACTTGAGATAGCAGAAATTGAATGAAAGGGAAAGAAGCATCAGCATCAATACAAAGAATTTTCTGGAGGCGATGCTAAATGCCATTCGGCGATAGAATTTCTGCATCCTGCATGAATCACGTCGGTAGAAATAAAGCGACAGCATGGTTATTACTGCCGGATAAAAATGAAGAAACATTTGCATGTCAGTAGATTTTTACGCTTAGATCTCCAGATTCAACTCAATAATGTCGTCGGAGGCTATTCTTATGATTTCGTTAACATCTTCGAAGGTGAGAATACGCTTTTCAAGCCGTCGCTTGAATCCGGCATTAGAGGATAACCGAGTGGTGGCATTTTCAATGGCAAACTCAGGGACAGAGACAATTTGAAGTTTACGGAAACCGGAACGTGGCACTCTCACCTCAAATCTCAGGACTCTGCATTTGAACAGGATAATGTTTCCGTCAGACGAAAGCCGGGAAGCCATCCCATATAATCCAAAATCTTTTGCGGCGAGCCAAGTCCGATGCCAGGCGATTATGTGGAGAAGATGCGCCGTCAGATCTTCGGTTATCATAAGAAAGCAGTGATTACCTCAGCTTCTTCAAGTTTATAAGCAAACTCGCCCGGAGAATCCTGAACACGGCGAAGTTGCTGACGAAGTTCTGTCACCATGCGCTCCATAGAGATGTATAGCTTGACATCAACTTTGACAATACGACCATGTCCATCGGTGGAACAGTCCATCTGGAACATTTCACCCGTACCGGGTTCCTGAAAGAAGCAAAGCGACTGACCGTAGTCTGTATGACGTGAACGTATATGATGATACATCATGGTGAGTCCATATAGTTCATCAGCCATGTCACAAAGTTTCGCGATAGTCATAGGTTTTTGCAGGTGAAACACCATCAATGCGTAATCTCGGTACACTTCTCGCAGTTTCTTTTGTTCGTTTGCCGGTCTGACAAGATCCGGCATTTTCATGGATGCATACTCCATGAATCGTTCTATTGATTTCTGTGTCATTTGACGATAATGGTTGGATATTTTTTTGCAAAGTTAAGTTACGGATAACGCTTAGTCAATAGCTAAGTTCTTGTCCTTAAATATCTTTAATAAGTGAGTCGGGATTTATTACAAGGACATCTCATTGATAAATGACTAATTGGGCTGATTACCGGATAAATTTCAGGGAATTATTCAAACAAAGTTTAGCAAGTACACTGATATTTATTTAGTTAAACTCCCGTCAAAGCATGGATTGCAAGATAGATATGCTTAACTTTGCATATCAAAACCAATTAGCAATCCGGAATGAGCAGAATAGGCTATATATTCAACCATACAGACACAGAAACATGGCAATGGTTAGACAATTACGGTTTAGACACTCTGTTGGTGGATAAGGGAAGCCATGAGCAGACACGCCCAAAACTGAATGAGGCACTGTCCAATCTGATGTCGGGCGATGAGTTGGTGTTGGCAGGATTTGGCAATGCGTTGCGAAGCTTTAACGAGCTTCCATTGCTCATAGACCTCTGTCGGTTAAAAGGAGTCAGATTAATTTCAAAAGGAGACAGGATTGATACAAAGGGCGAACTGTTTGCGCCACCAAGCCCGGAAGAGTTCCTGAATCTCATTGCTTCGATACCCAAAGATATTATAGCAATGCGGCAATCTCTCGGTGAGGAAAGACTGCAACAGGTCACTCGCTCCGTAAGCGACAAGAAAACGGCACGCCAGAAACGTGACCATAAGGTAGTAAATCTATACCTTGCGGGACATTCGCTAGATATGATAATGAAGCAGACCGGAATAAAACATTCCAGCCTATACAATATCCTCAAACGTAACGGCATTAAACGAGACAGGATTTTCAGAAGGACTAATCTCTCCTGATTGCTTTGCGTTGGCGTTTGATTTCCTGTATTTTGGCATTGATAATGGCAGTGTCGGGAGGCTCAACTGACAATTCCCTTGACAGAACCTCGGACATTACGGTATCGATTGCCTGTATCTTTGGATAGTATTCATCAACTTTTTCGGTAAGTTTGTCCACGGCATGACTGCCGCGATGGTAGACATAGAGTCCGTCACCGACTACATTGTCACCCTCCACGAGTATATACAGCAAAAGGATAAGTAACAGTTTCTTCATGTTTTTGGTGTGTTAAGTTATACGATATACGATTGTGCAGTCAACTACCTCGGTCGGCATCCCCATCCAAGGGCATGAGGAGAAGTAAGGCTCCCAATTCTCATCGGAGGAGGGAGGACAGACGAGTTCCACACCCTGCTTGCGGAGCAAGTCATCAACATCGTTGATTTCCTGCTCCGTAAGACCGGTTGTGTCACCATTGATGAGATAGCCCATAAGGTATGTGGGCACCTTTTCAACGCTTGTCTCCATAGTGTTCATTCCTGAACGGTCAGTTCCTCGATACCTACGGTATAGCCGTAACCGTCCTCGGTGCGCCATTCCTGGCAGGTCTCGACATCGACGAGAAATTCTCCTTCTCTGTCATCGAAGTGCCTGCGAGCATCATCAATCTCAACCGACATGGCCTGTCTCGCCTTGTTGTAGTCGGCAAACGGGGTGTGAGCGTCAATAAGACACTCCGCTGATTCCTCAATCAGCACGGTAACAAGATAAATCTTATTCATAGCGGTTTGTATTTTGGTGGTTGTCAAATCATCGGGATATGTCTTCCGTGTTCCTTAAGGTATGCAAGGATTCCCTTTGCCTCATCGTGCGAGGCTTGGTTACGGAGGTCGGTTGTATAGTCCTCCGCTCCCATTACCTCGATGATGGCCTTGCAGAGTTTATAGACGCTCTGCTGGATTGTCCTGTGCATCAGCGGCACTTGAGCCGCGACTTTCTTCGGGGAGAAGCTGTAGTTGTTGACAGCATCCTCGATTGTCTTTGCGAGTTCGATTTCCGTTATCATATCTGTAAAGTTTGATTGTTTCACTTCGTGCAAGAAACCCACGCTCGGCATGGATAAGCAAGCTTCTCTCTGCTGTCGCTTAATCGTTTCTTTCCCTCACATGACTCCTTTGATGGAGCAGTCGCGAGGGGTTTATGATAGCATACCGGGGCATCGGCATCAGGTGCCGAAAGACAAGGTTTTTGGTGTGATTGTACGGTTCCCGGCAGAATCTCACCAAAACGGCAGCATGACCTTGGCTCACGGTACCGCCGGTGCCAACTTCGCGTCATAAACCCCTTCGGCACGCTCCACTGAGGTCTTTGACCAACATAAAAAGGGGAAAAACAGGAACTAATGCCTTCAGGATTTGTTATTGTTATACAAATGTACTATATTTGCACCACAATTAACAGCACAAGAAATATGGGAACCACAGTAACAAGAACACAGACATCTTTCCGTCTGAGCAATGATCTGATAGAGAAACTCCGCAGCGAGGCAAAAAGGCACAACCGCAGTCTCAATAACCTTGTTGAGAGCGTGCTCATGGCTTTCGTGACCCGAAAGCCCAATGAAACCACCCTTGCGGCAATGCGTGAGGCGGAGACCTCCGACAATCTTGAGACCCTTGATCTCGCCAACTTTCGCAGTTTTGTCGATTCCCTATGAAGGAACTTAAACTGTCGGGGCAGTTCAGGAAAGACCTGAAGCGTTACAAGCATCAGAGGGATAAACTGGAAGCGCTGGAACATATACTTGGCTATCTGCAACGTGGGGAGGCCATCCCGCAGGAATATAAGCCCCACATGCTCTCCGGGGATTATAAGGGACACTTGGAGTGTCATGTGCAGAATGACCTGTTGCTGATATGGTTTGACAGGACTACCGACACAGTCGTCCTCGTAAGGTTCGGCACACATTCAGAACTTTTCTGAATCATTATAAGAGGCAGGTCAATCAGTGCATGAGACTGTGCCATTTTGAACACAGCCTCATAGTTGCTGTCTATTCCTCGTCTTCACCGACCGTGTCATCGCTGACAGAGAGGGGGCCGGGATAATAAAATCTGAAAGCATTGATAATGGCCTCGGACACCTTTGCATTTTCTGTGCTCTCCACATAAAGGTGCGTTCTCCAGTAGTCAAAACTGAAAGTTGCCACCTCGCCCGAATACCGGTCAGTACCGGCATATACGGTTGCGGCAAAAAATCCCCTCATGCCACTCTGGATTTCCACAAAATGATTGTATAGTGTGAACTGGTCGTTATTTGTGGGCAAGTTTATCGCCTTGCCCACTATTCTCCTGATATAATTGTATTTCTTCATACAGCCGCTTTAGATTTATTGTTGAACCGTCTGTTTTTCCACCCGTATATGTCAGCGACGTAAGGGTAAAGGGAGCGTGTGCGTTTTCTGAAGCCTGCCTCGTCAATCTCACGGTTGTAGATTTGTCCGGCGATGCGCTCCGCCTCGTCACGGTCTTTCGCCACACGGTAAAGCACATGGTGTGTACCGTCGTGGTGGGTCAATCTGCCACGGATATTGTAGCCGTCACCGTACCACTCGTTATCATCTTCCGAAACGCTGAAGATGCTGTTGATGATGGAGCCGAGTATCTTGTAGCCCTGCCGTCTGCCGTTCCATAACCCGAGGTCGGCAAACGCTATGATTATGCCGTCCACCTGTTTGTCAAGATTCATCCTTTCATCACCGAGATAGCCGTCAACGACATCCGCCCAATGGCGGTCTGACACGGTGTAGTCCTCATCATCAAGGATTTCACGCTGTGAATTTTCGTATTCCTCTCTCGCCTCGTCATTCATGTAATAGTCGCTTGACCATATTATCTGTTTCTTTGCCATATTCATTATCTTCAGATGGTTGCCCGGTTATAGATTGATGGTTCGCTTGTCACGTTGTATATGTATTGTCCGCATCTCACCAAAAGAGCGTCCTTGCCGTAGTACAACTTCTTCATCCCACGTATGCTGCCGCTCCTGTGGAAATTGGGGAAGCGGTCTATGTCGCATCGTTTCCCCTGCTCAACTGTCATTTTCTTTGTCTGCATGGTCTTGAAGTTTTTTATTCTTCCCCTTTCTTCCGAGCTTCTTTTGTCGAAGCCCTTGAGGGATTTCGGTTGCGGCAAAAGTTGTTGAACGACAGTTTACGACAAGGCTCGCGCAGCGACGTGTCCGGCCTTGGCATACTGCCGTCAACGTCTAACTTTGCAACCACGAAACCACAACGGTTCGACAAGTGAATACATCATTCCCCAATAAAAGTGTATGAAATGGATGATTATTCCTCAATATAAATGTGTATCCACGGAATTTATTCCCCAATAAAAATGTTTTAAACACTTGTTTATTCCCCAATAAAAATGTAATTTTGCGGTAAACTTCATTCGTAAGAACATGAAACGTAGTATATATAACCAATTACTGGCATGGCGCAAATCTCCACGCCGTAAACCACTGATGCTTTATGGCGCTCGTCAGGTAGGGAAAACCTACATTCTCAAAGAATTTGGTCATTCCGAATTCGAGAATATGGTCTACATAAACTGTTATCAGAATCCGGCGATTCAGACTCTCTTTTCAGAGAATATGGATGTCAAGCGCATAATGCTTGGATTATCTGCTTTGAGCGGGGAGGAAATAATTCCGCAGAAAACGCTTGTGTTCCTTGATGAAGTTCAGGATGTGCCCGATGTTATCTCTTCTCTGAAATATTTCTGTGAGGATGCCCCGGAGATAGTGATAGTCACAGCTGGCTCTCTATTGGGTGTCCTGAATATGGAGGGAAAATCATTCCCAACAGGAAAGGTTGACATTATCCATATGTACCCTATGTCGTTTAATGAGTTTTTAGAGGCCATAGGGGAAGACAGAATGATGGAGTTGCTTGAAATACCTAGGCGAGAAGAACTGATCAACGCACTCATTCCGAAATATGTGGAGTTGCTACGACAGTATTATTTTGTCGGTGGTATGCCGGAAGCAGTTGCCGCATTTATTGAAAGTCATACGCCTGAGATTGTAAGAAAAATACAAAAAGATATTCTGGCTGCATACGATGCCGACATCGCCAAACATGCCGGCAAAGAAACTCAACGCGCCCGGTTGGTTTTTCAGTCCATCCCGTCACAACTGGCCAAGGAAAACAAAAAGTTCATTTTCGGTGCATTGAAAAAGGGAGCTCGTGCAGCAGATTTTGAGAATGCGATACAATGGCTCGTTGACGCCGGACTGGTTTATAAAATACCTCGTCTGACAAAAGTCGATATGCCCATCAAATTTTATATGGAGCTTGATGCTTTCAAACTCTTTGTTCTTGATGTCGGGCTTTTGGGCGCAATGGCAGAGATTCCGCCATCCCTTATGCTGATCGGCAACAATGTGTTCTCAGACTATAAAGGAGCTTTCACAGAAAACTATGTCCTTACGCAAATGATCAGCGTGCCCAGAACCGTGATTGCATACTACTCGAAAGACAATTCCACCATGGAGATTGACTTTGTCATACAGGCCGGAGCCAGCTTGCTCCCGGTGGAGGTGAAGGCAGAAGAGAATGTGAAGTCCAAATCTTTGCGACAATTCATAACCGTTGACCAGGCCGGCAGCGGCTTAAAAGGAATCCGCTTTTCCATGAAAGGATTTATAAAACAGGATTGGATGGAGAATGTTCCGCTGTTTGCAGCGCATTCATTTATTAAAGACGTGTCCCAACGGAGTCTTGTATAATCGACATATATGTCTGCGGATTTTCACAATCTTGCATAAATCGGAAGGTATAAATGCTTATCTTATGTATAAAAAAACACTACCGTATTTCCTAAAAATGAAGTTTTGATATGATTGACTTGAAGGTTGACGAATCACTGAAAAACTATTTAGAGACAACGATACTTCCTCTTTATGATGATTTTGATGCGGCTCATCAGCGGAATCACGTTGACATGGTGATTGAGCAGAGCATGGCTATTGCTCAGAGCCTCAATGTCAATGAGGATATGGTGTATGCCATTGCCGCATACCACGACACCGGATTGACCGTCGATCGCAGGACCCACCATCTGGTGTCAGGGAAGATTGTGCGTGAGGATGCATGGCTGCCTGACTGGTTCAGCACGGACGAGATTGAGATGATAGCGCAGGCCTGTGAGGACCACCGGGCATCGTCCGACCATGAGCCGAGAAGCATTTATGGAAAGATAGTGGCCGAGGCAGACCGCTTCATAGATCCTGATACCATCGTACTCCGCACCGTGCAATATGGTATCGCCAACTATCCCAGACTTGACAAGGATGGACATTGGCAGCGCACTCTCGACCATCTTCACGAAAAGTATGCCGAGGGAGGCTATCTCCGTCTGTGGTTCGACAACAGCCCGAATGTGACCCGGCTCGAGGCTCTGCGTGAGATTATACAGGATGAGAGTCTTCTCCGCAAGAAATTTGATTATCTTTACGAAGCCCTGACAAATCCCCATCTGATTGGCTGTAACTGTCCACAGTGTCAGCCAACCAAGTTCAGAAAATTGATATAAAAGTGATGAACATCGAGGATGTGAGAGAATACTGTCTGGCGAAGCCGTTTGCAACGGAGGATATGCCGTTTGGTCCCGAATACGTCACATTTCGGGTCGGTGGCAAGATATTCTGCTGCCTCGCGCTTCTAAAAGGGAATGTGGTGCAGTTGAAATGGAATCCCGCCGAGTTCGACGAGGTATTGGAAAAGCATCCCTATGTCCATCAGGCATGGCATTGGCACAAGAGGCACATGATCCAATTCGATTTCAATGAGGCGTATATCCCGGAATCGGTTGTGAAAGAGCTGCTCGACCGAGCATATTCCTATACATATAACAGGCTTCCTCATAAGATAAAGGCGGCTTTTGTATAGCCGGAAGACTCTCATGGCAAGCTATATCCATAAGGAGATATAGGGGGATATATGCTTGAGCAAAACGACTCACCCTCGGCATAGTGCGTCAGCTATGCCCGGGATGAGTCTCGCTTTTTTGTCATTTGAACACTTCTTTTATGATTTCAGCGTTCATTGGCCTACAGGTCGTATCATACCAGCTTGGCATATCTATTTGATTTTAGGATTAGTATTCTCTTTTTCTTCCACAAGCACCACTTCTTCAATCCGATACCATTCCACATCAGAGAAGTGCAGACCGAAAAATTCTATGATGCCGTCCTTGTCAAGATTTCCGTGGTGTTCGGTCTTGATTGGATTAGGACGGTTTCGTTCCTTTGATGTTATTATCCAATGTCTCATATTGCAAGTAGATTTTATGGTTACCAATGATAGTCAAGCACCCCGCCGATGTAGAAAACGTGCCCCTCGGGGTATTCGTTGATGTATTCCATAAAGGCGGTGCTTCTTTCGGCATAACTCTGATAGTTGTCCGATGAGATGTAGAACAACGTGCCGATGTCAAGGGCGTTGTCAAGCAACCGCTCCATTCGGTAGAGATTGAGAGACTTGAACACGTTATAGGTGCTGAGGTTTTGAGCCGCCTGACGGATTTTGGGAAGCCACTCTTTGCCAAGCCAATCGTCCATACCTCCGTTATAGACTATGGTGTCCGGCTCTGTGCCGAGACTGAACATTCCTTTGGGCAGCCAATGGTTCACAAGATTTTCGATTGCGAGTTGGCGTTCTTTTTCGCTGATTTCAGCGGTGTAGTCAACCAAAGAGTTTGGACCGGTCTCGATAGAGTCCTCATCAAGAAAATTCTCCTTATCGATGGGAGAGTCTGCGATTTGAATAATTCTGCTGTGCATAAGTCCTTTGTTTGTAGTTTGTTTCTTTCTTTCCCTCTCTTTAGAACCCTTGGTTCTTCGGAGGTCTGTATTTCCGATTTTCAGGCATTTCAAGGGAGGCGCAACAGGGCAATAAGGCAAATCCACAGTGCAACCGTGGCCGCAGGCCTGATTTTCCATTTGCCACGGCCTCCAACTTTGCCGACGAAAACGGATGTAGACCTACCATAAGCCATAGGTAAGTATGACCGCATTAGGAATACCCGTTAAAAATGAGTAAATTTGCACACCAAATTCAAAAAGGATCACAATATGACAAAAGCAGAAATAGCGACTGAAATCGCAAGGACCACCGGCCTTGACAAAGCCGGCGTCATAACTGTCATCGAGCAGTTCATGACCGTAGTAAAGGACAGCCTGGCACACGGAGATAATGTATATCTCCGTGGATTCGGCTCATTCATTATCAAGGAGCGTGCTGAAAAAACTGCCCGCAACATCTCAAAGAACACTACAATGGTTATCCCGGCCCATAAGGTCCCGTCTTTCAAACCGGCCAAGGTCTTCATGGAAGAGGTCAAGAAGTGAACTGAAATTATGACTAAGATAAAAGCTGAACTTCGTCCGGAGAAGGAGTTTATTGAACAACTGAGGTCTGATTTTGATTCTATTTTACGTGAAGAATTGAGATATAAGGGTTACAATCCAGATGTAATTACAGACATTGCCGATTTGGCTATAGCATATGGTTCTTTGAAGGCACGAAGGGTTGAATCTAAGCCAAGAACAGTTCATGTAAATCCAGATATTCTTATCAACACATCTGTTGAATATGGGTTTGAAAATCTCGTAAAAAAATTTGAAAATGGGGAGAATGTAAACCCTCATTTAAGTCGATTATCTTCGAACATTGGTTCCAAAGATTTACTCTTTTATGATTGGGGTATAAACCATTTTCATTTAGGTATTTCCGTTGAACCAGATGGATTCGTTAGTAGGACTGGGCCAGTCGCATTTGCGATTGTAAAAGAGAATGATGTTTATATCATTACTGTGGCGCAACACGGAACATGGACTGATAAATCAATGTTGGAAATTGTAGAAACAAATTGGCCCGACCTTTTAGCAGGAAATTTAGTAAATGGGGCATTTGAACCTATTGAGGGAACTGACCCATTAAAAGCACTTCGGAAGGCTCACATAAACATGGGTATTACGCTGAGTAGTGGACATTCTTATATTGCAATCGGTGGAGGCTATTCTTCAAATGGAGTCAGTTCTCTTGCGGTAATTGAGTATAATAGGTTGATTCATCGGTTTAAGAATTTATATAAATATCTAACTAACAACATAACGATCTGTAATGGCGATGAATATCTTGCTAAAAATGGCAACATTGTAAATGTCAGACTAAAAAGGGTTAGAGATGAGATAAAGATTTATTTCGAAGAATTACAAGGAGAGTTCGGATTTTTGAATTTTTATCCATTAGCTAATTGACTCTTTCGAGTGCAATATAAAAAAATATTTTAAATCGGTAAGTCAGTAGTATTCATTGGTGTGCCGATTTTTTTAGTTGCAGACGACCACATCATCACGGTTGACAGTGATTTCATATCCGGAGGACAGTCTTACAACATACTGCATGTCATAGTCCTCGATTATCTCACCCTCAGAATTGCCGCGCCACTCATCTATCAGAGTGCAGAAACATCCAATGGCGGTATTTTCAATGTCATTCATCGTTGTCGGGATTTATCCCGATGCTCACACCTATTGGAGCATCGGGAATTGTGGAGGCTGAAGATGTCAGGCAACTGCAGAGGCTGCGGTATCAAGCTGCAATGCAGGCCGGGCAATCTCTTTGACTGAACGTGCGCCGATGATGATACGGTTACGGTGAACGCCGTCATTTCCAGTCCACTCATTAGGCTTGAGCATACCCTTGACTTCGACAAGGATGCCCTTGCGGATTGCATTGAAAGATGAGAGGTTGGTGTTCTTCGCCCATTTCTCAACGGTTATGAGGGATGACTGGCTTGTGACCTCACCTGTCGCCTTTTTGGTGGTACGGTTGCGGACTGCGAGGGCGAAGCGGATGACACTTGTCTCTGCGAAATTGCTGACCTTGGGTTCTGTGGCCACGAAGCCACGCACTACGGTTGTGTTGACGATGTTCTTCTTGCCATTGTTGGCGGTGTTGTTAGCTTCCATGATTACGTTGATGCTAAAAAGTTAATATTACGTTTGTTGCTGAAAGATTGATTCTTCCCCTTTCTTTATGTCCCTTTCGGGAGGGTTGCCGAATCAATTTTTTCGGCAAATCTCAAAGGCCGTGGACACTGTGGATTAAGGCAAGGCTGGAACAGCAGCACTGGTGATGCCGTGACACGCGCCGCCGGGCCTTGGCATATCCACGAGCGGCCTTAACTTCGCCGACATAAAAATCGACGGCAATCATTCCGGACAGGATATGGAAACATGCTTATATAAGAGGGGGCGAACCGGCAAATCCCGGTTGCACGGTAATATTTCAGGCATATCAGGCTGTTGTTAGCCCTATAATGGTCCGAAAAAATCTAAAATAGTTTGTTATATGGATATTTATTATTATATTTGCAGTCAAATATCAATATTTCAAACTATGATAGTCCAAAGCAGCACCACAAATCAGGACATTCTTGAGCTTCTTGCGAAAAGGCTCAAGGAATATCGCCTTGCCGCGCGGATGAGCCAGCGGGAGCTTGCCATCAAGTCGGGTGTGGGCTATACCACGATCAGCCATTTCGAGCAGGGCAAGCACACAAACATATCCCTCGGCAATTTCATATCGCTTCTACGCTGCGTGGGTATGGAAAACAGGATGGCGGAATTGCTGCCGGAACTGCCTATGCCTCCAATGGCGTTGAAGGAGATAAACAAGATGATACCCAAACGTGTAAGGAGAAAGGAACAGTAATGATCGAGAGCCTTGATGTGATATTGTGGGACAGGAAAGTCGGGACGCTCGTTTCCTCTAAAAAAGGATACAGGCAGCAGGTGTGCTTTTATTTCGACCCTGAATATGTTGGGAACGGACCTGACATTTCGCCGCTCCGTTGTCCGTTGTCAGATGTGGCGGCCAGGAAGGGGTTGCCGGTCTATCCCGAGGAAGGCCGGGATTTCGGGGGACTCCCGTCTTTCATTGCTGACTCATTGCCTGACCATTGGGGCAACGTGGTGTTCTTGGAATGGGCCAGGGCCAACAACATACGCAGTCGGGATCTGTCGGCTCTTGACAGGCTCGCATACATTGGCCGCAGGGGTATGGGTGCGTTGGAATTTGTGCCGCCCACATCTGTCAGTATGGAGACTCCATTCCGGGTTGAGATATCCGAACTTGCGAGTCTGGCGCAGATGGCTCTCGACGAGGCGAGGAGTTTCCATACCGTGATGAGTCCGGGCCTGATAATGGAAAGTCTGTTCAAGGTCGGCACTTCCGCAGGTGGACGGAGACCGAAAGCGGTTATAAACATGAATCCGGAGACCGGAGAGTGTTATTCCGGGCTGGTTCCAGGCCCCGATCCCGGTTTTGTCCCGATGATCATAAAGTTTGACGAACACACGGATATTCCGTCAACAAGAATCGAGTACAGTTATCACATAATGGCTCTTGACGCGGGTCTTGCCATGATGCCCTCCCGATTGATCGAAGGGGAACGGGAGACGCACTTCCTGACTGAGCGTTTTGACCGCAGGGGAAACAGGAAACTCCATGTGCAGACGCTTGCCGCGATGAATCCGTTCTCCTCATCTTATGAGGACCTGTTTGACGCTGCGGTAAAGATTTCCATCGTTCCAGGAGAGATCAGGCAGCTTTTCCTGCAGATGGTCATGAATGTGGTCTGCGGCAACGTGGACGACCATAACAAGAATTTCAGTTTCATCATGGACCGGGACGGAGTATGGCATACATCCCCCGCATACGATTTTACATTTACGGTGGATACTTCCGGACCTTTCTATGTCAACCGTCACAATATGACAGTCAATGGAAAATCTGAATATATTTCCAGGCAGGACTTAATGGAGATTGCTGCCCGATACGGTATAAAGGGAGCCTCCGGTCTTATAGACAGGGCTGCCGACGCTGCACGAAGTTACAGAAAGTATGGAACAGAAGCAGGTGTCCCGGATAAATGGATTGCAAGGATCGAGGATGAGATAGCATCCAGAATTGATGCGTTATAATTCAGGATCTTAAATAATACACACCATATTATAAATTACAAATGGGTGGACAAAGAATATACAACAGGCATGACGGCGACCGTAAGCAACCATACTGTCACGGTTAAAAAAGTAAGGGAAAGTGATGCTATAACAGGACAGCGGCTCATGACAAAGCAACAGGCGCACCATTCGGATGCCCCTGTTGCCCAACATTAAACACATCAAATTATCTCCATTGCGTCTGTCACGATATCAAGGTTATTCAATGGGTGGCGTGAAGTTCCACCCATTGAACATTTCCGCATTTTTCAGGCTGCCGTTTCCTCCGACTGCATCTCGTCTGAAGGTATATCCTCCATGGGCGTTTCCTCAGCTTCTTGGGGCGTTTCCTCCGACTGCTGTTCCTTAAGGAGCAACGCTTTCTTTTCCTCAAGGCGTTGGTGGCGTTTGTCGTACACCTCATTGTAGCCGTTCTCTATCTCGGTCAGTTCATCGGGCATGTGCTTCATGGCGAAGTCATGGAGCATCGAGGCGGTAGCGTTGCCCCTGTATGCGTTCTTGAAATTCTCAATGAGATAGTCTCTGCGGATTATAGCCTTTGTCTTGGCTGTGAGGTGGTTCACAATCGCGATTTTGTCCTCGTCCGAGAGATAGCCAATCTTTTCTTCGGGCAGTCCTACCTCGGTGTAATGTTCCTTGCGGAGAGCGGAGAGCATGAAGAAATACACCATTCTGTCCTCTTCAGCGGAGAATTTTGTGGCTGTCATGTCAACCTCCAATATCTTCTTCTTGGTGTCGGCAATGGTCTTTTCAACCGCAATCTCCCTGTTGCGCTCGTCTTTCTTGTCAAGTTCCTCTATCGGGGAGGGTTTCTTGTCACCTGTCTTTGCGTCCTCCATGTTGGTGGCATAGCAAAGATGTGTGTCGGTCTTTCGGATTTGGACATACATTCTGATTTCACCGGTCTTGCACATTTCCTCAAGTTTTGTACAAAAGGCTTCGTGCCTGGACTTTTCTCCCTCGTATTCCTTGAGGTCTCCCTCAAAATCCGCTGCATCGTCATAGTCCTCCGCAGTAGGCGGCATTTCGGGTGCGGTCGGGTATGGCGAGACGTAATCAACCGTGTCAACCTCATAGCCCATATCCGCAAGTCGGGCGATAACCTCATCATTGAAATTGTAAGTGTTGCGGCATATTGATATGTTGGGGTTTTCCCCTACGGTCTTGACTACCTCGTCAACCATGTGCGAGACTATCTTGTCGGTAAGGCAGTTGCGGTTGGTGCATTTGCCGCATCCTCCCTCGCTGAAAAGGAGCAGATGATTGGTGTTGTGGGGGCACATCGCACACACGCCCTTGTCAAATTTGTATTTCTCAAGGTCAGTCGTGTAGTTCTGCTCAATGGCTCTCGCCACATCGGACGCTTTCATGCCACGCCAACATCCATATCCGCTTTCATTCTCAAGGTGCTTTTCGTACACCTCACGCTGAATGTCCTCACCGTAACGGCATATCTCGTTTGCAAAGGCAATGGATATTGTCTCGCTTTCCATAAGTTCCGCTATTTCGGGTATTAGGGAGGTGAATTTCAGCCGTGAGCGGATGTACCCCTCGCTCTTGCCGAAAAGGATTGCAAGTGTGCCTACATCATGGCGTCCGCTGTCGATTAGCCGTTGGTATGCGTCGGCTTCCTCCATTGGGGAGACATCCTTTCGCTGAAGGTTCTCCGTGATAGCGATTTCCTCCGCTTCCGCATCGGAATAGTCCGATACTGTCACAGGGATTTCCTCAAGCCCTGCGATTTGGGATGCCCTGTATCTGCGTTCACCGAATACGATTTCGTATTTGTCCGAGTCGGGGATAGGACGCACGTTGATAGGCTGAAGCACACCCTTTTGGCGTATGCTGTCGGCAAGTTCCCTGAGGCTTTCCTCGTCAAAACGCTTGCGAGGGTTGTAGGCACTCGGCTGAATGTCTGCGACTGCCATACGGATGATTTTCGCTCCGTCTGCTGACTGATTTCCTGTCATAGTCATAATTCGTTGGTTTGATGGGTTAATGTTTGTGTATATCTATTCTTTCCCTTTCTTTAGGTTCCTTTTTGCCGGAACCGTCTCAGGGTTTTATGATGCTTTCCACAGTCATCGCAGACCGGCTTTATGAAACGGTTTTTCCGGCCAATTACTCTCCGCAGGAGGAAGAATTTGACGGAAATGCACTTCAAACCGTTGAATCAAGCAGCGATGACAGAAATTTGCATCGGTAAAACCTGACGGCGACGGCAGCGCAAGGAACTGACTGAAAGTCTGTGTTTATAAAGGACCACCACGGAGGGCATACAAAAGTGGGAACAGGTATAACAGGGCAAAGCCATATACAACGGGTCAATCCGATGTAAGGGCGGACACGGAATCATATAAGAGGTTTCCGCAGGGGTGTCGTATAGCAGGAATCAGCGCAGTATCCGTCGGACAAAAAAATCTCCGCCCGGCTTCACAGACGGACGGAGGGTAACGGTTAAATTTCAGGCGGCCTCTGCAGCAGAGTCCTCCTGTGGCTGTTCAGACTGTTTCAAGTCATTCTCTATCTTGCGTCTCAATGCCTCGCACTCTGCTTTGAGCCTTGCAAGCTCATCTGCCTTGCTCCACGAACGGCCGATTATCTCCATAAGAACCGGAAGCTCGCCCTCGAGCCGGGCAATCTTCTTTCTCTGATTCTCGATGATTGACGGAAGCCGTTGCAGGGTCATCGCCGGATATTGCACCTTATCTGCGAAAGCAAGGGGAAGCGCGCCGGTAATTCCATAGCGGTACTTCATTCCGTCCAGACCCTCCACATAGAATGAATTGTGGTCGAACAACTGTGCAAGATTGTATTCAGCCTTTACAAGCAGATTCAGTCCCATATATGAGCCTATCGCTGTATAGGCCGCACTGCGGTTGGTCTTGGCTATCCTCTGAAGCCCGCGTCCTATCCCCTCGGTGGTAGGCTCCACAGCGTCAGACAGTATGACACGCGCCTCGCCTGTGAATGACAACACATGCTCAAGGTCCCGTTCCATTTTTGCCAGCGTTTCTTTTCCAATCGCAATGGATCCCTCAGTCTCGGAAGCGTTGCGCTCGGCACGTATATGCTCCCTCTTGAAAATGGCGCGTTCCTTTTCAAGCTGCATTATGCGTCCGTCAAGTTTTGCCTTTTCCAGCAGGTCGTTGTTGCCTGTGAGCAACGCCACGAACTCGGCATAGCCCATGCCTGTGTTCTCGTCCATGCTGTCCTCGTCGATACGCCGGACACCGATTGTGCCGTTGTTTATCTGGTTTATGAACATCTGCTTGTTCTTAAGAAGATTGAACTTGTAGGCATCGAGAGTCTTTTCAGTGCCGTAAACCACAATGTCAACCATATTTCCTCCCCACAGCTTCACTGTGTTTCCCTTGCGGACTGCGCGTCCGTCACGCTGCTCCATGTCGGCCGGTCTCCAAGGCACCTCAAGGTGATGCACCGCAACGGCTCTTTCCTGCGCGTTCACGCCTGTTCCGAGCATCGAGGTCGAGCCGAAAAGCACACGCACCTTTCCGCTGTTCATGTCGGCGAACAGTCTTTTCCTCGCCCTCTCTGTGGTGACGGTCTGAATAAACTGGATTTCATCGGAGGGTATTCCGAGTGCGACAAGCTTCTCCTTTATGTCGCTGTATATATTCCATTGGTTCGGCTTGTATGTCGACAGGTCGGAGAATATGAACTGCGTTCCCTTGTTGGCTTCTGTCCTCACATAATAGTCATGGACGGTCTGCGCACATACTGCGGCCTTGTTGCAGGGGTCGTCGCGGAACTTCTCGCCGAGCATCCTCATGTCAAGCGACATCTTCCTTGCAACGTTGGTCGCAATGAGCATTTTCGCTTTGTCAAGGTGCTCAGGTTGCGGAGTGTCGATCCCGAGGTCTTCCCAACATCCGGACTTGGCGAACCTTACAAGACGCTCCGCCATTTCCTCCTGTTCCGGCGTAGGCTTGAGCGTGATGAAGCGCACGTTCTTATCCGGGATGTCAAGGTTTATCATGTCGGCGGTGCGGTAGTCAGTTATCTCACGCAGGAACATTGACAGCTCGGGCACTTTGATGTATGAACGGAAACGCTCCTTGCGCTTGATCTCACCTGTCACGTTCAGCTCATAATCGGCGCATTTCTTTGTGTAGATTGCCGCCCATGCGTCAAAGCATGAGATATGTTGCTTCCTCAGCTCATTAGGACGCAGATACTTGAATATGACATAAAGCTCGGTCAAGGCGTTTACGACCATAGTTCCGGACAGGAATGTGGCTCCGAGGTCCCGTCCTGTGCGTTTCTGAATATCCCTGATTGCAAAAAGCAGGTTCATAGACCTTTGAGAGCCTTTGTTGTTGCCTATGCCCGCAACCCTTGTGTGGCGCGTCTGGAACATTAGATTTTTGAAAGAGGCATGGAACTCGTCCACGAAGATATGGTCTATCCCCATTGTTCGGAAATCAACGGCATCATCCTTTCTTTCCTCAAGCTGACAGCGCAGCCTTGATAGTTTGGCATTAAGGTTCTCCATGCGTTCCTCGAGTCCTTTCTGCTCTTTTGATGTGCGGTAACGCATGTCCGATTGTTCAAGGAACACAAGGCTTCGCTCCACATCGGCGAGTTCTTCCGAAAAAATCTCGATCATGCTTTCCTCCGACTGCGGTATTTTCAGAAACTGGTCGTGTGTCAGTATGATGCAGTCCCAGTTGTTGTTCTTGATTTTCGAGAAAATCTCCCTGCGGTTGGCAGGTGTGAAATCCTCCTTGCCCGGATACAGCAGTCTTGCAGATGGATAGGCCTTTCGGAAAGTGTCGGCTATCTCATGCACATTCGCCTTTAATCCTATTATCATAGGCTTGTCGCACAGTCCGAGACGCTTCATCTCGTATGCCGCGACGCACATTATCATGGTCTTGCCCGTGCCTACGGAGTGCCAGCAGATGCCCCCTCCGTTCTGTTTTATCATCTGTATCGCATCCATCTGCGAGGGATAGAGCGACTGATAGCTGAAATTGTTGAACGACAGGCCGGGGAATGTCTGGCAGGAACCGTCGTATGAGGGTCTGACATAGCAGTTGAAACGCTCGTTGTAGGTCGCCACAAGTCCGTCACGGACTACGAGCGGCTGACGGTCGAGCCAGTCATTGAACAATGCCCTTATCTCCTGTATCTTGGCTCCGGCTTCCTGTATCGCTTCCTCGTCCGGCACACGCCTCTTCTCTCCGGCTGCGTTGACAATCTCTTTCGTTATTTCCGGCACGGTGTCGTGCAGGGCGTGTGTGAACAGCGACTCTCCGTTATGGCTGCGGACGGAATATGTGTTGTATGCCACAGGGGAATAGCCGTGCAGCGTCACTATGTAGGTGTCGTTTACGTCAAGATAGGCGACCTCCGTCTCAGTCCCGAAAAGTTCGGATGCGAACATGGAATACAACCGTGTGTCAATCCAACGCTCGCCCATGTTTATGTCAAGTTCCTCGTATGGTATCTGTTCGGGAATGGCACTCTCCAGAGCGTCAGCGGATTGGGCGGCAAACCGTTTTTTGTCATCGTCAAGATTGTCGATGCAGGATATTATCGTCTTGTGCTTCTCGATGACATTGCCTGCTATGAACGTATCTTTCGCTTCCCAGCTCTGCGTGATGGGATTGTAGAAAATGCGTCCTTTGAGATTGTCCAAAATATCATCGACGCTCTGCCGTGTGGAGTCAAGAATGTAATCCAGATTCACGCTGCCGTAGAAATTCAGACTGCTTGCGAGGGCTTCTTCCGGCGACAGCACAATGTCATTGTCAACTATCTTGAAAGCGACAGGCTCACGCATTATGTCAGCCTTTGTGAACTCTGTGCCGTTGAGGGTTTCGATGGTGAACACCTCTATGCCGAGGGAGTCAAGTGCGAAAAACTCCCTGTTGTCGTTGTCATGGAAATATCCCCATTTGGAAACAAAACTGTCATACAGTCTGTTGAGCCGTTCCTTTAACTGCGGCTGCTCAATCTTTCCCTCCATTTCCATGTTGGAAAGTTCAAAATAGGTCTCTCTCAAGGGTATGTAGTCCTTTGCACGGTCATTGTTAACTCCGTCCTCCGGCATGGGGTCAAAGTCTATGGCCGTCTCGTCATAGTGCCTTGACTTGCGTATTCTGATAGTTCCGATCTGCCCCTCGAAAGACACAAGCGCACCGTCCTTGAGCCAAACGGCCATGTCTCCGGTGTAAGGCCGTCTCCCTTTCTCGGCGCGGCTCATGGTCTCCGCACCGAAAAGCGACAGCGGCATTTGAATGTCGGATTTTCCCTCCGTGAAAAGGCTCTTGCTGAAATACCGTGATAAATCAGCCTTTAGTATTGCAGACAGATATTGCCGTAGGGTGTCGTTGCCGTTGCCCCAGCGATATTTGCGCACATACTTCCCGAACTGGTTTTTCGCTACCGTGCTGTTTGTCGAGAGCGTGGTGTTGGGCAGGGTGAAAAGCCTGTTCATAGGCTCGGTCTGTTCGCCGTTCCCGACATTCTCCCTTATGGACTGTAGAAAAAGCTTCTCGCGGTGCGACTGCGACACTTTCCCTGTGTGCTTCTGGAATACAAGGAGGTCGCTTCCTACCTCTATGCCCCCTGTCTGCATGAAAAGATTGTCGGGGAGCCGTTGTGCCGTGATAAGGTCGGCATGGCTCACAAGATACTCGCGCACGAACTTGTTGCCGGGCGTGTCTGCGACACCTCGTGATGTGATGAACACAAGCAGTCCTCCCTCGTTTAACAGTTCCATTGACTTTACGAAGAAGTAGTTGTGTATGGTCTTGGTGGCCTTGTCGTGGATGCCCCCTCGTTTCCAAAGGTCTGCGTCGAACACGCTGAAATTACCGAATGGGATGTTTGATGCAATCACATCAAACGACTTGTGGGGCAAATCCTGGCAGCAGATGGTCTCGTAACCGTCCACGGTCACGGAGACATCATCATGCAGTGCCTTGAGCACAAGTCCTGTGACCGCATCTTTCTCAAATGCGTATGAGGCGGTGTTTTCCATTGCGACCGGCAGAAATCCGCCTATGCCTGCGCTCGGCTCAAGGAAAGAGCGCATTGTGAGACCGTTTCTGATGAACAGACCTTGTATCTCCGCTGCAACGGCATTGACAATGAATTTCGGGGTATAGAAAGCGGTGAGGACTGAAGCCTTTATCCCGCTTATTGCGTTCGCTCGCATCCTCTCGTCGGAAAAACCGGGATAACCGTCAATAAGGGATGTGAGTTTGGCGGTCAGTTCCGATACATCATCGGACTGCGGCTGTGCCATTCCAATGCCGAGAACATCCTTTATTCCTCCGAAGCCTGTGTATGACGCAAGCACCGATTTTTCATTTTCCGTGGGTCGCTCGTTCCTGTTGTGGAGCGACATTGCTGTCTCGATTGCGGCCACATTGTCCGCAAGAGCCTTGATTTTGTCGTAAGCCATTTATTTAACCGTTTGAAATCATGTATTCAGAATTTCGTGACTGTTTTTTTCCCTCACATTGATGTGTCTTAGGGGTGGAGCAGTCCGATTTTCACGGCTTGTCGGAGGGAGTTGCCATAATGGGCAATGAGACAAGCCCGCAGAGCGGAGCGTGGCTTGGCGTTTGTCCTGCGGCTCCCAACTTTGCCTGTGAAAAACGGTGCGCCGCCACATGACATCGGAGATAGCCGGCATACAAAGGTTATCCGCAGCCCTGACGGTGGTAAAAAGGCACTTAAGGGTGGGAGGATACTTCAGTGCGGATTACCGGAGAGCCATCGGGAGACAATTCCTTCCCGGCAAAAGGGAGTGGGAAGTCATAAATGACCACACGGGAATCTATGACCTCCGGCGAGCGTGTCGGTGAGGATTTGTCCGGCTCTCTTTTTGGGGAGAGTGACTTGGCTGACAAAGCGTAGCCTTGCCTGCCGGGTCTCTCGGGCAAAATAATCCGCGTGGGCATCCGGGTCGGGTGGCATTTACAATGAGGTGATATCCGTTTCCGACGGACTACATATAAGAGAATGATAGAATTTTACAAGAGTCTGACCGGAAAGCATGTAATCGAGATTATAAGGGGCGCATATAGGCAATAGAATTGGATATGGGTGGGAGGATGCTTCAGTGCGGATTACGAAGAGCCATCAGATGACAATTCCTTCTCGGCAAAAGGGAGTGGGAAGTCATAAATGACCGCACGGGAATCTATGACCTCCGGCGAGCGTGTCGGTGAGGATTTGTCCGGCTCTCTTTTTGGGGAGAGTGACTTGGCTGACAAAGCGCAGCCTTGCCTGCCGGGTCTCTCTGGCAAAATAATCCGCGTGGGCATCCGGGACGGGGCAAAGCATTAAAACGGAAGAAATAAATCTGATATAAACGGAGGCACTACATGCGAGCAAAAGAAAAGCGACCCGTGGGTCGCTCTCTTTGAGAGGATGAAGCCTTATGCGGCTTTCTTCTTTGACCTTTTTGGAGACTTCTTGGCTGGAGCCTCTGGAGTTTCCTCCACCTCGGGAGTGCGGTGGAACTTGGTGGCAACGAGGATTACGCGCTGCTTCTTGGTACCGTCAGTGGCAGTCCATTCTTCCGGTTTGAAGTAGCCCTCAACGGTGATATGCTCACCTTTTTTCAGTCGGTCGAAGCTGTCAAGGTTCTCGTTCTTGCGCCATGCCTCGAAGTTCATGAGTGCTGACTTGTAGACGGTCTCGCCGACGGCGTTCTTTTCTGGACGGCTTACGGAGAGTGCGAAGCGGGCAACCGATGCGGTGTCGAAGTTGCGAATCTGGGCGTCGTTTGCGATATATCCGCTGATGCTGAAGGTGTTTTCGATCTTTTTCATTTTGATGTTTTTTAGAAGTGAGTTAATTAATTTTATGTGCATTTCAGGGTGTGCGGCTTCAGTGGCTGCCAAGGGTTGTGCGAAACAATACTCTTGTCATAATTGAGCGTAGGGATACTATGGCAAGGAAGATTTTTCGTGCGTTCATTGGCGGAGTGACCGACAGTAGCGGCCACAGGACATCTCGATGTCGCGGCATACAACCTTTGCGCAGTAAAATGATTGGTCTCCTTCGCTCGGAAAAACATGTGGAAAAGATGCAATGAAACTCCCGGTATCAGCCAAATCAACAATAGCCTTGATTAGCCTACATCGCATAGTTCCGATTCTGCTGGGTAAACCCGTGGAAGGACCTAACCGAAAAATCATTGGCTCTCATATCGAAGCTTGGTGCAGAGTTACCTTGGCCGGGTTGACCTAAATGTATGGTGAGCCACCATTGGCTACAATAGGAAGGAGCTGCCATTGATGGAGAAGCGGCGTACCTCCAAGCTATCAATTGCAACTCCGAAAAGAGGAACCGTACCCAACCGGAATCCAATGAGAAACGGACTATGGTTGGCATATTCAAATAAGGGTATCGACGGGATACCCTATGCGGTGAGCGATGTTTATACAAATGTAGAGTGTGATGCCGTTACAAATGTTGACCCAAATGCGGAAGCGGATGCGTAGCCAAATGTGGAACGGATTGCGGAGTCAAATGGGTGTGCAAATACAAAGGCAAAAGAAAACCGACCCCATTGAGGTCGGTTCGTATAAGAGGGCGTACACGGATGTTCAATCCCATCGTTTTGGCTTTCGCCTGTTGCCAACAGTCATAGCCTTGGCAATTTCCTCGATGGATAGTTTGCCGTCGCGATGACTTTCCTCAACCCATTTTATCAGCTCCGTGCGGCGGAAAAGCAGTTCCTTGGATGGCTTATAGTAAGGTATGAGTCCTTTTCTGGCCATCTTATATATGGTAGGTTTGGCAAGATGCACCAGTTTGCAGGCCTCGTCTATACCTATAAACGATTCAGGTTCAGCCGGGAGCTTCTTGGCGTTTATCTGCTGCGACAGACTGCCCATATCCTGTGTAAGCCGGGATATCTGATCTGAAAGCGTGGCGATACGCTGCGGAATTTCTTCAAATGAGGGTATGTTATCCATAACAGGTTGTATTTAACGGTTCAATGGGTTATACGACTGCAGGGAATACATGAGGTATAAGCTCCTGGTCAAGAGGTATGAGCTTCAGTGTGAAGTTGCCTTCCTTATTGGCGAGTTTGGTCTGTACGGTATCAACCGACACATCATCAAGCATGGTCTTAAATGTGTCTTTCAGAAACCATGCTATCTGGATGTTAGTCCTTTTCAGTCGCTTGCCTACATTCCATCCGAAGTGGTACAGGTCATTGGATGTCACGCCGGCCATTTTATGCGTTATGCTACAGGCCGCATCTTTGCCCTGTGACAAAAGTTGAATGTTCTCAACGATGATATCTATCTGCTCAGCCGGCAGTTTCTTGCTGAATGTAAAGGTCGTATAGTCGGACAAGGATTTCATGAGCCAGTCATGAGCTTCTTCATTTCTCTTTGTCTCAAGGGTGCACATCTCATCATATGTCTCCCGGGAACTTCCGATTTTGACACCAGCTTTTGGTTGAGAAGACAATTTGATTGTAATCTTTGGTATCAGGTATGAGCCTCCAAGAAAAGAAATATATGAAACACCATATACCAGCACCACCATAAAGAACATTCGCATTACGGCGAGAGTACTGTCGTGTGTCAAGGTTTTGACTTCGGAATACTCATTGATTCCAAGCCAAAGCGCAATGATTGAAACAGTGGTGAATCCGGCCTTAATCAATGGTGATATGTTGAGACTTTTCATAATCATTGGTGGTTTTTGGTGATACAAAGTTCATCATTTTCTTTCTATTATAACGTATAAAAATCACCTTATAAACCGATGTTCCAATACATTAACAAGTGTATCAAAATATATTGTCCGCTAATGTCCGTCCGAGGAAAGCCAATAAACTTTTCAAATATGATATTGTCCGCGAATTACCGTTAGACGGACATATTACAGATTATATAAACGATACTATTGACATTATTTAACAGCGAAAGGACACCCAAAATGAGCGTCCTTTCCAAATAGGGTACATAATTGAGCACTATTTAAGTTTGATCCGGCCTACGGTCTCGCGTTTCTTTGAACTGACGAGATCCGCATAAATCTGTGTTGTGGTCACGTTCTTGTGTGTGAGCATCTTCGAGACAGTGTATATGTCGGTTCCTGCCGCAATCTGAAGAGTAGCGTATGTATGGCGGAAGCAGTGGAAAGTGATGTATTTGGAGATTCCGGCTTCCTTGATCCATTTTTTGAGTGGATAGTTTATCATTGAACGGCTTAACCCTTTGAACACCTTTCCCTCGCCACGCTCACCACATAACGAAAGAGCCTCTGTGCTTATAGGAAGCACCGCTTCGGTTTGTGTTTTCTGTGTCCTTATCCTTATGCACCAGCCCATGTCCGGTGCATTCTGGATATTTTCCCATGTAAGGCTCTCGATGTCGCTTATGCGCAGACCTGTCAAGCAAGAGAAGAGTGCAGCCTGCTTGAGTACGGGTTGTTTACATGGCGTTTCTGCCAGTTTGATCAGTTCCTCTTGTGTCAGAAACTCTTTTCTGACATCCTCCCATTCAATCTTTTCCAAAAAGTCATTGATATTCTCTTTCAGGAGTTTGTCCCGATAGGCAATCTTGAGCAAACCACGGAATGTGGAGAAATAACCCGCCACGGAATTACGGCATAGTGGCTGATGCTCTATGCGCAGATTCTTGGCGTTCAGCAGGTATTCTCCGAATTTCTTGCACAAATCGACCGTGACTTCACCAAATGTGCATTTGCCATTGACAAAGTTCTCGAAATGGCGATATACAATCTCCCATTTCTGATACTTCTTCTTGCTCATCTCCCGGAAGTAGGAGAGGAAATCCTCGTCCTCCTGATGACGGTCGATAAATCCGAACTGGCGGTTGATGATGGCCTCCTGCCGGCGACAGCGGATAAGCTCTCCCTTGTCAATCATTGTTCGGTTGTAGTCACGCTCGGTAGCGTTCTTTGGCTCGGCAAAAATATAAATTCCGAGGAACTCACGACGGCTTATCTTACCGGTGCGAGGATTGCGGATAGCCGGATAAAAGTCCAGATATAGAGAAAGGCGGCCTTTTGATATAGGTTTCTGCCGCAGGAAAACCTTTCCACATGTTGTAGCCATAGCTTGTGTTTTTGTTGCAAATTTGATTGGTAGTCATGCGGTAGCAAAGGTTATCCGGGAAAACTTTCGGATAACTTGCAACCTGCGGTTTATATCGATGGCGGAGCGAAAATGTTGGCAAACAGCGCATCAATCTCATCCTTACAGAGATAGGAGTATTTGCCGACCATTTTCCGCTTAACATTATAGGTCTTTACATAGTGATAAAGCTGATCGCGTGTCATGTTGAACTTGGCGGTTGCCTCTGCGATGCTGTACCACTCCGATTCCACCGGCTCGGCAGTGCCTTTTGCTGCATCAAAATGACGCTTGGAGTATCTGACCTCCTTGCCTTCCTTCTTCTTCGGAATACCGATTTTGGAAACAAATGAGTATATGGCAGGGAGGGTCATGCCGTACTTCTCCTGAATCTCTGCAACACTATACCATTCGGTGATCTCATCGACGGTAGTATTTTTTTTACCGAAGATTGCATCGCAATGCTTCTTGCTCCAATAGGTCTTGCCATGCTGAGTGACCTTGGGTATGTCATGTTGTTTCGCAGCTTTGAATAACCACGAATTGCTTATAGAGAATTTCTCCAACACATCTTTCGTGGTATAGAACTCGGTGATTTCTTCGTGAGCCTTCTTCCTTTTTAGAGGAGAAGAAATGTACGGATTTGTTAGAAGCATTTCTTCAATATCAGATTTTCTGATTCTTGAAATACGCCTTGTGAGCTTGTATGCTTTTAATGTCCCCCGTGTGACCATCGCATACATAGCCTGTTTGGATATACCAAAGTAACGGGCTGCCTCACGAAATGTCAGTAGCTCCTTTGAGTCAATTTGCTCATGGGTATCCTCCTCCACTTTTGCCTTAACCCTTGATTCGGTTTCTCTCTTGCGCTGTTCTCGTTTGGCATCTTTGTATGCCAGACTGCTGCATTGATGAGAACAGAATCGAGTAGTCACTTTTTGGGCGAGAAATTCTTTCCCACACCGTTCACAGATTTTTGTAATCCGTAGTTTACTTGTAGCCATCTTTTCCTACGATATACGTTTTATTTCGCCACTCATTTCGCCAATTTAGTCAACTACGGTCAACCATAGTCAACCACAGTCAACATCGTCTATCATCTCGCCAGAGTGGATTTTAGCGATTTGCGACGAGAGCCAAATGAGGTACAAAATCAAGGAAAAAATATATTGAAAACGACCACTAACGATTAAAATGCGATTGGTATAAAACAACGAAAGGCGCTCAAAATTAACGCCTTTCTGATATTTAGTGATATATTTTAATCTATTGTGATACGGGGTCTATTTTCCGATGCAGAAGTTGCTAAATATATTTTGGAGGATTTCGGGGGTGGTGATGGTGCCGGTTATGGTGGAGAGGGTGTAGATTGCTTGGCGGAGGTCTTGGGCCGCAAGATCTGTCGGAATGCCATCGCGCAATGCTGTGGAGAGTGACTTGAGCGATTCTGCCGCGTCATTCAGTGCTTGTGCGTGTCGTGCATTTGCCACAATTATATCTGTATTTGCCGTATTCTCCGATAACTCATTGCTGATTACAACTTTGAGTTCTTCAATGCCTTGATTGAGGAGGGCAGAGCAGTGCGCGATTTTAGCTTCCGGGAACACTTTTCGCCATTCGTCATCGTTAAAAGCATTCTTCAAATCGCTCTTGTTGGCAACTATTATGAGTGACGATTGACTTAACTCTGATAGTTCGGAGCTAACACTATTAGGCTCGATACTGCTACTTGAATCCACAACATATATTATCAGTTTTGCAGTATCCGCCGCCATTCTTGATCGTTCGATACCCATTCGTTCGATTGGGTCCTGAGTTTCTCGAATACCGGCAGTATCCTGGAATCTAACCAAATAATCGCCAATCAAAACAGTATCTTCTATCACATCGCGTGTAGTACCGTGTATATCTGATACAATCGCTCTATCATCAGAAACAAGGGCATTGAGCAGCGATGATTTGCCGGCATTGGTATTGCCGATTATTGCTACGGGTATACCGTCTTTGATTGCCTGACCCGATTTAAAACTTGCTGCGGCTCGTGATAATTGTAACGATAAGTCTTCGGCAAGTTCAAGCAACCGGCTTCGAGAGGCGAATTCTACATCCTCTTCCGAAAAGTCAAGTTCGAGCTCGAGCAGCGAGGCCAGTTGTAACAATTCATCGCGCATAGCATCAATTTTTCGAGAATATGTGCCTCTCATTTGAGATAATGCAAGTCGGTGTGAAGCTTTCGACGAAGAAGCTATCACATCTGCAACGGCTTCTGCCTGAGCAAGGTCGAATCTACCCGCAGCGAAAGCCCTTCGAGTAAATTCTCCCGGCAAAGCCATTCTACATCCGGCAGCTATGAGTGATTGTATAAGTTGGGCTTGTATCCACTTGGAGCCATGCACCGACACTTCAACAACATCTTCGCCGGTAAACGATGCCGGATTCTTAAATACCGTAGCCACACACTCGTCGAGCATTTCCCCGTCGGCATCAAGCACTTTTCCAAGATGTGCCGTATGGCTGTCAACCGTCTCAAGGTCTCGACCCTTCCATATCTTTTTCACATTCGCAATCGCATCCGGTCCGCTCACGCGTATTACCGCGATGCCGCCTATTCCGGGGGCTGTAGATATGGCGCATATTGTATCGCCGTTATTATATATCAATGAATCTTGTATCATTTTCTGCGATTTTGTTTATTCCAAACTCGGTAGTTTACTGAACTTTCGATCTCGTTTTCGATATCATCGGGCAGGCATTGAAAAAAATCAAAACCGGTGATAGCTTCGATATTATCGACAGTTGTAGCCATGGCCTCAAGGCCGTCGTCAGTTGGGTGATTTGGCATTATAAAGCCTATAGCGCGGGGCGGATTGGCATACGGTGCAAGTATGACTTTAAAAAAACGCTCAGGCACAGATACCTGGTTTCGTCCGATTGCCTTTGTCATTACATCGCTTAGCACAGGTCCGCAGATAATTATTAGCGCACTATCTCGTTCGGCCCACTGCCTGCATTTCTTCTCGAGTGTCGACCAGCGACCGCCATTGATTGTATGGTCCTGCGGACATATATTAGTTAGATAGTGCGAATCTTCCATTGCTTGTGAATCCCATTTCATATCACCGGCCGGAGCCATGTGTCCGCGATCATAGCCGGAGCGTCGATAGTCGTCGAGCGTCGCACATCCATACACATTCTTATCCTGCTTGAACTTTGAGTTTCTCGCTTCCGTCCCTTTTGTTTCCTCTCCGGTCAGCTCCCATGCAGCGTAGTTTGGCTGATGATGAGCCGAATTAAATGAAATCCTGAAACCGGTATAATCAATTATCTCTTCATTGACATCATCCGGCAAAACTACCCTGGTCAGACAATCAGTAGCAATCTCGGCATTCAAACCGGCAGGTGTCTCGCCGAATGCTCTCGACACAAAAAAGAGCACGCCGAAAACAGCCACAGTCATTAATACTGTAGATACTACACCTTTTGTCAATCTATTCGGGCGTCGCGGTCTTTTAGCTCTGCGACTACGATATATACCTGATTTATTCATCTCTGTAATTTCTGATAGCCTCTCCGAGGGCTTCGATATTTTCCATTGTTAGTGCTGCCGAAAGACTGAGCCGTAGTCGGTCTGTTCCGGGAGGCACTGTCGGTGTGCGGATAGGCAAGACATCAAAGCCTTGACGTTTGAGCTCTGCCGACATCTTTACGGCAGACTTGGGGTTTCCAAGCATATATGGTTGGATATGGCTTTCACTTCCGTTCGACAGGATATTGCCAAGTCTACGGCCAAGTGCTTTCAAGTGGCTGCGCTCGCTATCCATCTCCAGTGATTTCTGAAAGACAAACCTACCCCAAAGCATATTAACCGGCGGCAAAGCCGTCGAAAAAATAAAGCTCCTGGCCTTGTTGATTGCCCAGCTTCGTAATGTCGAATTAGTCATCGCATAAGCACCTGCCGACCCGAGAGCCTTGCCAAGCGTGCCAACAACAATGTCTACTTCATCTGCTTTATTGCCAAGAGCCATAGTCAACCCAAGTCCGCTCGGACCTTCTACACCCACAGCATGCGCTTCATCTACATATAGTAGGGCATCGTTGTATCGGCGTTTTATATCCACTATATCTTCAAGGGGCGAGCTGTCCCCGTCCATGCTATATACGCTTTCTACAATGATAAGTACTTTCCGGCCTTGTGAATTTGCTTTATCGGCGAGTCTCGCAAGGTGGTTTAAATCATTATGTCGGAATCGCTCATAAGGTACACCGGCAAGTTTTATGCCGTCGATAATACTCGCATGTACGAGTTTGTCGGCGATTATTGTATAATCGTTATTTGCCAGCGCAGGCACAAGACCGGTATTGGCATGATAGCCGCTATTAAAGATCAGAGCCTTTCGCCCATATGCTGCGCTGAGTGATTCCTCAAAGTCTTCAAAGGCATTTTGTGTCCTTGCGAGCAATCTGCTTGCCGATGCCGACATCAGAAGTTCTTCGGGTGAGTACAATTCAAAAAACTCCTTTTGCAAATCGCTCCTTGATGCTATACCAAGATAATCGTTGCTGCTGAAGTCAATTCGTCCCGATCCGGTGGCATCTTCCGGTATCTGCCGCAGATTCCCACTTTCGGCGAGCGTGGCAAGGCCTTGTTCAATAATTTTCGTCATCGTTTACAAGTGTTATCAACGCTCTGCAGAGTTTTCGCAGTTGTGTCTCCTCTATAATATAAGGTGGCATAATGTAGCAATTATGTCCGAACGGACGGATCCAAACGCCCATTTCTACGCACTTGCGCTGGAATTTACCAACATCTACACATCCCTTAGTTTCAATCACGCCAATCGAACCGAGAATACGCACGTCTGCCACTTTATCAAGCCCGCGAGCTGCTGCGAGCTCCTCTTTCATCACGCGCTCTATTCTGCCGACAATCGACTCCATATCCTGTTCTTGCAGCATCTTGAGAGATTCAACCGCAATCGCGCAACTGAGCGGATTTGCCATAAATGTAGGCCCGTGCATCAATACACCGGCTTCTCCTTTAGATATAGTATCGGCGACCGTGCGGGTAGTCATAACTGCACTCATAGTCAAATAACCTGCTGTCAGGCCCTTGCCAATCGTCATAATATCAGGCTCAACACCGGCATGTTCCCATGCAAAGAATTTACCTGTTCGCCAAAATCCTGTAGCAATTTCATCAAAGATGAGCAACACATCATAGCGATTGCAGAGCTCACGAGCTTTACGAAGATACTCCGGATGATAGAACCACATACCGCCTGCGCCCTGAACCAACGGCTCAAGTATCAGAGCTGCGATTCCCTCATGTTTCTCTTCCAATAGATTTGCCAACGGCTCGATGTCGGCTTCATTCCACTCTCCGTCAAACCTTGATCCCGGTTGTGGAATAAAGAAACGTATCGGCAGGGCGGATCCAAATGCACTATGCATACCGGTTACAGGATCGCATACACTCATTGCATTCCATGTATCGCCATGATATCCTCGGCGGATAGTTACAAAATTGGTCTTTTCGTGGCTTCCTGATTTTGAGATTGCTGCCTGTACAGCCATTTTCATCGCAACTTCTACTGCTACCGACCCCGAGTCGGCATAGAAAACATTATGCATCGACGGTGGTGCTACTTCAAGCAAAGCTTTGCCAAGGTCAATTGCAGGCTGGTGGGTAAATCCTCCAAACATCACGTGGCTCATCTTGTCAAGCTGCTTTCTCGCAGCTTCATTTATTCTATGGTTGTTATAACCATGAATAACACACCACCACGACGACATTCCGTCGATTAGTTCTGTGCCATCAGCAAGACGAATTATTGCGCCCGATGCGGAATCTACCTTATATGTTGGCAGAGGGTTTATTGTAGATGTATATGGATGCCATAGATGCTCGCGATCCCACGAGTCATGGAGTATATTTGCTTGTTCCATTGCGTTAGATTTTATGCAAATTTAGTAATTATAGGTGGTGTATGCAAACCATATTAGTGCGAATACTTCAACGTCGGTATGCATTCTTGGCTTAATCCGATTAACACTTCATACATGTCATACAAAACTTCTTAAATTATCTATCGTCCGCAGCAACTGTAGTCATAACCGCATATGGCTACAGTTGCTATTCATGTGCTCGTATTTATCCCGGGTTGTCGCAAATTGATTGGCTTTATTTTGTAATTTTGCATACGTATTTCGTCTGCATCATTAAATCAATGCATTCGAATATCGTTAAATTACCAATATTCAACGTTCTGAAATAGTCAAAGAATGGAGATTCACAATTTAAAAGGAATAGACTTCGACATATTGTTTGCAGCCTTTGAAATGGCTTTTTCTGACTATGATATACATTTCGAGAAAGAAGAGGTCCGTTCTATGTTACAAAGGCGAGGTTTCGACCCTCTATTGTCGTTTGCAGCTTTCGACCAAGGAAGTATTGTGGCATTTACCTTTAATGGTATAGGAAACTTCAATGGCATACCGACAGCATATGACACCGGTACAGGTACCGTAAAAGAATACAGAGGGCAGGGTATTGCCGGGGAAATTTTTACCTATTCAATACCATTTCTAAAAGATGCTGGAGTAAACCGGTATCTGCTTGAGGTACTACATAACAACCCAAAAGCTATTTCAGTATATCGACGGATGAATTTTGACAGGACTCGTCAGTTAGACTGCTTCCGACAATCTATAAAGTTCATAAATAATCCTGTTGACACGGACTGTGTTTCTGATTGCCAGATATTGCCTGTTGATACAGATTTTATCGTCGAATCGCAGCGTAATTGCGACTGCACTCCTTCGTGGCAAAATAGTATTGACTCGATAGTTCGTGGTAAGTCTAATCTCATATGTCTTGGCGCATTTTTAGGCCGACAGCCTGTTGGCCACTGTGTGTTTGATCCAGGTACCGGCGACTTGACCCAGATAGCTGTCACTGCCGATAGCCGGCGAAAGGGAATAGCTTCGGCATTACTTTCTCAAGCTATTGCGCAAATGAAAACAGACTTTGTAAAAGTCTTGAACATTGATGCCGACGATCAATTAATACATGCATTCCTCAAAAGCAAAAACATTCCATTAGCAAGCACACAGTATGAAATGATGCTGCAGCTTTGAGTGTGAATATTCAGAGCTTGCTTATATTTAGTGTTTATGAATCGTAAATGTCATCGTGTCTATTGGCGGGTTATATGCCTGTTGGTATTCTGTGCTGTGGCGCAAATATCAACGGCGATCTCATTTAATCCTGATTCTATTGCAAAATTAGGACGCTTCCCTGATTTCTGTGTCAGGACATATTATTGGGCTGACAAGTTTTTCAACGGTGTCGATACTGCGTTCGTACAGTCAACCGGATACAAGATGAACGTAAAGCTCAAATCCGGAAACTGGACTGATATTAATGAGTTTTACTTCGACGGCGATCATCGCATGAAAATGAAGTCTCCATATTGCAGTTCGATTGGCTTCGATGTGCAATACCTTGCTGTAGCACTTGGCTACGATATTAATATCAATAAACTTTTTGGCGGCGAAGATCGGTCGAAATCAAGGTTTAATTTTGAGTTTTCGAGTGCATTGCTTTCGGGTCGGCTCTATTCGATTAAGAACAACGACGGTATGACAATCTACCGCTTTGGCGATAAGCGAAATCTTGACCTGAAATTCGACGGCATGTCGACATCTCTGTGGGGCATCGATGTCACATATTATTTCAATCATAATAGATACTCAAATTCTGCAGCATTCTCTTTTGGAAAAATCCAAAAACAGAGTCAGGGGTCTTTTATGCTGTCTCTGGCATATCAGTCTCAAAAAATGGAATTTGATTTTATGCAATTGCCCGAGGAGGTAAAACTATGGCTACCCGAGCAATGGAAAAACATGCTTTATTCTTCCAATGGTTATAATATAGGTATTGGCGGTGGTTATGGTTTCAACTGGGTGCCTCGTAAAAATATTACTATTGGGTTAATGGCACAGATAATACCAAGCCTGAATTATGGATATCTCAACAGCCCTGAAAAAGATTTTTCTTTTCGAATGAATTACCGCGGAGGGTTGGCTGTCGTTTGGAATCGTGACCGCTGGTTTATTGGGGCGACAGCAAAGGCTGATGCCGGCTTTATTTATTCAAGCTCTTCTACTTTGACAAATGCGTTTGTCAACTTCGATGTCAAAGTAGGCTGGAGATTTAATCTCTTTTAATCCTCGGCCTATCCGGATTTGTTTTGTAACATGCGCTATGAGAATGGCGCATGCTATCATAATTCGCTACTTTTCATATACATAATTTCGTTTTTTCGATAATTCTTAGTAGCTTTGCGTATCTATCTCATTTTTCACAATTAATAAACAATCTTATGAAAAAGCGAGCTAAATTCATTCTAATGGCGGCGGTCCTTATAACTACCGCAGGCGTCGCTGCTACAAATGAGATTCGGTCATATTTGCTTGAAGCAGATGCCTTGGTCGAATCCGCACTTGCGGTCTCCGGTCTTACTGCTACTCCGGATCCCGACGGACTCAAAGTTGTAGACCTGTCTTTCAAGACCCCTGCTGTCAAACTCTCATCGATTACGATTGCACGCGACGGCGAACCGGTTAAAACAATCAATAATCCTCAGTCATCCACATCAATGACCATTGTGGATGAAAACGTGCCTAATGGCAGCCATACCTACACTGTAACATCATACGATGCTGCTGGTAATAGTGCCTCTGCTGAAACCTCATGCTTCATTGGAGTAAACCGTCCTGCTGTTGTTACCGGCGTAAGTGTACGCGAAAGCAACAAACCACAGGAAGTAATTATTTCTTGGAATGCTGTAGATAAGGATATCGACGGCAAAGACCTCCCCCAGACATACCTGACCTACGAAATTTATTCTAAAGACGATTGGGGAGATTACAGCCTTGTTGCAAAAGAGATTAAAACCACATCATACACTTGCGAGGTAAATCCCGGTTTTGTCAATTATTGTGTAGTTGCCCACAACGACGAGGGCTTGTCGGATTACAGCGAAGTATTCTACACCTATGTAGGAGAGGGGGCGGATATGCCATATAAAGAATCGGGTACTCACGACCATGATATGTTCATCGTCAGCGAAGATCCGTATTTTACTTGGGGCATTGCCGATTATTACAATGACCGCCTTATTTCAATCGACAACGACGACCGTTTCTTCAGCTTCAAGACCAGCGAATATGGCGAGGATGTAGTCCCCGGTGCGTGTGATGCCATAATGCTTGATAAAATCAATATCAGTTCGGCCGATGCGGCTCTTTCATTCTATGTATACCGCCACGAAGGTAATGCAAACGAGCTCCGAGTCTACGTTATTTCAGAAGGTAAGAAAGTACTCCTCGAAACCGTAAAAATCGACGAACTAACCATTGTCAAAGACTGGAACAGGGTTATTCTTCCGTTGGCCAACTATAATGGCAAGTCTATTATTCCTGTCTACGAAGGCTTGTGCAACAATGCTCCTATGGTAGCTCTCGACTGTATTGAGGTCCTTCCGTTATTTGATTGTAATCTGTCGGCAACACATATCGCAGTGCCTAAACGTGTTGTTGCAGGCGACAAGTTCACTGTGTCTGCAAGGATAGAAAACAATGGTCTCAAACCCGTAAAAGGCTGGAAAGCTCAACTTCTTTATAATGATAAGCTGGCAGATGAGGTTGACGGAATCGAACTTGGCGCCGGGCAGGTTGCTCTTGCCGAATTCGACTGCACACTCTCTGTTGCGGCCCCTGAAAAAAACGAGTATAGCGTAAGGGTTATTTGCGAGGACGACAAGAATCCGGCAGACAACACAAGCGAAACCGTACCGGTCATCCTCGACATGCCGTTGCATCCTGTAGCTACAGGCCTTATCGCAAACTCTTATGAAACTACAGTGACTCTGTCGTGGACAGCGCCTGATCCTACCGATACTTTCGCAGATCCGATTACCGATGATGTTGAGTCGTATCAGTCATTTGCTGAAAATGGTGTCGGTGGCTGGACTATGGTTGATGCCGACAAAGGCCCGATGGCCGGATTCTATGATAGGGAGATTCCGGGTATCGCCAACGATACTCCGCATTCGTTCTTTGTTTTCGATAGTTCGCACGAGGTATTCAACGATGAATATCATGAGTCGTTTGAGGCTCATTCCGGCTCGAAATATTTCGCTGCCATGTACAATAGCGATTATTCTGCGGTTGACGATTGGCTGATTTCACCGCTGCTTGCCGGCTGTGCTCAGACCGTGACGCTGTGGTTGAGAAGCTATGATTATTCATACCTTGAGGAAGCTGAGATTCTATTCACTGAATCTACACCCGAAAATATCGAAGCATATAAGCTTATCGGTAAAGTAACCGATATTCCGCAGGAGGAATGGTCTATGCTTTCGTTTGACCTTCCGGAAGGAGCCACCCATTTTGCGGTCCGTTGTACTTCTCCTATGGGCTATATGCTGCTTGTCGACGACATCACATACAGGCCTGCCGGAAAGGGTGCTCCGCTCGAAATAAAAGGATACAATATATATCGCGACGGCGTTAAGATCAACGATACGCCCATTAGTTCAACCACCTTCAACGACACCGTAATGCAGGAGGGCGAATATTCATATGCCATATCTACCGTCTATGACAAGGGCGAATCGAAGCTATCTCAACCGGTGACTGTTGTCGCTACTAAATCTGGCCTTTCTGAAGTCGTTTCCGAATGCCGTATTAAGGTCGAAGGAAACCATGTTTCGATACTTGCTGATGCCGACATTGAAATCTTCAGCATCGACGGCAAATGCCTTATCTCCGGCAATGGTTCGCTATCTACCACTTTATCGACAGGTCTGTATATCGTTAAGGTTGGAGGAACCTCTCGAAAGATTATGGTGAAGTGATGACATTTTAAATTAGTAACTCGCCTCTTACTTTTTCGAGTTACTTGGTATTCATAAAAAGCCCTGTGGCAAGTTCGGAAATCCGAGTTTTACCACAGGGCTTTTTATGTCCTTAATATTCTGCTATTATTTAGTAGGCTTAAAGGTTTCGAAACTGCCGTCGGTGTATAACACGATAATCGAAGATATCTTTTTAGCTTCATCCATGTTCAACTCTTGAGACATCTGAGGCAGAGTGGGGGAGTCTTGCTCTCGCGGAGCGGTATAGGGCTCTCGTGGGCTGTTAAGATTGTCTGAAATCGATGACGCAACCATATTTTCAGGCACAAAGTACGGTTCTGCTCTATTTTCGATTGAAAACAGATTGGTCGATATGTCGGTTTCTGATTTTTCAAAAACCTCGTTTAGAGCTTGTTGCTCGGTTTTGGGAATGTTATTTTCTGAATTTTGAGCCTCTGACGTTTCAATATTTCCATTCTCCAACATATTACCGGTGCCAAATAGAAGCCACAGGATATTTAGATTTGGAAATGCTGCATTTAGTTTTGCAAGCACCTGGTTGTTGACCGATTTATTGCGACCGTGCAACATTTGAGACAGACTTGGCCGTGGTATGCCGGTTGTATCCGCAAATTGCGAACTACTGAGTCCTGTAGTATTCATAAATTGAACCAAACGGTCTAAAACCGGGCTTTTTTCGCTGTCTTCCATCTGTTTTGATTTTGAAATTCACTTTGCAAATGTAAAAACAATATTTGTAAATTGCAAATTTCATATTGTTAATTTTGTAATTTGACATTGTAAACAGGCGTGCGATTGCAAAATTCTCATTCGCAAACAGCGATTATATCCCATAAACCCGGCTCTATCCTATGAAAAATCACTCCTAAAGTAGCTGTTTAATTATAGTAGTATAACGTAGTTGTAATAAACACTATACGCATACGGCAACTATTACAAAATAGCATCCTTATAATAGGCTGCATAATTTAAACATAAGGTTTAGCTTTTAGTTATAATATGTTGGGTATTAGAATGTACAGAGATTAGTTAAAAATAGTAATAGTCGTATATTGGACTGAATGTTTAGCTTTGTAAACCTATAAAGATTTGTGGGATTGTAAATTTTAAACTGTTTGTGTTGCAATTTGCATAATCTGTCGTGTTGGTTTTGTAAATAATTCGGCGTTGCGTTTGCAAATTCCAACTCGCAATTGCAGTAAAATAGCTGTTTCAATGTTCAAATTGTCGGTTTGGTGTTGTAAATTATTGCAGATGCAGTAACAACATTCCTCTAAACAGAGCGAAAATTTAAAATTTCACCACTGATTACTCGATTATTTACATTTATAACATTTTCAGACGGTCTTAGGTTTTTTATTTACACATATTATCAGCGCTTTAACACTAATTATACTAACAATTTTCACAGATAAATCTGTAACATATCACAGCCAATGCCGATTTATTACGACTATGCATGCCCTCTTTCAGCTAAATCTGTGCATAGCATATAAGCTTATAGTTTATTTGGCTTGGTGTGTAGTCCTACTTTCTTTTAATGTATGCAATACGCGCTTAAATATTTTAGATTTTTTCTTTGTTTTACCATGAAAACCGCGCAAATAATCCGAAATATTTCACCATAATGCTCAATTTGAGTGGTAATAACCCTGCATATTGGAAAAGAGTTATTTGAATACCTGTGTCACTCTCAAAAAAAATGAAAATTATTTTGAAATAAATTTGATTATTCCGATTTTTTGTTGCTATCTTTGCCGTAGATAACATAAATCATATACCCGAAAAACTAAAAAACACCTTTTAATTTATACGCTTATGGATATTAATAGTATCATGGCCGGGCTTGAAGCCAAACACCCCGGTGAAAAAGAATACTTGCAGGCTGTTCGCGAAGTCCTCATGTCTGTAGAAGATATCTACAACCAGCATCCAGAGTTCGAACGCAACAAGATTATCGAACGCATGGTTGAGCCCGATCGCATCGTTACATTCCGTGTAACCTGGATCGACGACAAAGGCGAGGTGCAGAACAATCTCGGTTATCGCGTTCAATTCAATAATGCCATTGGCCCGTACAAGGGTGGCATCCGTTTCCATGCATCAGTTAACCTCTCTATATTAAAATTCCTCGGTTTCGAGCAAACCTTTAAAAACGCTCTCACCACTCTTCCTATGGGCGGTGCTAAAGGCGGTTCTGACTTCTCACCCCGAGGCAAGAGCGACCGCGAAATCATGCGTTTCTGCCAGGCTTTCATGCTCGGCTTGTGGAAGAACCTCGGTCCTGACCGCGACGTTCCTGCCGGCGATATCGGCGTAGGCGGCCGCGAAGTTGGTTACATGTATGGAATGTACAAACGTCTGGTCAACCAGCACGACGGTACATTCACCGGCAAAGCGCTCGAATTCGGCGGCAGCCGTATTCGTCCCGAGGCTACTGGTTTTGGCGCTCTGTATTTTGTACAGAATATGCTCAAACAGCGCAACGACTCTATCGAAGGCAAGACAATCGCTATTTCCGGTTTCGGCAACGTTGCTTGGGGTGCTGCTCTTAAAGCTACCGAACTCGGCGCTAAAGTCGTTACAATTTCCGGTCCTGACGGATACATTTACGACCCCGCAGGCCTCGATGCTGACAAGATCAACTACATGCTTGAGCTCCGTGCTTCCGGCAACGACGTTGTTGCTCCATATGCCGAGAAGTTTGCAGGTTCTACATTTTTCGCCGGCCGCAAACCCTGGGAGCAGAAGGTTGACATCGCTCTTCCCTGTGCTACTCAGAACGAACTCAACGGCGACGACGCAAAGGCCCTTATCGCAAACGGCGTAGGCATGGTAGCCGAAGTTTCAAACATGGGCTGCACTCCCGAAGCTATCGATGCCTTCATCGAATCACGCACAATCTATGCACCCGGCAAGGCTGTAAACGCCGGCGGTGTTGCAACTTCGGGTCTCGAAATGAGCCAGAACGCTATGCACCTGCAGTGGTCGGCTGAGGAAGTTGACGAGAAACTCCACACTATCATGACCGACATCCACGAGCAGTGCCTCCGTTATGGCGTAGAAGCCGACGGTTACATCAACTACATGAAGGGTGCTAATATCGCCGGCTTCATGAAAGTTGCTCACGCTATGATGGGTCTCGGCGTCTGCTGATAGCCATTGTTTATTTCGACATACTCCCCGACATCTGATTTGATGTCGGGGTTTTATAAGTTTCAATAATATATAGTATATAACATGAACGTAGATTTTATCACGGCAATCAAACTATTCTTTGCCAACTATGTCAATTTCAGAGGACGTTCTACTCGCGCCGAGTACTGGTTCGCGGTATTGTTTGTCTTTATCGTATCAATGCTCCTGACAATGTTAGGCATGAGTATACTTGCCAACCTCTTTACACTTGCAGTCTTCCTGCCAAATATGGCTATATGCTTCCGTCGCTTTCATGATACAGGACGCAGCGGCTGGTGGGTTATCGCACTTGTCGTTTTATCTTTGATTGGCGCGGGTGTTATGTATGTTCCCATGATTCCTTCTATCATCCAGTTTGCAAATAATCCGCTCGGTCTTCAACAGGCACTTGCCTCTTACATTACTTCGCATATTGGCACAGTATGCACCGGCGGCATTATCGTTATGGCTGCTTTCGTTTGGCAGCTCATCATACTTGTTAAACCGAGTGCGCCCGATAATAAATATGGCCCCAACCCATACGGAGAAAACGAATGAGAAAAACTCTTACCATATGGGCGATGCTTTGCGGCGTCGCCCTTTGTTCTTGTAATAAGGCTGCTGATTTCTCTTACGAGGATATCGAAAATGCCGACACTTTGACTCATCACGCAAAATATCTCACTATCGCTGACTGTGGGGCCGGTGTTGTAAGGGTTGATATTGCCAATCCTTGGCGCGAGAACCATATCCTTGCAAGTTATGCCCTTGTCGACCGCGACTCGCTTGTACCCGAACATTTAGCCCCGGATATTCGTGTGATTCGGACCCCGGTCGATCGCGCTGCCGTCTTTTCGTCTGTTCATACACATGCGCTGCAAGAATTGGGAGCACTGCCTTCGGTGGTGGCCATAGCCGATCGAGAGTTCTTCACTCCGTCCGACACGGTGAGCAAGTTGATTGCCCAAGGACAAATTATAGACCTCGGACCTATTTCTTCGCCTTCAGTCGAACTAATGGCTGCAAGCGGGGTTACCACCGTGCTTCGCTCTCCTCAGGGGGGTGTTGTGGCTACATATCCGGGAAATGTTGTTGCAGTTGAATGCGCCGACTATATGGAACCGACTCCAATCGGACGTGCTGAATGGATATTGCTTCTTGGAGAACTTTCCGGCCAAAGGGATGAGGCTCGTAAGATTTTCGAAGAAGTAATCGACAACTATTCTGCCCTTGCTTTTAAAGCACGCAGCGCTGAGTCTCCCAAGCCTAAATTGCTTGCCGAAACCGAGTACTCGGGCGTATGGTATGTTCCCCAGGGAGGAAGCTACATGGCACGCATGTATGCCGATGCCGGCGCAGAATGGCCTTGGGCTGACACCACTGGCACAGGTTCTCTATCCCTCTCTCTCGAAGAAGTTGCAGCAAAGGCTATCGATGCCGATTTGTGGCTCGTGCGCTCGTATGGCTACGACACAACTACAGCGACACTTAAGGCTTTGAATCCACGCTATACGGCTTTTAAAGCGTGGAAAAACGGCAATATCTATAGTTGCAATTCCAAGGAAAAGAATATTTTCAACGATGTTGCATTTCACCCCGACAGGGTGTTGGCTGAATATATCGCCATTTTCCACCCGGAGGTAATGCCCGATTATAAATTGCGATATTTTACTCTCACACGATGAATTCTCGGCGTCCGACAATCGTTTCCCTCATTATTTTATCACTGATAGTAGTTTGTCTGCCTGCCGGGCTCCTGTTCGGCAGCGTAGACCTTAGTGCATCCGAAATAATAGATGCACTTTGTGGCAATGGCAGCGACATGACTCGCTTTGTTGTTGTCGAAACCCGCCTTCCGGCACTTATTACATCTCTCCTTGCCGGGGCTGCGCTTGCCGTGGCCGGATTACTCATGCAGACTTGCTTCGACAACCCGCTTGCAGGCCCATCGATTATGGGTATATCATCCGGTGCGAGCCTTGGCGTGGCTGTTGTGATGATGCTTGGGGCTTCGTATGTCGGTATCTGGGGCAATTTTGCGATTGTTGCAGGGGCTTTCGCCGGAGCATTGGCAGTGCTGCTGATATTGATGTTGTTTTCAGCTGTTGTAAGGTCTGCCGAGATGCTCCTTATTATTGGTATTTTGGTTGGTTATCTCACATCTTCAGTTATTTCCTTGCTCAATTATTTCGCACCCGAACGAGCTGTTCACAGTTTCGTATTATGGGGTATGGGTAATTTCAACAGCGTTGACCTATCGGTGCTACCGTATTTCGCGATGTTGTGTATGCTGTTCATCGCGATGTCATTTCCGTATATCCGCAGCCTCAACGCGCTCCTTTTTGGCGTAGAGTATGCTCGCAGTACCGGTATTAATGTCTCGGTCATTCGCACAGGCTTAATCCTGATTTCCGGCGCTCTTACAGCTACAGTAACTGCATGGTGCGGCCCAATAGGCTTTATCGGCCTTGTGATTCCTCACATTGCTCGTATGGCCCTTGTTTCATCCAACCATCGCACGGTGCTGCCGGTTACTGTCCTTGCCGGGGCATTAGTCGGACTGTTGTGCCAGATTCTTTCTGTTGCACCGTCAATGTTCATGTCCGGCTCAATTCCGGTAAACGCAATTACCCCGATAATCGGTGTCCCGGTAATAGTATATGTTTTGTTAAACCGCCGCAAGCTCCTTTACTTTAACTGATGAAAGCCGTTGAATGTAAAAACCTATCCGTAGGGTATGGTGATAAAGTCGTTTTAAGCAACATCAACTTCGAACTTGAGTCCGGAGTATTAGCAGTGCTTATTGGCGCAAATGGAAGCGGTAAATCCACCTTATTACGCACTCTGGCAGGTTTACAATTGCCATTATCCGGGACTGTCAGCCTCGGAGGTATGGATATCTCGAAAACAAGCCAACGAGCTCTTGCAAAAACAAGGGCGATAGTCGACACAGCCCGTCATGGAGGCGGCGCCCTCACTGTTGTAGAAGCTGTGGCGGTAGGACGAAACAAATCACTGTCATTGTTTGGCCGTATGTCTAAATCTGATAAGGAAGCGGTAGCTGCTGCCATTGCAGCAGTCGGCATTAGCGACTTTGCCGACCGTTATCTTGCAAACCTTAGCGACGGCGAGCGCCAGAAAGTTATGATTGCACGTGCCATAGCCCAGGATACACCTGTTATTTTTTTAGACGAACCGACTGCTTTCCTCGACGTTGCCGCACGTATTGAAACTATGAAAATGCTCGGCAGGCTTTCAAGCCAGGGTAAGACAATCATACTATCTACCCACGACATTGCTCCCGCAATAGCCCGGGCCGACAGGCTGATTGTTGTTGATCGCGACCGACACAGTGTCGCTGTCGGCACTCGTGAATCAATGATTGAGTCCGGTGCGCTTGATGCAGCTTTCCGACGAGACAACGTGCACTTCGACGCCTCAATCCTCGATTACCGATAGGCGTCCATTGGCATCAATGATATAGTTGCCGCTTATACCGAGGTCTTTGCTTTGTGGTAAGGCCAGATACAACAGGGCTCCGGCGGCAGCCTTTGCAAATACCATATCCGTACAGTCAGCATCAGCTGATATTGTACTCCTAAGGCCCATGATGTCGACGCTAACACTGCCATTGATTTCTTTCACAACAACATCTATCGCGCCAAATGCCTCTTGAGCCTTTTTGATTGTAGAATTCACTGTTTCATCATCGCAGTTATCTACCGGATAGTATTGCAGTCCTAATGATTGCGACATAGTATTGCCGCTTTTACGATCTGTACAGCAAAAAGCTGTCCTGCAAGAAGTCGACCTTAAAGCCGCAGCACAGGCCTTTAAAGCTTCCGATAGCGATTCGCCACCAATGATAAAAGCCCCGCGCAGAGCACAGGGCATTATGGCTGTATTGGGTTTGTTTCCGCTTGGCGAACGGTATGGAGATACACGGCGTTGTGATTGCCTGTGCTCTTCCATCTTTTTCTCAAGATAATTATCTGCCATTTCGATTTTTTATTCGTTGAGTATGCAGTGTACTTTGCCAACCGGCAATTTACCCTCGAGTCGCAGGGGTACTCGCGTGTTGTCGGCTGCGATCCATGCATCCATATCGTCGGAAGTCTTAACACCTCCGCCGGAGGTAAACTTAAACGTTATATGATAGGCTGGCCGCGAAACACCGTTGACAGATATGTCAACCTTGCCACTGTAAACTATCGAAAGTAATTCTTTCCGCTTACCCGAAAAAATATCCACCGATTCCACATGCCCGGGTTTCCATTTTTCGAATGGGAGAGTACGCATATAGTAGAACGACGTAAGCATGTCGAGAGCTTTGCCGTTCGACGACATTTGTCGGCTTTCATCTATTTTCAGTTCGCCTTTCTTATACACCTTTCGCGTACAGTTGGCCTGTACGCGCGACGGATTACTATAATCATAGCGAACAACGTCGTGCTTATGCTCGTTGCCTTCATGAGCGATTTTCTCATAATACAATGGTGTAAAATCGCTATAGGTCATATGACCATTGAGCGTGTCGCGCACTCTGAATATACGGTCGGCCCACGGCTCGGATTTCGCAGAAAGCTTAGCCTGGTAGTTCTTGGCCTTATGTGTAAGGGTAAGCGTAGCCGATCCGGCCTGCTTGTTGATTAGCCCCCACTTGTACATTACACGGTATTGCAGCGTCTCAGGTTCAAGGCGCTGATGCTCCGTGCTCTTGTTTCTGCCGTATGTTATTCCGGTACCGGCGATAACCGCAAGAAGACCTATTAATAAATGTTTGACTCTAAGCATGATGCAATTTAATCTGTTTAGGTTTAGAGTTCTAAACCAATGGGTATTAGGCCTCGAACTCTAAACCAAGAATCGGTTATACAATCGTGCCGGAGTAAACATAAGTGTCACACTACAGGCACTTTAACTACAAGCTTGCGATGATTGCCAAGTCCGATGTTGGGGGCATGGCCATCTTCTGGGAAGAATATAGCCATCTGTCCGTATTTCACCTGTACGACGCACTGGGCTGCATCACCGTAAAATGTGACGTCTTTCACCTCGTTATAACCGTCACGTTCGTGCTTGAGCGATTCAGTAGGCGCCCAGCCCATACCTTCTGTGCCTTTAAGCGGTATCTGTATATCGATAAAACGCTTGTGAGCCTCCATGGTAGCTTTTTCAGCGGGGAGCAGGGCAGGCTCGGCGCATTTTACGGTCATGCTGGTGCCGTCAGGACATTCAATGCTATATACACCTTTAACAAATTCGTCGTTAAAATGTTCTATGATCCAGTCGATTGCTGTATCAAGATAGACCGAAATGCCCTTGTATGTTGTGGCATCCTTTACTGTTGTTAGTATCATATGAATATGGTTAAGTGGGTTATTATTAGTTATTTAATATGGCTTCGCATCCTTCTTGTTCATCTTCGAACTCAAGGGGGAGTACTGATTTTTGAGCCTGTTCGATACGCTTGTTTCGCCAGCATTTACGGCAAACGGCCACATAGCGGTCATCACCGCCTATTTCAACCTGGTCGCCTTCTTCCACAATATTACCTGCTGCATCGATACGCGCGTTCACAATCGTCTTATGGCCGCAATTGCAAGTCGATTTAATCTCATCGATAGTATCGGCGATTTCAAACAGTCGGCGAGAGCCTTCAAACAAATGTGTCTGAAAGTCAGTTCGAAGACCATAGCATATCACATTACTGCCAAGGTCATCTACAACGCGAGCGAGCTGATCAACCTGTGCCGCGGTCAGAAACTGTGCTTCATCAATCAAGAACCAATCTACGATTCGGCCTTCCTTTTTATACAGGTCCTTTGCAAATTGATATAGATTGGTGTTGTTGTAAATCCAGTGGCATTCGCGTTCGATACCTATTCGGCTACGGATAACATTTCGCTGTTCGCGAGTATCGATAACCGGCTTCATGCACATATAGTCCATATGGCGTTCTTCGAAGTTGTATGCCGTGGTAAGCAACAGGGCAGTCTTTGCCGACCCCATAGTTCCATAGCGAAAATATAGTTTTCCTTTGCGGTACATTATTCCAGGTTTTAAAATCAAATACAAATTTACGCAAATTCTCCAATATCACCGAATCTTTACCCGTATATTTCAAAAGAGAGTACTCTTGAGATATCTTATTTAACATAATATAGATTATCGAAAATAAATAATCTTGATTTTTGGCTGATATTTCAATGCAGTCGCCAAATATGCGATTCTCGCACGGTATACACATTGGGAATAATTTGAGGAATTCGATTATCGCTACATTATAATAATGTATATGTATCCAGAATTTGTCGGTTGTCGAATTAGTGCGCCTCAGGGCAACCGCATCAAAATCTTAGGCGACAAGCCGCAGTTTCTCTGAGTCAACGACCATAGACGTTGTCGCAATTCTTTGAATTCTCCATATCCGAAGTCATAAATTCTTAGTAATTTTATAGTG
>Ga0209064_1000524_pt1 | contig 84774 bp, 69 predicted proteins | sample Inofromicrocosms_FD_187498 | JGI IMG/M metagenome (GOLD analysis project Ga0209064, IMG submission 187498) | Mouse cecum microbial communities from Vienna, Austria - Inoculum for glucosamine and mucus D2O microcosms (SPAdes) (version 2) | ecosystem: Host-associated > Mammals > Digestive system >...
AATCTTGTTTGCGGTGCGTAGGGGACTCGAACCCCTGACCCCGTGCGTGACAGGCACGTATTCTAACCAGCTGAACTAACGCACCGTTTGTTCTTGATTGCGGTTGCAAAGGTAATGCAAATTTTTCGATTTCCAAATTTTCCGGCGCAATTTTCAGTCTTTTTTAAAGAAAGAAAAATGCACGCTGCCGTAATTTCGTGATTGCCAAAAGTATGGGTGGGCTGAAAAATCCTTGTCATCGGAGTGCTCGAAAATGAAAATTCCGCCCTCGCGAAGCAGATTTCCGTCGAGCACGAGCGGCACGACCGTTTCGCTGCCCTGCAAATCGTAGGGTGCGTCGGCAAAAACAAGGTCGAACTGCTTGGAGCAGCTCTTCAGGTAGAGGAAGACATTCGCCTTAACGGGGTAGAAATGCTCGAACCCGAAGCCGCGGGCCGTCTGCCGGATGAAGTTGTAGTGTACGGGATTGATCTCCACGGCCGTCACGCTGCGCGCACCGCGCGAGGCGAATTCGTAGCCGATCGACCCCGTGCCGGCGAAGAGGTCCAGCACGTCGATCTCCTCGAAGTCGAGGAGGTTGTTCAGCACATTGAACAGGTTCTCCTTGGCGAAGTCCGTCGTGGGACGTGCCCGGAGGTTGCGCGGCGGCACAATGGTGCGGCCGCGGTGTTTGCCGCTGATTATTCGCATGTCACTCGTTTGAAATAGCGTTGCAGGAGGCGGCGCAGCCTGTGCGGCTCGTCGCCCTCGACCGCCGCCGCGTAGTGCTCGGCCGGAAACTCGCGCGTCAGCCGTTCTGCGGCGCACAGCAGGTCGGCGTCGCCCGGGGCCTCGATCACTTCGGCCAAACGCAGCAACGTGTCGTATACCTTAATATAAAGCAGCGTCCCCGCACGGTAGAACCACACGGTCGGCTCCGTGTATTTGCGCAGCGTGAGCAGCGGGGTGGTGAAAGGCGTCTGCGGGCCGAACTGGCGGCGGACGGTCTCGACTGCCGCCGCGGGAACGGGCATGACGGCCACGATCTGCTGCTGGGGGTCGCTGTGCACGGGCCGCTCGTCCGCACGGCAGGCCATGCCCGCCAGGCGCAGGCAGAGCTCCGCCTGCGCCGCATCGAACTCGTCGCGCGGCAGGAGCAGCGTGCGCGCGGTGTACACCGTGCACTCCTCGGGAATGCCGGCGGAGGGCGCCTCCAATGAAAAAGAGTGTCCACTCAACTTGAGCTGAATGGACACCTTATTCCGTCGATCCGGAAGATTAGTCTTCCCAGTTGCCTGCTTCATTGTTGGCGGCTTCCATCGAACCGAACTTCACGCCGGGGTAGCGGTTGAAGTTGTTCGTATCGTCGTCGATCAGGTTGATGATCTCCTGGCGGTAGATCGTCGTGTCGAGGAACATCTTGTAGGGTGCGCGGCACTCGACCACCGGAACCGTGACGTTGCCCGCATTGACCGTGCCGGCCTCCAGCAGGAACTGGCTCTTGTTGTCGGTGCCGGGGATGAAGCGCAGTTCGCGAACCTGCTCGGCGGTGAGCTTGCGGGGTGCGAAGACGGTGTCGATCACGGCCACGTTGAACTTCTCCACGTTGCGGCGGCCGCTCTTCTTGAGCTGTGCCAGAGCCACCGAGTCGTCCTCATCGACGAGCTTGCGCTCCATTTCGAGGGAGTCGTTGAGGATGAAGTGGGCCAGCGAGTCGAAGTCGTCGGTGAAGCGCTGGTATTTGAGTTTGTAGGCGCGCTCGGCGGAGCGGATGTCCTTGATGCGCTCGATGACGGCCGCCTTTTTCTGTTTCATTTCGGATTCGAATTTGATCGGCGTCGAGATTTGGTCGTAAATTACCCATACACAGCCTACGATGACGATCGCAAGGAGAATTTGAAGAATTTTCTTTCCCATTTTCGGATATTTGTTATTAAGTTTGTACAAATTTAAAGTGCACCGAATGCTCAGTACACGTATTGCGACCCAAATTTACGCCAAAATTTGTTTCGAAACAACTCCCGGGCAAAAAAAAATCGTAGAAAGGCTGGCCGAATACCTTGCCGACGAGGATTGTTCGAAGATTTTCGTGTTGAACGGCTATGCCGGCACGGGCAAGACCACGCTCATCGCGGCGCTGGTCGCGGCACTGCGCGATCTGGGGGTGAAAAGCGTGCTGCTGGCGCCCACGGGGCGTGCGGCTAAGGTGCTGGCCCGCTACTCGGGCGCCCCGGCGCACACGATCCACAAGCGCATCTACCGCGAACGTACGAACGCCGACTACGAGTCGCGTTTCTCGCTGGGGCCCAATCCCGAGCGGGGCGCCGTGTTCATCGTGGACGAGGCGTCGATGCTCTCCGGTGCGTCGGGCGGCGTCGGGCATTTCGGCAGCGGTTCGCTGCTCTCCGACCTGGTGGAGTACGTGCGTAGCGGCCGTGAATGCCGGCTGATCCTGGTGGGCGACAGCGCGCAGCTGCCGCCCGTGGGTGCCGACTTCAGCCCCGCGCTCGAACCCTCGGAGGTGGCCTTCTACGGCGAACCGGTCTACGCCACGCTCGACGAGGTGGTGCGCCAGGAGGCCGAGTCGGGCATTCTGTTCAACGCCACGCTGGTGCGCTGCATGCTGGAGCGGGGCATCTGCGATATTCCGCGTTTCCGCACCGACTTTCCCGACTTCGAGGCGCTCGAAGGGGGCGATTTCCTCGAAAAGCTACAGGACTGCTACGACCGCTACGGCCGCGACGAGACGATCGTGGTGACCCGGTCGAACAAGCGGGCGAACCGCTACAACGAGGGTATTCGCCGCAACGTGCTCTGCGCCGAGGAGGAGATCGAGAGCGGCGACATGCTGATGGTGGTCAAGAACAACTACTACTTTCCGGAGCATGTCAAGGATTGTCCGATGAACTTCATCGCCAACGGCGACATCGCGCGTCTGAAGCGCCTGCGGCGGTTCGAGGAGCTCTACGGCTTCCGTTTTGCCCGCGCCGTGCTCTCGTTCGGCGATTACGACGACACGGAGCTCGAATGCAACATCCTGCTCGACACGCTCGCCTCGGAGTCGCCTTCGCTGACGCGCGAGGAGTCCGAGCGCCTTTTCTACGAGGTGGAGAAGGACTATACCGACATCGCGAGCCGTCTGAAACGCTTCCGCGAGATCCGCGAGAATCCGCATTTCAACGCCTTGCAGGTTAAGTTCGCCTATGCCGTGACGTGTCATAAGGCCCAGGGCGGACAGTGGAAGGCGGTCTTCGTGGACCGCTGCCTCTTCGGCGACGAGGAGATGACGCGCGACCGCCTCCGGTGGCTCTATACGGCGCTCACGCGCGCCACGGAGCGGGTTTATCTTGTTAATTTCGACGAACGCTTTTATGAATAGTGACAACGAACGCCGTGCGGCGCCGTGCGAGGTGCCGCCGGAGCGGAAATGCGGCCGCACGGAGTCCGACGGCCGCGGTTCCCGGGAGCCGCGAATGCCCGAGCGGCATCCGCTGGAGCCCTTTCTTCCGTCGGGGGCCCGGCTGCTCATGCTGGGCAGCTTCCCGCCGCAGCGCAAGCGCTGGAGCATGGATTTTTTCTATCCCAACCTGCAAAACGACATGTGGCGGATCGTGGGGCATCTCTTTTTCGGCGACCGCCACCATTTCCTGCGGCCGGACCGCAAGGCGTTCGACCGCGAGCGCATCGCGTCGTTCTGCGCGCAGTGCGGCATTGCGCTCTACGACACGGCCGAGGAGGTCATCCGACTGAAAGACAATGCGTCGGACAACTTCCTGGAGGTCGTGCGCGAAACGGACCTTGCGGCGCTGCTGGACCGCATTCCGCAATGCTGCGCCGTGGTCACCACGGGGCAGAAAGCCACCGACACGCTGTGCCGTGCAGTCGGCTGCGCGGCGCCTCCGGTGGGCGGAAGCGTGGCCTTTGCGCTGGCCGGCCGCACCCTGCGTCTCTATCGCATGCCCTCGTCGTCGCGGGCTTATCCCCGGCCCCTGGAGTGGAAAGCGGAGTTCTACCGGGCGATGTTCGCCGCATGCGGCATGCTGCCCGCGTGCGCTCCGCAGCCGGAGGACGGAGCATGAGCAGAGAGTTTGCGGGTGGATAAACGGTCGCGCCGTACGGACGGATGGAGGAGGTGTGCTTCGACTTCGTCTTAGATACTCCCGCTCGGCAAAATGCAAGCAAACTTGCTTTTGCCCTCGCTTATTCGTACCTTTGTTGTTCGGATTACAATATTTTATTATCTTGGCAATAGAAAAGAAATACGTGGAGACGCCGCTGATGAAGCAGTACTATTCGATCAAGGCGGTGCATCCCGACGCGATTCTGCTCTTCCGCGTGGGCGACTTTTACGAGACGTTCGGCGAAGACGCCATCAAGGCGAGCGGCATTCTCGGCATTACGCTCACGCGCCGTGCGAACGGTGCCGCGTCGTATGTCGAACTGGCTGGTTTTCCCTACCATGCCATCGACACCTACCTGCCCAAACTGGTGCGGGCGGGCGAGCGGGTGGCGGTGTGCGAGCAGCTCGAAGACCCGAAGACAGTCAAGGGACTGGTCAAACGCGGTGTGATTGAGCTGGTGACCCCGGGCGTGGCGCTCGGCGACAACATACTGACCAACAAGGAGAACACCTACCTGGCTTCGGTGTACTTCGGGCGCCGGAATACGGGCGTGGCCTTTCTCGACATCTCCACCGGCGAGTTCTATGTGGCCGAGGGCACCGATGCCTATGTGGACAAACTGATGGCGAACCTCGCACCCAAGGAGGTGCTCTTCAGACGGGGATGCGAGGATCGTTTCGCCGAGGCTTTCGGCTCGGGATACTACACCTACCGCCTCGACGACTGGGTATTCTCGGAGGAGGTGAACCGCGAGAAGCTCTGCCGTCAGTTCGGCACCCGCTCGCTCAAGGGTTTCGGTGTCGATCAGCTCTCCGACGGCATTTCGGCCGCGGGCGCGGTGCTTCACTACCTCGAATTCACCGAGCATCGCGACATCGCCCACATCACCTCCCTTTCGCGGCTGGACCAGAACGACTTCGTGTGGATCGACAAATTCACCATCCGCAACCTGGAGCTCTTCTCCTCGAACGGCGGCCGCAGGTGCGGCTTTGCGGATGTGATCGACCGCACGCTCACGCCGATGGGAGGGCGTCTGCTGAAGCGCTGGACGGCCATGCCCGTGCTGCGCGTGGAGGAGATCGAAAGCCGCCTCGACGTGGTGGAGCTGCTCACGCGCGATGCCGACCTTGCGGAGGCCGTGCGCGAGCAGATCGCTCAGATCGGCGACCTGGAGCGCATCGGTTCGCGCATCGCCGCGGGTCGTGTCGCGCCCCGCGAGCTGGTGCAGCTCAAGAATTCGCTTACGGCCGTCGAGACGCTGCGCGCGATCATGGAATCTACGGACGACGACCGGCTGCATGCGCTGGCCGCCACGATCGACCCCCTCGCGGCGGTGCGCGACCGTCTGGCGCGCGAAATTTGGCCCGATCCGCAGAACAACCAGATACAGAAGGGCGGCGTGATCGCCGACGGCGTGGACCCCGAGCTGGACGATCTGCGCCGCATCGCGCTGCACGGACGCGACGTGCTGGTGCGCATCCAGCAGCGCGAGAGCGAGCAGACGGGCATTCCGTCGCTCAAGGTGAGCTACAACAACGTGTTCGGCTATTACATCGAGGTGCGCAACGCCCACAAGGACAAGGTGCCCCCGACCTGGATCCGCAAGCAGACCCTGGCCAACGCCGAGCGCTACATCACCGAGGAGCTGAAGGAGTACGAGGAGAAGATCCTCGGCGCCGAGGAGAAGATGCTGGTGATCGAGCAGCGCATCTATGCGGAGCTGATCCGCTTCCTTGCGGGGGCGCTGGGCGTGTTGCAGCGCGATGCCGCCTCCGTGGCGCGTCTCGACTGCCTCCAGTCGTTCGCGCGCATCGCGTGCGAGCGGCGCTACGTGCGGCCCGTGCTCGACGAGGGTTCGGTGATCGACATCCGGCGCGGACGCCATCCGGTGATCGAAACGCTGATGCCCGTGGGGGAGGAGTATGTCCCGAACGACGTGCTGCTCGACGGCAAGGATCAGCAGATCATGATGATAACCGGCCCCAACATGTCGGGTAAGTCGGCCCTCCTGCGCCAGACGGCCCTCATCATCCTCATGGCGCAGATGGGGTCGTTCGTGCCGGCCGAGTCGGCGCACATCGGTGTGGTGGACAAGATCTTCACCCGCGTGGGGGCGTCGGACAACATTTCGCAGGGCGAATCGACCTTCATGGTCGAGATGCTCGAATCGGCGAGCATCCTGAACAACATATCGGACCGCAGCATCGTGCTGCTCGACGAAATCGGCCGCGGCACGAGCACCTACGACGGCATTTCGATCGCATGGGCGATGGTCGAGTACCTCCACAACCATCCCACGGCCCGCGCCAAGACGCTCTTCGCCACGCACTACCACGAACTGAACGAGATGGAGCGCATGTGTCCGCGCGTGAAGAACTACCATGTGAGCGTGAAGGAGGTGGACAACACGATCGTCTTCCTGCGCAAGCTCGAACGCGGCGGAACCGAACACTCGTTCGGTATCCACGTGGCCCGCATGGCGGGCATGCCGGCAGGCGTCGTGGCCCGCGCGGGCGAGATCCTCAAGAACCTCGAACACGTCTACGGCAACAACGAGATCGTGCCGAGCCGCACGCCGCGCGTCCGGAGCCGCAGGGCCGCGGCGCAGGGCGTGCGCGAAGCGGTGGAGGAGGCGGACCGCATGGACGGCATGCAGTTGTCGATGTTCCGGCTCGACGATCCGGTGCTGGTGCAGATCCGCGACCGCATCAAAGGCCTCGACCTCGATGCCCTCACGCCGATCGAGGCGCTGAATATCCTCAACCAGATCAAGGGCATCGCCGGTATCTGACGCCGCACACCGCAGTCTGTCCGGAATTGTTCCGGCGGAGGCGGGGGAGTCGCCGTTCGCGGCCTGCTCGGGGCCGTAATGCGCCGGGGCCCGAAGTGACGGTGCGGGTCCCGCACCTGCGGGGTCGGAGCCCGAGGCGGAAGCCGGGGGCTCGAAGCGCACCCAAGGGTTCGGACGAACGTACGCCGCCCCGCCGGAAATTGTTCCGGCGGGGCGGCGTTTCGTATCCCGCAAGGTCGGCTCCAGCTCCGGAAGCCCTGTCCGAAAAGTTGCGTGCGCACACCCGGGGCGGCCTGTGCGCACGGCCCGGCGACCTCTCCGGGGTAAGGGGTTGCGGTTTATCGCTGTTCGATCAGCGAGCGGATGTTCTGTATGAGCATCGCCACGGCCACCGAGTTGAACCCTCCCTCGGGGATGATGACGTCGGCATACTTCTTCGACGGCTCCACGAACTCTTCGTGCATCGGTTTCACGGTCGTGAGGTATTGCGTGATGACCGACTGCATCGTGCGGCCGCGGTCGCACACGTCGCGCAGGATGCGGCGTGCCAGGCGCACGTCGGGGTCCGTATCCACGAAGACCTTGATGTCCATCAGGTCGCGCAGCTCCTTGTTCTCGAAGATCAGGATGCCATCGACGATGATTACGCGCGAGGGCTTCACGGCCACGGTCTCCGCCATGCGGTCGTGCTCGACGAACGAGTAGAGCGGGTGGGAGACAGGCACGTTTTCGCGCAGCGTGCGGAGGTGCTCCACGAGCATCTGCGTGTCGAATGCCTGCGGGTGGTCGTAGTTGAGTTTCGTGCGCTCCTCGTACGTGAGTTCGGGGTGCGCCTTGTAGTAGTAGTCGTGGCAGAGCGTCACCACGTCGTCGCCTTCGAAGGCTTCGCGGAGCTTCTTCACGAGGGTCGATTTGCCCGATCCCGTGCCTCCGGCCACGCCGATTACCGTAACTTTCATGCGAAGTGAGTTTTTGGGTGTATGAAAACGGGGACCGCCCCGAGAGCCGGTCCCCGTCGGGCATCGCCTTTATGCGTCGATGTTGGCGTAGTGTGCGTTCTTTTCGATGAATTCGCGGCGGGGCGGCACGTCGTCGCCCATGAGCATCGAGAACACGCGGTCGGCTTCGGCCGCATTCTCGATCGACACCTGCTTCAGAATGCGCGTGTCGGGATTCATCGTCGTTTCCCACAACTGGTGGGCGTTCATCTCGCCGAGACCTTTGTAACGCTGCACGTGCAGGCCCTTGCCTCCCCACTCCTCGGAGATGGCGTCGCGCTCCTTGTCCGTCCAGCAGTACCGCTCCTGCTTGCCCTTCTTCACCAGGTAGAGGGGCGGGGTGGCCAGGTAGATGTGTCCGTTCTCGATCAGCTCCTTCATCTTGCGGAAGAAGAACGTCAGCATCAGGGTCGCGATGTGGCTGCCATCGACATCGGCATCGGTCATGATGATGATCTTGTCGTAGCGGAGCTTTTCGAGGTTGAGGGCTTTGCTGTCCTCCTCGGTGCCGATCGTCACGCCGAGTGCCGTGAACATGTTCTTGATCTCCTCGTTCTCCCACATCTTGTGCTCCTGGGCCTTCTCGATGTTGAGGATCTTTCCGCGCAACGGCATGATGGCCTGGAAGTTGCGGTCGCGGCCCATCTTCGCCGTGCCGCCTGCCGAGTCACCCTCCACGAAGAAGATTTCGGCGATCGAGCGGTCGCGGCTCGAACAGTCGGCCAGCTTGCCCGGCAGACCCGAGCCCGAAAGCACGGTCTTGCGCTGCACCAGCTCGCGCGCATGGCGTGCGGCATGACGCGCCGTGGCGGCCAGGATCACTTTCTGCACGATGGCGCGGGCATCTTTCGGATTCTCCTCCAGGTAGTGGCCCAAAGCCGCCGAAAGCGCCTGGTCCACGGCCGCCGACACCTCGTCGTTGCCGAGCTTGGTCTTGGTCTGGCCTTCGAACTGCGGCTCGGCCACCTTGACCGACACCACGGCCGTAAGACCTTCGCGGAAGTCGTCGCCGTTGATGTCGAACTTGAGCTTGGCGAGCATGCCCGAGTCGTCGGCGTACTTCTTCAGCGTGCGCGTGAGCGCGCGCCGGAAGCCCGTGAGGTGCGTGCCGCCCTCGATGGTGTTGATGTTATTGACGTAGGAGTGCACGTTCTCCGAGTAGGAGTCGTTGTACTGCATGGCCACCTCCACCGGCACGCCGTTCTTCTCCGTGTCGAGGTAGATGATCGACTCGATGATGGGGGTGCCGCGCGTGGCGTCGAGGTAACGCACGAACTCCTTCAGACCCTCCTCCGAGTAGAACCGTTCGCACAGCGCCTCGCCCTGCTCGTCGCGCTGACGCTTGTCCGTGAGGCTGAGGTGTATGCCCTTGTTGAGGAATGCCAGCTCGCGCAGGCGGTTGGCCAGGATTTCGTATTTGTATTCGGTCGTGTGGGTGAAGATGTCGCCGTCGGGCTTGAACGTGACGGTCGTACCGCGGTCCGTGCATTCGCCCACGACCTCCACCTGCGAGGTCGGCACGCCCTTGCTGTACGTCTGGCGGAAGATGCGGCCGTCGCGGTGCACCTCGGCCACGAGGCGCGTCGAGAGGGCATTGACGCACGATACGCCCACGCCGTGCAGACCGCCCGAGACCTTGTAGCTGCCCTTGTCGAACTTACCGCCCGCATGGAGCACCGTCAGAACCACTTCGAGGGCCGATTTGCCCTCCTTTTCGTGGAAATCGGTCGGAATGCCGCGGCCGTTGTCGCGCACGGTGATCGAGTTGTCCTCGTTGATCGAAACGTCGATATGGGTGCAGTAACCCGCCAGCGCCTCGTCGATCGAGTTGTCCACCACCTCGTATACGAGGTGGTGCAGACCCTTCTCGCCGATGTCGCCGATATACATCGCAGGGCGTTTGCGTACCGCTTCGAGACCCTCCAGCACCTGAATGTTCGATGCCGAGTAGGCCTCTTCCTGCCTTTTTACGTTTTCTGTTTCTGTACTCATTTTTCGTGTTGAAATATCATGCGAATATACGGATTATTTCCGTAACGACAAAAGGTTTTCGGCACCGATTCGCACGCTTTGCGCCGTATGCGCCGCCCGGCTCCGCGGCCGTGTGCTGCGGGAGGCTTCGCATGCGCCGTGCGCGCATTTTCCGGTCGTCCCGCTACAATCCGGCCAGCTGCTCCTTGAGGTCCAGTTCGCGGATCCGCCCCTTGGCGAAGAGCAGGGCGCGGGCGGGGTACTGTTCGATGAGCGTGGTGTTGTGCGTGGACATGACCACGGCGCAGCCCCGCTGCGCGATTTCGCGGAACAGACGCATGATGCCGTCGGCCGTCACGGGGTCGAGGTTGCCCGTGGGCTCGTCGGCCAGCAGCAGCCGGGGGCTGTTGAGCAGGGCGCGCGCGATGACCAGGCGCTGCTGCTCGCCGCCCGAGAGTTCGAAAGGCATCTTGTAGGTCTTGTGCTGCAACTCCACGACCTCCAGCACCTCCTCGATCCGGCGCCGGATCTCCTCCTCGCGCTTCCAGCCCGTGGCTTTCAGCACGTAGTAGAGGTTCATGAAGACGTTGCGGTCGGTGAGCAGCTGGTAGTCCTGGAAAACGATGCCGATCCGGCGGCGCAGATAGGGTATGTCGCGGCGGCGCAGCTGCCGGAGGTCGAAACCCGCCACGTGTCCTTCGCCTGTCACGAGCTGCATTTCGGCATAGAGTGTTTTCAGCAGCGAACTCTTGCCGCTGCCGACGCGTCCGATCAGGTAGACGAATTCGCCGGCGCTGATCGTCAGGTCGATGTTTGCGAGCACCAGTTCGCCGCGGGCGACGATTTTGGCGGGCGACGTGTTGCCGAAGGGATCGTCGGCGTGGTATATGCTTACGTCCTTCAGTCGGACGACGGTCGAATCGTTCATGGTTTCCAGTTTTCGTAAATCCGGTCAAAGATACGAATAAGTGAGGGCAAAAGCAAGCTTGCTTGCATTTTGCCGAGCGAGAGTATCTGAGGCGCAGCCAAAGATACCGAAAAAACCGAGGGCAAAAGCAAGCTTGCTTGCATTTTGCCGAGCGAGAGTATCTAAGGCGCAGCCAAAGATACCGAATTTATTCTTCGATTTGAGGTTCGGGCGTGTGTTTTCCGGGAAAAAGCACTATCTTTGCATCGTCTTATCTGACGACTCGGGGCTGACCGGTTTTGACAGCAGGCAGAGTCGGATTGTAAGCACGCCGAGCGCTGTGTGGCGGCTCGTAAATCCCGACGCTCAAAGATCAAATGGCAATAACAGCTATGCACTCGCTGCCTAATTTTCAAGGAAAATTGGCTTAATCGCGTGACCCCAGGCGGTCGTGCGACGAGTATCCCGGAGGACGGTTCCGCCCTTTAATCGTCTTCCATACGGGGTATCATTCATTTGGGGATAGTCCGTCGGCCGCTTCGTCCGTCGGGCGAAAATCAAGAAGCTGGGCCCTCGGTTTGGCTGCCGCATGCCGTGCCGGGGGAGGAGGATCAAACGGCGGCTAAGCGTGTAGAAAGCTCTCGGATTCCTTGTTTGGACGCGGGTTCGACTCCCGCCAGCTCCACCCGGAAAGCGGCAATGCGGCGACGTATTGCCGCTTTTTTCTTTTGTCGCCTTGCCTGTTTCCTGCCGCCGTCCGTTTTCGGCTGTGTCTTGCGCCCGGTCTTTCTGTGGATCCGTTCGGCGCTGAAACGTGCGCAGAAAAGCGCCCGTGAAAAAGATCCGCGCTGGCGTTATCGACGGGGGCTTTTAATAAAGAAGATCGGCGATGAAATAGCGAAAGAGGCGGCCGATAAAAAGAATCGCGACGCCAAGTCTTTGCGTCCGGCCGTACTGTCGGTTACTGTGGAACACGTTCCTCAGCATTCTCAACGGCTTGGATAGCCAGTGTCATGGCGCCACTTCGGGTTCACGTATTTCTGTCGCCGTTGTGATCCGAAGATCGGTCCTCTTTGTCACCTCCGCCACCCGCGAGGAGCTAACATATCATTCATCAACAAATATACGCTTCACCACAAAAATACACAAAAATCATGAAAATCCATATTCCCGAACTTATTTCCGGGCGCATTTCCGAGATTCTGGAGAAAACGCCCGAACTCGTGGCGCGGCTGGCCTCCCAATACTCGCAGGATGCCTTCGCGCGCAAGGCCTTCGACGGCAACCCCTGGCAGCAGCACAGCGACCCGCGCCGCCGGGGCTCGGAGCTCGTCCGCTCGGGCAACCTGCGCGGCAGCATGCGCGTGAAAATCGACCCCGACCGCGTGACGATCTCCTTCGGCGACCAGCGCGTAGGCTACGCCCAGGTGCACAACAAGGGTTTCGACGGCGAGGTCGTCGTTCCGGCCCACACGCGCCGCACACGCCGGGGCGAGCAGCAGGTGCGCGAGCACACGCGGCACATGCGCATCCCGCAGCGCCAGTACGTCGGTCCGGCCGAGGAGCTCGACCAGCAGATACAGGAGCAGATCGAGGCACTGGCAAACGAACTGTTAAACAGATGAGAAGATGAACAAGGAACTCTTTATCGCGGTCTGCGACCGCCTCCGGGAGCGCGTCCCCGAGCTGCGGTGGATCGACGCCGAAATGGGGCAGCTGAACGTCGCCCCGCGCCCGCCCGTGGCTTTTCCGAGCTGCCTCGTGGAGATGCGCTACGTGCGCTGCACGGGCCGCACGGCCGGTTCGCAGCGCGTGGCGGCGCAGTTCACGCTGCGCGTGGCATTCCAGGGGTGCGGCGCCACCTCCTCCGAGGCCCCGGCCCCGGTGCGCGACCGGGCGCTCGAACACCTCGACGTGCTGGAGCGCATTCACACGGCGCTCCAGTGGTGGAACTTCGGCCGACGGATCAACCCCATGCAGCGTGCGAGCGTCGTGCCCGAACGCCGCAGCGACGGGCTGCGCGTCTACGCGATGGTATACGACACGGAGTTCGAGGAGGGTTAGTTCCGGCGGAAAGCGGTCGGCGGGGTTCGGCTGGATTTCGGCGCCGGCTTCGTCCGCAAGGATACGGGCGGCGAGGCTAATTCCAGTCGAAGCCGGGGTAGGTGCGGCGGAGCTGCTTGCGGGTGGTCTTGCCGTTGATCAGCTCGCGGTAGTATTCGTCGTTGTCGAGAATGATGGTGCTTGCGGTGCGCTCCTCGATGAAGAACTCGCGGTCGGCGGATTGTGGCTCAGCCTGTCTGAAATCACAGGAAGGTCCGTCGCCGGAGTCCGTATATTCGGAATGTTGCCAGCAAAAAACACACCCCGCAAAAGCGGGGTGTGTCCGGTTTGAGGTGAATCCTCGCTGCCGATTGAAGTGTCATGCAACACCGATGCAAGATGTTGCCGAGGAACTCTATTCGGTGCGACGACTCTTAGCGGATCTTCTTGATGATCTCGCCGCCGTGCTTGATCGCTTCCTCGTTCTGGGGCAGCATCTTCCATGCACGCTCGGGCAGCGATTTCTTCAGACCGATCATGACGTTCTCCATGTTCACCACGGGGCATACCTTCAGGTAACCGCCGAGGATCATCGTGTTGAACAGCTTGGCCTGACCCAGGCGTGCGCACTCGGCCGTAGCGTCGATCGTGTACACCGAAATGTCGGTGCGCTCCGGGTGACGCGTGATGCCGTTCGTGTCGTAGATCAGCACGCCGCCGGGCTTCACCATCGGCTCGAACTTCTCCATCGACTGCTGGTTGAGGATGATCGCCGTGTCGAACTGGTGTGCGATGGGCGACGAAATCTTCTTGTCCGAGATGGTTACCGTCACGTTGGCCGTACCGCCGCGCATTTCGGGACCGTAAGAGGGCATCCACGTTACCTCGTAATCCTGCATGACGCCCGAATAGGCGAGGATCTTACCCATCGAGAGAACGCCCTGTCCTCCGAATCCTGCAATAATCAAAGTCTCTTTCATATTCTCAGTCTTCTTTTTTTACGTCCTTGATATCGCCCAGCGGATAGAAGGGCAGCATGTTCTGCTCGAGCCACTGGTTCGACGCTACGGGCGACTGCTTCCAGCCGCTGTTGCAGGTAGCGACTACCTCGACCAGCGAGAAGCCGTTGCCTGCCAGAGCGTTCTCGAACGCCTTGCGGATGGCCTTCTTGGTCTTGCGCACGTTGGCGGGCGTGTGCACGCTCTGACGCGTGATGTAGGTCGTGCCGTCGAGGTGAGCCATCATCTCGGCGATCTTGTAGGGGTAACCGTTCAGACGCGGATCGCGACCGTAGGGGGTCGTGGCGGTCTTCATGCCCAGCAGGGTGGTCGGAGCCATCTGACCGCCGGTCATACCGTAGATCGCGTTGTTGATGTAGATCGCCACCACGTTCTCGCCGCGTGCGGCTGCGTGGATCGACTCGGCGGTACCGATGGCCGACAGGTCGCCGTCGCCCTGGTATGTGAAGACCATCTTCTCGGGGTGCAGACGCTTCACGGCGGTAGCCACTGCGAGTGCGCGGCCGTGTGCTGCCTCTACCCAGTCGATGTCGATGTAGTTGTAGGCGAATACCGAGCAACCTACGGGCGAGATGCCGATCGTCTTGTCGCTCATGCCCAGCTCGTCGATTACTTCGGCAACGAGCTTGTGGACCGTACCGTGACTACAGCCGGGGCAGTAGTGCATGACGTTGTCGGTGATGAGCTTCGGTTTTTCGTAAACCAGATTCTCTTTCTTGATTTCAACCTCTGCCATAGTCTTATTTATTATTAATCAGTTTTTCTTTCAAAGCGTTGAGCACCTCGTCGGGAGCGAACATCATACCGCCCTGACGACCGTAGTGCGCCACGGGAGCCGTACCGTTCACGGCCAGACGCACGTCCTCGACCATCTGTCCGGCGTTCAGCTCGGCCGACAGGAAGCCCTTCACGCCGCGCTTCGCCAGGTCGGCGATCGCCTTCTTGGGGAACGGATAGAGCGTAATCGGACGCAGCAGACCGACCTTCAGACCCTCGGCGCGAGCCATTTCGACCGTAGCCGAGCAGATGCGGGCCGACGAACCGAATGCCACGATCACGTAGTCTGCGTCGTCGCAGTCGATGGTCTCGTAGCGCACCTCGTTCTCCTCCAGAGCCTTGTACTTGGCCTGAAGACGCAGGTTGATCTGCTCCATGACCTCCGACTTGAGCTCAAGCGACGTTACGACGTTGCGCTCGCGGTCTGCCGATTTGCCGCATGCGGCCCATGCCTTGCACTCCTCGGCGATCTCCTCGTTGGTGTGGCGCGGGCGCTGGGGTGCGAGCACCACCTTCTCCATCATCTGACCGATGGCGCCGTCGGCGAGGATCATCGCCGGGTTGCGGTACTTGAACGCGAGGTCGAAGCCGTCGGCCACGAAGTCGTGCATCTCCTGCACCGAGTTGGGAGCCAGAACGATCATGTGGAAGTCGCCGTGACCGCCGCCCTTGCAGGCCTGGAAGTAGTCGCCCTGCGAAGGCTGGATCGTACCCAGACCCGGGCCGCCGCGCTGGCAGTTCACCACGAGGCAGGGCAGCTCGGCGCCCGCAAGGTAGCTCATACCCTCCGACATGAGGCTGATACCGGGGCTCGACGACGAGGTCATCACGCGTTTGCCGGTAGCGGCGCCGCCGTATACCATGTTGATCGACGAGATCTCCGACTCGGCCTGAAGCACCGTCATGCCCGTGGTCTCCCACGGTTTGAGCTCCATGAGGGTCTCCATGACCTCCGACTGCGGAGTGATGGGGTAGCCGAAATAGCCGTCGCAACCGTAGCGAATCGCCGCATGGGCGATCACTTCGTTGCCTTTCATTAATTTTACCTCTTTCTCTGCCATAGCTTATTCAAATTTTTGACGATAAACCGTGATGCAGCTGTCGGGACAAATCACCGCGCACGATGCACAGCCCGTGCAGGCGTCGGGATTCTTCATCTGAGCCGCCGGGTAGCCTTTGCTGTTTACCTCGGCCGATAATTCGAGTACATCGCACGGACACGAAGCCACGCAGACCCCGCAACCCTTGCAACGCTCGTTATCGACAACGATAGTTCCTTTAATTTTAGCCATATTGCCGTTTGTGTTGTAAGTTCCTTACAAATGTATGAATTTTTTTGCGAATTTTGTTATCGTCCGTAATAAAAATTCACAAAATTACTATCGAAAATTCCCGATAGTCATAAAGCGAAGGCCGGACCGCATGCACGTCCCGGCCTCCGTTTCCGATTGTTACGCTACTCTTCGAACGAGTGGATCACGACGCCCGAACGCAGTTTGGGCTCGAACCACGTGGTCTTCGGGGGCATGATGTTGCCCGTGTCGGCGATGTTGATCAGCTGCTGCATCGACACGGGGTAGAGGGCGAATGCCGCCTTCATCTCGCCGTTGTCCACGCGGCGCTGCAACTCCTCCAGGCCGCGGATGCCGCCCACGAAGTCGATGCGCTTCGAGGTGCGCAGGTCCTCGATGCCGAGAAGCTCGTTCAGCACGAGGTTCGAGAGCACCGTGACGTCGAGCACGCCGATCGGATCGTTGTCGTCGTAGGTTCCCTGCTTGGCCGTGAGGCTGTACCAGCGGCCGTCGAGGTACATCGAGAAGTTGTGCAGACCGGTCGGATGATAGATCGCCGTGCCCTTGTCCTCCACCTCGAAGTTCTTCTTCAGCTTCTCGACCAGCTCGGCGGGCGTCAGACCGTTCAGGTCCTTCACCACGCGGTTGTAGTCGATGATGCGCAGCTGGTTTGCGGGGAACGTCACCGCCAGGAAGTAGCAGTACTCCTCGTTGCCCGTGTGGTTCGGGTTGTTCTGCTTGCACTCCTGACCCACGCGTGCCGCAGCGGCGGTGCGGTGGTGTCCGTCGGCCACGTAGAGCGCCGGCACGGCTGCGAACAGCTCCGTGATGCGGTTGTTGGTGGCCTTGTCGTCGATTACCCAGAAGTGGTGACCGAAGCCGTCCTCGGCCGTGAAGTCGTACTCGGCGGGGTGGTTCTTCACCCACTCGGCCACGATCGTGTCGATCTCGGCGTTATCGGGGTATGCGAAGAATACGGGTTCGATGTTGGCTTTCTGGTTGCGCACGTGGATCATGCGGTCCTCCTCCTTGTCGGGGCGGGTGAGCTCGTGCTTCTTGATGGCGCCCGAGAGGTAATCCTCGAAGTGGCAGCCCATGACCAGACCGTACTGCGTGCGGCCGTTCATGGTCTGCGCATAGATATAATAGTACTCTTCGGGGTCCTGCTGGAGCCAGCCCTCCGAACGCCACTTCCTGAAGTTCTCCACGGCTTTGTCGTATACGGGCTGCGAGTGCTCGTCGGCAATGGGGTCGAAGTCGATCTCCGGCTTGATGATGTGGAGCAGCGAGCGCTCCGTGGCCTCGGCTTTGGCTTCGGCCGAGTTCAGCACGTCGTAGGGGCGCGAAGCCACCTCCGAAGCATACTGCTTCGGAGGACGGATTCCGCGGAAAGGTTTGATTCTTACCATGATGTATGGATCGGTTCTCTGTTTTCTACTTGTTTACCTGGAAACGCGTGTTGCCGTTCTTCACGAAGTCCACGATCTGACGCGCAGCGGCAAGACCGGCGTTGATGTTGGCCTCGGCGGTCTCGGCACCCATCTTCTTGGGCGTAGCGAAGAAACGCTTGCCGAACTTCTCGGCCATCTCGGCCTGAGCCTCGGGGGCGATGTCGGTGATGTACTTCAGGTCCTCGCGCTCGGTCATGGCCTCGATCACGCCGGCCTCGTCGATCACCTCTTTGCGGGCGGTGTTCACGAGCGTGGCGCCCTTGGGCATCGAGGTGAGGAGCTTGCGGCCGATCGACTTCTTGGTCTGCTCGGTGGCGGGGATGTGGAGCGAGAGGTAGTCCGCTTTGGCATAGAGCTCCTCGATCGAATCCACCTTCTGCACGCCGTCGGCTTCGAATACCTTGGCGTCGGTGATGAAGGGGTCGAATGCGATGACGTTCATGCCCAGAGCCTTGCCCTTGCGGCCCACCAGCTTGCCGACGTTGCCGTAGGCGTGGATGGCCAGCGTCTTGCCCTGAAGCTCCGAACCGGTGCCGGGGTTGAACTGGTTGCGGGCCATGAACACCATCATGCCCAGCGCCAGCTCGGCCACGGCGTTCGAGTTCTGACCCGGGGTGTTCATCACCACGACGTTGTGCGCCGTAGCGGCCGCGAGGTCCACGTTGTCGTATCCGGCGCCCGCACGAACCACGATCTTCAGGTTCTTGGCGGCGTCGAGCACCTCGGCGGTCACCTTGTCGCTGCGGATGATCAGCGCATCGGCGTCGGCCACGGCTGCGAGCAGCTGTGCCTTGTCCGTGTATTTCTCAAGCAGCGCCAGTTCGTAGCCTGCCTCTTCGATAATCGTTCTGATACCGTCTACGGCCTTCTTCGCGAAGGGTTTCTCGGTTGCAACGAGTACTTTCATATTTTTCAGCAATGATGTGAAATAAATCGCTTTGTCTTTTTTTACTTCCCGCATGTACGGGACGATCGTGGGACACACGGCGTGTGTCTCCTACTTGTGCAGCTGCTCGAACTCCTGCATGCAGGCTACGAGTGCCTCTACGCTCTCCTGGGGGCATGCGTTGTAGATCGAAGCGCGGAAGCCGCCCACCGAACGGTGGCCCTTGATGCCGACCATGCCCTTCTCCTTGGCGAAGGCCATGAACTCGCTTTCGAGGTTCTCGCGGCCCGGAGCCATCACGAAGCATACGTTCATCAGCGAACGGTCCTCCTTGACGGCGGTGCCTACGAACATCGAGTTGCGGTCGATCTCGTTGTAGAGGGTCTCGGCCTTCTTCTTGTTGCGCTCGTACATGGCCTCCAGACCGCCCAGCTTCTTAACCCACTTGAGGGTCTCGTGCATCACGAAGATGGGGAATACGGGGGGCGTGTTGAACATCGAGTTGTTGCGGGGCTCGTCGCCGATGTGGGTGCGGTAGTCCACCATCGTCTGGATCTTGCGGTCCATTTTGCCCAGAAGGTCCTTGCGCACGATGATGAACGTCACGCCAGCGGGGCCCACGTTCTTCTGCGCGCCGCCGTAGATCATGCCGTACTTCTTCACGTCTACCGGACGGCTCATGATGTCCGACGACATGTCGGCGATGAGCGTTACTGGGCAGTCCATGTCCTCGTGGATCTCCGTACCGTAGATGGTGTTGTTGGTGGTGATGTGGAAGTAGTCCGCATCGGTCGGGATGGTGTAGCCCTTCGGAATATAGGTATAGTTCTTGTCCTCGGACGAAGCTACGATCTCCACCTCGCCGTAGAATTTGGCCTCCTTGGCGGCTTTCTTGGCCCAAACGCCGGTCTGGAGGTAAGCGGCCTTGCTCTTCAGGAAGTTGGCCGGAACCTCGAAGAACTGGGTCGAGGCGCCGCCGCCCAGGAAGATCACGGCGTAGTCGTCCGGAATGTTCAGCAGGTCTCTCCACAGCTGCTCGGTCTCTGCCATGATGCGCTCCCAGCCCGGAGTGCGGTGCGAAATTTCCAGAATACCGATGCCGGTGTTGTCGAAATCACGGATGGCTTCGATGGCCGATTCGATCGCTTCCTTCGGCAGGACGCAGGGTCCAGCATTGAAATTGTGTCTTTTCATAACAGATTTTTATTGGATTTAGTGTATTTGGTTGCAAACTGTTAGTTTATCATTACAAATATACGGAATAATTTTCAAAACAACACAATATTGTCGCGATATTTTTTTTGCGGGCCCGAAGATGTTCCGAACGGTCGCCCGGGCAGGAGGACTTCGACCCGAAAAAAAATCCGGACATTTTCCGCATCCCGATTAAAATTACTATTTTTGTCGAAATTTATACGCTGCGTACCATGATAAAATCCATGACCGGCTTCGGCAAGGGCGAAGCCTCCGTGCAAAACAAGAAGTTCACCGTCGAAATCCGGTCGCTCAATTCCAAGCAGCTCGATCTCGGCATCCGCATTCCCGCCTCCTACCGGCGTGCGGAGTACGACCTGCGCAACCTCGTCGCCCGCGAGTTGCAGCGGGGCAAGATCGACGTGTTCGTGAGCGTTGAGACCGCTGCCGTGCAGACTTCGGCCCGCATCAACCGCGAGGCGTTCGCCTCCTATGCCGGTCAGATCGCGGAGGCGGGGCGTGCCTGCGGGTTGCGTACGCAGGAGGCTGCGTGGGACGCCGCGCTGATGCAGGCCGTGCTGCGCATGCCCGACGTGGTGACCGCAGAGAACGATGCGGTCTCCGACGAGGAGCAGGCCGCGCTGATGGCTGCCGCGCGCGATGCCGTGGCCGGGCTCGATGCGTTCCGCATCCAGGAGGGGGCGATCCTGATCGCCGACCTGCTGCGCCGCGTGGACGAGATCGAGGCGTGCCGCGAACAGGTGGTGCCTTTCGAAAAGGCGCGCACGGAGAATATCCGGGCCCGCATTCTCGACAACCTGGCCAAACTTCCCGTCGAGGCGGATTCGAACCGCCTGGAGCAGGAGATGATTTTCTACCTCGAAAAACTTGACATCACGGAGGAGAAGGTGCGCCTGGCCAACCACTGCAAATACTTCCGCGAGGTGGCCGCGAGCGAGGAGGGCGCGGGCCGCAAGCTGGGTTTCATCGCGCAGGAGATGGGCCGCGAAATCAATACGATGGGCTCGAAAGCCAACGAGACGAACATCCAGATCCTCGTGGTGCGGATGAAGGACGAGCTGGAAAAGATCAAGGAACAAGTACTGAACATATTATAATAATAAGGTGGGACAGGTCATCATATTTTCCGCGCCGAGCGGTTCGGGCAAGACGACGATCGTGCGCGAACTGCTGCGCCGCTTTCCCCGCTTCGAGTTCTCGGTGTCGGCCACGTGCCGTGCGCCGCGGGGCGCGGAGCGCGACGGTGTGGACTACCACTTCCTCACGCCCGACGAATTCCGCGAGGCCGTGCGTGCGGACCGCTTCGTCGAGTGGGAGGAGGTCTATGCCGGCTGCTGCTACGGCACGCTCCGCAGCGAGGTGGAGCGCATCTGGGCCAAGGGCAACGTCATTCTGTTCGACGTGGATGTCGTGGGGGGGCTGAATCTCAAGCGCATCTTCGGCGACGAGGCCCTGGCGGTCTTCATCATGCCGCCCTCGGTGGAGGAGCTGCGCCGACGCCTCGCGGGGCGCGGCACCGACGATCCGGAGGTGATCGAGCGCCGCGTGGCCAAAGCCGCTTCGGAGATCGCGCGGGCCCCGGAGTTCGACCATGTGGTGGTGAACGACCGGCTGGAGGATGCGATCCGCGAGATCACCGACATTCTGAACCGATTCATACGCTGACAAACAAGTGAAAAAGAACGTACTTTTATACTTCGGCTCGTTCAACCCCGTGCACCGGGGCCACATCGCGCTGGCCGAATACGCCGTGGAGCGCGGGCTGTGCGACGAGGTCGTGCTGGTCGTCTCGCCGCAGAACCCTCTGAAGGAGGCCGCCGGACTCGCACCCGAGCTGAGCCGCTTCGAAATGGCCGAGGCGGCCTGCGCCGCGTCGCGCTATCCCGACCGGATCAAGGCCTCGGCCGTGGAGTTTCTGCTCGACAGGCCGTCGTACACGATCCGCACGCTGGAGTACCTGGAGGAGCACCACGGTGCCGACATGCGCTTCTCGCTGCTGATGGGGGCCGATACGGCCGCCACGCTGGGCCGCTGGCTCGAAAACGACCGGATCGTCGGCCGCTATACCATATATGTATACCCGCGCGAGGGGGCGGAGACTCCCCGGGATGCCGAGGGCCTCGTCGTGCTGGAGGATGCGCCGCTTCTCGACTGCTCTTCGACCGCGATCCGCGAAGCCGTGGAGCGCGGCGAGGACGTGGCGGACCGGGTAGGCGAGGGGGTTGCGGCATACATCCGCCGCGCGGGCCTCTGGAACCCCGTGGTGCGCATGCAGGAGCTCACGCAGCGCATCGACGCGGGCGACGCCTCCGCCGAAGCGTATGTCGAGCGCGGCCGGCTCCACTTCCGCCGCAACGAGTGGGGCAAGGCGCTCAACGACTTCCGGGCCGCATTGCGCCTGGAGCCCGACCACCGCGAGGCGGCCGAGTACGTGGACATGGTGGAGGAGATCCTCGCATTCCGTTACATCGATATTTACAACCCCTGATATGAAACGCTTGAACATAGCGCTGCTCGCCGGAGGCAACTCCTCCGAGCGGGAGATCGCATTGCAGAGCGCCGCGCAGATCGACGCGGCACTCGACCGCACGAAATACGACGTCACGCTCATCGACCTGCACCGCCGCGACTGGATGCACACCGGGCCCGACGGGCGGCGGTGGCCGGTGGACAAGAACGACTTCTCGATCACGATCGACGGCGTGAAGAAGGTCTTCGACTACGCCCTGATCGTCATCCACGGCACTCCGGGCGAGAACGGCATGTTGCAGGGCTATCTCGACATGATGGAGGTGCCCTATTCGTCGTGCTCTCAGACCTCGTCGGTCCTCACGTTCGACAAGATCACCACCAAGCGCACCGTGGCGGGGCGGGGGATCAACCTCGCGCGCGAGATCTTCGTGCGGCGCGGCGAGACGGTCGATGCCGACGCCGTGGTGCGCGAGCTGGGGCTGCCTCTGTTCGTGAAGCCCAACGCCAGCGGTTCGTCGTTCGGCGTGACGAAGGTGAAGCGGGCCGAAGACCTCGCCGAAGCCGTGGAGAAGGCGCTCGCCGAGAGCGACGATGTGCTGATCGAGGAGTGCATCGCGGGGCGTGAAATGGGCTGCGGCGTGATGATCGCCGGGGGCCGCGAGTACGTGTTCCCCGTGTCGGAGATCCTGCCGAAGAACGAGTTCTTCGACTACGAAGCCAAATACACGGCCGGATGCTCCGAGGAGCCCACGCCTGCGGACATCGCACCCGAGGTGCGGGCCGAACTGAACCGCATGACGCTCGAAGCCTACAAGGCGTGCCGCTGCTCGGGCGTGGTGCGCGTGGACTTCATCGTCACGCCCGAGGGCAAGCCCTACATGATCGAGATCAACTCGATTCCGGGCATGAGCGCCGGAAGCATCGTGCCCAAACAGGTGCGCTGCATGGGCATGACGCTGGGCGAACTGTACGACATCATCATCGAGGATACGCGACGCAAATGATCGAGATCGAAGACAAAATCGTGTCGGCCGACCTGTTGCGCGAGTGTTTCGCGTGCGACCTGGGGGCGTGCCGCGGCATCTGCTGCGTGGAGGGCAATGCGGGTGCACCGCTGGAGGCGTCGGAGCTCGGCGACCTGGAGGCGGAGTACGGGCGATACAAACCCTACATGACGCCCGAGGGCATCGCCGCGGTCGAAGCCCAGGGCTTCGGCGTGCTCGACGAGGAGGGCGACCTGACCACGCCGCTGGTCGCGGGCGCCGAATGCGCCTACGCCTGCCGCGAGAACGGCGTGACCCTCTGTGCCATCGAACGAGCCTGGCGCGACGGCCGCACGGAGTTCCGCAAACCCGTGTCGTGCCACCTCTATCCCATCCGGCTCGTGCGGTTCTCGAACGGCACGGTCGGACTCAACTACCATCGCTGGGACGTGTGCGCTCCGGCCCGTGCCTGCGGCCGCAAACTGGGCGTGCCGGTCTACAAGGCGCTTCGCGAACCCATCGTCCGCCGTTTCGGCGAGGAGTTCTATGCGGCGCTCGAAGCGGCGGAATCCTATCTGAAGAACAACAACTGAAAGGAACATGATAAGTAAGATACTCTCCGGTACGTTTCTGGCCGTGGCAGCCTTGCAGCCCGCCGCGGCGTCGCGCCCGCTGACCGACTCGCTGACCGTAGCTTCGGGGCTGCTCGCTACGGAGTCCGTGGCGACGCCCGCTCCGGTCACCGCGCAGCCCGAGTCCGAGACCGACTCGATCGCGCAGCTCAGGCTGCGTCTTCAGCGCAAATACATCGAATCGACCCTGGCGACCGACGGTCTGACGGTGATCGACACGCTTGCCACGGACAACGACGCCGTGCAGGTGGTGCTCTACGGCAACAATACCTGGAAATACGTCCGCAACCGCGAGATCGCCAAGGACAGCACCATTTTCGAGAAGTACTGGGACACGGCGACCCTCTTTCCCTATAAGGAGGTCGATATGTCGGCCATGCCCGCTTCGGTGGTGATCGAACTGGTGGACTCGCTGTGCAGCTACCACTGTCCCTATGTGGGCAAGGCGCATGCGCACGGCAAGTACGGTCCCCGCCGCCGTCGCCAGCACCAGGGCATCGACCTGCCGTGCAAGATCGGCGATCCGATCTACGCCACGTTCAGCGGCCGCGTGCGCATCTCGGAGTACAACAAGGGGGGCTACGGCAACCTGGTCATCATACGCCACGACAACGGCCTGGAGACTTACTACGGCCACCTGTCGGAGCGCAAGGTCGAGCCCGGGCAGTGGGTCGAGGCGGGCGAGGTGATCGGCCTGGGCGGCTCCACGGGCCGCAGCACGGGGCCGCACCTCCATTTCGAGACCCGCTATTACGGTCAGTCGTTCGACCCCGAGCGCCTGATCGACTTCGAGAAGGGGCTGCTGTGCCGTGAGACGTTCCTGCTGAAGAAGTCGTTCTTCAGCATCCACTCGAAAGCCGGACAGGATTTCGAGGACGAGATCGCCAACGAGGAGCAGGACAAGAAGGAGGCTGCCGAGAAGGCCGCCCAGCGCTACCACAAGATCCGTTCGGGCGATACGCTCGGCGCCCTGGCCCGCAAATACGGCACGACGGTCAATAACATCTGCCGCATGAACGGCATCAAATCCACCACGGTGCTCCGCATCGGCCGCACGCTGCGTGTGCGCTGATGCCGCGGAGCCCTCGCACTTGGGCGGCGGAATCCGGAGTTGTTCGGGTTCCGCCGCCTGCGTTGTCCGGCAGATCGGGCGGGGGAGAGTCACCGCCGCCTGTCCCCAGTGTTCTGTGGGTGCCTTTCGTGGGGACGGTTCCCGGTTGGGCGGCATTGTCGGGTGGAGCGGGGGCTGACGTGGCTCTTTTTTCGGATTGAATGTGCTTTAGTTCCGCTGCGGCTGCCTGAAATAACCCGCATTTTGCGCGCCTTGCAAGGTGCCGGGTTTGCGAGCCAATCCCCGACAGGATCGGGGCTGTCGGCATTGGTGGAGTGCGCAGATAATTTAGGATGCAATAGTGATAATCGTGAGAAATAAGGCGTCGTTCGCCGAGAAGTCGGGGATGATATGAACTCCAGTTCCCAAACTGAAAAGACAACACCCGAATCTACATTTTTGAGTGTAAATTCGGGTGTTGTCTTTGTAAAAAGACTGATAATCAATCTTGTTTGCGGTGCGTAGGGGACTCGAACCCCTGACCCCGTGCGTGACAGGCACGTATTCTAACCAGCTGAACTAACGCACCGTTTGTTCTTGATTGCGGTTGCAAAGGTAATGCAAATTTTTCTATCTCCAAAAAATTCGGATTAATTTTCAGTCTTTTTTGAATAAATAAAAATATATGGTTCGTAATCTGCTGATTGTAAAAATATATGGTCTGAAAAATCCTTGTCGTCGGAGTGCTCGAAAATGAAAATTCCGCCCTCGCGCAGCAGGTCTCCGTCGGGAACGAGCGCTGATCGCAGGGGCGCTTGTCCGGATTTCCTGCGCCTTTCGGTCCGCCGATAGGCGGGGTGCCTTCCCGTATGGGCTGCCGTCGGTCCGGCTGCGGTGCCGGATTGCGGGTGCGGCGGTTTGGCGGGTTGCCGATCGGTACGTATAAATACCTATTTTGGGCAAATAGGGAGGCGATGTCAGGTGCCTTCGGCCGGATTTTTTTAATTTTGCACATTAATATAATACATTTCCGATGGTCGATTTTCAGAAGGTCCCTTCGCCCTGCTACGTGCTGGACGAACAGTTGCTCGACGCCAATCTGGCGAAGATCGACGAGGTGCGCCGCCGGACGGGCGCCGAAATCATCGTGGCGCTCAAGGCATGCGCCATGTGGCGTATTTTCCCCGAACTGGCCCGTCACTCCGACGGAGCCACGGCCAGCTCGGCCGCCGAGGCGCGCCTCGTGTTCGAGGAGTACGGACGTCCGGCCCACACCTACGCTCCGGTCTATACCGACCGCGATTTCGGGGAGATCATGCGGTGCAGCGACCACATCACCTTCAATTCGGTGGCGCAGTACGAGCGCTTCGGCGCGCGGGCCCGCGCGCAGGGCATATCGTGCGGACTGAGGATCAATCCGCAGTATTCGCCCGTGGAAACCGACCTCTACAATCCGTGCGTGGCGGGTTCGCGCCTCGGCGTGACGGCGGCGGAGCTCGGCGAGCTGCCCGAGGGAATCGAGGGCCTGCACTTCCACGTGCTCTGCGAGTCGCGCCCCGAGCATCTGCGCCGGGCGCTCGAAGCGGTCGAGACGCATTTCGGCCGCTGGCTCGACCGCATCGCCTGGCTCAACATGGGCGGCGGCCACCTGATGACCCATGCCGAATACGACCGCGAGGAGCTGATCGACCTGCTGAACGGGTTCCGCGCCCGCCATCCCCGCCTGCGGCTCATCCTTGAGCCGGGCAGCGCTTTCACCTGGCGCACGGGGTACCTCGTATCGACCGTGGAGGACGTGGTGGTGAACTGCGGCGTGCGCACGGCGATGCTCGACGTGTCGTTCGCCTGCCACATGCCCGACTGCCTCGAAATGCCCTACAAACCCGCCATCGTCGGGGCGCACGACCCCGCGGAGGGCGAGCCCCGCTGGCGCATGGGCGGCAACAGCTGCCTGGCGGGCGACTTCTGCGGCGACTGGGCTTTCGAGCGCGCCCCGCGCCCGGGCGACCGCATCGTGTTCGAGGACATGATCCACTATACGATGGTCAAGACCACGATGTTCAACGGAGTGTCGCATCCCTCCATCGCCGTGGCGCATCGCGACGGCAGCGTGGAGGTGGTGCGCGAATTCGGCTACGAGGACTACCGCAACCGCATGTCATAACCCAAATAAAAGATAATGAAAGAATTCAATCCTACTTCGTACACGCTCGAATGCGTCGCTACGGGTCGCGAGTTCCCTGATGGGGGCTGGACGCTGGCCGACCCCCAGTGCAAGACGCCGTCGCTCGTGCGCACCCGCTACGCCCGCACGCAGATCGAGGTGCGCGGCGATGAATACGGACTCTATAAGTTCTGCGACTGGCTGCCCGTGCGCCGCATGTTGCAGGGGTCGTCGGCACCCGTCACCTACAAGAGCAAGGGGCTGGCCGCGCACCTCGGACTCGAAAACCTCTACATTACCTTCAGCGGCTACAATCCGGCCATCGGCGCCGCGATGACCACCTGTTCGTTCAAGGAGACCGAGGCTTACTCGGTCTGCGCCCGTGCGGCGGAGGACGAGCGGCGCGTGCTGGTCGTGGCGTCGGCCGGCAATACGGCCCGCGCCTTCGCCAAGGTCTGCTCCGACAACCGCATTCCGCTGCTTCTGTCGGTGCCCGAGGACAACATCGGCGCCCTGTGGTTCGAGGAGCCGCTCGATCCCTGCGTGAAGCTGATCTGCTGCGAGAAGGGCGGCGACTACTTCGATGCCATCCACCTGGGCGACATGGTGCTCAAGAGCGACCGGTTCTACGCCGAGGGCGGTGCGAAGAACGTCGCGCGCCGCGACGGCATGGCCACGACGGTCCTCTCGGCCGTGACCGCCATCGGCCGCATCCCCGACTACTATTTCCAGGCGGTCGGCAGCGGCACGGGCGCCATTGCGGCCTGGGAGGCCAACCAGCGACTGATCGCCGACGGCCGCTTCGGTTCGCACCTGATGAAACTCATCGTGTCGCAGAATGCGCCCTTCGTGCCGATGTACGACGCCTGGCGTGCGGATTCGCGCGTGATGCTGCCCTACGACGACGACAAGGCGCGTCGCGACGCCGAGATCATCGACGCCAAGGTGCTCTCGAACCGCCGTCCGCCCTACGGCATCGCGGGCGGTCTGTACGATGCGCTCAAGGCCACGGGCGGCGACGTGATGGTGGCTACGAACCCCCAGGCGCGGCGTGCGCGTGCGCTGTTCCGCGAGCTGGAGGGCGTGGACATCTACTCCGCGGCGGGCGTGGCCACGGCTTCGCTCATCAAGTGCGTGGAGTCGGGCCGTATCGCCAAGGACGCCGTGGTGATGCTCAACATCACCGGCGGCGGCGAGGAGCTCTTCCAGGCGGGCCGTCGGATGTGGTATCTGAAGCCCTCCCGCGTGTTCCCCCTCGCGGCCGAGCCCGTTGCCGTCGCCGAGGCGGTCGAAGCGCTTTTCGCATAAAAAGTTGCGTGTATCGCAGAAACGGTTTATCTTTGCCCGCGGTTCGAAAAGGTGTCGCAGCCGGACCTTTTCGGACCGCGTTCTTTTTTTTATTAACGGGTCGCAGCACCGGTGTCTGCCGGATGCCTGCCGCACAGCCGGCTTCGGGTCGGATGCGGGGGGCGGAAGGGCAGGAGCGGGCCGCGACCGCAAATTACCAAACCAAAACAAGATGAAAGAAATCAAAACGAAGCGGACTTTCTGCTTCCGGCGGTGGAATCGCAAGGGCTGGTCGGTCTTTGCGAGCATGCATCGTCCGGTGACACTCGGAGTCCTCTCGGTTTCGATGTCGATCCTCTTGCCTGCGACGCTTGTCGCGCAGACGCAAACCTCCGATTCGCTCACGGTGCTCCGCATCATGCAGATCGACGAAGTGGGGGTTACGGGCAACCTCGCGAGCCCCACGCGCAGCGCGATGACGCACACTCCGCTTTTCGACCGCAAAAGTGCGGCCGCCGCGCCCTTCCAGACCCTGGAGGCGGCGCTGCGCCCCGTTCCGGCGATCGACTTGCGCGAGCGCGGCGGCAAGGGGGTGCAGGCCGACATTTCGATCCGCGGAGGCTCCTTCGACCAAACCATGGTCATGCTCAACGGAATCAATTTCACCGATGCCCGCACGGGGCATCAGACCCATGCGCTGCCCATCGACCTCGACTGTGTGTCGGGCATCGAACTGATCGACGGAGTGGCGGGCGTGGGCGCCTATGCGGGTGCTGTGAACATCCGCACGATGCCGCTGCGTCCCACCTACCTGCGCCTCGAAGGTGCGGGCGGCGAGCACGGCTACGCCTACGGAAACCTCTCGGGTGCCGTGACGCAGGGGCGTTTCACGCTCTTCGCGGCGGGTTCGTACCGCCGCAGCGACGGCTACATCCACAACACCGATTTCGAAAACTGGAACGGCTTCGTACGCATGAACTACGATGCGGTGCGCGCCGGATTCTTCGACATCCAGGCCGGATACCAGCACCGTTCGTTCGGTTCGAACGGATTCTACGGTGCCTACAATCCCGACCAGTGGGAGCAGACCGAGACGGCGCTCGCTTCGGCGCGCTGGGTGAAGCGCCTGGGGTGCGTCACGCTGAACGGCTCGGTCAGCTACCGCAAGAATTTCGACCGTTACGACTGGACGCGCGGCACCCCCATGAACCACCACGATACCGACAACGTGGGGGCCGAAGCATGGGCCGACACCCGCTGGCGGGGAGGTGTCACGTCGCTGGGCGGGGATTACACCTACAACCATATTTACAGCACCAACCTGGGGCGTGAACTCGCCGTGCCGCACGGCCGCTACACGCACGCCGACGAGCGCAGCGCGGGCAACGTCTGGCTGCGCCACGTGAAGCGCTGGAGGCGTTTCGACGTCTCGGCGTCGGGCGGCGTGAGTTTCTCGCCCTACGGCACGTCGGGTCTGTGGAGCGTCTCGGGCGGCTGGATCCCCGCGCGGGGCGCGCATGTCGAGGCCGGCATCGTGCAGTCGCTGCGCCTGCCGACATTCACCGACCTCTACTATTCTTCGCCGGCACAGATCAGCAACCCCGATCTGGAGCCCGAGCGGGCGATTACCTACCGTCTGAAAGGCGACTATGCGGCGGGGCGCTGGAGCGCTTCGGCCCAGCTCTACTACCGCGACGGCCGCAACGTCATCGACTGGGTGTGGCGTCCCGACATGGGCGACAAGTGGCACTCGGAGCAGGTGGGACGCCTCGGTACGTTCGGCGCGGAGCTGACGGGAGGCTACGTCTCCGACCGCGGCGCGCTGCGGCGTGCGACGCTCTCCTACGGTTACGTCTCCACCGGCAAGCGGGGCGGGGTAATCACATCGAGCGTGCTCGACTACATGAAGCACAAGGCTTCGGCCGCGGTCGAGGTGCGCTTCCTGCGTAATTTCACCCTTGCGCTCACCGGCACGGTGTACGACCGCTACGGCGCCTACACGCACTACCTCCGCGATGCGGACGGCACGCTGCTGCGCGACGAGAACGGTTCGATGCTGACCGAGCAGCGCGATTTCGAACCCTACTTCCTGCTCGACGGACGTCTGTCGTGGGAGAAGGGCGTCGTGCGGCTTTACGTCGATGCCACGAACCTCACGGGAGCGGACTATTTCGACTTCGGCGGGCTCCGCCTGCCGGGACGCTGGTTCACGGCCGGCGCGGTCTTCACGATCGGTCGTTAGCACCGCTCTTTCCGGCTGCCATACGGAGCCCGCGGCACAAGCCGCGGGCTCTTTTTGTCCGTAAAAAGCCCGTCCGGGCAGCAAAACGAGTCTTAGGGATGTATTTTTCCTTACGATTTTTACCTGCGATTCGTGTTTTTTCGTTATATTTGAAGTCATGAAATTCAATTTATCGTAAATCATATGGAAAAACGTATCATCGAATGCGTGCCCAACTTCAGCGAGGGCCGCGACAAGAACATCATCCGCCAGATCACGGCGGCCATCGAAACCGTGGAGGGCGTCAAACTGCTCGACGTCGATCCGGGCGAGGCGACCAACCGTACGGTCGTGACTTTCGTCGGCGAGCCGGAAGCGGTGGTCGAGGCGGCGTTCCGCGGCGTGCGCAAGGCTGCCGAGCTGATCGACATGCGCAACCACCACGGCGCGCATCCCCGCATGGGCGCCACCGACGTGCTGCCCCTAATTCCCATCGCCGGCATCACGCTCGAAGAGTGCGCCGCCCTGGCCCGCAAGCTGGCCGAGCGCATCGCCGGCGAGCTGCGCGTGCCGACCTACTGCTACGAGGCTGCGGCCTTCGCGCCGGAGCGCCGCAACCTGGCCGTCTGCCGCAAGGGCGAGTACGAGGCGCTGCCCGAGCGCATGACGCGCAAGGAGGAGGCGCCCGACTTCGGTGCCCGCGCGTTCGACGAGGGTGTGGCCCGCACGGGCGCTACGGCCGTCGGTGCCCGCGACTTCCTGATCGCCGTGAACTACAACCTCAACACCACCTCCACGCGCCGCGCCAACGCCATTGCGTTCGACGTGCGTGAGAAGGGCCGTCCCGTGCGCGAGGGCGGTTCGCCCGTGGGCAAGCCCCTCAAGGACGAGAACGGCAAGACGATCATGCAGCCCGGCACGCTGAAGGCGACGAAGGCGATCGGCTGGTTCATCGAGGAGTACGGCATCGCCCAGGTGTCGATGAACATCACGAACATCTCCGTCACGCCGCTGCACGTGGCTTTCGACGAGGTGTGCCGTGCGGCGGGAGCCCGCGGGCTGCGCGTCACGGGCACCGAGATCGTGGGTCTGATTCCGAAGCGCGCCCTCGTGGAGGCCGGCCGCTACTTCCTCAAGAAGCAGCAGCGTTCGACGGGCCTGGCGGAGAGCGAGCTTATCAAGATCGCTGTCAAGTCGATGGGTTTGAGCGACCTGAAGCCTTTCAACCCCGAGGAGAAGGTGATCGAGTACCTGCTGGCGGCCGACGACAAGCGCAGGAAACTCGTGGACCTCACGTGCGACGGCTTCGCCGAGGAGACCGCCAGCGAGTCGCCCGCACCGGGCGGCGGCTCCATTTCGGCCTACATGGGCGCACTGGGCGCCGCGCTGGGTACGATGGTGGCCAACCTCTCGTCGCACAAGGCGGGCTGGGACGCACGCTGGGAGGAGTTCTCCGACTGGGCGGACAAGGGCCATGCGCTGATGCGCGAGCTGCTGCACCTGGTGGACGAGGATACGGAGGCGTTCAACCGCATCATGGCCGTGTTCGCCATGCCCAAGTCCACCGACGAGGAGAAGGCCGCCCGCAGCGCGGCGCTGGAGGAGGCTACGCTCTACGCCACGCAGGTGCCGCTCCGCACGATGAAGACCGCCTTCGAGGTGTTCGACGTGGTGAAGGCCATGGCCGAGATCGGCAACCCTAACTCGGTGTCCGATGCGGGCGTGGGCGCGCTGGCCGTGCGCAGCGCGGTGCTGGGCGCCTGCCTGAACGTGAAGATCAACGCCGCCGGGCTTAAGGACCGTGCCGCGGCCGACAAGCTGGTGGCCGAGGCCGAGGCGCTGGCCGCCGAGGCGAACGTGCGCGAGCGCGAGGTGATCGAAATCGTGGAAAACAAAATCAAGTAAGCATATATGACCATTCAGGAGTTTCAGAACGATATTCGCGCGGGCATCCCCGATGTGCTGCCCGCAGCCAAACCCTACGACAAGCAGATCAACCATGCGCCCCGCCGCAAGGAGATCCTCACGGCCGAGGAGCGCGTGCTGGCCGTGCGCAACGCGCTGCGTTACTTCCCTGCCAGGCACCATGCGGTGCTGGCGAAGGAGTTCGCTGCGGAGCTGAACCGCTACGGCCGCATCTACATGTACCGTCTGCGTCCCGACTACGAGATGTATGCGCGTCCGATCGACGAGTATCCTCACAGGTCGCGTCAGGCGGCGGCCATCATGATGATGATCCAGAACAACCTGGACAAGGCCGTGGCCCAGCATCCGCACGAGCTGATCACCTACGGCGGCAACGGCGCCGTGTTCCAGAACTGGGCGCAGTACCGCCTTACGATGAAGTACCTGTCGGAGATGACCGACGAGCAGACGCTGGTCATGTACTCGGGGCATCCGCTGGGACTCTTCCCGTCGCACCGCGATGCGCCGCGCGTGATCGTCACCAACGGCATGGTGATCCCGAACTACTCGAAGCCCGACGACTGGGAGCGTCTGAATGCGCTCGGCGTGTCGCAGTACGGCCAGATGACGGCGGGTTCCTATATGTACATCGGCCCCCAGGGCATCGTGCACGGCACGACGATCACGGTGATGAACGCCGCACGCAAGCGTTTCGATGCCACGCGCACCGACACGCGCGGCATGCTCTTCGTGTCGTCGGGTCTGGGCGGCATGTCGGGCGCCCAGCCCAAGGCGGGCGTCATTTCGGGCGTGGTGAGCGTCATCGCCGAGATCAACCCCAAGGCGGCGCAGAAGCGCCACGAGCAGGGCTGGGTCGATGAACTGCACGACTCGCTCGACGAGCTGATGCCCCGCATCCGCAAGGCGATGGCCGACCGCGAGGTCGTGTCGCTGGCCTATGTGGGCAATGTGGTCGATCTGTGGGAGCGCCTGGCCGCCGAGCAGATCCGTGTCGATCTGGGTTCGGACCAGACGTCGCTGCACAACCCCTGGGCGGGCGGTTACTACCCCGTGGGACTGAGCTACGAGGCCTCGAACAAGATGATGGCCGAGGAGCCCGCACGCTTCCGCGAGTGCGTGCAGGAGTCGCTCCGCCGTCAGGTGAAGGCCATCAACAAGCTCGCCGCGCAGGGCATGTATTTCTTCGACTACGGCAACGCTTTCCTGCTGGAGGCTTCGCGTGCCGGCGCCGAGGTGATGGGCGAGGGCGGACGCTTCCGCTATCCCTCCTACGTGCAGGACATCATGGGTCCGATGTTCTTCGACTACGGCTTCGGTCCTTTCCGCTGGGTGTGCGCCTCGGGCAAACCCGAGGACCTGGAGCTGACCGACCGTCTGGCCGCCGAAGTGCTGGAGGAGATCCGCCGCACGGCACCCGCCGACATCGCCGGACAGCTCGACGACAACATCCACTGGATCCGCGAGGCCGGCCGCAACAAGCTGGTGGTGGGCTCGCAGGCCCGCATCCTCTATGCCGATTCGGAGGGCCGCACGAAGATCGCGCTCGCGTTCAACGAAGCCATCCGCGACGGCCGCCTGTCGGGTCCCGTCGTGCTGGGCCGCGACCACCACGACGTGTCGGGCACCGACTCGCCGTACCGCGAGACCTCGAACATCTACGACGGCTCGAACCTCACGGCCGACATGGCCGTGCACAACGTCATCGGCGATGCGTTCCGCGGCGCCACGTGGGTCTCGATCCACAACGGCGGCGGCGTAGGCTGGGGCGAGGTGATCAACGGCGGCTTCGGCATGGTGATCGACGGAACGGAGGATTCGGCCCGCCACATCCGCGAAATGCTGCTGTGGGACGTGAACAACGGCATCGCGCGCCGCAGTTGGGCGCGCAACGAAGGCGCCGTGGAGGCCATCCGCCGCGAAATGGAGCGCACGCCCGGGCTGCGGGTCACGCTGCCCAACTTCGCCGACGAGGCACTGGTTCGCAAGGCGCTGGAAGAATAGGAGTTATCAATTAAGTAAACGAAAAACCCATGATACATTACATCAGCGCCGACCACCTGACGGTCGGCCGCGTGGAGGAGATCCTCACCCGAGGCTACGAGTTGGCGTTGTCGGACGATGCCCGCAACCGCATTCAGAAGTGCCGCGACTACCTCGACCGCAAGGCGCAGAACCCCGAGCGTCCGATCTACGGCGTGACCACGGGCTTCGGCTCGCTCTGCAACGTGTCGGTCGGCAGCGACGACCTGGCGCAGTTGCAGAAGAACCTCGTCATGTCGCATGCCTGCGGCACGGGCGAGCGCGTGCCGTCGGAGATCGTGCGGCTCATCCTGCTGCTCAAGGCGCAGTCGCTCTCCTACGGTTATTCGGGCGCGCAGGTAGCCACGGTGGAGCGCCTGCTCGACTTCTTCAACCACGGCGTGCTGCCCGTCATCTACCAGCAAGGCTCGCTGGGCGCCTCGGGCGACCTGGCGCCCTTGGCGCACATGAGCCTGCCGCTGCTGGGTCTGGGCGAAGTGGAGTATAAGGGCGAAGTGCGCCCTGCGGCCGACGTGCTGCGCGAGCTGGGCTGGACCCCCGTGGAGCTGAAGTCGAAGGAGGGCCTCGCGCTGCTCAACGGCACGCAGTTCATGGCGGCTTTCGGCGTGTGGTCGCTCATCCGTGCCAAGCGCCTGAGCGAGCAGGCCGACCGTGTGGGCGCCATGTCGCTCGACGCGTTCGACGGCCGCATCGAGCCCTTTGCCGACAACGTGCACCTGATCCGCGCCCACAAGGGCCAGCTCGAGACGGCGCGTGCGTTCCGCCGCCTGCTTGAGGGCAGCGAGCTGATCGCCCAGCCCAAGAAACACGTGCAGGATCCCTACTCGTTCCGCTGCATTCCCCAGGTGCACGGCGCGTCGAAGGACACGATCGCCTATGTCGAGAGCGTGCTGACCACCGAGATCAACGCCGCCACGGACAATCCGACGGTCTTCCCCGACGAGGACGTGGTGGTGTCGGCCGGCAACTTCCACGGCCAGCCCATCGCGCTGGCGATGGATTTCCTGGCCATCGCCGTGGCCGAGCTGGGCAACATTTCGGAGCGTCGCACCTACAAGCTGATTTCGGGCGCGCGCGAGCTGCCCAACTTCCTGGTGAAGAATCCGGGTCTGAACAGCGGTTTCATGATTCCCCAGTATGCCGCGGCCTCCATCGTGAGCCAGAGCAAGGGACTCTGCATGCCCGCGTCGGTGGATTCCATTCCCTCGTCGCAGGGCCAGGAGGATCACGTGAGCATGGGTTCGAACGCCGCCACGAAGCTGTGGCGCGTGGTGCTGAACACCGAGCGCGTGCTGGCCATCGAGCTCTTCAATGCGGCCCAGGCGCTCGAATTCCGCCGTCCGCTCCACTCGTCGCCCGCCATCGAGGAGATGCATGCCGCATACCGCAAGTGCGTGCCGTTCATCGACAACGACGAGGTGATGTATCCTCATATCGAGTCGTCGATCCAGTTCCTGCGCGCTTTATGAAGCTGCTCGTAACCAACATCGCCCGCATCGTCGGCCTGCGCCCTGCGGACACCGAGCGTGTCTGCGGGGCCGCAATGGCCGAGCTGCCCGAGCTGGAGAACGCCTGGCTGCTGGCCGTGGACGGCCGCATTGCGGCCTATGGCCCGATGACGGAGCCCTGCACGGAGCCTGCGGACCGCACGGTCGATGCCGAGGGGGGGATGCTGTTCCCGTCGTTCTGCGACTCGCACACCCACCTGATCTATGCCGGCAGCCGCGAGCAGGAGTTCCTCGACAAGATCAACGGCCTGAGCTACGAGGAGATCGCCAAGCGCGGCGGCGGCATTCTGAACTCCGCGGACCGCCTGCACGAAACCTCGGAGGACGAGCTCTACGCACAGGCGATGGAGCGCGTGCGCGAGATCGTAGCGATGGGTACGGGCTGCGTGGAGATCAAGAGCGGCTACGGCCTCACGACCGAGGACGAGCTGAAGATGCTGCGCGTGATCCGTCGGATCCGCGAGACCGCACCCCTGGAGGTGCGGGCCACGTTCCTCGGGGCGCATGCCGTGGCGCGCGGCTACATCGGCCGCCAGGCGGAGTATGTGGACCTGGTGTGCCGCGAGATGATTCCCGCCGTGGCCCGCGAGGGGCTGGCGGATTTCGTGGATGTCTTCTGCGACCAGGGATTCTTTACCGTGGAGGAGACCGAGCGCATCATGCGTGCGGGTGCCGAGTACGGACTGGTGCCGAAGATCCATGCCAACGAACTGGCCGTCTCGGGCGGCGTGCAGGCCGGCGTGCGCCACGGCGCACTGTCGGTGGACCACCTCGAACGCATGGACGAGGCCGCCATCGAGGCGCTGCGCGGCACGCGCACGATGCCCACGATGCTGCCCGGTGCGGCGTTCTTCCTCGGCATGAGCTATCCTCCGGCCCGCGAGATGATCGCGGCCGGTCTGGGCGTGGCGCTCGCTTCGGATTACAATCCGGGGTCGTCGCCCTCGGGCAACATGAAGACCGTGGTTTCGCTCGCCTGCATCCGCATGCGCATGACGCCCGCCGAGGCGATCAATGCCGCGACGCTCAACAGCGCCTATGCGATGGGCCTGAGCCGCGACTTCGGTTCGATTACGGTGGGTAAGGTGGCCAACTTCTTCCTTACGAAGCCGATGCCGTCGGTGGCGTTCTTTCCCTACGCCTACACGACGCCCGTCATCCGCCGGGTCTTCCTGCGGGGACAGGAGGTGGCATAGCGTGCCCGCAATAACGAAAGCGCTGCCTTGCTTCATGCAAGGCAGCGCTTTCGTTTTGCGGCCGCTTTTCGCGCGGCGGGATGCGGTTGTTCGGCGACTGCGGCCCGCGCAGTTCCGGTGTGCCGTACCCGCAGGCAGCAGTGTGTTTCGCGGGACGCCGGCCGGAGCCGCTATCGGGCGGCGACGCACTTGTGGGCGTGGCAGAGCTGGAAGGCCATCCAGATGGCGGCGGCGCCCGCTACGAGCAGCGAGATGCCGACCCAGAGGATGACGGCCGTGGTGCCGAAGACGATGGGCTGCATCAGGATCCAGAGGCCGCAGATCAGCAGCAGCACGCCGGCGACAATCGTCCAGCCCGAGCCGCCGATGCGCAGGGCGTGCATGTCGCCGCCCAGGCCGATGGCGCTGAAGCCGCGGAACAGGAGCCAGAAGCCCAGCACGATGGGCATCGTGGCGGCGGAGAGCGCGACGTTGAAGATGAGGATCAGGCCGATGATGGCTTCGATGATGCCTCCGGCGAGCATCCACCCGCGCCCGGTGATGTAGTGTCGGTTCGAGGCGGCGAGAATGATTTCGAGTACGCCGATGGCGAAGATGATCCAGCCGAAGAGCACCGACATGCCCAGGTAGCTCTGCTCGGGGCGTACGATGACGTAGACGCCGAGCAGCAGCAGGATGATGCCTGCGGGCAGCAGCAGCCACCAGTAGCGTACGGCGCGCTTCGAATTTTCGATCAATGCGTTGAAGTTCTTTTCCATAGATGTGATTTTTTTGATTGTTTCTGTCGGATGCGCTACGGAGCGCGTGCCGCATTCACGGGGTGTAGGGTCCGCAGGTGCGGACTGAGACCGCGCTATTGCTTGATGCTCTCGACGAAGACGCGGGCCGGCTTGAACATGGGCACCTTGTGCGCCGGCACTTTGATCGTCGTTCCCTTCGAGATGTTGCGGGCGGTCTTCTCGGCGCGCTGTTTTACGACGAACGATCCGAAGCCCCGGAGAAAGACGGGTTCGCCGTCGATTACGGAACGGCGCACGCTCTCCATGAATTCTTCGAGCACGGTCTGTACGACCGACTTTTCGATCCCCGCGGTCCGGGAGATTTCGTTTACGATTTCTGCTTTTGTCATGGTTCCGAAATTTTGTTGAGAATCAGATAACGAACCCGTTCAATACACACTTCATGCCGCAGGGTGCGTCGCGGACGACGAATTTGCGTCGTAACCCTTACGCAATCAGAAAAAAAGCCCGCACCTCGGCGAGGTACGGGCCCGTTGGCGTGCGCTCCGGCGCATCAGAAGTTGTACTGAACCATCAGGTTCACGCGGTTTGCGTGGTTCTTGGCGTTGTCCATGTTCTTGCGCGTGCCGTAGAGGTACTCGGCGGCGAGCTTGCAGCGCGGCGTCACGCGGCAGAAGATGTTGCCGAAGATGTACTGGCCGCGGCGGTATTCGTTGGGCGAGTAGTAGCCGTTCTTGTGGCATACCTCGACCGTCGAGTAGCCGCCCGAGATGAATACGCGGGGCGAGAAGTTGATCTGTCCGGCAACCTGCCAGCCGTACATCGGCATCGTCTGGAGGTGGGTGGGGGAGTTCGGAATCGGCGTGAAGTCGAGGCCCTGGCCTGCCAGATCCTGGATGTAGCGCGAGATGCCCTCGCCGTAGACGCCGTTGAAGAAGAGTTCGAAGGCGCGGGCGATGGTGATGTGGCCGCTGCCCTGCACGCCCCAGCCGAACTTCGACAGCGTGTAGTTCTTCTCGATGTTGTGCATGTACATGTTGCGGAACACGGCCGATGCGCGGATGTGGTTGCGGCGCTCGGGACCCCAGGCTACTTGCAGGAATACGGGGAAGTCGGGCATGCGGGCCGGCACGGCTACCATGTTGTCGCCGTAGGTGCCGCTCACGGAGGGCATTTCAGCCGCGAAACCGAACTTCATGTGGTTGTTGGCGAACGGCACTTCGTAGCGGATCATGGTGGCGAAGTGGAGGTTGTAGGCGTTGGGACCGCGGAAGTCGATCGTGTTCGGACCGGCCAGCAGGTCGCAGAACGTGGTCACGTCGCGGCCCAGCGTGAAGCCGAGCATCGACACGTAGGCCGAGCGCAGACGGGGCACGTAGCTGTTCTCGCGTCCGCCGCGGAAGTCGCCGTCGATGAATACGACCACGCGACCCAGGGCACGCGTGTTGGTGATCGCCTTCAGGAAGACGCGCGAGGTGGTGGCGTCCATCATCAGCTTCTCGCCGTTGGCGTAGTTCGACGTCATGGGGATGTCGGCCGGTACGAAGTCGATGTTATTCACGATGCCTTCGAGGTCGTAACCCGCACGCATGTTGATGTATCCGCCCAATGCCAGCGAGAACTTGTTGTCCTTGGTCGTGAAGATGAACTGCGGCTTCTCCACCTGCTGGAAACCCGGACGGTGCGTTTCGCGGTAGTCGAGGATCGCTGCTTCGGCGGCCAGACGGTTCAGTTCGGCAGCCTCCTTTGCGGGGCAGGGGCAGTCGGAGCGCATGTCCGGCTGGTTCACAGAGATCAGGTAGACGGTGGGCGAGTATTCGTCCTCGTAACCGAATCCCCGGTTGCCCTGAGCCGCAGCGGTGGAGACGGCGAACAGAGCCAGAGTTAAAAGTCTTAATGTTTTCATACGCATTTGGTTTGATTAGGTTTTGTAATAGCTTGTTTTGTGCGTTCTGTTTTGCTTTTGTTACACAGTGACTTAAATTTACCCCGGTCAGAAGCAAGGAATATGCCAAAGAACGCCGCACGATATTTGAAATCGCGATCGTGGCGCCGCGGCGCGACCGCAGGGCCTCTCAGCGGGTTTTTCGGGGGCGGCGGTAGCACCGGGTCCGGGCCTTCGGCACGCGTCGCGGAGCCGGTGCCGTGCCCGAAGAGCCGGTGCCGAAGTCTGCAGACGGCACGGACGGAGCGGTTTGCTTCTGCACCCGACTTTGCGTATCTTTGTCCTCGGATACTCGCGGTTCTCACCGCACACCTAAATTAATAATACTATGTTGCTCTCTATCGTCATTCTCCTGGGGCTCGGAACCGTGGCGGCCGACTTCCTCTTTTATCGCCGCCGCATGGCGGATGCCTCGCCGCGTGCGCGCCGCCTCTTCCTGATCGCGGCGCTGGCGACGGACCTGCTGCCGGTCGTGCCGATGCTTCTGCTGTTGCTACCCCGCGAACATGCGACCCTGTGGATGGCGGTCGCCATGTGGGGCTTCTTCGTCTACCTGCTCACGGTGCTGCCCCGACTGGCCTATTATCTTTTCCGGCTGTTCGGGCTGCGCCGCACGGCCTTTGCTGTGGCGGCCGTCGTGGCCGGAGGGCTCGTGTGGGGCGCTACGTACGGCCGCACGACCTATGACGTGCGCGAGGTGACGCTCCGTTGTCCGCGGCTGCCCCGGGGTTTCGACGGCCTGAGGATCGTGCAGTTCTCCGACCTGCACGTGGGCACGCTCGTGCGGCGCGATGCCGAGCTGCGCCGTCTGACGGAGCGGATCAATGCGCTGCATCCCGACCTGGTGGTCTTCAGCGGCGATCTGGTGAATCTGCACTACACCGAGCTCGACAGCACGGTCATGCGTCTTCTCTCCGCGATCGAGGCGCCGCTGGGCGTGTGGTCGAATATCGGAAACCACGATACGGGCGTCTATGTCAGGGATACGGTCGCTTGTCCCGTCGCCGAGAACATCGAGCGCCTCATCGCCCGGCAGGTGGCGATGGGGTGGCGGGTGCCCGACAACGAGACCGTGCTGCTCCGCCGCGGGGGCGATACGATCACACTCACGGGCATTTCGTTCGACCCGGCGCTGCGCGAACAGCGGCACGACCGCACGTTCGACGTCGATCTGTCGGCCGCGTATGCCGGGGCCCCCTCCGGAGCTTTCAACATCACGCTTTCGCACCTTCCCCAGCTTTGGGAGCCGATTACGGCGCTCGGCCGCGGTGACCTGACCCTCTCGGGCCATGTCCACGCCATGCAGATGGCCCTGAACCTGGGAGGTGTGCGCATCTCCCCCGCGCGGCTGCTCTACGAGCGCTGGAGCGGGCTTTACGAGCGCGACGGACGCTACCTCTATATCAACGACGGCATCGGCTGTGTGGGCTATCCCATGCGGCTCGGTGCCTGGCCCGAAATCACGGTAATCACACTCGTACGATGAAAGTTTTCGCATCCGCGGCCGTTACGGCCGACGGCGCGCTGGACGACAGTTCGGCGGCGCGCCTGCACATATCGAGCCCCGAAGACTGGGCCGAGGTCATGCGCCTGAGGGCGGAATTCGATGCCATTCTGGTGGGGGCCGGGACGATCCGGCGCGACAATCCGCGCCTCGTGGTCACGGACGGCGCCCTGCGTGCGGAGCGCATCCGCCGGGGCCTTGCGCCCGAGCTGACGAAGGTCACCGCGACCCGCTCCGGGCGGCTCGACCCGCGGTCGGATTTCTTCACCGCCGGCTGCGGCCGCAAGATCGTTTTCTCCGCGCGTCCCTTGCCGGAGCTCGACGGCGTGGCCGAAGTCGTCGTCGCGGAGGAGATTTCCGCATCTTCGATCGTTACGGAACTGGAAAAAAGAGGAATCGGCTCGCTTTTTGTCGAGGGGGGAGCTGCGATGCTGCGTATGTTCTTCGCCGAAAGGATCGTCGATACGCTGCGGCTGGCCGTGGCGCCCGACCTGCGGGTGGACGATGCGGCGGCGCCGCGGCTCGACATCGGCACCGGGTACCTCGCGGCGCCGCACACCGGGCGCTTCTTCGGTTCGACGTTCGTCACGACCTACGAATTGCGCCAGGGGCTGACGGCCCGCGACGAGGAGTACCTGCGGCAGGCCATCGACGAGAGCCGCAAATGCGTGCCGAGCGCCACCTCGTATCGTGTGGGTGCCGTGGTCGTTACGCGTTCCGGGGCGTGCTTCGCGGGGCATACGCACGAAACCTCGCCCACGCACCACGCCGAGCAGGAGGCCGTGAAGAAGGCGCTGGCCGCGGGGGCCGAGTTGCGGGGTGCCGCGATGTATTCGTCGATGGAGCCCTGCTCGCAGCGCAGCAGCGAGCCCGAGAGCTGCTCGGCCATGATGCTGCGGCTGGGATTCGCACGCGCGGTCTTCGCGGCGTACGAGCCCGACTGCTTCGTGCAGTGCCGCGGAGCCCTCGACCTGCGGCTGGGCGGCGTCGAGGTGCGTGCCGTGCCGGCCAAGGCCGGCGAGGTCCTCCGGATCAACAGCCATTTGCGGGGCGAGTAAATGTGTACTTTTTGTCCTAATTTTGGTCTGAATGACTTCTCGGCGGAGGAAGCGGAGGAAAATAAATATACTTTTGCCGTATCATTGACTGCACATATGAAAAAAGGCATCAAAACGACTATTTCGGTCGCCGCGCTGTTCGCGGCGCTGACCGTCTCGGCCGGAGAGGAGCGCACGTTGTCGCTGGACGATGCGTTGTCGCTCACGATGGCCAACAACCCTGCGCTGCGCGCCGCGGCCTACGAGGAGAAGGCGGCCGAGCAGGAGCGCAGGGCCGCGATCGGTCTGCGCATGCCGCAGATCGGCGTGACGGGCGCCTATGCCTACCTGGGCAAGGACATCGGGGTGGATCTGAACGAGATGAAGGGTCCCGCGGGCGATTTGGCGAACAAGATACTGGGCAGCGGCCTGGTGCCGCCGGAGCTCGTTCCGTCGATTCAGGGGCTGATCGCACCCCTCATGGGGGCCGACTGGTTCCTCAAGGTGCAGGACCGCAGCCTGGGTTTCGTGGGCGGTCAGGTCACTGTGCCGCTCTTTCTGGGCGGCAAGATCAATGCGGCCAACCGTGCCGCGCGCATCAACAGCAGCACGGCCCGTGCGGCGGGCGCGCAGACCCGCAACGCGCTGGTGTCGGAGCTCGTGGAGCGCTACTACGGCGTGGCTCTGGCCCGCCAGGTGGTCGCGGTGCGGCAGCAGGTGGTCGATGGCGTGCGCCGTCACCTCGAAGATGCGGTGCAGCTCGAAAAGAACGGCATGATTGCCCATAGCGAACGGCTCTACGTCGAATTCAAGATGACCGAGGCGGAGCGCGAGCTGGCCAATGCGCGCCTGCAACTGGAAACCGTGACCGATGCGCTGCGCAATACGCTCGGCGCGCAGGAGAGCGACTTCCGCCCCGTGACGTCGATGTTCGTGCTGACCCGCATTGAGGATGCGGCCTATTACAAGGAGCTGGCCGGGTGGCACAACCCGCTGCTCGAACAGGTGGAGCTCAAGCGCCGCCTGGCTGTGGAGGGGGTGCGGGTGCAGCGTGCGGACTTCATGCCGCAGATCGCGGCCATGGGCGGCGCTTCGTTCTACAACTATCAGGTTACGGGCATCCTGCCGCGCTGGGCCGTAGGCGTGGGGGTCAGCTTCAAGATCTTCGACGGTCTGAACCGCGAGTACAAGTACTCGGCGGCCAAACAGACCGTGCGCCGCGTGGAGGCATTGCAGACCAAGGCCGGCGAGGACATCGGCGTGCTGATCGAGCAGCTCTACAACCAGCTGGACAACTACGCCAACCAGATCGCCTCGATCGACGCCTCGATCGACTTCGCCGAGGAGTACCTCAAGGCCAAGAGCACGGCGTTTCTGGAGGGCATGGCCTCGTCGTCGGACCTGATCGACGCGGAGCTCAATCTGGCTAAGGTCCGCACGGAGCGCATGCAGGCGGCTTTCAACTACGACCTTGCGCTGGCCCGGCTGCTCGAAGCCGCGGGCATCAGCGATGAATTTTCCGGGTATGTGCGTCGTTCGGATGCGCGCCCGATTCTGTTCGACGAATAAAACATACTGCATATGAAAAAGAGCTATATCATCGGAATCGTCCTCGCCGTCGTCGTAGTAGTAGTCGCGGTGGTGCTGACCGGACGCTACCTCCAACGCCGCACGCCCCTGCTGATCCAGGGCACCGTGGAGTGCACCACCTACAAGGCCTCGTCGAAAGTTCCGGGCCGCATCGAATCCATGAAGGTGCGGGAGGGGGAGCGCGTCACGAAGGGGCAGCTGCTCTATACGCTCTCGACTCCCGAGCTGAATGCCAAACTGCTTCAGGCCGAGGCGCTCCGCAGCGCCGCCGAGGCGCTCGACAAGCAGGCCGTGACCGGTGCGCGCAAGCAGCAGAAGGAGGCGGCGCTCAATCTCTGGAAGAAGGCCCAGGCGGGGCTCGAACTGGCGGAGAAGACCTACGAGCGCGTGAAGAACCTCTACGATGCGGGCGTGGTGCCGGCGCAGAAGCTCGACGAGGCCCGTGCCAACTACGAGGCGATGAAAGCCACGGAGCTGGCGGCCCGCGCACAGTCCGACCTGGTGGACGACGGTGCCAGCAAGGAGGACAAGGAGGCTGCGGCCGCCAAGGTGCGTCAGGCTCAGGGCGCCGTGGACGAGGTGGAGTCCTACATCGGCGATGCGATGGTCTATTCGCCCGTCACGGGCGAGGTTTCGACCGTGATCGCCGAGGAGGGCGAGCTGGTCGGCACGGGCTATCCCGTGGTGGCGATCCTCGACATGAGCGACCTGTGGGTGGTCTTCAACGTGAAGGAGACGATGCTGCCGCACATCGGGGTCGGCACGCGCATGATCGGCTATGTGCCGGCGCTGGACCGCGACCTGGAGTTCGAGGTGAGCTACGTCTCCGTGCAGGCCGATTTCGCCACGTGGGCCGCAACGCGCACGCAGGGCGGATTCGACATCCGCACGTTCGCCGTCAAGGCGCGCCCCGTGGAGTCGGGAGCCGGCCTGCGTCCGGGCATGAGCGTGTTGGTCGATTGGGATAAGATAGGGTAGTGCGATGCGCGGGTATCTCCAAGATACGTACGATGTGCTGTGCCGCGAGGTGCGGCGGCTCGTCCGGCAGCCGATGTACTGGCTGCTGCTGGTCGTGCTGCCGTTGGTGTCGTTCGCGTTCTTCGCCGTGCTGTTCCGCGAGGGCGTGGCGCGCAACATCCCCGTCGCCGTGCTGGACGAGGACCGTACGGCGCTCTCGCGCAAGGCGGCGCAGATGATCGACGAGACGCCCACGGTGCTCGTGGCCTACGGAATACAGGACATGGCCGAGGGCGAACGCATGATGCGCGAGGGGCGCATCGCGGCCGTGGTGCAGATTCCGGAGTTCTTCGAAAAGAACATCCTCAGCAACCGCCAGACGACGCTCCGGGCCTATATTTCCGGAGCGAACATCTCGGTGAACGGTTTGTTGTCGAAAGACATACAGACGGCTGTCACGACCTTCGCGGCGGGCATTCAGATCCAGCTCCTCACCAAGCAGGGGCTGACCGAGCGCCAGGCGATGGCGCAGCTCATGCCCGTGCGGTTCGACCGCCACGTGCTCTTCAATCCCTACATCAACTACGGCTATTACCTCTCGCCGAGCTTCATGCCGATGATGCTCATGATCTTCACCGTGATGGCGACGATCTTCACCATCGGCACCGAGCTGAAGCACTCCACGGCCGGCGAGTGGCTCGCCACGGCCCGCGGATCGGTCGGTGCGGCCCTCGCGGGCAAGCTGCTGCCCGTGCTGACGGTGCTGTTCCTCATGTCGCTGGTCATGCTCTGCTTCATCTTCGGGGTGGTCGGCACGCCGCTCAACGGCAGCGTGTGGGTGCTCGTGGCGAGCAGCCTGCTGTTCGTACTGAGCTATCAGGCGATCGGAATCTTCATGATCGCCGTGCTGAGCAACCTGCGCCTTGCCCTCTCGCTCGGCGGCGGCTACTCGGTGCTCGCTTTCACCTTCTCGGGCCTTACGTTCCCGATCATGGCCATGTGGCCCGCCATGCGGGTCGTGAGCCGCTTCTTCCCGTTCACGTACTATACCGACGTGTTCGTCGATCAGGCGCTGCGCGGGGCTCCGGTCCGCTGCTCGCTGCCCGACATGGGCTGCATGGCGCTCTTCATCGTTTTACCGTTCCTGTGTCTGCCCCGTCTGCGGCGCATCTGCACGGACAAAAAATTCTGGGGGAGGTTGTGACATGAATGCGTTTTCCAGACTCGGGCGGCAGCTCGCCTCCTACTGGCATCAGTTCCGCACGGTGATCGCGGGCGAGTACCGTGCGATCTTCACCGATCCGGGCGTACTGCTCATTCTCGTCTTCGCGCTGCTGATCTACTCCACGCTCTATTCGCTGGCCTACGGATCGGAGGTGTTGCGCAACGTGCCCATCGGCGTGGTGGACGAGTCGCGCACGTCGTCCAGCCGCATGCTGACCGATGCGTTCGATGCCGGACCCAACACCGTCGTGGCCTACGAACCGACGGACATGAAGGAGGCCGAGCGCCTTTTCTTCGACCGCAAGATCTACGGAGTAGTCTACATCCCCGAGGATTACGAGCGGCGCCTGCTGGGCGGCTCGCAGGCCAACGTGGCGCTCTATGTCGATGCGAGCTACTTCCTCATGTACCGCCAGGTGTTCCAGGAGCTGGTGACGACGATCGGCCGCACGGGCGCGATGGTCGAGTTCCAGCGCCTGATCGCCCGCGGTGCCGACATTCCGCAGGCCACGGCCGTGACGCAGCCCGTGATCTACCAGGCGGAAAACCTCTTCAATCCCTACCTGGGCTACGGGTCGTTCGTCATGCCGGCCATCATCATCGTCATCATCCAGCAGACGATGCTCATCGGCATCGGCATGATCGGCGGCACCTGGCGCGAATTCGGTCTCTACCGCAAGCTGTGTCCTCCGGGGCGCCGCCGCATGTCCACGCTGCCCATCGTGGCGGGCAAGGCGCTGGTCTACGCCTCGGTCTACGCCGTCACGTCGCTCTATATTCTCGACCTGCATTACCGGCTGTTCCACTTCCCGATGAACGGTGCTGCGGGTACGGTCGCGGCCTTCATGATTCCCTACCTGCTGGCCTGCATCACGATGGGCATCGCCGTATCGACCCTGTTCCGCTACCGCGAGCAGTCGATCATGCTGCTGCTGTGGACCTCGATTCCCATCCTGATGCTCAGCGGCGCGTCGTTTCCGCGCGAGGCGATACCCGAGTGGCTCTACGCGCTGGGACAGGTGTTCCCCAGCAGCCACGGCGTGAATGCTTTCATCCGCATCCGCAGCATGGGGGCGTCGTTCGCCGAGGTGCTGCCCGAAATCCGGACGCTCTGGATCATGACGATCGTCTACGGCGCGATGGCCTGCTTCGGCATCCACCGCATCCTGCGCCGCGAACCGTGCGAGCGCGGGGGTGAGGAGTAGTGCGGCGCGAGGACCCCGTAAGGGCCCGTACCGCTCGGGCGGGTCGCCGCCCGGGGCTTCTTCTTCCTATCCCTGGGAGGGATGTCTCCATCAGGGTCCTCGGCTTTCGGATCCGCGTCGGCGGGCGGATGCCGGTTGGCGCGGGGATGCCGAAATGCTTTTCAGACAAACCCGGCCGAAGCAAGATGGCTTCGGCCGGGTTTTGGCATATAGAGCGTGCGGTTGTTGGTTTGCGCGCCGTATTTCACTTATATGGTTCGGAGGAGGCGGTTACCGCATTCTCCAGCCTCCGAGGCCGAAGAACGACTTCTCGAACCGGGCGCGATTGCGTGCGGCCTCCTCCGAGCCGTATTCGATGGCCCGGTCGAAGTAGCCGATGCCGTGCGCGATCCGCTTTTTCGTGCCCCGCCCGAAAGCGTAGGCGACGCCGAGCGCGTTGAGCACCTGGGCATCCACCGGTTCCAACAGGTCGTCGAGCCGCGCTTCCGTTTCGTGCAGTAATCCGAAGGCGCGGACGTCGTCGCGTGCGGTTCCCAGACCGTTCTGGTAGCAGACCGCCAGTTCGGCTGCGGCGCGTATGTCTTCCCTGTCGCTGCGGTTCGCGTAAGCATGCTCCAACCATCGGACCGCTGCGGCATAGTCGCGCCGCACGTTGCCGCGTCCCTCGTAATAGAAGTTGCCGACCTGGAACTGTGCGTTGGGATTGCCCGCCTCGGCCGCCATTATGTAGTATTCGAACGCCTTGTCCGGATCCTCCGCTACTCCGTAGCCCCGGCCGTAGCAGGTGCCGACGTTGTAGGCCGATGCCGCATCGCCCCGCTCCACGGCCATCATGTAATGGGCGAAAGCCCCCTCGGCATCGTCGTATTCGTCTTCGAGAAATTTGCCGTAGTCGTTGAATATCAGCGGATCGCCGGTTGCGACCAGCATTTCGAGCGTTTCGGCATAGGTGTCGAAGTCGATCTCCGTGAGGTCCGATTCGTAGATGGACCGGTAGTTGCCGAAGCCGCAGGTCAGGCCATTCCGAAACGAACGTTCGTAGTAATGGGCCGCAATGGGGTAGGCGAAAGCGTAGTAATCCTCTTCCGAGTCGAAGCGTGCGGCCTCTTCGTCGCCTATGATTTCGAGGTAGTCGCCCCAAAAATAGACGTTGCCGATCATGTACTGGGCGAAAGCCTCTCCGGCCTCGGCCAGTCCGAGCACCGATGCATAAGCTTCTTTGAGCGAGTCGAAAGGCATTTGCGCGTGCAGTTCCGGGGTCAGATCGCCCGTGCGCAGAGCACACAGCACTCCGGTGGCGCTGCCGCGGACAATGCTCTCGGCGATGTATCGGGAGGCGAGGCGTTCGTCGCGCACGAATCTGCCGCCCGATCCTACGTACTCCTCGCCGAGGTGACACCGGCCCAGAAAGCAATATGCGTCGGCGTCGCCCTCGCGTGCGGCTTCGGTCAGCAGGTCGTAACCGCGGCGCATTGCGGTTTTGTCATAACTTTTCCATATCAGCGCAATGGCTTCCGCCACTTTTTCGCTGTAATGATCGGGAACCATGCTCTTCGGGGGCTATCCGTGCTTGTGGCAGCAGGGGTGGTTGGCCAGTACGGTGTGGGGTACGTCGCCGTGGGCGATGAGTCGGATGGGGCAGTCGTAGTCGCGCAACTGCTCCTCGGTCAGGATGTTCGAGTCGTGTCGGTGGACGTGGCGGTTCACGCAGACGATGTGCTTCACGATGCCCGAAATCGTTCCTGCGTCGTGCGACACCATGACGATCGCCATGCGGTCGTTGAGCGTGCGCAGCGTCTCGTAGAGTTCGTTTTCGAACTTGTTGTCCACGAAGTTGGCGGGTTCGTCGAGGATCAGCAGCCGCGGTTCGGAGATGACGGCGCGGCAGAGGAGCGCACGCTGCATCTGACCGCCCGACACGGCGCCGATGGGCTGCGAGGCGATGGCGCCGAGTCCCGAGGCGTCGAGCAGCTCCTCCGCCTTGCGGCGATCCTGCTTCGTATAGCCTCCCCAGAAACCTTTCTTGCCCTGCAAACCCGACAGCACGACCTCCCGCAGGGAGATGGGGAACGCACGGTCGAACTCCGAAAGCTGGGGCATGTAGCCGATCAGCCGCTCGCGGTTGCGGAACAGCTCGGGCGACAGCGTCACCGTACCCGTATGGGGCACGGTGCCGAGTATGACCTTCATGAGCGTGGTTTTTCCGCCGCCGTTGGGGCCTATGACGCCCAGGAAATCGTCGGCATAGATGTCGAGGTCGGCATCGCGGAGCGCTTCGGCGCCGTCGTAGCGTACGCCGATGCCCCGGAGCGAGACGATGGGGGTGCGGTCGGTCATGGCTCCTCGGTCAGCAGGTCGGTGATGGTGCGTATGTTGGCGATCGGGTCCTCGCGCAGCGGGTCGAATTCGACCGGCGTGGCTCCGATGTCTTCGGCCACGGTCGCGACCACCGTTACGGGATACTGGCGCTGATAGAATATGCGGCGCACGCCTTCGGTGCGGGCGCGGCGGATGAGCTCCGTGAGCCGTCGGGCCGACGGCTCCTTGCCTTCCGATTCGATGGCGAGCTGTTCCAGGCCGTAGGCGCGGGCGTAGTAGGTGAGGGCCGGGTGGTAGACAATGAAGCTGCGCAGTCCGCTCCGGGCGATCCGGTCGGCGGTCTCGGCGTCGAGCTCCTCAATGCGTCTTTTGAGTTCCAGGTAGTTGCGTTCGTATTTGGCCGAGTCTGGAAAGGTGCGGCGGATGGCTTCGTAGGCGTTCGAGGCCATGATGCCCAGTTCGCGCGGCGAGGTCCAGACGTGGGGATCGACGCCGTGCGCGTGGCGGTGCGTCGGGTGTGCGTGCGAACAGCTGCCGGCGATCGTTTCGATGCCTCGGGCAAGGTGCACGAGGGCGCTCGTGTCGGCCAGACGCGCGGTGAGGGCCGTCTCGAAGTCGAGCAGTCCGACGCTGAAGACTTTGCGCGCCTCGTTCAGCGCGATGAACTGCCGCGGCGTGGGTTCGAATGTCTCGGGGCTGGCTCCGTCCGGAACCAGGACTTCGACCCGGAAATCGTCGCCGACGATCGTTTCGACCAGCGTCCGCAGCGGCGCTATGGTCACGAACATCGTGCGTGCGTCCGGCCGTTCCGCGGTGCTGCAACCCGTCGGTGCGACGGCCGTTGCGGCCAGCGCGCCGCAGATAAGGAGAAATGCGAGGGGATACCGTCGTTTCATCGTTGTCGTATCGTTGTGTTCCGCAAAGATACGCATTTTATGCCGAAAGCGTGCCGGTCTTTTTAACCCCGTCTATAATTTAACATAATGATAATATTAATTCGATTATGTCCATGCAAGAAACGGGCCGGGGTTGCTGCTGCTACGGGCGCCGGGCGTAACGGATTCCGTGTGCGGTGCTTGCGTGGAGGTTGCGTTTCGGTTTCGCGGGCGGGTTTTCACCGGTTTTGTGCGTCTGACGAGGCTGCGGTGTGCGACGGCGATTCGTCATTCGGCATTCGTCGCGGCCGAGAGTATCTCGTGCGTGTCCGCGGCGAAGCGTTCGTAGGCTCTGCGTGCCGCGGGGCTCATACGCAGCGTGTCGGCCACGGGTCCGGGCAGGACGCGGTATCCGGGCAGCAGCACCCACACGGGAACGGTTCCGGCGCGAAATAGCGGCCTCTGGCCGTCGCGGCAGACCACGTCGATGACGGCTACGATGCCGCCGTCGCAGTAACGCCGTCGCTGGTTCGACACGAAGTTGCCGAGCGAGTAGAAAACCGCGCCGGCGGAGTCGGCCCGGTACGGCTGCACCACGTGCGGATGGCTTCCGATGACCAGATCGGCGCCGTGGCGCCGGAGCCATGCAGCCGTGCGGCGCTGTGCGGCGTTTTCGCGTCGCGCATACTCCTCGCCCCAGTGGATGCAGACCGCCACTACGTCGGCGCCCTCCGACCGGGCCCGGTGCAGGTCGCGGCGCATGGCGGCCGTGTCGATGCGGTTCACGAGAGCGCCGTGCGGCACGGGGATTCCGTTGGTGCCGTAGGTGTAGTCGAGCAGCGCCACCTCCACCTCGCCGGCCCGGAGCCGCAGCGGGTGGTGCCGCCGCAGGTCGCAGCTGTCGGCGAAGACCCCCGTGCGGCCGATGCCCGCACGGTCGAGGGTGCGGAGCGTCGTGCGGATGCCTTCGGTGCCGCCGTCGCAGCAGTGGTTGTTGGCCAGTACGCACACGTCGATGCCGCAGGCGCGCAGGGCGTCGGCCAGGGCTGCGGGCGAACGGAAACAGGGATACCCCGTATGGCGGTCCGAGTCGGTGAGCGTGGTTTCGAGGTTGATCGCCGCGAGGTCGGCATCTGCGAAGAGCGGCGCCACGGCTTCGAAGGTGCGGCCGTAGTCGAACGTGCCGTCCGCACGGCGCGCGGCCTCGACCTGGGGCAGGTGCTGCATCAGGTCGCCGGCGAAGACGAGGCGTGCGGTGCGCGGACGGCGCAGGGGGATGCGTGTCGAATCGGCCGCGGCGACCTGCTGCGCCGGAAAGTGCAGGCGCGGCACGCTACCCTACTGTCGTGCTCCGTCGGCCGCATGGGGTGCGGCCGCGGCGAGCAGTGCGGCGGCGATACCGAACGTGCGCAGCAGTGCGGTGCGATGTTTCACGGCCGTTTCCCGCGTTTGGGGAACCACCCTTTCGCCACGCGTTCGCGTTGCTCGAACAGCTCGCCGATCGACCAGAACGACGAGGCGCCCCATACGGCCAGCAGCGTGGACCACAGCACGTGGCGCACGGCGAGCGACCCGGCGACGGCGGCGATGCCCATGATCAGAAAGACCCACCAGCAACGTACGCCGAAATAGTATTCGCCCTTGATGACCAGCGGATGAAACAGGCCGATGATGAGGAACGTGGCGATGCCGATCACCAGTCCCGTGAGGTTGTAATGCGCGAGAAAGTCCATGATTTTCCGATCTGTGCGTAAAGATAGATATTATTATGTGAAGACAAGACGCATGCCATGCGTTTTTCCGTCGTGGTCCGACGGAAAACACATCATGCGGCCCGGTCGGGCCGCATGATGTGTTCGTTCGTGTGTTCCGCAGAATGGTTTACCAAGCGCGGGAAACGGCCGCGTAGCATCGCACCGCACTGAAGCGCTGCTGCCCTACTCCTTTGCCGGCATGTCGCTCCGGGGGCTCTGCTGCGCGCTCTCCTGTCCGGATTTCGAACGGTTGCGGCCGCGCGAGCGTTTGCGCCGGCGGTCGCGCGATCCGCGGTTGCCTTCGCCGCGGTTTCCGTCGTTGCGGGCGCCCTCCGGCCGGGGCTGCTGTGCGGCCGTTGCTTCGGCGGGCTGCGGCGCGCTCTCCTGCGTTCCCTCCTTGCGGTTGCGGGAGCGACCGCTGCGGCGGTCGTTGCGTCCGTGTCCCCGGCCGCTGCCGCCCGAGGCGCGACCGCGGCCCTTGCTCTGCGCCGGATTGTAGACCGGACCTTCGCCCACGCTCTCGGGCAGGTCGCGCTTGCGGATCTCCTTCTCGATGAACTTCTCGATCTGGTGGAACTTACCCTGCTCCTCCTCATTGACGAAGGTTACGGCCGCACCCGAAGCCGCGGCGCGCGCCGTGCGGCCGATGCGGTGGATGTAGTCCTCGGGGTCGTGCGGCACGTCGTAGTTCACCACCAGGCCGATGTCCTCGATGTCGATGCCGCGGGCCACGATATCCGTGGCGACCAGGATGCCGATCTTGCCGTTCTTGAAGTCGAGCATCACCTCTTCGCGCTGCGCCTGCTCCAGGTCGGAGTGCATGGCGGCCACGTCGAGCTTCATGCGCTTGAGCGTGTGGGCCAGCTCCTTGACCTTCATCTTCGACGACGAGAAGATGATCGTCTTGTAGGGCAGCGGCTCGGCGAACATCTCGCGGATGATGCCCAGCTTCTGGCCCTCGCGGCAGACGTAGGCCGACTGGTCGATGGCTTCGTTCGGTTTCGAGATGGCGATGTTCACCTCCGCGGGGTTGCGCAGAATGGTCTTCGCCAGTTCGCGGATCTTGGGCGGCAGGGTCGCCGAGAACATGATCGTCTGTCGCTCGCGCGGCATGTAGGATACGATCTTCATGATGTCCTCGCTGAAACCCATGTCGAGCATGCGGTCCGCCTCGTCGAGGATCAGGCACTCGACGTGCGAGAGGTCCACGCCGCTGTTCTGAAGGTGCGAGATCATGCGGCCCGGCGTGGCGATCACCACGTCCGAGCCCATCAGCATGCCGCGTTTCTGCACGTCCCAGCCCTTGCCGTCGCCGCCGCCGTAGACCACCGTGGTCGATACGGGCAGGTAGTACGAAAAGCCCTGGAACTGCTGGTCGATCTGCATCGCCAGCTCGCGCGTGGGCACGATGATGACCGATTTGATCACGTTGTCTTCGTTGCCTTCGAGCAGCAGGCGGTTGAGCAGCGGCAGCGTGTAGGCCGCCGTCTTGCCCGTGCCGGTCTGGGCGCATCCGATGATGTCGCGCCCTTCGAGGATCACCGGAATGGTGTGTTCCTGTACGGGAGTCATCTCCCGGAAATTCATATCGTAGAGTCCGTCGAGGATCTCCTCCTCAAGCTCCAGTTCTTCAAAACGCATGGTTCGGTTCTTATCGTTTGTCAATCGGTTCTCCTATGAGTGTCACGGGTGTGCAGCCGGTGATGCGCACCCGCACGTAGTCGCCGGGCCGCCAGTCGCGGCGGTCGAAGACCACGACCTTGTTCTGCGAGGTGCGGCCCGCGAGCTGGTCGTCGCGCTTGTGCGACACCGACTCGGCGAGCACTTCGAATTCGCGTCCCACGTCGCGGCGGTTGCTCGCCAGCGAGAGTTCGCCCTGGAGGGCGATGATCTCCGTCAGCCGGGCCGACTTCACCGCGTCGGGCACGTCGTCGGGCATGTGGCGCTGGGCGAAGGTGCCCGGGCGCTCCGAGTATTTGAACATGAAGGCGCTCTCGTACCCCACCTCGCGCATCAGCGAGAGCGTCGCTTCGTGCTCCTCCGCCGTCTCGCCCGAGAAACCCGCGATTAGGTCGGTCGTGATGGCGCAGTCGGGCATGTAGCGCCGGATGGCGGCGATGCGGCCCAGGTACCATTCGCGGTCGTATTTGCGGTTCATGCGGCGCAGCATGGTCGAGGCGCCCGACTGCGCCGGAAGATGGATCGCGCGGCAGATGTTGGGCATGGAGGCCATCGTTTCGAGCAGCCGGTCGCTCATGTCCTTGGGGTGCGACGTGGCGAAGCGCACGCGCAGCTGCGGCGACACGGAGGCCGTGCGGCGCAGCAGCTCGGGGAAATCGACCTCGCCGAAGCGGTACGAATTGACGTTCTGCCCCAGCAGCGTCACCTCGCGGTAGCCGTTGGCGAAGAGCGTCTCGACCTCGGCGACGATGGTTTCGGGGTCGCGGCTGCGCTCGACGCCGCGCGTGTAGGGCACCACGCAGTAGGAGCAGTAGTTGTTGCATCCGCGCATGATCGACACGAACGCGCATACGCCGTTGCGGTCGAGCCGCACGGGGGCGATCTCGGCATAGGTCTCCTCCTGCGAGAGCAGCACGTTCACCCCCTTGGCACCCGCCTCGGCGCTGCGCACCAGGCGCGGCAGGTCGCGGTAGGCGTCGGGGCCCGCCACCACGTCCACGCCCCGGTCGCCCTCGGTGAGCTGCTCGCGCAGGCGTTCGGCCATGCAGCCGATCACGCCCACGATCAGCCCCGGGCGCTCGCGGCGCAGGCGGCGCATCTCGGACAGACGGCCCCATATGCGCTGCTCGGCGTTGTCGCGGATCGAGCAGGTATTGATCAGGATCACGTCCGCCTCGTCGATCCGCTCGGTGTAGACGTAGCCTTCGCGCTGCATGATCGACACGACGATCTCCGTGTCGCCGGCATTCATCTGGCAGCCGTAGGTCTCGATGAAGAGCCGGCGCCCCGCGCCCGTCAGCGGGCGCAAACGATTCGTTGCGATGTTCACGAGTACGTTCGGTTTATTCGGCCTGGATTTCGTCTGCCGAGGGCAGCTGCTTGAAGCCTTCGCCGTAGGTGTCGTACGCATCCGTGACGACGACGAACGCCTTGGGATCGAGCTCCTTGATCTTGTGCTGCACGAGGCGCACCTCCTTGCGGCTCACCACGAGGAAGATCATTTCGCGCGAAGCGTCGGTGTACATGCCCTTCGATTTAATATAGGTGGCGCTGCGATCCAGGTCGCGGATGATGAACTCCTTGAGCATGGCGTGCTTGTCGCTGATGATGAACAGCAACTTGTCGTACGACGCACCGTCGAGCATGTAGGCCACCACGCGCGATGCGGCGTAGATCGTAATGAGCGAATAGAGCGTCAGCATCCAGCCTCCCTCTGCGGGCTGGTCGGTGCCCAGGCCGAAGCCGATGACCACCAGACCCGAGAGCACGACCGCACCGTCGGCCAGCAGGATGCCCGTGGAGAACTTGATGCCGGCATACTTCTGAAGCAGCATGCCCACGATGTCCGTGCCGCCCGTCGTGGCCTGCTGGCGCACGACGAGGCCCTGGCCCACGCCGACCAGCACGGCACCCATGATGCAGGTGAGCAGCAGATCGTTCGACAGGTCGAGACGTCCGTCGAGCAGCAGCGCGGGGTCGAGCGACCGCACGGCCGCCTCGTCGGGATAGACCAGACGGGTGAGGATGTTCATGAAGCCCGGGGTGTAGAGTGCGGCCAGCACCGTGCGGGCGCCGAACTTGCCGCCGAACACCAGCACGGCGATGCACATCAGGGGCACGTCGAACATGTAGCCGAACGTACCCACCTGAATGGAGGGGAAGAGATTGTGCAGCACGATGCCGGCGCCGTAGACGCCGCCCGGAACGAAGTTATAGGGGTTGATGAAGAATACGAAGCCGGCGCCCATGATCGAGCAGCCCACGAAGATAAGCAGCCACGAGCGCCACCACGCCCACGAGCCCATCGGTTCGAGCAGAGTTTTTGTGTTGAACATACTATCGGTTTTTTCTGGTTTTAAGTTTCGGTCCGTAAGCCGCGAACGGCAAAATCCCACGCAAAGATAATATAATCCCCCGAAATACCGGGCCGGTCGCGCGGTTTTTTTCGGCACGACGGGTTTTTTGGTTTTTTTTGTTATATTTGCATTCGGAATGGTCCCGCGGGGGAGCGGTTCCGGCGTCTGTTCCGCTGCGGCGGGCGGGGCCGGAGCGTTGCGCCGCAGCGAATTCCGACTCCGCCCGGGCGGGTTGCGTGCGGCGAAGCCGCGGGGCGGCGGGTTTTCAACCGACCGAAGAATTTGTGAATTATGATACTGACTTATTACTGCGCTACGACCATGATTCTTTTCGCCTACCTGCTGGGCTCGATCCCCAGCGCCGTGTGGATAGGTAAGAAATACTACGGTGTGGACATCCGCGAGCACGGCAGCCGCAATGCCGGCACGACGAACATGCTCCGCGTGCTGGGGCGCCGTGCGGCCGTGCCGGTCTTCGCGCTCGACTTCCTCAAGGGCTTCGTTGCCGTGACCCTCATCGAGCTGCTCAAGTACGACGAGCACGTGGGCGACATCTGGATCATCAACCTCAAGATCGTGGCGGTCTTCGCCGCGGTCCTGGGCCACATCTTCCCCGTCTTCGCCGGATTCCGCGGCGGCAAGGGCGTGGCGACCCTCGTGGGCGCCATCACGGGCATCTACCCTCCCGTCGTGCTGCTCTGCTTCGGCGTGTGGTTCGGGGTGCTGATCGTCTCGCACTACGTGTCGCTGGCTTCGATGGTCGCCGGATGCTGCTTCCCGGTCTTCACGCTGCTGTCGCCCAAGGTGAACGAGTCGGCGCCGTTCGTGATCTTCTCGTTCGCGATCGCCGTGCTGCTGATCTTCACCCACCGCAAGAACATCGACCGCCTGAAAGCCGGAACCGAGTCGAAGATATACATCTGGCGTCCGCGGAATGCCCGTGAGAAAGGCGGCGGACAGGGTCCGGAGGCCGGAAAACAGTAATCACATCCAAAACGCGAACCGCATGTTGAACGACAACCTCATACGGCTCTATGCCGCCAGCTTCCGCGCGAATTTCGATCTGCCGGCGCTGACCGACTATTTCAAGGAGGAGACCTTCACCTACGGCGGTGCGGCGGCCGAAATCGCCCGTCTGCACCTGCTTTTCCGCGAACTGGGCATCGTGCCGGGCGACCGCATCGCGCTGATCGGACGCAACAATCCCCGGTGGTGCATCACCTACCTGGCGACGATCGCCTACGGCGCGGTCATCGTGCCTATTCTCCAGGACTTCCATCCCAACGACGTGCACCACATCATCAACCACTCGGAGAGCCGCCTGCTCTTCCTGGGCGACAACTTCTGGGACGTGATCGAGGAGGAGCGCATTCCGCAGGTGGAGGCGGTCTTCTCGCTGACCGATTTCCACGTCGTCTTCGAGCGGACCGGAGGCCGTGCCGTCCGGTTCGTGCAGGAGCTGCCCGAGCGCTTCCGCGCGGCCTATCCGTGCGGCTTCGGCCCCGCGGACATCGCCTATCCCGAGGTGGAGAACGGGCGAATGGTGCTGCTCAACTACACGTCGGGCACCACCGGCCACTCGAAAGGCGTCATGCTCACCGTGAACAACCTCACGGGCAACGTGCTTTTCGCCCGCGATGCGGTCAATACCCGCACCGGAACGCGCTATTTCCAGCGGGGCGGCCGCACGCTGTCGTTCCTGCCGCTGGCCCACGCCTACGGCTGCGCGTTCGACTTCCTGGCGCCGCTGGCCGTGGGGGGCCACATCACCCTGCTGGGGCGCATACCCTCGCCCAAGATCCTGATCGAGGCGATGCAGGTCGTGCGGCCCACGGTCATCTGCTGCGTGCCGATGATCCTGGAGAAGGTCTACCGCAAGCAGGTGCTCCCGCTGCTCGAACAGGGTCCGATGAGCATCGCGATGAAGGTGCCCCTGCTCAATACGGCCATCCATTCGGTCATCCGCAAGAAGCTGATGGATGCGTTCGGGGGCGAGGTGAACATCTTCATCGTGGGCGGCGCCCCGATGAACCAGGAGACCGAGGCGTTCCTCATGAAGATCCGCTTCCCGATCACGATCGGCTACGGCATGACCGAATGCGCCCCGCTCATCAGCTTCACGCCCGACAACGAATTCAAGGCCGGGTCGTGCGGCCGCTTTCTGAGCGACTACCTTGAGGTGCGCATCGACTCGGACGATCCGGAGCATCGCGCCGGCGAGATTCTCGTGCGCGGCGAGCACGTCATGACGGGCTATTACAAGAACGAGGAGGGCACGGCCCGCGTGCTCGACCCCGACGGCTGGCTCCACACGGGCGACATGGGCACCATGGACCCCGACGGTACGCTTTACATCCGCGGCCGCTCGAAGACGATGATCCTCAGCGGCAGCGGCCAGAACATCTACCCCGAGGAGATCGAGGACAAACTCAACAACATGTACCTCGTGCTCGAATCGCTGGTGCTCGACTGCGGCGGCCGTCTGCGGGCGCTCGTGGTGCCGGACTACGACCAGGCCGAGCAGGAGGGGGTGGACAAGGAGCAGCTGCCGGCGATCATGGAGCGCAACCTCCAGGAGCTGAATACGATGCTCGCGGCATACGAACGCGTGGCCGAGATTGCGGTCTACCCCACCGAATTCGAGAAGACCCCCAAGCGGAGCATCAAGCGCTATCTGTACGATCCGGCGATTCTCGGGAAGTAGTCCGCGGCGATGAAGATTGCGAAGAAACAGACCATCGGCGAGAACCTGCTTTACTTCATGGTATGGCTGGCGATCATTCTCGTGCCGGTGCTCAATTCGCAGATGATGTCCGAGCTGCACGTCAATCTGGGCAATGTGCTCACGGCCTGGCGGAAAATCGCACCCTACTTCATCATCTTCATCGTGCACAACTGCGTGATCGCCCCCCGCTTCATGCTCACGCGCCGCTACGCATGGTACGTGGCGGTGAACCTCGCGTTCATCACGACGGTCTTCGGGCTGGTCGATCTCTACGACCGCCACATCGTGCAGGCGATGTGGCCCAGTGCCGAGATCGAGGTGTTCGATTCGGAGCATAAGGCGTCGTTCACCGATCTGGAGCTCTACTGGAACGTCATTCTGGGCCTCTTCATGACCGGGGCCAACGGCGGCATCAAGCTCATGTACCAGTCGATCCGCGACGAGCAGGCCATGGAGGCGCTGAAGCGCCAGAACCTCCAGGCCGAGATGGATTATCTGAAGTACCAGATCAATCCGCACTTCTTCATGAACACGCTCAACAACATCCATGCGCTGATCGACATCGACGCGGAGTGCGCCAAGAGCGCCGTGATCGAGCTCTCGAAAATGATGCGCTACGTGCTCTACGACTCGGGGCGCGAACATATCTCGCTCGAAAAGGACGTGCAGTTTCTCGAAAACTACATCGAGCTGATGCGCATCCGCTATGTCGATGCCATCGACATCCGCGTGCGCTATCCCCGGCCCCTGCCTGCCGGGGTGACGATCCCTCCCCTGCTGCTGATCGTCTTCGTGGAGAACGCCTTCAAGCACGGAGTGAGCTACAACCGCAGCTCGTTCATCCACATCGACATTGCGTGCGACGGCGGCATGCTCGTGAGCCGCATCGTCAATTCGCGGCACCGCGAGCCCGACGCCGGGCGCACGGGCATCGGCCTGGAGAACGTCCGCAAGCGCCTCGACCTGATCTACGGTCCGAAGGGCTATGGGCTCCGGATCGACGACAGCGATCCGGCGACCTATACCGTACAACTCGAAATCCCTACGTTCAATGCTTAGATGTATCGCCATCGACGACGAACCCCTGGCGCTCCGCCAGGTGCGTTCCTACATTGAGAAGATCCCCTACCTCGAACTGGCCGGTGCGTGCGACAATGCGCTCGATGCGCAGCAGTTTCTCTCCACGCATCCCGTCGATCTGATCTTCGCCGACATCGACATGCCCGACCTGAACGGCGTGGATTTCGTGCGTTCGCTCGTCGAGCCGCCCATGGTGATCTTCACCACGGCCTACTCGGAATATGCGGTGGAGGGCTTCAAGCTCAATGCCGTGGATTACCTGCTCAAGCCGTTCAGCTTCGCCGACTTCAGCCGTTCGGCCGCCAAGGCCAACTCGCTTTACGAACTGCGGCACAACCAGCGTACGGCGCCCGCGCCCGCGCAGCCCGAAGCGGAGGCGGAGACGCCGGACCGCGGGAAGGAGTTTCTTTCGGTAAAAGCCGACTACAAGGTCTCGCTGGTGAAGATCCGCGAAATCGTATACCTCGAAAGCGAGGGCGAATACGTGCGCATGCACCTCGCCGACGGCTCGACCATCACCACGCTGTTCCGGCTCAAGAACATGGAGGCCGAGCTGCCCGCCGACAGCTTCATGCGCATCCATCGTTCGTACATCGTCAATCTGCGGCGCATCAAGAGCTTCGTCAAGGGCCGCGTCTTCCTGAGCGACACGGATTGCGTGCCGATCGGCGAAAACTACAAGGAGGCATTCCAGCAATACATCGACCGCACGTTCCGGAACCTTTAGCCGCGGTGCGGCGGGTGCGTCTCCGCTGCGGGATTTGTCCGGTGCGGCGAAACCTGCCCGCGCTGCGGGGTGCTGTTTCGGGAAAGCGGCCGGAAAGCGCGCGTGCGGAAGTCTTTGGGTCAGAGCCGGGGAAAGTGCTCCAACGCCGCATAGCCCCTCTCGGGCGAGCAGGCGTAGCAGCGGTGCGTGAGGCCGTTGGTCAGCACGAGGTAGCGCGCGCCGAGCACCGAGTTGTAACGTACGGCCTGATCCAGTACGCGGGCGTCGATCTTTACTGCGGGAGCCTTGCACTCGGCCAGCAGCAGCGGCGCCCCCGCATCGTCCACCACCACCACATCGGCCCGCTGCGGCTGTCCGTTGAGCGCCACGGCGTACTCCTGCACGATTCGGCGCGCCGGCGCGCCGCAGTGCGCTACCAGACAGGCGATCAGGTGGCGACGCACCCACTCCTCGGGTGTCAGCACAAGCCAGATGCCGCGCAAATCGTCCCATACCTCCACCTGATCGCGGCGGCGGCGTGCGCGCAGCCGGATCGGCGGGAAGTTCAGTTCGGGCAGTTCGGACATTGGGTCTCGCGTTGGTTTTCGGCCGCAAAAATACGATTTATTTCTTAAAAAGGCGGCCCGCCGGTGCGGTATCCGCTTCCCTGTCGCGAGCATTCGATGGCTGATGTTCGAAAAAGTGTTTTTTCTTTCTTTATTCAAATAAATTATTGTATATTGCAGTTGAATCGATGCTTTTCGGTGCACGGGGAGCAGTACGGAAAGGAGTATGAAAAGTGCGATCCGATACGAGTCTTTCGCGTAGATGTTTCATTTAAAACCCGATGTCATGAAAAAGCTGCAATTGAAGAAAGAGGTGATCGCATCGCTCGAACGGAGTCAGATGGGGGCTTTGAAAGGAGGAATATTGGATCCGCAAACCGTCGGTTGGGATTGTAAAAAAACACAGAACGGTCCCCCGGAATTGGGATGTGTGGATATAAAAGATATCGTGTCGGTCGATCGTCCGTGCACTGTGGAGACCTTGGATTGTCCCACTCAAGGTTGTCCCCCTTCGCCGACGGAAAATTGCGGGGAATCCACGGTGATCGTTTGCGGATTCACGCTGACTTCGAATACCGCACTGTGTTAGCACTCCCCCGGCCGTGCCGGTCTTCGGACGGATGCGCCGCCCCGGCTCCGGGCAGTCGATAGTCCGCTCCGTGCGGTTCGGTGCTCGTTTGCGTTCGGCGGTTCGAATGACCGACGGCGAACCTTCGGGTTTCGCTGTCGGTTTTTTTGAGCGTTCCGCTCCTGTGTCCTCCCCGGTCCCGAGCGAAATCCGTCGCTTTCCCGCGAACTATGGGAAATCATCCTCCACGGGAAAATTTCCGGCGAAACGATTTGTTTGCACGTCGGATTTTCCGTGACTTGTAACTGCGCTGCAACGGGCGACCGCCGCGGCGCGACAACCCGCAGAAAAATGAAGACGACCTACGTTCCTTTTCGCAACTTCGTACTCAGAACCCCGTTGTTTCCGCTCGGCGCCCGGGCCGGGGAGACGGACGGGAATCCCGCATTCCGCGAGGCCCTCTTTCTGGCATCGCCCGAGTTGTACGGAGGCTGCGCCTCGAACGATCCGAAAAAACGGATCAGGTTCGACCGCTCCGTGCTCAAATACCGTCACCGGGCCAAGACACGCTGCACGCCGTTCGGGCTGTTCGCCGGGTGCAGCGTGGGCCGGATCGCGGACCGCACGACGGTCGAGCTGCCGCCCGCGGAGCACGCGCGGCGCTGCACCCGACTCGACATGCAGTACCTGTGCGCGCTGATTCAGGAGATCGAGCGAATGCCCGAAGTGCGCGACCGAATCGCTTACTATCCGAACGACAGCCTCTACGCGATCGGCGGCAAATACCGCTATGTCGAGTACCGCTACGTGAAGTCGCAGCGCCGCCATACCGTCTCGTCGCTGGAGATCGACGAGGCGCTGGAGACGCTGCTGTGTACGGCGGCCGGGGGTGCCACGATCGACGTCCTGGTGCGGTCGCTGGCCGTCGGGGAGGTGACACCCGACGAGGCCCGCGACTACGTGCTGGAGGCGATCGGTGCCCAGGTGCTGAAGAGCGAACTCGATCCGTGCGTCGTGGGCGAGGACGTGCTGGACACGCTCATCGACGCGCTTTCGCGCCTGGGAAATGCTCCCCACCTGCCGTCGCTGCGTAGGATCCGCGACCTGCTGAAGCGCATCGACGCGCAGCCCGTCGGCACGACGTTGCCGCTCTATTCCGAGATTCTGACCCTCGTCGAGGGCATCGGTGTGGGGTTCGAACCCAAATACCTGTTCCAGACCGACCTGTTCAAACCGGCGCTGTGCGCGCAGGCGGACGCGGAGACCGTCGCCCGCATCGCCCGTCTGATCGACTTCCTGGCGAAGATCGCTCCTGCGGGCGAACACTCCGACCTGCAAAAGTTCACGCGGGCCTTCCGCGAGCGCTACGAGGATTCCGAGGTGCCGTTGGCTGAGGCCTTGGACGGCGAGCTGGGACTGGGCTACCCCGTCGGTTCGGGCGGCGGCGATGTCAGCCCCCTGATCGACGACCTGGTCTTCCCCGTCCGCTATCCGAACGGTGCGTCGGGCCCGCAGACGCCGCTGGACCGGGTGCTGTTCCGCAAACTCGTGGAAAACGCCCGCACGGGCGCCCGCGTGATCGAACTCAGGGACGAGGATTTCGCGGATACGAACCACACCCATTCGCTTCCCGAAACGATTGCCGTGATGTGCAACCTGCTGGGCGGCGGCCGCATCGTGCTCCGCTCGGTCGGCGGAGTGTGCGCGGCGAACCTGCTGGGACGCTTCTGCCACATCGACGGGGGCATCTGTTCCCTCGTGAAGGAGATTGCCGATTTCGAGCGTGCGGGCGCACCGGAGGTCATCCTTGCCGAATTGTCGCACCTTCCCGAGTCGCGCATCGGCAACATCGCCTCGCGCCCCGCATTCCGCGAGTGTACGCTGCACTACCTCTCGAACTGCGCGCACGACGGCACCGACCTGCCCGTTTCGGACCTGATGCTCTCCGTGCGGCGCGGCCGGCTCCGCCTCCGTTCGAAGCGTTACGACCGGGAGGGCATGCCCCGCCTGACGTGCGCCCACAACCATTCGCTGAGTCCCATTCCCGTCTACCGCTTTCTCTGTGACCTGCAATACCGCGATGTGACCGCAGGGTTCGCGCACGGCTGGTCGGGCATGTTCTCGGCGTCGGAGCATCTGCCTCGCATCGAGTACGACAACATCGTGCTCGCCCGGGAGCGCTGGAAGATCGACCGGAAAGCGCTCGAAGCGCTCGAAGGGTGCGGCGACGCGGAGCGCGACGCCCGATTCCGCGAATTCCTGCACGCGAGGGGCGTTGCGACCGAGGTCGTCATCCCCGACAGCGACAACGAGCTCTATCTGAATCTGGACGACGAGTCTTGCCGCAGCCTGCTGCTGGAGGAGATCGGCTGCCGCAGGCAGATCGTGCTGGAGGAGTTCGTTTTCGCCGGCGATGCGGGCGTCGTGCGCTGCGGAGACGACACGTATACGAACGAAGCGATCTTCGCTTTTCACAAAAATCGCTGATTATGATACGCAGAAAATTCATTCCGGGCAGCCGGTGGCTCTATTTCAAGATATATACGGGCATCAAAACCGCCGACGAGGTGGCGACACGCACCCTGCTCCCCCTGTTGCGGGAGTGGTACGAAGCGAAACTTATCGACGACTGGTTCTTCATCCGGTATACCGATCCCGATTTCCATCTCCGGCTTCGGCTGCTCGTGGCCCGGCCCGAGCAGTTCATCGGCTTCGTGCAGGCCTCGCAGGACGCCAAAATCTCGCTGGAGCGGCTCAACGAAATCCGCGAGAAGCCCGACGAGGAGCCCGAGGACGGATTTCTGATCCGCGACATTCCCCGCGATGCGGACATCGAGTTCCGGGACGCGGTCTTTCAGTACGAAGGGCCGCATTCGGCGCGCGTGCTGGACGGGATCACGCTGACGATACCCCACGACAAGGTGACGGCCATCGTCGGCGAGAGCGGAAGCGGCAAGACGACGCTGCTCAAAATGATGCTCGGCTTCTACCCTCCCGTCGCGGGCGAAGTGCTGCTCGGGGGCCGCAAGGTGTCGCAGTACAGCGCGTCGTGCTGGCGCCGGGCATGCGGCACGGTCATGCAGGAGAGTTTCGTTTTCTCCGACACGATCGCGAACAATATCGCCGTGTCGGACGAAATACCCGACATGAATCGGGTGCGCCGTGCGGTGGAGGTCGCCAACATCGGGTCCTTCATCGACTCCCTGCCGCTGGGCTTCAACACGCGGATCGGAGCCGACGGCCACGGGCTGAGCACCGGACAGAAACAGCGCCTGCTGATCGCCCGCGCGGCCTATCGGAATGCCCGCTACCTCTTTTTCGACGAAGCCACGAACTCGCTCGACGCCAATAACGAACGTACGATCATGGAGCGGCTGGAGACGCTTTTCGAGGGCAAGACGGTCGTCATCGTCGCGCACCGCCTCTCGACGGTGAAGCGTGCGGACAACATCGTCGTGCTTGCCCGCGGCCGCATCGTCGAGCAGGGCACGCACGAGGAGCTCACGGCCCGGCGGGGCTATTACTACGAGCTGGTGAAGAACCAGTTGGAACTGGGGAACTGACCTCCTGCGTCAGTGAACTCCGGGACAAATACGGTGTGAGGCACGATGCGGTTCCGAACACTGCTGCGTTTCTGGAAACAAGAAATGGTAACGCATGCATCGGAAAAGACGCCGATGTTTCGGAAATTAACGGACTCGAAGCCCGATGGCCGGAACACTCCTTCAGGACTTTTGCCGCTTATTTGAATGATTTCCGCAAGACATCGGCCTTCGACGGCTTTCACAGGCGTCATTCCGCATATTATGAAAATCCCGACAGACGCTTCGACGTCCGATGCGGGGAATGCAACAACAGTAAATTTTAACCTTTTACCATGCCGCAGAGAGAACACTTTTACAGCGAGGAGGCCCAGGCGATTCTGGGCAAGGCGCCGTCGTGGGTCGTGCGTTGGGGCATAACGGTCCTGTCCGTGATTCTCGCCCTGATCGTCCTGGGGTGTTACGTCATCAAGTATCCGCGAATCGTGAAGGCGCCCGTAACCATCACCACGCTCAATGCGCCGTCGGATCTTGCGGTCCGCTACGACGGACTGCTCGACACCGTGTGCGTCGCGAACGGCGCGCACGTGGCCGAGGGGCAGCTGATCGCGCTGCTCGCCACGCCGGCCGACTATGGCGACGTGGCCGCCGTGGAGCGCAATCTGCGGGCATCCTGCGCCATACCTTTCGATCAGCTGGTCGGTGAACCGTGGCTGAACGACGATTACGTGCTGGGCGACCTTCAGTCCGCATGGGCCGAATTCCTGCGCGAGAGCCTCGATTACCGGCACTATCTTGCCGTAGACTACGTCGGCGTGAAGAGGGAACTCCTCCGGGTACAGATCGACAAGAACAACGAGTACTACGCGAAACTGGAGAGGCAGCGGAGGCTTCTTGTCGCAGACCTCGACATTGGTCGCAGGATGCTGGCGCGCGATTCCGTGCTTCTGGCCGAGACGGTGATTTCGGCAGCCGACTACGAGACGACCCTCCAGAATTTTCTGGCCAAGCAGAATGCCGAAGCGGGGTTTGCCGCCACGCTGACCGCTACGGAGCTGAATATTTTGCAGAGCCGCCAGCAACTCGTCGAGCTCGCCGTGCAGGAGGAGAACGAACGGGCCGAGTACGACCGCCGGCTGGGACAGCTGCGGCAGCAGCTCCTCGCGCAGCTCGCGCAGTGGAGGGAGCTTTACGCCGTCGTGGCGCCTGCCGAAGGGCATGTCTCGCTTCACCGCTACTGGAGCAAAGGGCAGCACGTCTCGGTCGGCGACGTGCTGGCGAGCATCGTACCTGCGGGCGGGACCGAGATCATCGGCCGCATGGAGGTGCCTTCGGCGGGTTTCGGAAAGGTGCGCGACGGGCAGGCGGTGAACGTGAAGCTGAACGGCTTCCCCTACATGGAATACGGCATTCTGAAGGGGCGGATCCGCTCCATTTCCTCCGTGCCGACCCGGGCGCAGGGGCTCGGCGGTGCGACGGCCGCCTATACGGTCGAGGTCGCATTCCCGCAAGGTATGACGACGACCTACGGAAAAGAGCTGCCGATGATCCAGCAGATGGACGGCACGGGCGAGATCGTTACGGAGGACATGCGGCTGATCGAGCAGTTCGTGCAGCCGATCCTGTCCCTGTTCCGGAATCATTGACCGGATGAATTTTCGGCCGGCAACGCGATCGGGAGGTGCACGATTTCGTTCGTTTCGGCGCGCTCGGGTCTTTGCTGCGGATGCTTTTGCCCTCGGTTTTTTCGGTATCTTTGGCTTCGCCTCAGATACTCCCGCCCGGCAAAATGCAAGCAAGTTTGCTTTTGCACTCGCTTATTCGTATCTTTGTTCGCCGGGAAATACTGTTTTGAATTATGAGAAATCTTTTTGTCCTGATAACGATCTTCGCCGCGATGCACGGAGCGGCGGCGCAGACGCCGCGAGCCACCGAGGGCCGCGATCCCTTGCGCAGCGGCATCGTCTCCTGCCCCACGGCCGCCGAGGCTGCCGGAGCGACGGCCGCGGCGTCGAAATACCTCGCGCCGCTCGCAGAGTGGACCGCAGCGGACGGGGCGGCGGAAGCCACTTTTACGGTGCCTTTCGCATGGGCCAACCGGCGCGTGGGGCTGCACATGCCTCCGATGTCCGGCGAGTACGAAGTTTACGTCGGCGGCACGTTCGCGGGATACAACGCCGACCCGGGCTATGCGGCCGACTTCGACATCACGAAGAAGGTGCGCGAGGGCCGCAACACGGTAGAGATCAGGTCCGTGTCCGATTCCCCCGCTCTCGTGCTGGAGAGCCGCGACCGGGCGGTGTTCGCCGCGCCGGCCGGGGCCTATGTCTTCAGCCGTCCCACGATGTACGTGCGCGACGTCGCGGTGCGTACGTGGAGAACGGAGGGCGCGGCGAAAGCCGAGGTGGGCGTCGTGGTGCGCACCGGCGCGCTCAATCCCAAGACTTCGCGCATCCACTACGAGCTCCGGTCGCCCGACGGTGCGACGATGCACGCGGGGCACGGCGACATGACGCTCGACATGCGGCGCGAGGACACGCTGCGCTTCGTGGTCGCGGTGCCCGACACGCTGCTGTGGTCGGCCGCACGGCCCGTGCGCTGCCGCCTGCTGCTCAAGACGCAGTACGAGGGCCGCTACGGCGAGTACCTCTCCGTGCCGCTCGGATTCCGCACGGCGGAGGTGTGCGACGGCCGGCTGACGGTGAACGGCGAACCGGTGGCGCTGCGTGCGGCGGAGGTTGCGCCCGCGCTGTGTGCGGCCGACATCGCGCGGCTGCGGGCCGAGGGCTGCAATCTGCTGCGTTTCCGTCCGGGACCCGTGCCCGAGGGGTTGTACGATCTGTGCGACTCGCTGGGAATATACGTCGTGGCGCAGGCGCCGATCGACACGCACCGCAGCGGCGACGACATCCGGCGCGGCGGCAATCCGAGCAACGATCCCGAGTGGCTGGGCGCCTACCTCGAACGGACCGAGGATGCGTACCATGCGGCCAAGCGCCATCCGTCGGTGGTGGCATTCTCGCCGGCCGTGCGCTCCGCCAACGGCATCAATCTGTACGAGTGCTACCTGCGGATGAAGCGCACGGGCGATACGCGCCCCGTGGTCTACACCGAGGCCGGCGGACAGTGGAACAGCGACCGCCTCGACATGGAACGCTGATCCCCCGATACTTTCTTGCGCGCCGCAGGCCTCCCGTTCAGGGACCTGCGGCGCTGCGTTTTGCGGACCGGGCGTCGGCGGTGCGCGGACGGGACGTGTTTCCGCGGCATGCTGCGCGTGCGGACAATGCCGCTTTCGCCGGCGTAGGGCGGGCACTTCGTGGCGCGGGCCGTGCGGTTTCTCGTTTTTTATGCGTATCTTTGCCCGATAAACCGGAATACAAACGACAAACAGTATATGGCAGACGAAAAAATCATCTTTTCGATGGTCGGCGTGAGCAAGACCTTCACCAACCAGAAAAAAGTGCTCAACAACATCTACCTCTCGTTCTTCTACGGGGCCAAGATCGGCATCATCGGTCTGAACGGCGCGGGTAAATCGACGCTGATGAAGATCATCGCCGGTATCGACAAGAATTACCAGGGCGAGGTGGTCTTCGCTCCGGGCTACACGGTGGGATACCTCGAACAGGATCCGAAACTCGACGATGCGAAGACCGTGAAGGAGGTCGTCGAGGAGGGCTGCGCCGCGACGGTCGCCCTGCTCCGCGAGTACGAGGAGATCAACCAGAAGCTCTGCGAGCCGATGGACGACGACACGATGGCGCGTCTGATCGAGCGCCAGGGCGAGTTGTACGAGAAGATCGACCAGTGCAACGGCTGGGAGCTGGACAGCGTGCTCGAACGTGCGATGGACGCCCTGCGCTGCCCCGCGCCCGATCAGAACGTGGCGGTGCTTTCGGGCGGCGAGCGGCGTCGCGTGGCGCTGTGCCGCCTGCTGTTGCAGCAGCCCGACGTGCTGCTGCTCGACGAGCCCACCAACCACCTCGACGCCGAGTCGATCGACTGGCTCGAACAGCACCTCCAGCAGTACAAGGGTACGGTGATCGCCGTGACGCACGACCGCTATTTCCTCGACAACGTGGCGGGCTGGATTCTCGAACTCGACCGCGGCGAGGGCATTCCGTGGAAAGGCAACTACTCGGGCTGGCTCGACCAGAAGACCAAGCGCATGGCCATGGAGGAGAAGCAGGAGTCGAAGCGCCGCAAGACCCTCGAACGCGAGCTGGAATGGGTGCGCATGTCGCCTTCGGGCCGTCATGCCAAGTCGAAGGCCCGTCTGTCGGCCTACGACAAGATGATGAACGAGGATGCGAAGCAGAAGGAGGAGAAACTCGAAATATTCATCCCGAACGGTCCGCGTCTGGGCGACGTGGTGATCGAGGCGCACGACGTGACGAAGGCTTTCGGCGACCGCGTGCTCTACGAACACCTCGACTTCGCGCTGCCCCCCGCGGGCATCGTGGGCGTGATCGGTCCCAACGGCACGGGCAAGACGACCCTCTTCCGCATGATCATGGGTCTGGAGGAGCCCACGGCCGGATCGTTCCGCGTGGGCCCGACCGTCAAACTGGCCTATGTCGATCAGCAGCACAAGTCGATCGACCCCGAGAAGTCGGTCTACGAGGTCATCTCGCAGGGCGCCGACCTCATCATGCTGGGCAACCGCCAGGTGCCGGCGCGTGCCTATGTGGCGCGCTTCAACTTCACGGGCGCCGACCAGGAGAAGAAGTGCGGCATGCTCTCGGGCGGCGAGCGCAACCGCCTCCAGCTGGCGCTGGCGCTCAAGGAGGAGGGCAACGTGCTGCTGCTCGACGAGCCCACCAACGACATCGATGTCAATACGCTGCGCGCCCTGGAGGAGGGCCTCGAAAACTTCGCCGGCTGTGCCGTGGTGATCTCCCACGACCGCTGGTTCCTCGACCGCGTGGCCACGCACATCCTTTCGTTCGAGGGCGACTCGAAAGTGGTCTTCTACGAGGGATCGTACAGCGAATACGAGGCCTGGAAGCGGGCTCAGGGCGGCGATACGGAGCCGCACCGCGTGAAATACAAGAAACTGATGGAGTAAGCATATCATGGCACAGAAACCTTCGATACCCAAGGGCACGCGCGACTTCTCCCCGGCGGAGATGATGCGTCGCAACTACATTTTCGACACGGTGCGGAGCGTGTTCCGCACGTTCGGCTATGCGCCGCTCGAAACCCCCGCCATGGAGCAGCTCACCACCCTGCTGGGCAAATACGGCGACGAGGGCGACAAGCTCCTGTTCAAGATCCTCGATTCGGGCGACTATGCCGCCGGACTTTCGGAGGCCGAACTGCGCCAGGCGGCGAAGATCTGCGAAAAGGGGCTGCGCTACGACCTCACGGTGCCGTTCGCACGCTACGTCGTGCAGCACCGCGGCGAACTGACGCTGCCGTTCAAACGCTACCAGATTCAGCCCGTGTGGCGTGCCGACCGGCCGCAGAAGGGCCGTTACCGCGAGTTCTATCAGTGCGACGTGGACGTGGTGGGCTCGCGCTCGCTGCTGCATGAAGTGGAGCTGGTGGACATCGTGGCGCGCGTATTCGCGGCGCTGGGCATCCGCGTGACGCTCAAGATGAACAACCGCAAGATCCTCTACGGCATCGCCGAGACCATCGGCCACGCCGACAAGATGATCGAGATCACGGTGGCCATCGACAAGCTGGAGAAGATCGGACTGGAGAACGTGAGGGCCGAGCTGCTGGAGCGCGGACTGGACGAGGCGGCATTCGACCGGCTGCGTCCGATTCTCGAACTCGAAGGCGACAACGAGCGCAAACTCGACCTGCTGGCCGGAGCCATCGGAGCATCGGAGACCGGCATGAAGGGCGTGGAGGAGATGCGCACGATCCTGGGTTACGTGGCTCGGCTCGGCATCGACCTGCCCGTGGAGCTCGACCTGTCGCTGGCCCGCGGCCTCAACTATTATACGGGGGCCATCTTCGAGGTCAAGGCGCTCGACTACGCCATCGGCTCGATCTGCGGCGGCGGCCGCTACGATGACCTGACCGGCATCTTCGGCATGCCCGACACGTCGGGCGTCGGCATCTCGTTCGGTGCCGACCGCATCTACGACGTCATGACGGGACTCGGACTCTTTCCTGCGGAGCTCGACTGCGCGACCCGGGTGCTTTTCGCCAACCTCGGTGAGGAGGAGGAGTTCGCCTCCATGCGCCTGCTGCGCGCGTTGCGCGATGCGGGCATCGCGGCGGAGATCTACCCCGACCGTGCGAAGATGAAGAAACAGATGGAGTATGCCGACCGGCGCGGCATTCCGTTCGTGGCGCTCGTCGGCAGCGACGAGCTGGCGCGCGGCTGCGTTACGCTGCGTGACATGCGCACCGGCGAGCAGGTCGAGGTGGCGGGCGAGGAGCTCGCGGCACGCCTCGGCCGTTAGCGGAGGCGTGCTTCGGTGCCGGTCGGAGGAGGCCGGGTACGGTGTCGGGCCGCGGGCCGCGCACGACGCTGCGGCGTTCCGTTCGCGGCGCCCGTCGGCAGCGGCGGGCTGGCGTGCGGCTGCGTGACATGCGTGCCGGCGTACGCTTGCGTTGTGCGGCATGCCTTCCGGAGAGCGGAGTCGTCGCGTTGCGCGATGTGTGCACCCGCGGACTGGTGCGGCCGGGCTCTTCCGTGGCTGCGGCGGGCGCGGGGCGCATGCTTCGCGGACCGGAGCGAGGTCCTCGGCCGGCGGAACGGGAAATTCGATTGAAAGTATGATACACTATGCGGAGAACCTTGTGCGGAGCGTGCTGTTCGCGGCATTGCTCTGCGTGTCGGGTGCGGTGCGGGCGCAGGAGAGCGCTCCGGCCGCACCCGAAGCCGTACGTGAGCGGGCGCTTGCCGCGCAGCGGAAGCTCGACCTGGTGTACCGCTACCTCCACGGACTTTACGTAGAGGAGGCGGACATGGAGCCGCTGGTCGAGCGTGCCGTGCGCGGCATGCTCGATGCGCTCGACCCCCACTCAGCCTATCTGACCGCGGAGGAGATGCGGAGCGCGGAGGCGCAGTTCGACGGCGGATTCGGGGGTGTCGGAATCGAATACGACATGTTGCACGACACGCTCGTCGTGGTGAATGTCGTGTCGGGAGGTCCTGCGATGCGGGCGGGCATGCGTGCCGGCGACCGGATCGTGGCGATCGACGGCGTGTCGTCGGTGGGCATGCCGCGCGGCGAGGTGCCGAAGCGGCTGCGCGGCGCGGCCGGTACGTGCGTGGAGGTGTCGGTCGTGCGCCGGGGCGAGGCCGTGCCGCGCATCTTCGGCATGCTCCGCGACCGGATCCCGCTCGAAACGGTCGATGCCGCTTACCGCATCGACGACCGCACGGGATACATCCGTGTGAACCGCTTCGGACGCACCACGATGGAGGAGTTCCGCCGGGCGTTCGCTTCGCTCGGTGCGATCGACGGCCTGCTGCTGGACTTGCGGGGCAACAGCGGCGGATTGCTCTCCCAGGCCATCGAGATGGCGGCGTTCTTTCTCCCCGCGGGGGCGCGCATCGTCTCGACGGAGGGGCGGGCCGTGGGATCCCGGGTGTTCGATGCGCCGCGCGACGGCGCCTTTCTGCGCGGGCGCCTCGCGGTGCTCGTGGACGAAGCTTCGGCCTCGGCGAGCGAAATCGTGGCCGGTGCCGTGCAGGATTGGGACCGGGGCGTGGTCGTGGGGCGTCCCACATTCGGAAAGGGACTGGTTCAGCGTCAGATACCCCTGCCCGACGGGTCGGCCGTCCGCATCACCGTGGCCCGCTATCATACCCCCTCGGGGCGGGTCATCCAGCGCCCGTATGCCGACGGCGACCGGCAGGGGTACTACCTCGAACATTACCGGCGCTACGGCGCTTTTCCCGACAGCCTGCCTAACGATACGCCCTTTTACGAGACGCTCCGCCGGGGGCGCCGCGTCTACGGCGGTGGCGGCATCGTGCCGGACCTCTTCGTTCCGGCCGATACGGCGGGCATGACACCCTGTCTTGTCGGGCTGTTGCAGCGGGGCGTGCCGGACAGCTACGTTGTGGGCCTGCTCGACGCCCGGCGCGAGCACCTGCTCGCCCGGTATCCCCGGTTCGAGGATTTTGCCGCGGACTTCGAGCCCGACGCGGCAATGCTGCGCGAGGTCGCCGCAATGGGAGCCGAACAGGGGGTCGTCTGCGACGGGGAGGCCTTTGCGGAGGCGGCTCCGCGGCTCCGGCGACGGATCAGGGCGGTCCTGGCGCAGAGACTCTACGGTACGGCCGCGTTTTACCGTATGATGAACGATTCGGGCGATCCGATGTTCGGGCATGCCGCGGCGTTGCTGCGCGACTGGGAGCACGAGGCGGAGCCGCTGTTGTGTCCCGGGGCGCGGCGCTGCGGTGCGTCCGCAGCCGGAGAGGGCGCCGTGCGGTGACGGAGCGGTCAAGGCGGTCGGGGCGGAGTCCCGGGGACCGGAGCGGCTGCCGGTGTGCGGACTGCCGCGCAGCGACATCGCCGGCCTGGACGGGAGGTGCCGCGGCAAACCGGTGAGAGGGCCGGAGGCCGGCATGCCGGGGGCTGCACCGACCCCGCGGAAAGCCGAAAAAATGCGCGGACGGTGTGTCGGCGGACCGATGGGTGTGCTCGCCTTTCGAAATTTTCGTATTTTTGCGCAAATCTTTTGCTTATGAATCGGAAGAACTATCTGTCGCTCCTGCTCAAGGGGTGCGCCATGGGCATGGCGGACGTCGTGCCCGGCGTTTCGGGCGGAACGATCGCCTTCATTTCGGGTATTTACGAGGAGCTCATCGGGTCGATCCGCAGCATCGACGCCACGGCTTTGCGCCTCCTGCTGCGGCTGCGGTTCGCGGAGTTCTGGCCCCGGATCAACGGGGGCTTCCTGCTGGCTGTGGCCGCGGGCATCGGCATCTCGATCTTCTCGCTGGCGCGGCTGATGACCCTGCTGCTGGAGTCCTACCCCATTCCCACCTGGTCGTTTTTCTTCGGTCTGATCGTGGCGTCGGCACTGCTCGTCTCCCGCTCGGTAGGGCGCTGGAACGCGGCCTCCTGCGCTGCGCTCGCCGCCGGCATCGCCGCGGCGTGGTGGATCACCGAGGTGACGCCCGCCGAGACGCCCGACACGTGGTGGTTCGTGATGCTCTCGGGCGCCATCGCCATCTGCGCCATGATTCTGCCCGGCATTTCGGGCGCCTTCATCCTGCTGCTGCTCGGCAAGTACCAATACATATTGCAGGCTGTGGGAGACCTGAACCTGCCCGTGCTGCTGCTCTTCGGCTGCGGTGCCGTGGCGGGGCTGCTCTCCTTCTCGCACGTGCTCTCGTGGCTGCTGCGCCGCTGCCACGACGCCACGGTGGCCGTGCTGATGGGTTTCATGATCGGCTCGCTCAACAAGGTGTGGCCCTGGAAGGAGACAGTGAGCACCTATCTCGACAGTCACGGACGGCCCCAACCCCTCGTCGAGGACAACGTGCTGCCCGCCGCCTACCGGGCGATGACGGGCGACGACGCGCACCTGGCGGCAGCTGTGGCGCTGTGCGCGGCGGGATTCCTGTCGATCTGGGCCGTGGAGCGGATCGGCGACGCGGTGCGCGCAAGACGGGAGCGGAGATGAGACGTTTCGGACTGATCGGCCGGACGTTGGGCCACTCCGCCTCGGCACGCTATTTCGCCGAAAAATTCCGGCGCGAAGGCATCGCCGGCTGCCGGTACGACCTCTTCGAGCTGGCGGCGATCGAGGAGCTGCCCCGGCTGCTGGAGCGGCTGCCCGAACTGTGCGGTTTCAACGTTACGATTCCCTACAAACAGGCCGTGCTCCCCTACCTCGACGCCGTGTCGCCCGAAGCCGCACGCATCGGCGCCGTGAACTGCGTGCGTCGCGACGGGGCGCGGCTCACGGGCTACAATACGGATGCGGAGGGGGTGCGTGCCTCGCTCGACGGACTGTTGCGGGGCGAGAGACCTGCGCGCACGCTCGTGTGCGGCACGGGCGGTGCGGCGCAGGCGGTGCGTTATGTGTTGGAGGAGCGCGGCATGGCGTACGATACGGTTTCGCGCGATCCGGCGCGAGGACGTTACACCTATGCCGCCCTGACGGAGGAGACGGTGGCTGCCGCCCGGCTGGTCGTGAATGCCACGCCGCTGGGGACCGCGCCCCGGACCGACGAGTCGCCCCGGCTGCCCTACGATGCGCTCACGGCGGAGCATCGGTTGTTCGACCTGGTATACAATCCGCCGCTCACGCGCTTTCTGGAACAGGGCGTCCGCCGCGGCGCCCGCATCCTCAACGGCGAAGTCATGCTGCACGCCCAGGCCGAGGCGGCGTGGCGCATCTGGAACGGCGATCCGGAGTGACCGGACGTGCGCGGGGCGGCAGCCTGTGCCGTGCCGGTTCCTCCGTCGGACGGGAAGTCGTCCGACGGTTCGGTTTTTTTCGGGTTCCGGAGCCCCGGGGCGGCGTCAGCGGCGCGTGAGCAGGCCGCAGGCCGTTTCGTAGTCCTCCTCGCGGACCACGAGCTGCGCCGGGATGGCCATCGGATAGTTCGAGGACATCAGCTCGTTGCGCAACGATACCTCGATGCCGGCGCTTTCGAGCAGCGATTTCGCGATTTCGGCTTCGGCGACGGTGTTGTACTCCGCCAGCACGACCAGTGTGGTGTCAGTCATAATTCCGATATTTTCAGGTTGATACTATAAAGTTACGCATTTTGTTGATAAAATGCAATCGCGCGGCCGGAAATTTTCCGGCAAATTGTCTTATCTTTGTTCGGGATTTACAAACACTGCACCGAAAATGCCGGAATTCGTCCATCTGCACGTACATACCCAATACTCCATCCTCGACGGAGCCGCCGCGGTCAAGCCCCTGCTCAAACGGGCCAAGGAGCTCGGCATGACCTCGCTGGCCATCACCGACCACGGCAACATGTACGGGGTGAAGAACTTCCACGACACGGCCGTCGATCTGGGCATCAAGCCCATCCTCGGCTGCGAGGTCTACGTCGTGCGCAACCGTTTCGAGAAGGACAAGGACGAGAAGGCCGGCGACCACCTCATTCTGCTGGCCAAGAACCTGGAGGGGTATCACAACCTCTGCAAGATGGTCTCCTACTCCTTCACCGAGGGTTTCTACTACAAGCCGCGCGTGGACAAACAGCTCCTCCAGGAGTACCACGAAGGGCTCATCTGCTGCTCGGCCTGCCTGGGCGGCGAGCTGCCTCAGGCCATCATGCGCAACGACATGCAGGAGGCCGAACGCGTGGTCGAGTGGTTCAAGGGGGTGTTCGGCGAGGATTACTACCTCGAAATGCAGCTCCACCGCTCGGGCGATCCGCAGAAGGACGAGGATGTCTATGCGAACCAGGTGCGCGTGAACCGCGCGCTGCTCGACCTGGCCGCCAAATACGGGGTGAAGTACATCTGTTCGAACGACGTGCACTTCATCCTGGCCGAGGACGCCGCGGCGCACGACCATCTGATCTGCCTCAACACGGGCCGCGATCTGGACGACCCGAACCGCATGCGTTATACGTTTCAGGAGTACCTGAAATCGCCCGAGGAGATGGCGGCGCTCTTTCCCGACCATCCGGAGGCGCTGGCCACGACGCTCGAAATCGCCGGCAAGGTCGAGGAGTACACCCTGGCCCATGCGCCGCTGATGCCCAACTTCCCGCCGCCGGCCGACTTCCACATGCCGCTGGAGGAGCTGCGCGCGTCGTTCGTCAAGAAGATAGAGGATGCGGAGCTGCTGGCCCGCATCGGGGCGTGCGCGACCACGGAGGAGCTGGAGGCGATGGTGGCCGGCGACAGGGACCTGAGCGACAAGCTGATGGTGGCCAAGCAGTTTTGCTACCTCAAGGATATTACCTACCAGGGCGCGCACCGGCGCTATCCCGGCGAGAAGTGGACCCCGGAGGTCGAAAAGCGCATCCGCTACGAGCTCGACACGATCGAGTGGATGGGTTTCCCGGGTTACTTCCTCATCGTGTGGGACTACATACGCGCCGCGCGCGAAATGGGCGTGTCGGTGGGGCCGGGCCGCGGATCGGCCGCGGGATCGGTGGTGGCCTACTGTCTGCGCATCACGAACATCGACCCGCTGGCCTACGACCTGCTGTTCGAGCGTTTCCTGAATCCGGAGCGCATCTCGCTGCCCGATGTCGATGTGGATTTCGATGAGGACGGCCGCGCCGACGTGCTGAAATACTGCGTGCAGAAGTACGGTCAGAAGCGCGTGGCGCAGATCGTGACGTTCGGTACGATGGCGCCCAAGATGGCGATCAAGGATGTGGCCCGCGTGCAGAAGCTCGCCCTCTCGGAGAGCGACCGTCTGTCGAAGCTGGTGCCCGACAAGATCACGCCCGACAAGAAGCACGGCGAAACGCCGTTCGATTTCGTATATAAGGAGTCGCCCGACCTGGCCGCCGAGCGCGAGTCGCCCAACCAGCTGATCCGCAACACGCTCAAGTATGCCGAAAAGCTGGAAGGCTCGATCCGCCAGACGGGCGTGCACGCCTGCGGCGTCATCATCGGCCAGGACGACCTGGAGAAGTTCGCCCCGATGGCCATCGCCAAGGACGCCGAACTGAACGTGGTGGAGTTCGAGGGCAAGGAGGTGGAGAGCGTGGGTCTGATCAAGATGGACTTCCTCGGACTGCGCACGCTCTCGATCATCAAGGATGCCGTGCGCAACGTGAAGGACGTGCACGGCGTGGAGGTGGACATCGACGCCATACCGCTCGACGATGCGCCGACCTACGAGGTCTTCGCCCGGGGCGACACCACGGGACTCTTCCAGTTCGAGTCGCCCGGAATGAAGAAGCACCTGCGCAACCTCAAGCCCAACCGCTTCGAGGACCTGATCGCCATGAACGCCCTCTACCGTCCGGGACCGATGGAGTATATACCCAACTTCATCGCCCGCAAGCAGGGCACGGAGCCGGTGACCTACGAGATTCCGGACATGGAGGAGTACCTGAGCGACACGTACGGCATTACGGTATACCAGGAGCAGGTCATGCTGCTGTCGCAGAAACTCGCCGGCTTCACGGGCGGCGAGGCCGACACGCTGCGCAAGGCGATGGGCAAGAAGAAGCGCGACGTGCTGGACAAGATGAAGCCCAAGTTCATCGCGGGATGCAAGGAGCGCGGCCACGACGAGAAGATATGCGACAAGATATGGGGCGACTGGGAGGCGTTCGCATCCTATGCGTTCAACAAGTCGCACTCCACGTGCTATGCCTACGTGGCCTACCAGACCGGTTACCTCAAGGCCCACTACCCCTCGGAGTTCATGGCGGCGCTGCTGAGCCGCAACCTTGCGGACATCAAGCAGATCACGCTCTACATGAGCGAGAGCAAACGCATGGGAATCCGTGTGCTGGGACCCGACATCAACGAGTCGATGCGCACCTTCTCGTCGAACAGGGCGGGCGACGTGCGCTTCGGCCTGGCGGCGGTGAAGGGCGTGGGCGAAGCCGCCGTGGACAGCATCATCGCCGAACGCGAGGCGCACGGCAAATTCCGCGACATCTACGACTTCATGGAGCGTGTGAATTTCGGCGTGGTGAACCGCAAATGCCTGGAGAACATCGCCTACTCGGGCGGTTTCGACTCCATATCGGGTTTCCACCGGGGCAAATTCTTCGGTTCGGACCAGCGCGACGGCAGCGGCACGACCTTCATCGAGCTGCTGGTGCGCTACGGCCAGCGTTTCCAGGCCGAGAAGAGCAACGCCCAGCAGAGCCTCTTCGGGGGCGGCGGCGAGGTGGACATCCAGCGTCCGGTGCTGCCCGCATGCGCCGACTGGAGCCAGCTGGAGACCCTGACCAAGGAGCGCGAAATGATCGGTCTCTATCTTTCGGCCCATCCGCTCGACGACTATTCGGTCGTGATCGAGCACATGTGCAAGACGCAGCTCAACGAGCTGGACAACCTTGAGAATTTCCGCGGCCAGGAGCTCGCCGTGGCGGGCATGGTGGTGAACGTGCAGAACCTGGTGTCGAAGACGGGAAAACCGTGGGGCAAATTCACGCTGGAGGACTACAACGGCACGCGCGAATTCGTGCTCTTCGGCAAGGACTACGAGAACTTCCGCAAGTTCCTCTTCCCCGACTACTTCCTCTTCGTGCGGGCCAAGGTGCAGCCCCGGCCCTACAACGACAAGGAGCTGGAGCTGAAGATCGTGTCGATGATGCAGCTGTCGGAGGTGCGCGACACGATCAAGGAGATGCACCTGCGGCTGCCCGTGGAGGAGATCACGCCCGAGCTGGTGCGCGGACTCTCCGAGCGGGTGACGGCGTCGGAGGGCCCCACCCTGCTGCGCGTCTGCGTCTTCGACCGCGAGGCGCAGGTGAGCCTCAACCTCTTTTCGAAGAGCCGCCGCGTCAGCCTCACGGCCGGCCTGGTGGGCTACCTCGACGACAACGACATAAAGTATTCGATAATCTGATAACCTTAATACCAACTCTTAAAATTTCAAAGTTATGGCATTAGCAATCACAAACGAGAATTATGCTGAGATCGTGAAGACGGATCTTCCGGTCGTTATCGACTTCTGGGCCGAGTGGTGCGGTCCCTGCCGCATGATTACCCCCATCATCGAGGAGCTGGCCGGCGAGTACGAGGGCAAGGCCGTGATCGGCAAGTGCGACGTGGAGGGCGCCGACGAGATCGCGATGAAGTTCGGTGTGCGCAACATCCCGACGATCGTCTTCATCAAGAACGGCGAAGTGGTGGACAAGCAGGTCGGTGCCTGCCAGAAGAAGGACATCGTAGCCAAGCTTGAGAAGCTGATGTAATGATCCGAACCGTAGATTATTACGGACTGCACGCCGTGGAGTTCTCCGTTGGAGACTACACGGCGTTGCTCGTTCCGGGCACGGGGGCCAACCTCGTGCGGCTGGCCCATGCGCGTCTCGGTGCGGAGTTGCTGCGTACGCCCGGACCCGGGGAGATCGACGCCTTTCTGGGCCGGCCCCACGTCTACGGCATGCCCGTGCTCTTTCCGCCCAACCGGATCGCCGACGGCACCTATGCGTACGGCGGGCGCACCTACCGTTTCCCGATCACGATCGCGCGCGAGAACAACTACCACCACGGCATACTGAAAAGCCAGCCCTTCGTCGTGTCGAAGGCCCGCGACGACGGCCGCGAGGTCTTCATCGAGTGCCGCTGCTACTCCAATCCCGCATGCGATGCCGTCTACCGCGATTTTCCCCATCCGTTCAAGTGCAAGATATGCTTTCGGCTCACGGCCGCGGGGCTTGAACAGGAAGTGATGTTCGGGAACAAGGGCGCGGACCCCATGCCCGTGGGCGTCGGGTTCCATACGCCGCTGCGTATTCCGTTCGCCGGAGGGCGGGCCGAGGACTACCGCCTGCGGCTCGCCGTGGGCGACCGGGTCGAGCTCGACGGCCGCAACCTGCCCACGGGGCGTCTGCTCCCCTTGGGCGGGCGTTTCGCCCGCTTGCGCGACGAGGGGTTGCAGGTGACGGAGTGCGCCGCCATCGAGGCGGGATTCACCGTGCGTGCGATCGAGGCCGACGGCCGCCCGTTCCGGGGTGCCGAGGTGCGCGACCTGCGCACGGGAGCGCGCGTTTTCTACGAGGCGGACGACCGGACCGTGTACTGGACCCTGTGGAACGACGGCGGCAGGGTGCCCTACTGCTGTCCCGAGCCGCAGTCGTGGTGGACCGACGCGCCCAATGCGCCCGACCCCGCCGCGCGGGGATTCCGCACCGTCCCGCCCGGCGGCAGGTGGTCGATGAAATTCCGGCTGTGGGCCGAGTGACGCCCCGCGGTGCGGACGTGTCAGTCGCCGACTGACATTCTGTCATGAAAAGCGCTGTGGCACACCCTTTGTGCCGCCTCGTGCGAAGAAAATAACCAAAAGCCACAATACGAACTATGAAAAACGGAAAAATCGGGGTTACGACGGAGAATATCTTTCCCGTAATCAAGAAATTTTTGTATTCGGATCACGAAATTTTCCTGCGCGAGCTGATTTCGAATGCCGTGGATGCGACCCAGAAGCTGAAGAAACTCTCGTCGATCGGCGAGGCGAAGGGCGAGCTGGGCGACCTGACGATTCATGTCGCGGCGGATGCCGCCGCGCGCACGCTGACCGTCACCGACCGCGGCGTGGGCATGACGGCCGAGGAGGTGGATCGCTACATCAATCAGATCGCGTTCTCGGGCGCCGAGGAGTTCATGGCCAAATACAAGGACCAGTCGATCATCGGTCACTTCGGTCTCGGATTCTACTCGTCGTTCATGGTGGCGGACAAGGTGGAGATCATCACCCGTTCGTGGCGCGAGGGTGCACGCACCGTGCACTGGAGCTGCTCGGGGTCGCCCGAGTTCGAAATGGAGGAGACCGACGAGCCCCGCGACCGCGGCACGAGCATCGTGCTCCACCTCTCGGAGGAGTGCGCCGAATTCGCCGACGAGCAGAAGATCGGCGACCTGCTGCGCAAGTACTGCCGCTTCCTGCCCGTGCCCATCGCCTGCGGCAAGGTCAAGGAGTGGAAGGACGGCAAGTACGTCGATACGGACAAGGACAACATAATCAACGACACCGATCCGCTGTGGACGCGCAAGCCGTCGGAAATCACCGAGGAGCAGTATCGGGAGTTCTACCGCGAGCTCTACCCCATGGCCGACGAGCCGCTCTTTTCGATCCATCTGAACATCGACTATCCGTTCCATCTGACGGGTATTCTCTACTTCCCGAAGATTCACAACAACTTCGAGATTCAGAAGAACCGCATTCAGCTCTATTCGAACCAGGTGTACGTGACGGACCAGGTAGAGGGCATCGTGCCGGAGTACCTCACGCTGCTGCACGGCGTGATCGACTCGCCCGACATTCCGCTCAACGTGTCGCGCAGCTACCTCCAGAGCGACGCCAACGTGAAGAAGATTTCGGGATACATCACGCGCAAGGTGGCGGACCGCCTGGCCGAGTTGTTCGACACCATGCGTGCGGATTACGAGGCGAAGTGGGACGACCTGCGCATCTTCATCCAGTACGGCACGCTCACCGACGAGAAGTTCGCCGAGAAAGCCGAGCATTTCATGCTGTGGAAAAATACCGAGGGCAAGTACTTCACCCCCGAGGAGTACGGCAATCTGATCCGTGAGACGCAGACCGACAAGAACAAGACGATGGTGTGTCTCTATGTGGACGATCCGGTGGAGAAGGCGTCCTTCGTCGAGGCGGCGCGCGCCAAGGGATACGACGTGCTGGTAATGGACGGCCAGCTCGACAACCACTACATCGGCTGGTACGAGTCGAAGCACAAGGACGTGCGCTTCGCACGCGTGGACAGCGACGTGGTGGACAAACTCATTCCGAAGGAGGAGCAGTTGAAAATATCGCTTACGGAGGCGCAGCAGGAGATCATGCGCCCGGTGTTCGAAAGCCAGCTTCCCAAGGACGACAAGATCCATTACCACATCACGTTCGAGGCCATGTCGCCCGACGCGGCGCCCGTGGTCATCACGCAGAACGAGTTCATGCGCCGCATGAAGGAGATGGCGGCCATGAGCGGCAACAACGGCATGAGCCAGTTCTACGGGCAGATGCCCGATAACTTCACCATCGCCGTAAACGGCAACCACCCCATCGTGATCGACCTGCTGGCCGATGTGGAGAAGGCGTACGGCGACAAGCTCAAGTCGGTGACCAAGAAGATCGACGCGGCCGTGGCGGAGGAGAAGCGTTTCGACGAGGTGGTGAAGGAGAAGAAAGAGGAGGAGCTGACCGCGGAGGAGAAGACGACGCGCGAGGAGCTTTCGAAGCGGATCGTGACCCTGCGCGACGAGCGTGACACGCGCCTGGCCGAAATCGGCGGCGGCAACCGGCTCGTGCGCCAGATCATCGACCTGGCCCTGCTCTCCAACGGCCTGCTGAAAGGCAAGCATCTGACGGAGTTCATCCAGCGCTCGATCGCGCTGATCGAGAAATAGCCGCTTGTGCGGATACGGTGCGCGGCGCCCGGGGTATTCCCGGGCGCCGCGGCTGTTTCAGGGTCGGCATCCGGGATCGGATGCCTTGGCGATGGCCTGGGGGCTGAAAGGGGCGAATTTCCGGTGAGGACGCCCTGAGCGGCCCGCAATGCGGGCGCATCATCCGCCCGCAATGCGGATGCCTTATGCCGTCCAGTGCGGTGCGAGCAGTTCCAGGAACCACTCGGGGCAGCGGCACGGGCGGCGCGAGTCGCAGTGGATGAAGCCCAGGACGGTCGAACCGGTGTTGAGCAGCTCGTTGCGTTCGTTGTAGATCTCATAGCGGAACGCGAGACGCACGCGCGGCAGCTCGTCGAGTACGATGCGCACGGTCAGCAGGTCGTCGAAGCGCGCCGGACGCAGGTATTTCGAGTGTACTTCGAGGATGGGCATCATGATTCCCCGCCGTTCCACTTCGGCGAAGGACATGCCGCACAGCTGGCGAAGGAATTCGCTGCGTGCGGCTTCGTAGTAGCAGACGTAGTTCGAGTGGTGGACGATGCCCATCTGGTCCGTGTGTTCGTACCACACCCTGATTTTGCAGTCGTAAGCGATCATGATTCGAAAGCGATGACGATCCGTCCCGAGGGCAGATCGCGGTTGGACATAAGGCGGCCGTCGGTGCCGACGGTCAGTTCGAGCGGTGCCGCGCACTCCCCCGCCGTCGCGCGATATCGACCCGGAGGCGGCAGCAGCTTGAGCGGTTCGGCGATGCGGATCTCGCGTCCGCAAGCTTCGCCGATCAGCAGGTACGGATGACCCAGGAGGCGTGCGGCGCCCCGGAGGTCGCCCCGGCCGATGAGGTTGCGCAGTACCGTGGAGCTTACCTTGCCCCCCGATTCGGAGGCGTATTCGGCGATTCGCACCACGTGCAGCCCGGTTTCGGTGTGCAGGCGGTCGAGGCAGCCGGTGTCGCCCCGCTGGTCGTGGCCGAAGCGGTGGTCGTAGCCCACGACGAGCGCCTCGATGCCCAGGCGGCCGATCAGCAGGTCGCGGACGAAGACGTCGGGCGTGAGGCGGCTGAATGCCTCGTCGAACGGAATGACGACCAGGTGGTCGATGCCGGCCCGTTCGAGCAGCAGGGCCTTCTCCTCGACCGTCGTGAGCAGCTGCAACCCCTCGGCACGGCCCAGGGTCACGCGCGGATGCGGATCGAACGAAAGCACGATGCTTTCGCCGCCCCGGCGCTCCGCCTCCTCGCGCACGGCCCGGAGCAGCGCGCCGTGGCCTGCGTGCACGCCGTCGTAGGAGCCCACGGTGGCCGCGGGGCGGCGGAAGTGCGGCAGGGAGTCGAAACCGTAGTGCAGGCTCATGCTTTGTTGTCGTTTTCCTTGACGAAGTAGGCCACCTTTTCCAGCAGCGTGGTGATGTCGTAGTTCTCCACGACGATGCCCTGCGGGAAGTTGAGCGGCGTGGAGGTGAAGTTGAGCACGCCCTTGATGCCGGCATTAAGGGCGTGCTCAAC